>Ga0302325_10002642_pt1 | contig 43238 bp, 34 predicted proteins | sample Palsa_T0_2_FD_201948 | JGI IMG/M metagenome (GOLD analysis project Ga0302325, IMG submission 201948) | Peat permafrost microbial communities from Stordalen Mire near Abisko, Sweden - Palsa_T0_2 | ecosystem: Environmental > Terrestrial > Soil > Palsa > Peat permafrost | place: Sweden: Abisko... | reverse complement strand
GGTGTCGTGAAAGCCGTTGACGAACTCAAAGCCAAGCGCGATTAGCAGGGCGATAGCCAGAAGAAAATACGCCATTGCGCCGGCTGAATGCGGAACCGCGAACAGGTCACCAAGCAGCTGCGAAGCGGCCCACCCGATGCCGCCGAGGAGAACAAGCCCGAAGATGATCAACGGGATCTTGCCCTGCTTTTTGTTCATTTTTTGTTGGAGAAGAGACGGTTTCCCGGGAGGGGTCAAAACCGCAGACGATCCTTCATTCACTTGCGCACACTCCACACTACAGGTGTTCGCACGGTACCAAAGTGAGCCAATCGTTATTGTGAATTATGGCTTCCCCGAATGTTAAAGTTCCATGAATTTGATTACGAAATGAAGAAAGCGTGACCTCACTCCACCCGCATCCAATGCTGACAGAAGACCGCGGGGGCACAACCCTACCGCCAGTCGTCCTTAGCCTCCATCAAGCCCTGGTTCAGTACCGACTCGAACGATGGGTGCTTCTTGATGTAGACCTCGCTGAAGTTGTTGTCCTGGCGGAGCAATACCGCCTGCAACCGAACCAGCTCCAGCAGCGCGAGAAACATGCAGATGAGCGCCCGCTCGGAGCGCGTATTTCTCAGCAGGCTGCTCAGTGACACGGGCCGCTCTTCCATGATCAGACGCCGGCGCACATAATCGAGCATCTGGGAGACGGTCACGGCCTCCTCGTCCACATCCAGCACCGGCCTTTGCCGTGCCCGGTCCAAAATTTCCCGGAAGACCCGCACCAAATCGACCGTATCGGCGGCAATCTCCTGCTCGGTTCCCTCTTCGCTGCTAAACTGGCGGATCGCCGGGTTGGTCCAGGTAGCAGCCTCGATCTGTTGCTTCTGCAGCAGCATTTGGGCTGCATTCTTGAAGCGCTCGTGCTCCAGCAGGCGCTCCACCAGCTCTCGCCGCGGATCTTCCTGCTCCCCTTCGGCCCCCTCCGCCGAAGTGCGGGGAAGAAGCATGCGGCTCTTGATATGGATAAGCAGCGAAGCCACATAGATGAAGTCCGCCGCCGCATCCACCTCGGTCTGCTTCAGACCCTCGACATAGGCTAGGAACTGGGCTGTGATGCGGCCGATGGGGATGTCATAGATGTCAATGTCCTGCTTACGGATCAGGTCCAGCAGCAGGTCCAGCGGGCCGTCGTACACCTGCCCCACGGAGATGCTGTAAGGAGACGCGCTCTCGGCAGCTTCCCGCTTCTGTGCCTGCTTCTCGGTTTCCTGGCGCTTTTCTTCGCTCATAGCGCGCGCTCTCCGTACTCAGGGCGCACCCGGTGCATCGCGTCCCTCACCTGTTTCATGGTTTCTTCCGCCCGGGCTCGGGCCAACTCTGAGCCGCTATGGAGAATGTCATGCACCAGGTGTGGCTGCTCCTCATATTGCCGACGCCGCTCCTGGATGGGCTGCAGTTCGGCCACGATGGCGTCCGCCGCCCAGCCCTTGCACTCGATGCAACCAATTCCCGCCGACCGGCAGCCGGCATAGACCTTCTCCAGCGTCGCCGGGGAAGAAAAGACCTTGTGCAAATCGCCCACCGGACAAACGTCCGGATCGCCCGGATCGCTGCGCCGTACCCGCGCCGGATCGGTCACCATAGTCTTCAGCTTTTGCCGCACCACCGGCTCCGGGTCGGTGAGCAGGATGGTGTTGCCGTAGCTCTTCGACATCTTTCGCCCATCCGTTCCCGGCAGCTTGGGAGAGGGAGTCAACAGCACTTGCGGTTCGGGCAGAATCGGGCCCGACAGGATCTGCTTCGCATCCCCGGGATAAAAATGGTTGAATCGCCGCGCCACTTCCCGGGTCACTTCCACGTGCGCCACCTGGTCTTGCCCCACGGGCACGAAGTCCGCCTGGTAGATAAGGATATCCGTTGCCATCAGCAGTGGATATCCGAGAAAGCCATAAGTAGCTAGATCCTTGCCTCCCGCGGCGACGTCGCCAATCTGCAATTGTTGCTCTTTGTAGGTGGGTACACGCTCCAGCCAGCCGAGCGGCATGATCATCGACAGCAGCAGGTGTAACTCCGCGTGTTGCGGCACCAGGGACTGCACAAAGAGAACACAGCGCTCCGGGTCCAACCCTGCAGCCAGCCAATCGAGCGCCACTTCCTTAGTGTTTTCCCGGATGTTGGAGGGGTCCGCGTAGTCGGTGGTCAGGGCGTGCCAGTCGGCAACAAAAAAGTAGCAGTTGTAGTCGTCCTGCAGGCGCACCCAGTTGTAGAGGGCGCCCATGTAGTTTCCGAGATGCAGTTTGCCGGTGGGCCGCATGCCGCTCAGCACGCGTTTGAGTTGAGACCTGTGTGGATTCACTGGCTCGATTGTACGGAAAACCTAGATGGAGAGCAGCAAAACGCGGAAGAAGCCGAGTACCGGATTGATCATGGCCATGGTGACGCCGCCGCCAAAGAACAGCATGAGAAAGAGACTCAGGATACCCAGGCGATCATAGACCGGCAGCCAGCGATAGGGCAGCATGTGGCGGAAGATGTGGCTTCCATCGAGCGGCGGCAAGGGCAGAAGGTTGAAGGCAGCGAGGAACAGATTCAGCAGCATGCTCACATAAAAGAATATGGCGAGCGGGTACGCCACCGGGCTCACAGCCATGAGCTGCGGATCAAGCCGGGTGTAACTGCCGAGCGCAACCGTACGCACACAAGCCGTCCCGATGGGCGACGATTTGTCGATGACGATCAATACCAACAGCGAGACCACGGAGCCGATCACGTTGCTAACCGGCCCAGCTACGGTGGTAAGAATGTCGTCGCGCACCAGATTCTTGAAGTTGCGCGTATTCACCGGGGTCGGCTTGGCCCAGCCGATCACCGGGATACGGGTCACCAGCGCCACCAGCGGCAACATCACCGTGCCCACTGGGTCGATATGCTTCAGTGGGTTCAGGGTAATGCGCCCCATCATGCGTGCGGTCTGGTCTCCCAGCCGGGAAGCCATCCACCCGTGTGCCGACTCATGCAGGCTGAGCGCGAACAACAACACGACAAATTGAAAGATCCCCAGGACAATCTCAGGAGTTCGCATCGGAAGCCTGATGGTAGCACGCCGACCCATGGCTAACTACGTTTGCAATCTTCGCCCTGGAGCTGCCGCAATTAGTCTTTGCGCTTGATCTCGCGGGCCGGAACTCCTCCCCAGATAGCATGCGGAGGTATATCGTGGGTGGCCACGCCCATAGCGCCCAACATGGCGTCTTCGCCAACCTTCACCCCGGCCATCACTGAAGAGTGATAAGTGAGCCGCGTGCCGGGCCCAATTTCAGTGGTGCGATTCTCCACATCGAAATAATCCGTTGCCTTGTGCCAATGCGAGTACACCGCCCCGTAGTCGGAGATGGAGGTTCCCTTGCGGATGATCAGTTCGCCGCGGTCATCGAGCATCACGTACTTGTGAATGATGCAGTCGTCTTCCACCGTCAGGTTGTAACCGAAACTGAACTCCACTCCGTGGAAGATCTTCACATTCTTTCCCACGTGCTTGAAGATGTGCTTGGCCAGCATCTTGCGGAAGCGAAAGCCCAGCCAGTGGTTCAAGCCCAGCGCCGACCGGTCGAACATCTGCCAGAACCAGATCAAAGGCTTGCGCTCGGCGTATTTTTCCACATCTACGTCGCCGTAGTACTCCGGCTCGAGCGTCACGTTGGCCGGGTCGAGGGTAAGCTGCAGAACATTGCCCGGCAGCTCGGAGATCAGGGTGGTGTTGAGCTTGCCCCCGTGGGGTCGGCCGAGGTAGATCTGGTGCAGCGCGTCGCGCACTATTTCACTGCGCAGCCGAGGTTCCTTGTGGCGGGTGAATTCCTCATCCAGATGCGCCAGCCAACGCCGATAGACCTCTTCGCCCTCGGCCGTCGGGCGTAGGTCACGATACTCATATCTCGCCATGGGTGCCCTTTCCTCCCAGCATACGACGCCAGCCGCTATTGGATACTGAATACCGCATAGACGGTGGCGGAAGCCGTAACCTTTTGCGCGCTGACGCTCAGGGGCTCGACTTCTTTCGGTGCTGGGGCGGCGGCCGCCATGGCCTGGGCCCTTATGAGCGGCTGGGGTTCACGCGCAGGAGCCTCGTTGCTGGCGTACACCAAGGCTCCCAGCGTGGCGTTGAGGCCCGAAGCCATCTGTTGCGCGATCTGGCGGGCGCGATCCAGCGCCAGCTTTGCGGCTTTCGCCTGCAGGGCGTCCTGGTCGGCGACACTCCAGGTCATCTGTCCGCTCTGGTTAGCGCCCGCCTTCACGGCCACATCCAGAACCCGGGCTCCGTTTGCGGCCGCGGTCTTCACGTTCCAGCTCTGCTGCACCTGGAACTTGCGCTCCGTCTTCTCCGCCGGTGTCCAGTCCTGGGTGACGAATTGCTGCACCGGGGCGATGCTTTGCGACTCACTCTGAATGGCATCCTGCGGAATTCCCGCCGCCTTGAGCGCGGCCGCGATGGCATTCGAGGTCTTGGAACCAGTGGCATAGGCTGAGTCCTGGTCTGGGCCGTAGGCCACAAAGCCGATCTGCACCGTCACCGTATCCGCATCGGCGTTGGCGTCGGCGCTGGTGGTGACGGCGATGGTGCGATTGTCTTTGCTGACCACGATCTGCTGGGCGTGGCTGGGGACGGCCACCACGCAGAGAATCAGCGCGGCGCAGCCGGCGGCGATGCGTTGCAGTTGGATTGGCATGGTGCGAACTCCCTTAGGGCCGGGCCAGACTTGCTGCTTTGCGCAAATGCGCCAGCAGCCGCAGACCGGCACCTGAGTCTATCGCGTCGGCGGCGCAGCGGACACCGCCGGCAAAATCATTTGCGCGGCCAGCGATGATGAGAGCCGCAGCGGCATTCAGCAAAACCACATCCCTCGGCGGCCCCGTTTCGCCTGCGAGGATCTTTTCAATCAGCAATGCGTTTCCGCGTGCATCGCAGCCCGCTAAAGCGCTGAGCGGCGCTTGCGTCAGGCCCGCTTCACTCGCTTGCACGGTAAAGTTGCGGACCGTATGCTCGCGCACTTCGGCCACGTCGCTTACGCCATTCAGCGTGAGTTCGTCCAGGCCATCGCGTCCGTGGACCACGAATGCGTGCCTCACTCCCAGGCGAGCCAGGGTTTCGGCCACCAGCGGAACCGCCTCAGGCGCAAAGACCCCGACCACCTGCGCCCTGGCTCCTGCGGGATTGGTCAGCGGAGCGGCAAGATTGAAGAGGGTGCGAAAGCCCAGGGCGCGGCGGATCGGCTGCACTCTCTTCATGGCCGGGTGTAGTGCCGGAGCATAGAGAAACATGAAGCCAGTCTGGCGCAGGCATTCCACTGCCATCTCCGGCTCCAACTCCACCGGGATGCCCAGCGCCTCCAGTACATCGGCGGAACCGCACTTCGATGTCAGCCCCCGGTTGCCGTGCTTGGCTATCTTGACCCCGGCCGCGGCCGCCACCAGGGCTGCGGCGGTTGAGATATTGAAGGTTCCCTGGCCATCGCTGCCGGTCCCGCAGGTGTCCACCAACTCGTCCCGTTCCGCCTCACTTAAGGGAACGGGCTTGCTCATGGTCCGCATCGCCTGGACAAACCCGGACAGTTCCTCAGCCCTGGCGCCGCGGGTGGCGATCGCGGTCAAAAGCGAGGCAATCTCCACGTCGTTCGCGTCCCCTTCCAGCATCTCCCGGAGGGCCGAGTATCCCTGCTGTTGTGTCAGGGTGCTGTGCTCTTCGACCACAAGCTTGAGCAGCGCTGCCAGCTGGGACATTGGTGTTCCTTCCTCAAAACATCCTAACCGCACATGGGCGGCTCTAGTCACAGGTGTCCGCGGCTTTGTGCCTCTCGATCCCTCACAGAGGACGGGTGGCCCATATCTCGCTCGTTTTTCGCGAGATGTGGGATACCACCGATGCAGTTTAGCGTTCAACTTCGCCGCCCACCCGTCCTCTGTGAGGGATCGAGAGGTACCGTCCCGTCCGTAGTTGGTCCCGGCCATGCGACAGACCAAAGCGGAGTTCGTATGCAGACACTTCAGGCTGCTCCTCTTTGCCCTGAAACGCCAATCCCTTTAGTATGGAAGTTCTGTCCGAAGACCAAACGAATGAAAATCCACGAGTATCAGGCAAAAGACATCCTGGAACGCTACGGCGTAGCCGTACCCAAGGGTGAGGTGGCCAACACGCTGGAAGAGGCGTTGGATGTGGCCAAACGGCTCTTTACCGGGGGCGCCAAGGGTGTCGTCGTCAAGGCGCAGATCCACGCCGGCGGCCGAGGCAAGGGCGGCGGCGTCAAGCTCGCCAAAACCCTGCAGGATGCAGAGGAGTACACCAAAAATATCCTCGGTATGCAGCTGGTGACTCACCAGACGGGCCCGCAGGGTCAGAAGGTGCAACGGGTACTGATCGAAGAGATGTCGCCCATCGCGCGCGAGCTCTACCTGGGCATCGTGCTCGATCGCGCCGCCGCCAAGCTGGTCTTCATGGCTTCTCAGGCAGGCGGCATGGAGATCGAGGAAGTCGCCGCCAAGGACCCCGACGCCATCTTCAAGGCCTACATCGACCCCGCAGTGGGCTTCCAGCCTTACCAGGCACGCAAGCTGGCCTTCGCTCTGGGCCTCAAGCCGGCGCAGATTAACGACGCGGTCAAGTTCATGACCGGCCTCTACAAAGTTTTTCTCGAGACCGACGCTTCCCTGCTGGAGATCAATCCCTTCATCACCACTACCGATGACCGCCTGGTGGCGCTCGATTGCAAGATCAACTTCGACGACAACGCCATCTTCCGCCATAAGGAACTGAAAGAACTGCGGGACACCGCCGAAGAAGATCCATTGGAAGTGGAAGCCTCGAAGTACGCCCTCAACTACATCAAGCTCGATGGCAACATCGCCTGCATGGTCAACGGCGCCGGTTTGGCCATGGCGACCATGGACATCATCCAGTACGCCGGCGGCTCGCCGGCAAACTTCCTCGACGTAGGCGGAGGCGCCAACCAGCAGCAGATCGAGCACGCCTTCGAGATCCTGCTCTCCGACAAGAATGTGCAGGCCGTCTTCATCAACATCTTCGGAGGCATCCTGCGCGTCGATACCCTGGCCCAGGGCGTTGTGGAAGCGGCCAAAAAGACCAACGTCCAGGTTCCCGTCATCCTTCGCCTGGAGGGAACCAACGTGGAGCAGGGACGGGAAATTCTTAAGGAGTCAGGCCTCAACTTCATCATTGGCGAGACGATGCAGGATGCAGCCGCCAAGGCAGTCAAGGCCGCCAAAGACTACGCCGCAAAAAAGTGATTACAGCACTCGAACAGGAATTCTGGAGCAATCTATGTCTGTGTTAGTGGACGAAAACACGCGGCTCATCGTGCAAGGCATTACCGGCAAGGAAGGCACCTTCCACGCCAAGGGCTGCGCCGAGTATGGGACCAAGGTAGTGGGCGGCGTAACACCGGGTAAGGGCGGCACCACGCATGAGGGCTGGCCGGTCTTCGATACCGTAGCCCAGGCGGTCGAGAAGACGGGCGCCAATGCCACCGTCATCTTCGTGCCCCCGCCGTTTGCCGCCGATGCCAGTCTCGAAGCCGAAGACGCGGGCTTGCCGCTGATTATCTGCATCACCGAGGGAATCCCCACCAACGACATGGTCAAGGTGTGGAGCGTGGTCAGCAAATCCAAATCGCGCCTGATCGGGCCCAACTGCCCGGGCGTTATTTCTCCGGGGAAGGCCAAGATCGGCATCATGCCCGGCCGTATCCACAAGCAGGGCAGCGTGGGCATTGTCTCCCGCTCCGGCACCCTCACCTACGAAGCCGTCTATCAGCTCAGCCAGCGCGGAATCGGGCAATCCACGGCGATCGGCATCGGCGGCGACCCCATCATCGGCACCACGCACGTCGACGCGCTCAAGCTGCTCAATGAGGATCCGGGAACGGAGTCCATCATCCTGATCGGCGAAATCGGCGGCACAGCCGAGGAAGCCGCTGCCGCCTATGTGAAGGCCCACGTCAAGAAGCCGGTGGTGGGCTTCATTGCCGGCCAGACCGCGCCTCCCGGGCGGCGCATGGGCCACGCCGGCGCTATCATCTCCGGCGGCCAGGGCACGGCGGCCGACAAGATGAAGGCGCTCACTGAAGCCGGTATCCACGTAGTGCAATCCCCCGCCGCGATCGGCGAAACATTGGCCAAGGTCATCGGAAAGTAGGAGTATCAGTGGAACGCACGTTCAGCATCATCAAGCCCGACGCAGTCCGCAAGAGCTACTCGGCCGCGATTCTTGCCGAAATCGAGAAGGCGGGCTTCAAAATCGTCGCCATCAAGAAGATGTTTCTTTCCAATGCGCAGGCCCAGGGCTTTTACGCGGTGCACGCCAAGCGGCCCTTTTTCGATTCGCTCACCGCCTTCATGTCCTCCGGCTCCATCATTGCCATGGTGCTGGAGAAGGAAAACGCGATTGCCGACCTGCGCAAGCTGATGGGCGCCACCAATCCGGCCGACGCGGCAGAAGGCACCATCCGCAAGCAATTCGCGTCGTCCATCGAGGAAAATGCCATCCACGGCTCCGACGGGCCGGATACGGCGGCGTTCGAGATCGGCTACTTCTTCGCCGGCTACGAGCTGATTTAGCGCGATTTCCTCATCATTGGAGGGATCCTCCCAGGCCCCGCGCCGGGCAGCCCATCTCGGAAGTGCCTTGACATGAGGCCGCTGGGCAAGCAAACTTGCCCAGATGGGGCTTACGTTGCTAAAGCCCAGCGCGTCATACGAGGTCGGCATTGGGTGGATCACCGGCTAGCAAGCTTACCTACACACTTGAGTCCTCGCTTGACAGCGTCAATCGCGTGGAACAAACCGCGGAAGAGATGGCCAGGAAGGCCGGCCTGGAAGAAGAGGAGATCTATCGCGTCGCCATGGCGGTCCGTGAAGCAGCGGTCAATGCCGTGCTCCACGGGAACTCCTACGATCCCGAAAAGAGCATTACCGCCTCGTTCGAACAGACAGCAGATTCCCTGGTGTTTCGCATTGCCGACCAGGGAAAAGGGCTGAACCCGGATACCCTGCCCGACCCGCTGGCCCCGGAGAATTTGCTGCGCGGCTCAGGACGGGGTATCTTTCTCATCCGCTCGTTCATGGATGAGGTACACTTTCGTCAATTGCAGCCCGGCACTGAACTTACCCTCATCAAACATCTAGGAACCGCCCGTTAAGGAGGAGTTTTCGTGAGCATGAAAATCAAGACCCGTCAGGTGGACGGGATCACCATTATGGATTGCAGCGGTCGCATCACCCTGGGAGAAGGCAGTGTGCAGCTGCGGGACGCCGTCCGGGACCTGCTCGCCAAAGGCTCCAAGCAGATCCTGCTCAATCTCGGCGACGTAACGTATATCGACAGCTCGGGCATCGGCGAGTTGGTCAGCGCATTTACTACCGTCCGCAACCAGGGCGGCGACCTTAAACTCCTAAATCTCACCAAGAAGGTTCACGACCTTCTGCAGATCACCAAACTCTACACCGTTTTCGACGTGAAGGACGACGAAGCGAGCGCAGTCGCTTCCTTTGCTCGCGCCTAGAACGCTTCCCTCTCTCTCCACAAATGCAGGGCGCCTGCGCTTCGCAACCTCAGCGAAGCGCGGGTGCCCTCTATTTGCTGAAGTGACCTCTAGAAGCTCACCTTAGGCACGTTCTGAGCGCCCGGGCTCGCCTGGAAATAATCGTCGTTCCGTTGGAATCCGCCCATGCCCGCCCAGATGCTGTTGGGAAACTGCCCGATAAAGGTGTTGTAGTCCTTAATTTGATTGTTATAGCGCATTCTCGCCACGCTGATCCGATTCTCCGTGCCCGCGAGTTCGTCAGAGAGCTGCTGGAAGTTTTGATTCGACTTCAGGTCGGGATAATTCTCCGACAATGCCAGCAACCGGCCGAGCGCACCATCGAGCTGTCCGTTAGCCGCGATCGTGGCTTTTGGATCGCCATGCGCGTTCAGTAGACCGGCCCGTGCATTCGCGATATCGCCGAACACGGTCGTCTCCTGCTTGGCATACCCCTTCACCGTCTCCACCAGGTTAGGAATCAGATCGGCGCGCCGCTGCAACTGATTGTTCACTTCAGCCCAGGAGGCAGTAATGGCCTCCCGCTTGGTCACCATCTGATTCTTCGCGCTTACATAACTGCCGAAAACCAGCAGCACCGCCAGGAACACCACTACAAGCGCCGCGATTGCTACCCAAAGCCCGCGTCTCATTCGATCGTTCTCCTTATCCTGCACTGCATTTTCATTATCAGGCTACCAACTGCCTGAGGCCCCACCGCCACCGGAGCTTCCCCCGCCAAATCCCCCAAATCCGCCGCCATCGCCGCCGCCACCACCGAAGCCGCCACCACCTCCGCGGCCGCCCCAACCTCCGCCTCCGCCTCCACCCAGGAACATGCCAATCAGGAAGCCGAGCAGCCCTGAACCACCGAAGCGCGCCAGGAAGAAAATCACCGCCAGAAGGACAAGCCCGAGAACGACCACTTCGCCCAGAGTGAGAGGTTGCCCCTGGGGCACAGGGGGCGGTCCACGACGTGGCTGAGCAGTGAGCGTCACACCAGCGTCCGCCGCGATCACCCCGGCGATCTGCTGCACCGCCATGGTAATCGCCCCGTCATAGTCGTTTTTCTGCAGATAGGGCACCATCTGGCGGCCGATATTACCCACTCGGCCATCAGGCAGAATTCCCTCCAAGCCATAACCGACCTCGACGCGGTACTTGCGATCTGTCGTCGCGAAGATCAGAAGCAGGCCGCGGTCCGTGCCCTTCTTCCCGACCTTCCACTTGTCTTCGAGTGCCGTGGCAAAATTCTCGATCGGTTCGCCGTCGAGCGACTTGACCGTGACCACGGCGATCTGCGCGTGGGCCTGGCGGTCCACCTGCGCGCACAGGGCATTCAGAGAAGCGAGGGTTCCCGGGGACAATACGCCGGCAAAATCGTTGACATAATTTGTGGGCGGGGGCAGGTCCTCCACCCGCTCTGCCGGGGCAAGACCGGAACCGGCGAGAAGAAGCAGGAAGACCGCGAGCAGGCGTAGACGCATCGCCTCATTGTACTCAGACACAGTCGCGCCCGCTGCCGGCCGGCAGAACGAGGGCCGGCCCCGCGGGGCACGGAAGTTCGGCAGAGTATGAGTCTAACTACTGTCCAGCCTTGGCCACGTTCTGGTCCTTGGCCAACTGCTGGGCCATCTGCAGATGTCCGGCAATAACCTTGCTTCCCTGATTGGCCGCATCCTTAACCGTCTGGTCTTGTCCGGAAGAAGCTTCCATCTGGAAGTCGCTTAGGTCCTGCTTATGATCCTTGACCATGTCCTGGATATAAGCCTGGTCGTACGCCGATCCGGAAAGCGACTGAAGCTTGGCCATGTTCTTACGATCATTCTTCGAAACCTGGTTCGGCGGCGTCACTCCCAGCTGCTGGGCGACCGGCTTCATTTGCTCGTTCAGCTTGGTGTGGTCGTCGATCATCCGTTGGGCAAACTGCTTCACCTGATCGTTATTGCTTTTCTGCAGTGTCAGCTGGCCGAGCTGTACCTCCGCCATGCTCCCCTGCATTGCCTTGGTTACGAACATCCTGTCCATGGACGAGGGCTGCCCGGCCGTCTGCACACCATTCATTTGCGGATCCGTGCTGGGGGTCTGCCCCGGGGCCTGCCCCGTCGAGCCGGCGGAGCCGCGCATTTGAGCTAAGCCCATACTTCCGCAGAGCAACATCGCACTCGCCAGAGCGATCGTTCTCTTGCCGTAAATCGTGGAAAAGGTCATGTTTCACTCCTCATTCTCTAGGATGCCTGACAGCAAAGCGCGGTGACCTGAACTCCCGCCGTTTTGACCGCATGCACAGCGGCGACCGCCAGCCAACCAGTTATCCTTGATGTATCTATGACCTCGACGCAACCCATTGCTGTTCAGCCACCCATTGCACGCCGCCAGGAAACCGTCACCACGACTCACGGACACCAGTTGGCCGACGACTACGCGTGGCTTCGCGAAAAAGAAAGCCCCGAAGTGATCGCATTCCTGGAACAGGAGAATGCCTACACCCGCGCCGTCATGAAGCCCACGGAAGAGCTGCAGGCCAAGCTCTACGCCGAAATGATCAGCCACATCAAAGAGACCGATGTCTCCGTGCCCTTCCGCTATAAGGATTATTTCTACTACTCGCGCACCGAGCAGGGCGCGCAATATCCCATTTATTGCCGCAAGCGCGGTTCCCTCGATGCCCCTGAAGAGGTCATGCTCGATATGAACCAGATGGCGGCCGGCGAAAGCTTCCTGGCATTGGGCGCTGTCAGCGTCTCCGATAACGGCAACCTGGTGGCCTACTCGACCGACACTACAGGATTTCGGCAATACACGCTGCACATCAAAGATTTGAAAACAGGCGAAGTACTAGCCGATCAGGCCGAGCGGGTCGGCTCCGTCGTCTGGACAGCGGATAACCGCACACTTTTCTATTCCGTTGAGGATGAGGAGACCAAACGTCAGTACCAGCTCTTCCGCCATGTCGTGGGAAGGCCGCAGACCGAAGATGCCCTGATCTACGAAGAAGCCGATGAACGCTTCAATGTGGGCGCCGGCCGCACGCGCGACGGCAAGTACATCGTTCTGGAGAGCGCCAGCCACACGACCAGCGAAGAACAGTTCCTGCCCGCCGATGATCCGGAAGGGCCATGGACGCTGATCGAACCGCGGCGGGAGAACATCGAGTACTACACCGACCACCGCGATGGGCTTTGGTACATTCGCGTCAACGACACCGCCAGAACCTTCCGCATCGTGACCGCCCCGGTCGCTACCCCGGGCCGCGCGTATTGGCGCGAAATCATTGCCCATAGTGAAGACGTGATGCTGGAGGATCTGGAGCTCTTTCAGTCCTTTGCCGTGCTGGTTGAGCGCACTAACGGTCTGCCCCAATTGCGCGTTCTGTCCTTCGACAGCGCGGGCGGGTTTTCCCCAGCTTCGCGCCAGATTGCATTTCCCGAGCCGACGTACAGCGCGCATCCGCACGTCAACCGGGAATTTGTAACCGACAAGTTTCGCTATGGATATCAATCGCTGGTTTCGCCCACTTCGGTCTATGAGTATGACGTGCCAAGCAATGAATCGAAGTTGCTGAAAGAGCTGGAGGTGCCGGGCGGATTCGATCGCTCGCTGTACCGTTCTGAGCGCCTCTTCGCCACCGCGCCGGACGGAACGGCCATACCGGTTTCCATCGTCTACCGCAAAGACAAGAAGGGCGAGGGCACCAACCCTCTTTATATCTATGGCTATGGCTCTTACGGATATTCCCTTCCGGTTGGCTTCAGCTCCAACCGCCTCAGCTTGCTCGATCGCGGATTCGTCCTGGCCTACGCGCATATCCGCGGCGGCGGCGATATGGGCAAACCGTGGCACGATGCCGGCCGGCTGATGCAGAAGATGAACACCTTCACCGATTTCATCGCCGTGACCGAATACCTCACCTCCCGTGGCTATGGTGATCCTCGGCGTGTTGCCATGGAAGGCGGAAGCGCCGGCGGGTTGTTGATGGGCGCGGTCGCCAACATGCGACCCGATCTCTATCGCGCCGTTCTCTCCCACGTGCCCTTCGTAGACGTGATGAACACCATGCTTGATCCCACGCTGCCGCTGACCATCGCCGAGTACGAGGAATGGGGAGACCCGAACCAGGCGGAGGCTTTTGCCTACATGCTGCAGTACTCACCCTACGACAACCTGCAGCGCAAGGCATACCCGGCGATGTTAGTTAAGACTTCACTGAACGACAGCCAGGTGATGTATTGGGAACCGGCAAAATATGTAGCCAAGCTGCGCACGTTGAAGTCCGACGACAATCTGCTGTTGCTGGAGACCAACATGAGCGCGGGTCACGGCGGAGCGTCGGGCCGCTATGACTACCTGAAGGAGATTGCCCTCGACTACGCATTTCTGCTGCAGGAATTGGGGCAAGGGTAGAGAGCCCTTCGGCCCGTACCCTGGAGTTTCTACGATTTCGGAGAAGGTATGCTGGTTTTGTCCCTCCGCCTTCGCCCATGCCAAGGTGCACCGCCGCCCTCCACTTTGTCATCCCGACCGGAGCGAAGCGTAGCGGAGGGATCTGCAGTTTCCCTTCGGGCACAGTGCAACCGCGCATGAGCGAATCACCTCCAGGTTTCGTTCTCCCCACCAGCAACTGCAGATCCCTCCGCTACGCTTCGCTCCGGTCGGGATGACAAAGTGGAGGGCGGCGGTGCACCTTGGCATGGGCGAAGGCGGAGGGACAAGGCGACGAACCTCCGAACCCCAAAAGCCACGGCCCGCAGCTTTCGCTGCGGGCCGGGCTTGTTAAGACCGAATAAGCTAGCGTCGCTCGTGTTCCCCGCCGTTCGGATGAGATTCGTTGTGCGGTTGGCTGACATTCTGATGTGGCGGCGCGTTGTATTTCGGTTGATTGTTGGCCGGGGCCTTGTAGGCGTTGTTTGTATTGCTGTTGTATGCCGGATGATTGGCATTATTGGTGTTATAGGCCGGCCGGTTGTTGTTGCTGTTGTACGCCGTATGAGTAGCCATGTTTGCGCTGGTCATGGGACGGCTTACCGCCGCCGTGGCAGGTCTTCCGCCATTCACCGACGCGAAGTTGGCGCGGTTGGTGCCGGCGAAATTCTCATGCGACATCTGTTCTTGCGTCGGCTGAACATGGGATTCGCGCATCGCCGCCTGCTCCTGCCCATTGGGTCTGGCATTGACGCCGCCAGGTCCGTTGAAGCTGGTGCGGTTGATCACGGTCGTATTGTGAATCACCGTGTTGTCGATGTACGTGTTGTGGATAACGGTCGTGTTCACGTGCATCACCGCGCTGTTATAGGCGAAATGTCCACCCTCCCAACGGCCGCCATAGAATCCCACGCCGCCATAACCGTAGCCGTAGTTAACCCCGCCGTAGAAGCCGACGTGAGGACCCCAGTAACCGGCATGCCAGCCGTAAAGGCCGCCGGCAAAACCCCAGTAGCCAGGAGTCCAGAGAAATCCGGGCCGGGGAGCAAGCACCCAGGTTCCCGGTACCCAGAAGTAGCCCGCTTCGCCGTAGGCCCAATACCCAGGGGTCCATAGATAGCCGTCCCCAGGACAAACCGGCTGCACATACACCGGCAATACGGGCGGAGCGATGGTGATGGACAAAAACACGCCTGCAAACGATGAGGCGGGCACGATCGATACCAAAAATGCGAGAACGAGGGTACGAATAGCTCGGATGCTAGGCATTGCATGGCTCCTTGCTGGCTGAACTTCGCCGGTTGACAGCCGGCCCGACTGTATTAACGCGGCCGAGGGGATTATGTTGCTGGCGGGTGCCAGCCAGGTTACTTCCGGTCGCTCAAAAACCCCCAACCGTGCTGAGATTATCGGCGGGCTGTGTAGGTGGCTATACCACGTTCGATACAAGGGTTCGGGGATATCCGCCCGGGCGGGCGGCGCTGCATGCCCGGTCAACGGCGGTTGGAGCCACCCAGCAGCGAGCCGAGCACGCCGCGCACGATCTGCCGTCCTACGGTACTGCCGAGCGTCCGGGCGGCGCTCTTGGCCATGGTCTCCATCAGGCTATCCCCCCGCCGTCCCCCGGAGGCGCCTGTGCCCAGGGAAGCAAGATCGCCATACCAGGGGGTGGATTTCGCCGCAGGCTGCTGAGCAGAAACAGTTTGCTCGGCGCGGCGTTGCAAAAGCTCAAATGCCGATTCACGATCGACCGGGTTCTCATATACCCCCGCCACCAGGGAGCCACGGATAATCTGCTGCCGCTGCTCAGGAGTAATCGGCCCGATCTGGCTGCGTGGCGGGCACACCAGGGCTCGCTCCACCACCCCCGGTGTCCCCTTTTCATCTAAAAAGGAGACCAGGGCTTCACCCACACCCAGCTCGAGAATGACTTGCTCGACGTTGATCTCCGGGTTGGCGCGAAAGGTCTGAGCCGCCGCCTTGACCGCTTTCTGGTCCTTGGGAGTAAACGCGCGCACAGCATGCTGCACACGGTTGCCCAACTGTCCCAGGATGCCGTCGGGGACGTCAATGGGGTTTTGGGTAACAAAGAAAACACCCACGCCCTTGGAGCGGACCAGGCGAACCACCTGGTGGACCTTGTCTTCAATCACTTTCGGCAGGTCGGAAAAAAGCAGGTGAGCTTCATCGAAGAAGAAGACCAGCTTGGGCTTTTCTGCATCGCCAACCTCCGGCAGCCGCTCAAAAAGCTCGCTGAGCAGCCACAACAGAAACGTGGCATAAAGCTTGGGCGAGTTGATGAGTTTGTCCGCGGCCAGGATGTTGACTACGCCATGCCCCTGAGCGTCGGTCTGGATAAGGTCATGGAGATTGAGAGCCGGTTCGCCTAAGAACTTGTCCCCGCCCTGTTGCTCCAAAGCCAGTAGGCCGCGCTGCATCGCTCCCACACTCGCCGCCGAGATGTTGCCGTATTGTGTCTGAAACTCCTTGGCATGCGTGGCCGCGTATTGCAACATCGCCTGCAGGTCCTTGAGGTCGAGCAGCAGCAGTCCCTGGTCGTCGGCGATCTTGAAGACGGCGGTCAGCACGCCGGCCTGAGTTTCGTTCAGATTCAGCAAGCGGCTGAAGAGCAAGGGTCCCATTTCCGACACTGTTGCTCGAACCGGATGTCCCTGCTCGCCGAAGACGTCCCAGAAAGTTACCGGGCAGCCGGCAAAGGAGAAGCCGGTCAAATGAAGCTGCTTGACTCGATCGGCGATCTTGGGATTTTCGATCCCCGGCTGGCTGATCCCGGAAAGATCGCCTTTAACGTCGGCGGCGAATACCGGGACACCGATCCGGCTGAAGGCCTCGGCCATCACCTGCAGTGTGACCGTCTTGCCCGTGCCGGTTGCTCCGGCGATCAAACCGTGGCGATTCGACATGGCCGGCAGAAGGTAGAGAGGCTCTTTGCCCTGAGCGATCAGCAGCGGTTCAGACATAGTGGAGATCTCCCTGATGCCGGCAAACGCTGCCGAAGGAGTTCCATTCTATATTGTGCGGTGGTGACAGAGGCTTAGCGTGGCGCAAATAGCAAGCGCCCGTGAGTTAAGACTCACGGGCGCGCTGAAGAGCAGCCCTCCCCCAGAACTGATCCTCGAAGAAAACAATAGCGGTCACCTCTCAGATTGGCTACATCACGCTGGTTACGTATATCGGTGACCGGCAGATAGGTTACCTTCCCCGGCAGGCAGGCATAAGTAGTTCTGTGATACATCCTTGTGGTGCCCGCGGGCGCTCCCGGGCCAGCTGCCAAATACACAACAACCGCCATGAAGCTTCTTCGCTCCCTATACGCACTCACGATCTTCCTAAGTGCCTTTCTGCTCTTTGTCGCGGAGCCAATGGTAGCCAAGCAGCTGCTGCCCAAATTGGGGGGATCTTCGGCGGTATGGACCACCTGCCTGGTCTTCTTTTCCGTAGCGCTCTTGCTCGGTTACCTTTATGCACATTGGATTTCCTCGAGCTTCACTCCCACCCGGCAGGCAGTGATCCACATCCTGCTGCTCACCGCGGCGCTGATGATGCTGGGTGTTCCAGTCACTCCCAAGGCCGCTGCGGTTAGCTATCACCCAACGCTGACCGTCTTTGGTGTGCTGGCGGCGGTGATTGGCTTGCCCTACCTTGCCCTTTCAGCCACTACGCCGTTGTTGAATTCCTGGTATGCCAGCAGCTTTGAAGGCCAGTCGCCCTACTGGCTCTTTGCCCTCTCCAACTTTGCTTCCCTGCTGGCTCTGGCCTGCTATCCACTGCTCATCGAACCGCACCTGACCATGAGCCGGCAGACCGCCTGGTGGAGTAGCGGCTTCCTTCTCTTTGCCGTGATCTGCGGAGCCATCGCCTGGCAGGGCCGCAGACGAGCAGTAGCCGTTGTCCCGGTTCAACCGGTGGGCACCGTCCTCCCCGCCGCCCCGGAAGTCTTCTGGTTTGTGCTCGCCATGGGCGGCGGCATGATGCTGACTGCGGTGACCCACCACATGAGCGAGAACATCGCCGCTATCCCCCTCCTGTGGCTGCCCCCTTTGGGTTTGTACTTGTTGACCTTCATCCTGGCCTTTCAAGGAGCCTGGCAGCCAGTACGCCAGTCCATGTTGCGCCTGGTGCTGGTGGCACTGGCTTCCCTGGCTTACGTGCTGCGGGATATTCGCACCCAGCTGCCGATCATGATCAGTGTCCCGCTGTTCCTGATCGGGCTCTTTGTGATCTGCTTCTTTCTCCATGGCGAGCTCTATGCGCGGCGTCCCGAGACTCCGGGGATGACCAGGTTTTATCTCGTCGCCGCGGCGGGCAGTGCGGCCGGAACCCTGTTGGTAGGGGTGATCGCTCCGCTGGTCCTGCGCGCGAACTACGATCTCGCCTGCACCCTGGTGGTAGTGGCCCTGATCGCCCTGGCCGCAACCTGGCATGACGGTTGGGGGCTGCGCATGCTTTGGATGGTGGGGGCGACCGCCGCCATCGTGGTGTTGAGCACGCAGATCCGGCAATACGACGACGACGCGGTCGCCCTCATGCGCAACTTTTATGGGACCCTGCGGGTGAGGGAAACGCACCTGCCGCCACAGTCCGATACAGACCGCCAGCTGCTAAATGGAACCATCGAGCATGGGGCGGAGTGGTTCGCGCCTCAGTTTCTTAACCAGCCCTTGACTTACTACGCCCCCAACTCCGGCCTGGGCTTGGCCATGCGGCTGTGCTGTGGCTCCGGCCCCAAGCGTGTGGGGGTGATTGGCCTGGGAACTGGAACAGTCGCAGCCTATGGCAATCTCGGTGATGTCATCCGCTTCTACGAGATCAATCCCCTGGTGGAGCGGCTGGCGAGGGCCTGGTTTACATTTCTCCACGACAGCGGCGCACAGACTGACGTGGTGCTGGGCGATGCCCGCTTGTCCCTGGACGATGAGCCTCCACAGCGCTTCAACGTGATTGTGGTCGATGCCTTCTCAGGGGATGCCATCCCGGTGCATCTGCTCACGCGGGAGGCACTGGCGCTTTATCGCCGCCATCTGCAACCGGATGGAATTGTTGTCTTCCATGTCTCCAACCAGTACATCGATCTGGAGCCGGTGATCGCTGCCATCGCCAAGGATGCAGGGCTTCGGGCCATGTCAGTGCACTCTCATGGCGACGAACAGAATGGCTTGTACTTCGCAGATTGGATTCTGGTGACCGCGAACCAGGCGTTCCTGAGTCAACCGGAGGTCTTTAATAACGCCTTCCCGACGCATTTGCGAGCAGACGTTCGCCTATGGACGGACAATTACAGCAGCCTGTTCCCCTTGCTTAAGTGGTACAGCAGATAGAGTCGTGCTTAGCCGTGGACCGGGCGGCCGATCTGCGTCAGAAGTAGATGGCATCCACTGCGGACCCACATTTACCATCAAGGTTGGCGGCGAATCAGCAGATTCAATCAGGAACTTCCTACCTATGAACGATCGGTTCCATCGAAGTTTCGCCGGAAGGCTTCGTGCTTTACTGCACTCGCCCGCACTGCATGCGCTGGCCCTGGTCTTGGGATTGGTTCTGGGCGCCCCGGCTGGTTTGGGACAAGCGACGGCTCCGCAGCAGGCTTCCAGCACGGTCACGGGTGTGGTTGTCGATGCGGCCGGAAGTCCGATCGCAGGGGCGCAAATCACCAGTGGTTCCGGAGATCTTCTCGCCACCACCAGCGCGGACGGTAAATTTACCCTTCCCGCCGACGCGGGGACAGTGGCCATTGAAGCCTCGCATTTCGCCCCTGCCACGGTGACAATCGCGCATGGGGCACCCCTCCGCATCCAGCTGGAACATCCCTTCGAAAGCGTCACCGTCAGCGCCTACCGCTCGCCCCTAAGCTCCCTGGACAGCCCGGCCAGTACCCGGGTATTGACTGTGGAAGCCCTGCGCCATGCCGCGTCTTTGCCTCTGGACGATAAGCTGCGCACCGTTCCCGGATTTGAGCTCTTTCGTAGATCGAGTTCGCTGGTCGCCAATCCCACCAGCCAGGGCGTCTCATTGCGCGGCCTGGGATCCACCTCGGCCAGCCGCTCGTTGGTCGTCTTCGACGAGGTGCCGCTGAACGACCCCTACGGAGGCTGGATCCACTGGCAGGAGCTTCCGGAACTGGACATTCAGTCGGTAGAAGTCGTGCGCGGTGGCGCCTCGGATCTGTATGGTTCCAGCGCCATCGGCGGCGTGATCAGCGTTGAACCCATTCGGCCCAAGAATTCAACCTTGCAGCTCACCAGCAGCGGCGGCTCGGAAAGCACGGTCAACGGAGCGGCGCTTGGCAGCTTGACCTTGGGCAAGTGGTCCGGCCTGGTAACCGGGGGGGCGGTTGCCACGGATGGCTACATCCTGACCGCGCCTGCTTACCGCGGCCCCATCGACCAGCCATCGAACGTGCATGCGCAAAACGCCCTGGTGCAGTTCGACCGTGACTTGGGAAATAGCCAACGCCTCTTCCTGCGCGGGAATGCGCTCGAAGAAGCTCGCCACAACGGAACGCCCATCCAAAACAATGGCACCCGCCTTTGGCGTTATGACGCGGGAACAGATCTCACCGACTTCGTCGTGCGCGTCTACGGCACCGCAGAACATTACCGGCAGAGATTTTCCTCCATCAACAGCACCCGAACCGCGGAGACCCTGACCACCAGCGCCGAAGAGCCATCCAATGAGCTGGGAGTCGCCGGCCACTGGCATCACCCGGTCGGTACGGATCTTCTGCTACTGGCAGGAGCAGACACGCACTACGTCCGCGCCGCCAGCTATCAGACGATCTACACCGGCAAGGGAGGTGAGTCGAACACGGCCGCCAAGCAGCGGCAAACCGGAGTCTATGGCGAGGTGCTGTATACTCCGAAAAATTGGACCTTCAGCGGCTCGGCGCGGATCGATCACTTCTCCAACTACGACGTCAACCAATTCGTAACCGCGACCGGCACCAGTCACCCGCCATCCTTCAGCGAGACCCCTTTTGACCCGCGTTTGGGTGTGACGCGGCGCATCACTCAATCGTTCGCATTGAGCGCCTCCGGCTTCCGCGCCTTTCGCTCGCCCAACGAAGATGAGCTTTACGCCAAAACGCAGGTGGGGCAGCAAGTCACTCTTCCCAACCCGAATCTGCGCTCCGAGCGGGCCACCGGCTGGGAGACCGGGCTGCAAGCCGACCTGCATCGATTCGGTTCCAGCGTGCGGGCCAGCTACTTTTTCACCCAGGTGAATCGTCCGATTACTACCCTGACCGTCAGCACAACCCCCACATCGCAGACACTGATGCGTGCCAACTTGGGCCAGATTGAAAGCCGCGGCATCTCGCTCGACTATTCCGCGCGGCCGGCCCGTTGGATCTTTGTGGATGGAGGCTATCAATTTGCCGACGCCACGGTGACCAAGTTCCAGCAGCAGCCCAACCTGGTGGGCAATTGGATTCCTGAGGTTGCCCGCAATATGGCAACCGCGCAAGTGGGGTTTACGCAGCGCCGCCTGGGGCTGATCAGCTTCCAGGGGCGCATCAGTGGACACCAGTTTGATGACACAGCCAACGACTACTACATCAACGGCTACTTCCGCATGGACGTGTATGCGGCGCACGAGTTCCGCCATAATCTCTCTCTGTTTGGCAGTGGAGAGAACCTTTTCGATCGGGGAATCATCGTTGGCAAGACGCCTTTGCCCACCCTCGGTACGCCTCGAGTCGCGCGCTTTGGACTGCGTTACACCTTCGGCGGCTGACTGCCCATCTGACTAACTGGTTCGAAGTATGTAGCAACCCCCACTTGTCATCGCGAACGGAGTTCTTGATGGGTCTGACGCCCACCCGAGAGGATGAAAATCGCAGACGCAACTGCGGCTCTGTCCATCCCCGTAACGGCTCCTAAGGTGAGCGCTGCCCTCCCCTTTGTCATCCCGAGCGAACTCCGGATTTCCTACTACGCCGCACTAATCAACGGCCACGTATGCGGCTTTCTTTAAGGAAAGCCGCATGACGTCTACCGCCACTAAGCTTGACAGGAAATCCGGAGGAAGCCGAGGGACCTGCTGTGCGCCTTTCCTGGACGCAACTGTTCAGGCCAACGATCTCCCCCAACCGCCCTAGGGCTTGGCTGCGGCAACACCTGCCTCGGCGACGCTGTGGTCATCCTTGCCAGAGCCCCCGCTGACACCAATCGCTCCCACTACCTCTCCGCCGCGCTTAATGGGAATGCCGCCAGCGAAAATCATGATCTTGCCGTTGTTCGAAGCGTGGATGCCGAAGAACTGCTGGCCGGATTGCGAGTTCTCTCCCAGCGATTTCGTGTCGAGGTCAAACGCCCGCGCCGTAAAGGCCTTCTTTTGCGCGATGTCGATGCTACCAATCCAGCCTCCGTCCATACGCTCGAAGGCCACCAGGTTGCCACCCTGATCCACTACGGCGATGTTCATCATCACATTGATCTCGTTTGCCTTCTTGGTGGCCGCCGCAATGATCCGGCGCGCTTCTTCCAGAGTGATCCCCAGTGCTTTTCCCATGCGTTCTCCTCTTCACATTGTTCCGCTGCGACTCTAACACAGCTTTTTCATCCATCGCATCACGGCTCTGTTTAGATTGAATCTGCGATGAAGCGATGCGGCCAAGTCCCGCTCTTGCTTATGATGCTGGCCGCAGCGGCATTGCAGGCCTGCGCCCAGAACAATAGCGGCCAACTGCACATCAGGGTCACGGACCGATTGGGTTTGGGCATTTCCTGCGCGGTGGAAGTCGTGAGCCCAGCCAACCAATATCGCCAGACATTCACCACCAGCGATGACGGTCGCCTCACCATCAAGGATCTGCAAGCAGGTGACTACCTCTTGCGGGTCGACGATCCACAATTTGAGCCGGTATCCCAGTCCGTTGCGGTGCACGCCACCGCAACAGCAACCTCTGTTTTTCGGTTGTCGCCGCTGGCCGACTCCGCAACCGATCCCACCTTGGAGACGGAGCTCACCATCCAGGGTCTACCGCTGACCGTGAATCGTTCCCCGGATTTTGGGCTGGTCCCGGAAGCCACCACAGATGATGAGCAGACCTGGGAGTCGGTCGGCATCCCCGCGGACGCAGCGCAGAAGGCTGGGGCCGTGGTCGCCATTCATACCAAGAGAGCGGATCAGTCCCTCCACGGGCGGCTGGTTCTCTCCGGTGGGAGCTACGATTCGGCCGGAGGCTATGGCCGGCTGCAGCTGAGGGCGGGCAGGAGCCTCGTGACCGCTACGGCATCCGGAGCTCGGACCGACCACTATCTCAACCCGGTTGTTCCGGACAACTACACCAACGCGGGGACACCGGCTGATTTCGCTATCGACCTGGCGCGCGATTTCACGGCTGCTGATCACCTCGCCGCCATTGTCCGCCGCCGGCTCTCGCGTTATGAGATTCCCAATGAGAACCTGCAGCAGCAGGCCGGCCAGCTGCAAACCGGGGACGATCTGGAAACCATCGGCTCGGCTTCGTATCAGCACTTGCTTTCGCCGCAGACCGTCCTCAACGCGGAAGGGATGCTGCGTGATGGGCAGCACGACCTGCAATCCAATGACGACTCGACGCCGATTATCGCCACCCAACACAACTCCTTCCGCCAGGTATATTTCGCCACCTCCCTTTCCCTGGAGCGCGGACCTCAGTCATGGAAGGGAGGCGTCGAGGCCGACAGCGCCTCGCTGCACGAAAATTTTCAGGACGTGATCACCGATCCATCTCAGTTCGACCCAGGCACACCGACAATTTTCTCGTTTTCCGGCCAGCGGCCCGATCTGGAGCAGGCGGCCTTTGTGGAGGACATCATCCGCATGGGCAAATGGACATGGAACGCGGGCGTGCGTTGGGACCACTATCAGCTGGTCCTCAACCAAAATGCGGTGAGCCCGCGAATTTCCTTAAGTCGGTACCTTCCTTCGGCGGATCTGATTCTGCATGTCTCCTACGCACACCTGTTTGTGCCGCCGTCATCGAATAATATTCTGCTCTCCAGCTCGAAAGCCGTAGACTCCCTGAACCCGAATGTTTTTCGCCTGCCGGTACAGCCCTCGCATGGCGACAACTACGAGGGCGGGTTGAGCAAAGGCTTCTTCGGCCAGTTGCGCCTGGATCTGGACGTTTATCGCCGGACGGCCAACAACTATCCCGATTACGATCCGTTCCTCAACACCGGCGTCAACTTTCCCATCGCTTTCAGCAGGGCCACGCTCTATGGTGCGGATGGGACCCTCGATCTTCCCCACTGGGCAAAGTTGAGCGGCTCGGTGACGTACTCCTATATGGTTGCCAACCGATGGTTCCCCGTAACCGGGGGCCTTTTGTTGGGTGAAGAGGACGTTCGCAGGAGAACACAGGACACCGGGCATATTCCTGATGCGCTGGATCAACGAAACGTCCTGGAAACCCGCTTCGATTATCAGTGGTTCCGGCGCTTTTTTGTGGCCGCCGGCGCCGCCTATGGCTCAGGTCTGCCGTTCGATTCCGATACCTCCATCCGGGAAGCGTTGCAGGAGTACGGTGAGCAAGTCGTGAGGCGGATCAACTTTGTCCGCAGCCGGGTAAGGCCCACGTTCTCTGCCCAAGCCTTCGCGGGCCTTGATCTCTACCAGGAAGGCAACGTCCATGTGCGCTTTGAGGCAGATGGAGGAAACCTGAATAATCGTCTCAATGTGATTTACTTTGGCGGCCTGTTCTCCGGCAATTCCATCGGCCCCGCGCACAACTTCGGCCTTCGCCTGGTCACCAACTTTTGACCTGGCGCGTGCCGCTTCGCTATCTTGCTTGCGGGGATTCGCTATGGCCCGCAAGCCCAGCCAACAGGAACGCCTGGATAAGTTGACCCGCATTTGTCTTGCCCTGCCCGAGACCAAGCGCGAAGAGAAGGCATCGCACGCTGCCTTTCTGGTACGTAAGAAGATCTTCGCTTATTACCTCAACAACCATCACGGTGACGACATCATCAGCGTTTGCTGTAAAGTCTTGCCCGGGGAAAACCAGTTCCTGGTCCAGTCGGGCCCCGAGCGGTTCTATCTGCCCGCGTACATCGGATCAAGAGGATGGATTGCTCTCCGCATGGACCGGGCGACCCTGAATTGGACCGAGGTCAAAGAATTGATTCACGGGAGCTACCTGCAGACGGCGCCGAAACGGCTGGCTTCGCTGCTGCCGCACTGAAAGCTACTTCAGCTCTTCAAACAGCTTCTCGCCTTCGCCCGGAGCGAGGAAGCGGTTGGCCTCGAGCCCATGCTGGCGTGTGTACAGATCGTGATAACGCCCTTCCAGCGCGTACAAAGTGGAGTGTGTACCGCGTTCCAGGATCAGGCCGCCCTCGACCACCAGGATCTGATCGGCCCGGCGAATCGTCGACAGGCGGTGGGCGATGACAAACGTGGTGCGCCCCTGCATAAGGTAGCTGAGGCCATTTTGAATCATGGCCTCGGATTCGGAATCGAGCGAAGAGGTCGCCTCGTCAAGGATCAAAATGCGCGGATCGGCTAAGATCGCACGCGCGATCGAAAGGCGCTGGCGCTGTCCGCCGGAAAGCTTGACTCCGCGCTCGCCCACGATCGTGTCGTAACCATCAGGAAAGCGCAGGGCGAACTCGTCTACGCGGGCAATGGCGCAAGCGGAGAGAAACTGCTCCTCCGTTGCATTGGGCCGGGAGAAGACGACGTTCTCCCGGATGGTGCCATCGAAGAGAAACGATTCCTGTAAGACCACGCCCAGCTGGCTGCGATAGCTATTGAGGCGCACGGTGGAAAGACCAATCCCGTCGACCAGCACCTGGCCCGAATCAGGCTTATGAAAGGCACAGATCAGGCTGATGATGGTGGACTTCCCCGACCCGGAAGAGCCGACCAGCGCAGTGACGGTGCCAGGACGGGCATGGAAGGAAATGCCGTGCAGGACGGGCTTGTCGGGCTCATAGGCAAAGAGCACATCCTCAAAGCGCACGTCGCCTTCAATCGGTCCCATGACAACGGTGCGGCTGGGCTCGTCGTCTTCTTCTTTTTCCGCCAGGATCTCGCTGGTGCGGTCGAGTCCGGCGATCGCCTCCGTCAGTTGGGTACCGACATTGACCACCTGGAAGACCGGGGCCACCATGAAAGCCAGAAACATGGTGTAGGTGAAGTAGTCACCCAGTGTGATCTTGTGGGCCATCTCCTGGCGAGCGCCAAGCCACATTACGGTGGCGCCGACGATGCCCAGAATGGCGGTCGCGGCCAGAGAAAGCAACGAGGTCGCGGTGAGCGAACGAACTACGTTCTGATAAAGCCGTTCCACTCCAGTGGCGAAGACTCCCGCTTCGCGCTCTTCCGCGTGGTAACCCTTTACCACGCGCACTCCGCCGAGGGACTCGGTCAGCCGCCCCGTAACCTCGGCATTGATGCGGCCGCGCTCGCGGAAGATGGGGCGGATCACACCAAATGCCTTGCGCAGGACAAAGACGAAGGTGAGCACAAAGGCGAAGGAGATGAGGGTGATCTGGGCGCTGATGCGCATCAGGATAAAGAAGGCAAGGACCGCAGTCAGCAGGCCTCCCACAAAATCGACCAGGCCGGTACCAATCAGGTTGCGCACTCCTTCGACGTCGGTCATGATGCGCGACACCAGCACGCCGGTCCGGGTGGCGTCGTAGAAGCTGACCGACAGCCGCCCGATATGTTGCTGTACCTGCATGCGCAGGTCGGCAATCAGCCGCTGGGCCGCCTTGGAGAGGAGCTGGGTCAGAGAAAAGGAAGTGATCGCCTGGATGGTGGTTGCGAGCAGAACTATGCCCACGATCCAGGGCAGTTTCTCCGCTTGCTTTTTGACCAGGACGCCGTCTACCAGGAACTTGGTCGACGCCGGCAGAACCAGGCCGGAGACCCGGTTGATGACCATGAGCACGAACCCAAACGCCAGCAGCCATCGGCGCGGCTTGATCAGGGTCCAGATCTCCGGCAGCACCTTGCGCAGCGGTGGCCGTTTCTTCTTGGTTTCGGCCGTGTCGCCGCCGGTTCCCGAACGCGTACGGGTGGTTCGTTCGGCACGGAGTGACATGCCCGCTCCGGCGCTGGATCGCAAGCTCACGGCAAAAGCCCCTAGACTCTCGAGCGGCGCGCGGTGATAAATGAGCGCACACAGAGTAGTACATAGATGAGCATGAGGGCCGACATCGCTGCTTTTTCTTCAATGGCCGCCGGATAAGGGAAGAGCTTGCCTTTGAAGAGCTGCACTACCTGGAAAAGCGATTGCGCGGTGCCCAGGAAGCCGAGCAGGCCGACGGTTACCGCGATGTGCATGAACAGCATGCGGCGCTTGGTCACGGGCGTTTCGGCCATCACGCCAAAAGTAACCAGCAGGATCCCGAAGGCCACCGGAATCAGCGAGGTAGGAAACTTGCTGCCGGTTAGAACAAAACTCGCGCCACCCAGAATAATGAGGAGGATTCCGAAGAGAACTGTGATCTTGGCCATCAGAAACGGACGCCTCCACGAAGCTCAAATCTCATAGCAGCGCCAAAGCTCGTCCAGGTCGAGGATGAAGCCTTCGACGGGGCCACTTCCATGGATGGCATTACCAGACACTGCAGCGGCTTCGCGGCCAGGTCCATAGACGTAGACCGTTTTCTTGTAGGGATCGATCAGCCAGCCCAGCGCCACGCCGTTCTCTATCCAGCGCTCCATCTTTTTCTTGGCTTTTGGCAGGCTATCCGAGACGGAAAGCAACTCGATGATGAAATCAGGGCAAAGATAGGGGAGGCCACTAAGATCGTCCTTGGTCAATCCCTTCAGCTTCTGCGGGAGCACGTAGGAAGCATCTGGATTCAGCATCGAACCGTCAGGCAGGAAGAATCCTCCGTTCGAATCGTACGTCCGACCCCGCCGGTGGGTCTTCCACCAGCTATGGAGCTGTCCGATAATCTCTGCATTCCCTCCGCTGGTGAATGATCCAGTAGGTGGGTGCATCAGGATCTCCCCTTCTCTGGTGCGCTCGAAACGGAACCAGTCGTTGGCGAAGCAGAGCTCTTGGAACTGCGCATCGGTCAGAGGAGGATCCAGGACCAGGCTGCGCGGCGTTTCTGCGTCGACGGGAAGAAGTGTGTCCACAGCCTGAATTTTACTCTAAACGGTGGTCTTGCCTTCGACTGTCAGGATCTTGTCCAGGATCTCTTCCACGATCTTTCGCGGAGGACCTTCGGCACAGACGCGCATCAGGTCGGGCGTGACTTCGAGGGTGTCCAGTTGGCTCTGCAAGAGGTCTGGATTCATGTAGTGGTTCTTGCGCGCCTTGAGGCGCTCCTCGAGCACCTGGCGGGAGACATCGAGCAGGATGAAGCGGATGTTGAGCGGTGGAATTTGTGGAGTGAGCGCATCCCGGTAGCTTTGTTTCAAGGCGGAACAGCCCAGGATGCCGCTGATCCCGGCTTCATACCAGCCCAGCAGTAATTGGTGCAGGGTGGCCAGCCAGGGCTCGCGATCCTCGTCGGTCAGAGGAATGCCGGCATGCATCTTGGCGCGGTTGGCGTCGGAGTGGAAGTCGTCAGCGTCCTCGAACCGCCAGCCTGTTTCCGCAGCCAGCAGTTTGCCAATCGTGGTCTTGCCCGACCCGGTTACCCCCATGAGCACGAGAATCATAGCTTCCTTTTAAACCAGCGGGGGAAGTAGCGCAATGGCTACGGTGTCGTCTATTGGGCACCAGCCTGCTTGATGTCGTCAACCACAGCAGACGGGGTCCAGTCATTGTTCGGGTACCAGCGGAAGATCTTGCCGTCCGGCGCGATGACGGCGGTGGAGAGCGAATGGGTCAGCGTGTTGTTGCTGCCGGAACTCACCCCCACATCAAAAAACTCGTCCACCGCATCCAGTTCCGCGGATGGCGGCACGGCGAAGTCCCAGTGGGAAAACGCCCCTCTGCCGGCGTATGCGCTGCCGTAGCTGCGCAGTACCTTCGGCGTGTCATAAGCAGGATCGAAGCTGATACTGAGCAGATGGGTCTTGCCGTAGAGCTGAGGATCGGCGGCAAGCTGCTTTTGGACGTCGGCGAAGTTGCGGCTCATGCGTATGCAGTAATCCGGCAATGGGCAGCGGGTGTAGATGAAGGTGACCAGCAATACTTTGCCCCGAAACTGGTCAAAATCAATGGTTTTGCCGCTTTGATTGAGGAGCTTGAAATCGGGAACCGCCTGGCCGGTTGCAGGTACGTTGTAGGACTTGCTTGGCTTGTAGTCCGGCCGGGCTTGCGCGGTCACAACGATTTGATCGATCACGCTGGTCGCCCCGGAGATCCGCAGCCGGGCGGTAATGCGATCTCCCGGGTGGAGTTCGGTTGCTATTCCCGGCTGGGCCAGTTTGTAGGGCATAGTCATCGCGCCCATCAAGCCCGGAATGGCCTCAGAATCGACCGAGACAATCCCTTTCGCAGCATCGGAGGCGACGACAATGCCCTTGAGTTGGTAGGTCGTGGCATCGCTGGGGATTTCGGTAGGCTGCACATCACCGGCGGAGTCACCGCTGCGGCACCCTTGTACAAGGCCCAAGCCAAACAAGATCACAGAGAGCCAAACCAGCCCTCTCACAAGTCCCTGCATCTTTCCCTCTACCACTATCCTAGAACCTCGCCTGTTGCACCTTCCCATCCGACTAACACCAGCGCACCCTCCCATCCGACTAACAAATGTCAGGGTAAGCAGCCACCCTCCCCTTTGTCATCCCGAGCGAAGCCGAGGGACCTGCTGTGCGCCTTTCCCGCAAGCCACTCCTAACGCAATCAAATGCTAACCTTACCCCACCACTAATAGTTAAACCGGTAGCGAAACTCCCCATAGATTTGCCGTGGATCATTCCAGTGGAAGCCGCCGAAGGTCAAACTGTTATCCAGTTGCACCCGGCGGTTTGCCACATTGATTGAGTTCGCAGAAACCGTAAATTTTTCAGCGAACGTTTTACCGAAGGAGAGATCGAAGGTTGTGTGGCCGGGAAGATATGGGCCGGGATACTGTGCCTGCGGCGTCCCGTACAACCCGTTGGTAAAACCCGAGCCATAGTAGACATTGGTTGAGGCGTTGGTCTGCCAGGGCAGACTGCTGTTGAAGCCCACGTTCAAGGTGTTTCTTTGATCGTGATCTACCGGCGCGAGCCCCGGTGGGATATCAAGCGGGCATGCCGAGGTGACCGGGACCGGGCAGATCAGGCCTCCGGTGATGGGCGAGGTCGCCTGCGCGATCTGGTTTGCATATGCCAGATGAAACTGGCCATGATGGAAGAGGTTTGGAGAGCGCAAGGTGAGTGACCACCCCTGAATCTGGGCATAAGACCAGGTGATCGGCCAAAAAATATTCGATTCTCCAATGTTATTGTGATCCAGCCAGTTCTCCGCCCGGGTTTCATAGTTATTCGCGCTGAGTGTCCAGCTGCGGAACGGAATCGTGACTCCGTACTGCCATTGGATGTCCCGCTCACCATGCAGAGGAGAAAAGGTAAAGCCTTGGCCGAGGGCAAGATTGCGTAGAGGGCATGTGGGAACGGGTCCCACTGAGCCGTTGTTGCCGGGGCCGTTGTTGCTGCAAGCCGTCGCCATGGGCGGAGCCTGATAGTAATAGCCATAAAAACCGTTAACAATCCAGTTCAGGCGGGGAATCTTCAACGCTGCGCCGAAGCGCGGATCGGTAGCGTTTTCTGCGATGGAAGCATTGAACTGCGTCAGGCGAAGGCCGGTGATTAAGGTGAACCAGGGAGTGATCTTGAATTTGTCATTGATGAACTCGGAAACGACCCCGCCATTGACCCCTATGGAAGAAGCGGGAACATTAGGCGTACCGTCGGTATATACATTGTTGAAGTAGTTGTGTTGGTGTTGGAAAAATCCGTAGACGCCGGCTTGAAGATCATTCTTCCAGAAGTTATAGCTCAAGGCGGTCTGCATACCCGCGTAGTCGGCGTCCTGATTCACTGAGGAGATGACAGGATAGTCGTTGGCTCCGCCTTTATAGTCGGCTCCGTTGTAGTGGTAGAACGGAGAGACCGTCAGGAGCTTGTTGGAGTCGAACGTGTGGACCCAAGAGAAGGTGGCATAGCCATCGGGCTCGATTTCGGCGTCATGCAGGCCGCTCGACGGATATACCTGGTTTCCGAGTGAGTTGGGATCAGGATCGATGGGAATCTGGTAATAGTCCCGGCGAAGCGAAGTCACCAGGCGATACTGGTTTTTCGGGTCGGGATTGAAGATGAACGAGGCGAACCCACCAAAGCCGTTCACTGCATCGTTTACCACCTGAGGAATGGGGGTCTGAAGTCCGTACTGGCTGCGGTTCCCGTTCAAGCTGCCATAGTAGGCGAACCGCTGCGTGTGCCCTCCGCAACTGATCTGGTCATCGGTTTGGTAGAAATTCCCGGCAGTGAGAACGAGATCGCATTCCTTTTCGCGTTCAAACCCGGTTCGCGGCACCACGTTGAAGACTCCATAAGTACGATCACCATAGTCTGCGTCGTAGCTGCCGCTATAGACCTCGAGATAGTCGATGTCTCGCGGCAGAATCTGCGGGCCCAGGTTGGTAGCGATGTTGGTGTTAGGAATCGGCACGCCATCGATCAGCCAGTTGACTTGATGACCCCCCATCATGTGCAGCATGTCATGCGTCACATACGAGGCGGGAACATAATCGGTGATCATCTCCATGCCATTGGTGCGATCGGCTCCGGGAGTCTGCTGAATATCGGTGCGGCTCACCATGGCCGTCGGGGTGACACTATCGGTCGTTGCAGCCCCAACGGTTTCCGGGACCACGACGCTTTCATTGACGCCTGCGACCGCCAATTGGAAGTGGAGGACCGGACTCGTATCAGACTGAACGACTACGTCCTGCGTCGCATCCTGAAAACCCTTCGAAGTTGCCGTGACCGTGTAATCGCCGATGGGTACTGAAGTGAATACAAATTCACCGCTGTCGTTGGTTCCCTGAGACTGGGTCCAGTCCGAGTTTTGCGCTTTGAGCGTCAGCTGAACGCCCCGGATCGGCCGATGCTGAGGATCGTGAACAATGCCGCGAACGGAACCGAAGATCGTGGCAAACGCCATGGCATCCAGAAGAAAAAAGACCGCTATTAAACTACCGACTTGTCTCATACATGCTTCCTCGCTGCGTTCAGCAAACCAAGAACAGCCCCGAATCTGTCCCATTCACGAACCGAGGAGTGGGCGGCCGGGACCCCAAGTTCCCATCTACCCTAGAAATTCAAGGGTTGAGACTGGTGGATTCCCATATCTCGCGAAACACGAGCGAGATACCCGGATTTCCTGCAGGATGCTCCAACCAGAGCCGCGTGTGCGGCTTTCTTTAAGGAAAGCCGCATGAAGCTCATTGGTTCCACCAAGCTCCACAGGAAATCCCGGGATGTGGGGCACCCGGCATTTGTCAGTGGGACAGAGCTAAACGGAGAAGGAAGAAGGCGGTCCGCGGGGAGCGGAGCGGCGGAGTATGCGGGTTGCGACCGCATCCGCAATCGACTGCTGGTCTCTATTGGAGGCGACAAGCCCGAAGCCGGCGCCGGAAGCAAAATCCGCAGAGATAGTAACCGTAGTGATGGCGCGAAGGCTCTGCCCATACGGGCATGCAGCTTGGCGCAGTGTGGGCGCAGCATCGGATGACACGCTGCCCGCAGCACCCATGATGCAGGAATGAGCGCCATGAGCGCGGCAGCAGATGGGCAACAACTGTTGCGGTGCGGCCAGCGCGATCACTGTCGCCGACGGCAACAATGTACCGAAAACGCATAGCAACACGAGTGCTGCAATCCGCCGCATGCTGTGAGTGTACACTCCGCAGCCTTTGTGCGATCAAAGGAACCCAAACGACTCTACGGGATCCGGGAGGGGTGCCCCACGTTCGCACCAGCGTACGTGGGCCGAAAACGATGGGCGGAGCCCTTCGAACGCTTTATTGTCCATTTTAAAGCGAAAACCCTTCGGTTTTAACCCCATGACTCCCCTAAACCCGCACTCCCCCTTTGCGGTATAAAACAAGGATGCCACTCCCCCCGGTCATCGCCGCAGCCATCCAAGCCGGCGATACCGTGATCGCATCCAGCGCGCGCGCCGCGCGTGCCCTCCGGCGGTTGCACGCCGAGGCACAGCGTGACCAAGGATTGCGAGCCTGGCAGTCCGCAGATGTCCTGGACTGGGACAGCTGGTTGCACCGCCTTTGGGAGAAGCAGCTCCGCTCCGGCCGCGAGACACGCCTCCTCCTCACTACCCTGCAGGAACAACAGCTCTGGGTCCAGCTGGCGAAGCCCACGATCGAGGGCCGGCATCTGATCTCAGTGCCGGCGGTCGCGGAGCTCGCCCAGCAAGCCTATGCCCTCCTCTGCGCCTACAACGCGCTCGACTTCCTGCAGGGCGACCGGCTGGGCGGTCCGGATGTCGAGAACTTTCGTCAGTGGGCGCGCGGCTTTGAACGCACATGCCGCCAGGAGGAGTGGCTGAGTCGGGCCAGGCTGCCCCTTGCACTGCACCAAGCCGTGCTCGCAGGCCAGGTCGATGTAACTTCCCGCCTGCTGCTGATCGGCTTCGACCGCATTACCCCGGCGCAACAACAACTCATCGAAGCTCTCCGTAAGCAGGACCATCACGTCGAAATGGCCGAGCCCGGCGAAGTCTCTGCATCCGAGACCGCAATGCTCGTAAAGGCTATCGACCAACGCGACGAAATCGCTACCTGCGCCCTTTGGATTCGGCGCCAACTTGCAGCAGCCGGCCAAAGTCCGCGCATCGCTGTCGTGGTCCCCAAAGTCTCCAGCATGCGGCCGGAGATCGAGAGAATCTTTCGCCAGGTACTCGCACCCGAGACTGTTACCATTGCCGAGCGCGACCCACCCCTGCCCTTCGAATTCTCTCTCGGCGTTCCCCTCGCCGACGTGCCCATGGCGCGCAGTGCCCTCTTGCTCTTGCGTTGGATGAACGGGGCCCTGGTGCAGGATCAGGTGAGCTGGCTTCTCCTCTCCGGCTTCCTCTACGAGCAGCCGGATGAACTGCTCGCTATCGCGGAATTCGATGTCAGGTTCCGCCGCCAGGCGATGCGACAACCGGAACAGGATCTCGAGACCTTTTTGCAGTCTGCCAACCCGCCAGACAAACTTCGCCGCAGTCTGCAAGCTGGTCGGCGCCTGCTTCCCCAGAATGGCTCATTCACCTTTGCCCACTGGGTCGAAGTCGCCGAGCAGATACTGGACGCGGTCCATTGGCCCGGACCCCATCCGCTGCACAGCGAGGATTTCCAGGTGCAGGCCCGCTGGTCGCAACTACTCGACAGCGTGGCCGCTCTCGCTTTCGATGGACGCAAAGTTGGCTATGCCGAGTTTCTCCAGGTGCTCGAGCATCAAGCCGGGCAAACGATCTTCGCGCCCGAGTCGCACGACGCGCCGGTGCAGATCCTGGGACCGTTCGAGGCCGCCGGTCTCACCTTCGACGCACTGTGGTTTTTAGGCGCCGACGACGCCGCCTGGCCGCCCGTCGCACGTCCGCATCCCTTTCTTACCCGATCCCTGCAGCGCACCCACAACATGCCGCACGCCGACAGCACGGCGGATTGGAAGCTTGCCCAGCAGGTGACTGCTCGCCTGGAAAAGAGCGCAGCCAGATGCGTCTTCAGCTGTCCATCGCAGAATGTTGAAGGCGTCTGCCGTCCTTCGACGCTGGTGAGCACCGGCAACCGTAGCATCGAAGCCAAAGCACTGCGCATCGCGATCGGGGCCGACGAGCACCTCGCTGCAGAAGACGAACTCTCTGCGCTGTTGAACGAAGAGGAGCCGGCGGCGATCCTTCCCTGGCCGATGGAGCAAATTGCCGGAGGAGCGGAAGTCCTCCGCCGCCAGGCCGCGTGCCCTTTCCAATCCTTCGCCACCCGGCGGCTGGGCGCGAGGCCGATGGATGCCACCGACTGGGGGTTGGAAGCCCGCGAACGAGGCTCGGTGGTGCACAAGATCCTGGAGACCCTCTGGACGGAGCTGAAGACGCGTACCGCCCTTCGTGAGGCCGCCGCGGAAGCTCGCCTGCACGCTTTGGTGGAGCAGCACGTTGCGGCAACCTTGCAGAGATACAGGCGCCCCGCACCCAGGCACAGCTGGACCCAGGCATATCTCGATGCCGAACAGCAGCGCATCGTCTCGCTCATCGAAGAGTGGTTGGAATACGAAGCCCGGCGCGCCGATTTCACCGTCGAAGCAGGCGAAGAAAAACTGGCGGCCACCGTTGGGGACCTCAAGCTGCAAGTGCGGGTTGACCGTATCGACGCCGTCGCCGGCGGCCGCGTCATCATCGATTACAAGACCGGCCTGCTGAACTCAGTTTCCTGGGATGGTCCGCGGCCCGACGAGCCGCAGCTCCCCCTCTATGCCGGCTTCGGCCAGATCGACCACCTGAAAGGTGTGCTGCTCGGACGGGTCCGCGAGGACAAGGTGAAATTCATCGGCCGCGTCGAAGATGCGAGGCTGGTGATGCCCGGCGATCCCAAGTTGACCAGGCCACCCTACTCCGCTGATATGCTGCGCGGTTGGCAGAGCGCCTTACAGGGCCTGGGTCATCAATTCCTCAACGGCGAAGCCCAGGTCGACCCCAAGCAGTATCCCAAGACCTGCCAGTATTGCGACCTCTCCGGCCTCTGCCGGATTGCCGAAAACGATCCCGCCAACAACGGCGACGACGGGGATGAGAGCGATGACTGAGCTGCTCTCACAGCCGGTCGACGCCGGTGAGCGCGCGCAGACGCTCGACACCCGTCAATCCTTTCTTGTCCAGGCCCCCGCGGGTTCAGGTAAGACCGAACTGCTGACTCGGCGCCTGCTCAAGCTGCTGGCGCAAGTGGATGAGCCGGAACAGATCCTGGCCATCACCTTTACCCTTGCAGCGACCGCCGAGATGCGACAGCGGGTACTCGACGCGTTACACAAAGCCCAGGATACGAAGGAGAGAAGCGAAGAGCTCGACCTGGCGCGCGCCGCGCTCGACAACGATGCCCGCCGCGGCTGGAATCTTCTGCAACAGCCGGAGCGGCTGAATATCCAGACCATCGATGCCGTTTGCCTGGCCATCGCTCATGAAACTCCCCTGCTGTCCCAGCTGGGTGGATCGCTTTCCCCCACCGACAAGCCGCAGCCGCTCTATGCCCTCGCCGCCCGCCGTACACTGGCCCGTCTGGGAGCCGAGGAGCCGCTCTCAAGCGCGCTGACCGCCCTGCTGCAGTTGCGCGCAACCAGCCTCCCCGATTGCCAGAAGCTGATTGCCGAGATGCTCGACAAGCGCGACCAGTGGGGACGCCTGTTGCCGCTGGTCGGCCCGGAGAAGCTCGACTGGTCCTATGTGCGCACCAGGCTCGAAGCGCCGCTGCGCCGCACTCACGAAGAGGCTATACAAAAAGCACAGTTACTGTTTGCGGAGCATCCCGGGCTGGCCCAGGAGCTAGTGAAAGTCGTGAGCCATGCCTGCGCCAACGGGGATCCGGATTCCGCTCTGCTGGCGCTGAAGCATGTCAGCGAGATGCGCCACCTCACCGAGCACGCGCATTGGCGTTGCCTCTCCGATTTCCTGCTCACGCAAAAAGATGATTGGCGCGCCAACGTCCCCAACAAGATAGGGTTTCCCACTGGCAAAGCAGGAGCTGCGCCCAGGCAGCGCTACAAGGATTTGCTCGAGTCCCTCGCCGCCCACCCAGAGTTCCTCGCCATGTTCTGCGAGCTGCGCGCCCTTCCTCCCCAGGCCTACACGGATGAAGAGTCGCAGATGCTGCAGCACATGCTGGTGATCTTGCGCTATGCAGTCGCCGAACTGCGCCTGGTCTTCGCCGAGCGGGGCGTGGTGGACTTTGTCGAGTTAGGTTTGGCTGCGCGCCAGGTCTTGCGCGACGAAAAGGGCGAGCCCAGTGAGTTGGCCGCCGACATCGCCGCACGGTGGCCTCACCTGCTGGTGGACGAGTTTCAGGATACCTCGCGCAGCCAGTACGAGCTATTCGCTTTGATTGCCGGCGGGTGGGAGTCCGCAGGTCGAGGCAGCTGCTTCCTGGTCGGCGACCCCATGCAATCGATCTATATGTTTCGCCAGGCCGAAGTTGAGCTGTTTGAACGCACCCGGCGCTACGGACTCGGCGAAGGAACCGCCACAGTCCAATTGATACCTTTGCAGTTGCAGACAAATTTTCGCTCCCATGCCGGGCTGGTCGACCGCCTGAATGAAATCTTCGTGCAGGTCTTCGGACCTGCTTCAGGCCAGGAGTACCAGGTAACCTTCGCCCCCTCAACAGCGCACTGCCCGGCGCCCCGCGGCAACCCGGGCGTGAAGATATGGCCCTTCTTTTCCACCTCGCGCCCCAGCCCCGAGCAAAAACGCGCAGCCGACGACGCGGAAGCCCGGCAGGTCGTCAGCATAATCCAGCAACACTGGCCCGCGGTCGAAGCGGCCGAGCGGAAGCGGGAAGACTTCCGCATCGCGGTCCTGGTCCGTGCGCGCGCGCACCTCGGCTCGATTGCGCGCAGGCTTCACCAGGCGGAGATCCCCTTCCGCGCGGTGGAGATTGAGCAACTGGGCGAACGCCAGGAGGTAAAAGACCTGACCGCGCTCACCCGTGCGCTCCTGCATCCCATGGATCGCATCGCCTGGCTGACCGTACTGCGCGCGCCCTGGTGCGGCCTCACCTTGAAGGACCTGCATACCCTCGGTGGGAGCGACATCCAGGACCCTTCCCCGCCCGCAATGCTCACCCTGCTGCGCGAGCGGACGCCGTTGCTCAGTGCGGACGGGCAACCAAGAGCGGCCCGCGCGCTGACGGTTTTAGAGAACGCGCTGCGCGGCAAGCATCGCCAGGTCTCTCTAGCCCGATGGGTAGAGCGTACCTGGGCCACTCTCGGCGGCCGAGCCTGTGTGGACCGTGCCGGCTACGCCAATGTCCATGCCTTCTTTACTATGCTCGAGCAACTAGGCCCGGAAGCCTCTGGGCTCGAGGAACAGATTGCCGAGCTCTGTGCTCAACCCGACCCGGCCGCGAACGAACGCCGCGGTGTGCAGCTCATGACCATCCATAAGGCAAAAGGCTTGGGTTTTGAGATTGTGATTGTTCCCGGCCTGGGACGCGCGACGCGCATTGAGTCGCAGCCGCTGGTCCGGTGGCTGGAACAAACCAGGCTGGTTGGCGCGGAGGAGCAGGAGGAGCGCGAGTTCGCGGTGGCTCCCATCGGCCGCAACGGAAAACAGGGCGGCATCTATGCATGGATTGGCGAATTGCAGGGCCGGCGGGAAGATGATGAAGCCAAGCGCCTGCTTTATGTAGCGGCGACGCGTGCGCGCAAGGAATTGCATCTGCTGGGGACCGCCGTAACGAAAGTCAATCACGAGCTAAGCCCGGGAGAGCGGCACAGCCTGCTGGGGATTGCCTGGCCGGCTCTCAAAAGCGAGTTTGAGAGAGCGCATGCCGATCAAGAGCCGGCAGGGGACGCTACGCCGCGACAAGAGGAGTTTGCCTTTCCACCAGCATTCCCGACAATTCCATTGCGGCGCCTGCCCGCGCATTGGAAATCGCCTGAAACGACGGTCCCACCAGATGTCCGCGAGGCGAATACGGAGATCATCGAACGTCCGCGCGGTTCCCTCTCTGCGCGCGCTTTCGGCACTGTCGTGCACGCTCTGCTGGAAGACCTGGCGCAGCTTCCCGGTATCGACGCCGGTGGAGTCTCGCAAGAGATTTTCGACGAAGTAGCCGGTTGGCGAGGACGCGCGTTGGCCATCCTGCGATCTGGCGGGTTGCCTCGAGCGGAGGCGGAGCCGCTTTCCGCAGACGTAGTGCGGGCCTTACACGCGGTACTTCGCGATCCCACAGGACGCTGGATTCTGGGAGCGCGCGCCGGCGCGAAGAACGAAATCTCATGGTCCACCTGGGCCGGCGAAGTCCTGCAAACGCTGCGCGGCGATCGCATCTTTCACGCTGGTGCGACACCCGGCTCAGGAGAAGAGACACACCTGTGGATCGTGGATTACAAGACCGCCCGCCATGGTGCCTCCGGGATGGATGCTTTTCTCGCCCAGGAGAAAGACAAGTACGTGGCCCAACTGGAGGCGTACGCCGAGGTAATGCGTAACGTACGGGGAAATGATTTGCCCCTGCGTATGGCCCTTTACTTCCCCATGTTGACCCGGCTGGTCTGGTGGTAGGTCGGCTTCTAGCCAACCGGAAAAAGTTCTCTCTCAAGGTGTAACCTTTTCCCCTGCACAATGTATCTAAACCAGTAGCAAAACCAAATAAGAGAAGAGTTACAGCGCTTATCGCGCTTTTGGCTCATTTTTTTCGAAAAGGTGGTTGGGGAAAGCAAAGTCTGGTCTTTGAACGGGACTTAGGGCGCATAGGGCGCTTAAGGCGCACACTTTTCCCCGACTCTTAGTAGTAGAGGTACTTCCGCCACTTGTGGTCGGAGTGCCCGATCATGCGCATGATGTGGCGGCTGGTGTGCAGGGAGAAGGGACGAGGCTCGCGCAGCAGTTTGATGTCGCTCAGCTCGCTCAGCAGATGATTGCCTTTTCTGCGATTGCAGGAGTGGCAGCAGGCGACAAGGTTTTCCCAGGTGGAGAGGCCGCCACGGGAACGAGGCATCACGTGATCGAGCGTAAGTTCTCCCGCAGGGAGGACCACTCCGCAGTATTGGCAACTGTTGCGGTCGCGCAGCAGGATGTTCTTGCGCGAGAGGGCACGCGTCTGGTGCGGGATGCGGCGGTATTCGAGCAGGCGAATCACCGAAGGCATGGGAATGCGCAACAACGCAGCATGCAAAATCGCGCCCTGTTCCTCTTCCGTCTTAGCCACGCCCTTAAGCACAAGGATCAGCGCCCGGCGAGCACCGCAGATATTGATCGGTTCGTACGATGCATTCAGCACCAGCACCGGCTTTTGCATGGTGTAGGCAGAAGAAACCCGTTGGCCCGGCCAGCCCTCATGCGGCTCGACGGGTTCCTTGGGCAGCGCACGCCCCTGTACGTTGGCTTTCGGCTTGCGTGCGTGGATCATGGCTTTTCCCAAAGACATCTTGATCCTCCGTTACGTGTCTTCCAAACCCTACCTGGCCGCCTGCAGAAAACCCGTTCGCAAAAAGCTGGGATCCCACGAAGCAACTCCCTCGCGCTGCGCCCGGGCAACTGTCGCCACCCGCACCGAGGCGGCTCCGGCATTCATCAGCACCCGGCTGCAGGCCCGGGCCGTGGCGCCGGTGGTGTAAATGTCGTCGATCAACAAAACATGGTGCCCAGCCAGTCCTCCGGGACGGGGCACAAAAAAAGCGCCACGCAGATTCTGCCGGCGCTGGTGGGTAGTCAGGCCCGCCTGACTCACCGTAACGCGCACTCGTTTGAGCAACCTGGTTTCGAGATGCAATCCAAGTTGGGGATGCCGGCGACGTATTTCAGCGATGGCCGCGCGGGCCAGCAGCTCGGCATGGTTGAAGCCGCGCTGGCGCTGCTTCAACGGGTGCATGGGCACCGGGATCACCAGCATTTTCCGGGGGGCGTCTGGGAAAGACAGAACAGCTTCGAGGCTATCCGCCAGCAGCCTGCCAAGCCGCTTGGCGAGCGGCTGCATCCCCTCGTACTTGAGCAGATGAACCAGCGAGCGAAGCTCGCCATGGTAGCCCCCGTAGGCCACAGCTTTCACAAAAGCTGGAGCAGCTAAACGACAGGGTTGGCAGAGGGGCTGGGAACCAGGATCGTCACTGGCGGGCAGGGGGGAAAGGTTCGCAATGCCCAGATCCTCCCCGCAACGGACGCAGAGGGTGCCGATTTGCGGAGGGAGTTGCGTACAGCAGAAATCGCAGATGGGAGCGCGGGTGAGACGCAGGAGGGAACGGCCACAAAGGGCGCAGGAGCAGGGAAACAAAGCGCAAGCCAAGCTGTCCGCGGGACTTCGCAGCACACGCACAATAGCGCGCCAAACCGAAGTTTGCGCCAGCGGGACGTCGAGAGTCAGGGATACAGTCTGACCAGAAAAGACGCACCTCACAGCCGGCCGGCGAGGCTAGCAGCTGCCCTGCCGCCGATGGCTAGAGTATACGGGCAAGTCAAGGTTGCGCGCTAGCCTATGTTTAAGCGGCTTTCTGCGCGGTTTCACGCGCTGCAACCCGCTTGCCGGCAATGGTAGAGGCCACGCCTGCCACCACCAATGCGGCTCCCACGTACTGCAGGGGGGTGGGCCGCTCCTGTGCCAGCAATGACCCCAGGAGTAAAGCGACCAGGGGGTTGACATAGGCATAGCTGGCCACCCGGGTTACGGGATCCTGCTTGATAAGCCACACGTAGGCGCTGAAAGCGATGATGGAAGCGAAAAGGATGAGATAGCCCATGGAGAACGCCAGATGCCAATTCCATTGCGGGGAAAGACGCGGCAGCGCCCGCAGTTCCCCGGTTCCGGCGGAAATAAGAAAGAGGAAGCTCCCTCCCCAGAGCATCTGCAGTCCGGAGCTCATGCTGAGTTGCCGGGGCAGATCGAGGTGGCGGCTGGCGACCGTGCCCCCGGCCCAGAAGAAACAACCCAACAGCAGGACAAGTGCCGATGTGCTGAAGCGGCTGCTATGAAGGCCTACGGGAATCATGAGCAGAACGACCCCCGAAATGCCAAGCACGATGCCGGCCAGAGCCTTTGCATTGGGCCGTTGCCCACCGGAAAACAACCACTCCGCCAGCAGAACCCAGACCGGAATGGTGGCGGCTATCACCGCTGCCAGGCCCGAAGGCACTTCCTTCTCCGCCCAGAAAAGGCATCCGTAGTCGGCGGTAAACATGACCAGCCCCAATACAGCTGTATTCATCCACTGCCGCCTGTTGGGCTGCGGCATCCCGCGCCACCGGCTATAGCCATAGAGGATCGCGCCCGCGCACAGAAAGCGGAAGCAAGCCGCAAAGAAGGGCGGAGTCACCGCAACCACCTGGCGAATGGCCAGGAACGACGCACCCCAAAAGAAATAGATTGCGGCGTAGGCGAGCAGCTTGCGGATAGCCATAGGTATAGATTAGAGCGGATTCCGTCCAGTCGAGATACAGTTGTTTGCACGTCCCGGATTTCCTGTGCAGCTTGCTGAGACCAACGAACTTCATGCGGTCCCGGCTGGCCGGGACCGCGTACGCGGCTGCTGGGTGGGGCCACGTACAGGAAATCCGGGATATACGGAGGAACACTGAGTGCCGGCAAGCCCGTCAGGTTTTCAACCCTTCGTCTCCGCCACTGAGACGCGCCCTGAACTCACCCCGCGCGCGCTGCTGCTGGGGTGCATCTTTGGACTGCTCTTCGGCGCTGTGACCGTCTATGTGGGCCTGCGCGCCGGTTTGACGGTGGGGGCGTCCATCCCAATCTCCGTGCTTTCGATCAGCGTACTGCGTGCCTTCGGCCGGGCCTCGATCCTGGAAAACAACATCGTGCAGACGACCGGCAATTCCGGGCAGTCGATCGCGTCTGGGGTGATCTTCACCCTGCCGGCGCTCATCTTTCTCGGCTTCAACCTTGAGTACTCGCGCATATTTCTATTGGCTCTGCTCGGTGGACTGTTGGGCGTGCTCTTTATGATCCCGTTACGGCGACAATTGATTGTCGAGGAGCATGGCCGGCTTACGTATCCCGAAGGCACGGCTTGCGCCGATGTCCTGCTCGCGGGCGAGCGCGGCGGCTCCTTCGCCGGCCGCGTTTTTCTCGGTCTCGGGCTCGGAGGCATCTACACCTTGTTCCAGAATGAGAACCTCTTTGGCGTCTGGCCAGGCACGCCTGACTATCAGCCACAGTGGCTGAAAGGTTCCGCGATTCGCGCTGATGTCACTCCCGAATATCTCGGCGTGGGCTACATCATCGGACCACGAATTGCCGGCTTGCTGTTTTCCGGGGGCATCTTTTCCTGGCTGGTGCTCATGCCCGCCATCTACTTTTTTGGCTCCCACTTCCCGCAAGCCATCTATCCCGGAACTAAGCCGATTGCGCAGATGTCTCCCAGCGATCTCTGGGCTTCCTACATCCGCCCCATGGGCGCCGGCGCGGTGGCAGCGTCAGGGCTCATCACGCTCATCAAGACCATGCCCACGATTTTTGCCGCCTTGCGCGCGGCCGCCGGCAACCTGCGTCCGGGTGGCGGCGTAAAAAGCGCCCCGCTACGCACGGAAGACGATCTGCCATTCAGCGTAGTGGTTGGCGGTTCCATAGTTCTGGTGTTGATGATGTTTTTCTTCCTCACCTTCAAGCCCGTGCC
>Ga0302325_10002641_pt1 | contig 43242 bp, 38 predicted proteins | sample Palsa_T0_2_FD_201948 | JGI IMG/M metagenome (GOLD analysis project Ga0302325, IMG submission 201948) | Peat permafrost microbial communities from Stordalen Mire near Abisko, Sweden - Palsa_T0_2 | ecosystem: Environmental > Terrestrial > Soil > Palsa > Peat permafrost | place: Sweden: Abisko... | reverse complement strand
TCGCGGCAATCTTGGGGACTGCGGCAGATATCGCGCTGTTTGAGAGGTGCTGCAGGACCTCGCGAATGATCACCACATCTGCACGCGGGATTGCGTCGACCGTCAAATCCAGGACCCGAAAGTCCACGCCCAGAGTTGCAAATGCCGCGCGGTTGGATTCAATCAATGGGTCGACAATATCGCAGGCGATATACCGGCCGCACGCAGGTCTGATCTGAGAGCCAATCGAGAAGTCGCCGCAGCCGAGGTCAACGACGTCCGGTTTCTCGGGAAACTGTTGGAGAAACCGAACCACCGAATCGATGTACGGACCGACAATCGAGGGGTCATGTGAGCCGGCGCCGGAATAAAATTTCCGTGCGCCATCGGGTGACTGCCCCCAGGCACCGGTGCGGTAAATCTTGGAAAATAATTCCTTGGTGCTGAGCCCACCGTACCGCCAACGATTGCGAAGGACAAGTAAATGGTCAAGCCGACGAGCTACCCAACGCGGCGAGCGGCGATGTACCACCCAAAATAATGCGCGGGCCGAAGAAACAATCTGAATCCCCATGTCCTTGCCTTCCCATCTCTATCTTTGGTGTCCGGATAAAATCAATCGGAATTATACCTCGCCCAGCGGCGACGGATTTCCTGTGATGTCCGCCCTCATGGAGACGGCTAGGGACCGCGATCCCGCCGTCAGCGCCGGCGGCCGGGCCATCGAACCGCACGTTGTGCAGGCTAGTTTGTGTTTGGCGAGCAAATCGCGCAGCCGCATGCCGCCGCATATGCGGCAGCGGACAAGTCCGACTTCGTCGCGCCGCGCCAGCGCTAGCAATAAAAACCACGCATGCTCGAACGAGATGCTGGCAGGTGTGTGTAATTCCAGGTAGGCCTCGAAAGCCTGGCAAAGCAGGGTGCCCGATTCCAAGGATCCGACCCGATAGCGCGACTCGAGTCCGCACTCCGTGCCGCTCAGCAGTCCGTAGATGATGAACAAGCTCGCCAACTGCGTAGATTGAAAGTTGAGTTCGGAATTCCTGAAGAAAAACGCCGCTTGTCGCGGCGACTTGCCTCGATGTCTGGCGACGCCGCGCGCATCTTCATTCTTGACGTAGCTGCGGTACAGCTTGCGGATTCGATCATCGCTCAATCCGGTCCACTGTCGAATCGTGAACGTCCGGGCCTCGTGTCGGATCAGCCGGAGCCCAAGATCAAGGCGCTGTCGGTCGCGGGTGTAGCGGTCGTCGGATACTCTCATGATCGTCCCCTCCATGTGCAATTCCACAAGTTTAGGCGCCAAAAGGAATTTGACAGAAATTTTGCACAAAGTTAGCGTTGCTGTCAGGATATTTACGCGAGATTTTCGATGCGTTTGCGGTGAAATGCGCAATCCCAGTTGGAGGCCGTCATGCAGCATGCAGTCGTCAGCAGTTGGGCCGGAGAGTCGCCCCTCAGGGCCGAAACGCTCGAATCTTTACGCGATTTGAATCATCGCTTCCTGGATCTGACTGGCACGCGGCCGGCAGGTTGGAGCGCATCGGGGAACGGCGCCCTGGTACCGGACCTGGTTGGGCGGGTAGCGCAGCTTTCCCAGGGGCAGCGCGCGGCGGCGGCAAACTGTCCTTATGCCTTGTTCGATCTGCGTTTTCAGGACGGTGTGTATTGGCGGCTGCGGCTGCGGGACGCCGACCGCTGGCGTGTCGCCGATGGGCCGGTCCCCGACCCGGACACCGGCAATTTCGTGCGCCTGGCCCTGTTCTATGCCTGGCATGTCGCCGCTTCGGCCACGCTGGCGCCGCAGCTGCTCCTAGGTATGAATAATGAGACCGTCGCCGGTTTCCGGCGGGTGAGTCTCAGCAGCCTGCCGGGACTGGTCGCGACCGAGGCGCTCAATCTGACCGCCAGATGGAGCAATTGCGATGCCTATTGGAGCGCGCTCACGGCGGCCGCCTCGCGGGCTGACGGCGCGGAACTGCGCCGGGTGCAGCTGTATGGTCTACAGCTTGCTGCCGCGGCCCGGTTGTCCTAACGCATCCTCCTCAGCGTGTAATGTAAATGTGTTCCGGACTCAAACCGGTCTGATAACGCTCATACATTTGCATGTATGCATTCTCCAGGTGTACGGTGAATTGTTCGGTATCAAACAGGGGCGTCGACAAGCGGTTGCGGCTTAACCGGTCTTTGAGTTGCGCCAGTCGGGCAGGATCACTCGCAAGCTCGATAGCCATTGCCTCATACTGCTGTTGCGTTGTAGTCACCAGCTCGGGCAATCCGATGGCATTGAGCAGGCTCGCTGCTACTCGCGCCGCAAATGACTGTCCCATGCGAGTCAGAACAGGCAACCCGGCCCAAAGTGCGTCGCTGGCGGTGGTGCCCGCGTTGTAAGGCAGCGTGTCCAGGAATAGATCCGCGCTACGATATCTCGCCAAATACTCAGGGACCGCCACGCGCTCGCCAAACACCAGTCTGTCGGCAGCAACTCCTCGTTCCACAGCTTCCTTCCTGAGGTTGCGCTGAGCGGTCATGTTCTCCGCCAGCAGCAGCAGCGAGCTTCCTTCCACCTGCCTCAATATGCGCATCCAGCCGTTGAAGACCTCGGGCACGATCTTGTAGCTCGCGTTGAAGCAGCAGAATACAAAACCTGTAAGCGGCAGACCGAGCTCTTCCCGGGTGAAGCGCTTTTCCGAGATGATCCGCTTCGAATCGTTGGCCTGATAACTCGGAAGGTAGACCAGCTTTTCCAGATAGTGCCGTTGGTGTTCAAGCGGAATAATCGTCGTATCCGCAATCAAGTAGTCTAGGTAGGGCGCGCCCAGTGTGCCCAGATAACCGAGATAGCTCACTTGCTGCGGCGCCGCCCGCAGCGCGAATATATTCGGTCTGCTGCCCTCGGTGAATCCACCGAGATCAACCGCGATATCCAATTTCATACTCCGGGCCAGCTGTACGATCTGAAGATCCGATTTCCCGCGTACATCCATGAAGCGCTCAAATGCCGGCTCCATCCGCCTTCTCATATCGTCCTGGGTGTCCGGCCCGAAGGAAAAAGCAGTCACCTCGAAGCGTGATCGATCATGCCTCTCGAACAATTCAGCGGTTAGAAACGAAACCGGGTGGTTGCGGAAGTCTCCGGAGAAATACCCAACGCGAATCCTCTCGGGTCGCGCGCGCTTTGCTATCGGAGGCAGTAGGGGAGATGGCGGATGCCTTTCTCCTGCCCACATTTCCGCTGCTTGGCGCTGCAGCGATAATGAGTCTATGAGCGCGAGAACTTGGAAGGGCGGCGTAGTCTTCCTGGCTCGTTGAACATTTGCAGCGAGCGCCGCGAGCTGCGATTCGAAATTGCCCCAATCACAGAGGTGCATTTTGGCGTGCAGCCACGTTCCGAATAGCCAGTCGCAGTCCGGATTGATCTGCAGCGCTCGATCATAGCTGCTAAACGCCTCCTCGAGGCGCTTGAGCTCAAGCAGGATATTACCCTGGTTGTAATAAGCCTCGGCAAAGTCGGGCTTTATCTGCAGTGCACGCGTGTAGCTGTCAAACGCTTCCTCAAGCCGTCGGAGCTCTTGCAGCGCCACGCCACGGTTGTTGTAGGCATCGGCATAATCGGGTCTGATCTGCAGCGCACGCGCGTAGCTGTCAATTGCATCCTCAAACCGTTCGAGCTTCTGCAGTGTCAGGCCACGGTTGCTATAGGCCTCGGCATAATCGGGTCTGATCTGCAGCGCACGCGCGTAGCTATTCAACGCTTCCTCGAACCGCTTGAGCTCCAGCAGCGCGACGCCACAATTGTTGTGAGCCTCGGCATAGCCGGGCTTGATCTGCAGCGCTAGCGTGAAGCTGTTCAACGCCTCTTCAAAGCGCTTGAGCTCCAGCAGGACCGTCCCTCGAGCGTAGTAGGCCTCGGCATAATCGGGCTTGATCTGCAGCGCACGCGCGTAGCTGTCGAGCGCATCCGCATTGCGTTTGAGGTCATGCAGGGCATCACCACGGTTGTTGTGGGCCTCGGCATAGTCGGGCTTGACCTGCAGCGCGCGTGCGTAGCTGTCGAGCGAATCTTCAAAGCGCTTGAGCGCGTGCAGGCTGAGGCCACGATTGTTGTGGGCCTCGGCAAATGCGGGTTTGACTTGCAGCGCACGCGCGTAGCTGTCATGCGCTTCCTCAAAGCGTTTGAGTTCATGCAGGGCATTGCCACGGTTGTTGTGGGCCTCGGCATAGTCGGGCTTGATCTGCAGCGCACGGCCGTAACTGTCCAGCGCATCCTCAAAGCGTTTGAGCTTGTTCAGTATCAGGCCGCGGTTGTTATGGGCCTGGGCATAGTCGGGCCTGATCTTGAGTGCGCGCGCGTATGCTTCCAGCGCTTCCTCAAAGCGAGTGAGTTCGTTGAGCGCATTGCCATAGTTGTTGTGAGCAGTGGCGTCGGCGGGCCTTGCAGTAACAGCGCGTGCCAACAGATCTACAGCTTCTTCTGCGCGTCGTGTCTGGGCTAACATGATGCCCAGCAGGGTCAGCGCGTCAAAATGGTCCGCCTGTGCATTGAGTATCGACCTGCAAAGCTGCTCTGCCTTGGTCCACTCGCGACTGTTGAACGCAACTACCGCCAGCTGCATGGTCTGCGGTAATGTCAACCCGCCTTCGGCATTCATCCCGGGGTGCTCTTTAACTTCACATTCAACCTATGGCCACTGCTTGCGGCCGATGAGATAAAACTGTCACGAAACCTAAGCAATAGGGTTACACGGCCAGCCTACAATTCTTGCATAACTGCCGCGGCCGGACGCGTGCCGTCGTTCGGGCACGCTTAAGTCAGACCAATCGATCACTCATGTCTTACGTGCGAGCCTCAACATCTAGACGTGTGATGATCACAACCGGCTGGCGGGTCTTGATGCTGCTGGCTTGCGCGTCCCCGGCACTCGCCGCCGATGCGGCCCTGGCGGACCTCGGCAGGAAATTGTTCTTCGATCCGTCCCTGTCGTCCTCCGGCAAGCTCGCCTGCGCGACCTGTCATGATCCGCGCTACGCATTCGGTCCGCCGCCCGGCAAGGCGATTGCAACCGGCGGCGCGCGGCTGGACAAGATCGGCAGCCGCGCGGTTCCCTCATTGCGCTATCTGAATAACGTGCCCGAATTTACGGAGCGCACGCTATTGAAAGATGGTGGGATGGGTCCGGCCGGCGGATTGACCTGGGACGGCCGTGCGGGCTCATTGCACGAACAGGCCCGCATCCCGTTGCTCGCGCCCAACGAGATGGCCAATGCCAGCGTGGCGGCGGTCATGTCCAAGCTGCGCCACGCGACTTACGCGGCGCAATTCCGCCAGCTGTTCGGCACCGATGTCTTCAGGCGACCCGGCTATGCGTTCGACCAAGCGCTGCGCGCACTTGAGGCGTATCAACAGACGCCGGCGGAATTCTTTCCTTACAGCAGCAAGTACGATGCGTACCTGCGAGGCGAGGCTGAGCTCGATGATCGGGAGAAGCGTGGTTTGGAGGTGTTCAATCATCCCGGACGGGGAAACTGCGCCAACTGCCATGACTCTGCCGGGGTTGGCGGTGCCCCGCCGGCATTCACCGATTTCGAATTCGACAACATCGGCGCGCCGCGCAACGCCAAGCTCCCGGTGAACGCCGACCCGCGCTACTTTGACATGGGCCTGTGCGGGCCGAGTCGGACCGATCTTGCGGGACGCAGGAACTACTGCGGCCTGTTCAGAACTCCAAGCCTGCGCAACGTTGCGCTCCGCGATGCCTTCTTTCACAACGGCGTTTTCGGCAGCCTGCGGGAGGTCCTGCAGTTCTATCAGCAACGCGATGTGCTGCCGTGGAACTGGTATCCGCGCAATCCCGACGGAACCGTCAATACCGTCAACGACCTGCCGGTCGAATTGCGGCGCAGCCTGAACATTGATCCTCCATTCAGAGGCAGAGAGGGGGGCTCGATAGGGGCGATTACCGATGCCGACATCGATGATCTGATCGCCTTCCTGCAGACGCTGACCGACGGCTATCAGTCCTCCGCACAGCAACTGGCCTTAAGGGGCAACGGCGGATGAACAAGCCGGGGCGATATGCCGCTGCGCTGATCGTGATTGTCATCGTGGCGCGACACGCAATTATCACAATGCAGAAACTCGCATGAGACATATCGTAGAGATACTCCCCCGAAGATAACGAATCGTGCATTCGCCTTAAGACCAAATCGAGGGGATTTTTCCTATGAAGCTCGTAGATGCCATTCGCCTGGCGTTGCTATCCACTGCCTTGCTTGTATCGGTTGTCGCCCACGGGGCAGTCACTGCGGAAAAGAGGAAGCACCAGCCAGCGGCGCCGTCCACTCCGATCACCAATGTGGTGGTGCTGTTCCAGGAAAATGAGTCCTTCGATCACTTTTTCGGAACCTATCCGAGCGCACCCAACAGCGACGCTACCTATGGCAGCGGCATCGGCAGCCCGTTCTCCCCGTTTCCGGGCACACCCACGGTGAATGGCCTGACTCCTGAGCTGCTCAACAACAACCCGAATCTCAATTCCGCGGGCACCGCGCATGTGAATCCGACGCGGCTGGCGCCCGCGAATGCTTTCACCTGCAGCAATAACCACAACTACGGTCCCGAGCAGTCGGCCGAAGACAGCGGGTTCATGGACAAATTCATTGCCTTCACCAGCGCCAATAGCCAGGGCTGCCTGTCCAGCGGTGCCACGGTTCTGTCGTATTTTGACGGCAACACCGTCACGGCCCTGTGGAATTACGCCCAGTACTACTCGATGAACGACAATTCCTATGACTCGACCTTCGGCCCATCGACGCCGGGCGCGTTAAATCTGGTTTCCGGCCAGACCTACGGTGGCATCACCCACTTCGGCAGCGGCTCCACGTCCTCCTATCCGGACACCGTGACCAGCCCGGTCACGGACATCGGCGATTTCGATCCTTACCTGGATGATTGCGGCAACGACAAGGGCGGCACGGTCACCTCCACCACGACTCTGGAAATGAGCAACGGGACGACGACCATCAATGCAAATGTCGGCGACCTATTGAACGCGGCGAACGTGACCTGGGGTTGGTTCCAGGGCGGATTTGCGCCCACCACACCGTACAATTCGACCACCGGCACGCCGGCGGTCTGCAACGCGGCGCGCATCAAGCATCAGTATCCGAGCGGCCCGAGCGCCGGGGTGTTCTACGCCGCCAATGCGGCGCCGGTGGTGGTTCCCAACCCCGCCGCGCCCTTCGTCACTGGATCCGACATCCACACCAGCGGCGCCGACTACGTCGCGCATCACGAGCCATTCCAGTTCTATGCGAGCACGCGCAATCCGCATCATTTGCCGCCGACCAGCACAGCCGCTATCGGCTACACCGACCAAGCGAACCACCAATACGATACGGCCAATTTCTTCCAGGCGCTGCAAGCCGGCAACCTGCCGTCGGTGTCTTTCGTCAAGGCGCCGTACGCCTACAATTCGCATCCGAGCAACTCCGATCCGCTCACCGAGCAGTACTGGATCGCCCAAGTCGTCAATGCCGTGATGCAGTCTCCGAATTGGGCGACCACGCTGATCGTCATCGCCTACGACGACTCGGACGGCTGGTACGACCATCAAATGGCGCCGATCGTGAGCCCGTCGAATGTGGCTGGCGCCGGCAGCCTGGCGTCGGTGTACGACAACATTGGAGGCGTCGGTGTGTGCGCGACACCGGTCTCCGGCACCAACCCTGCCCGCTGCGGCCATGGTCCGCGCCTGCCGTTGCTCGTGATCTCGCCGTGGGCCAACACCAATTACGTCGATCACACCATGACCGACCAGGCCTCGATTCTCGCCTTCATCGAACAGAACTGGAACTTGGGCTATATCGACGGCCCCAACGCGCCGAGCCCGCTGGTCAATGCGTCCTTCGACCGCTTTGCCGGAACGATCATGAACATGCTGAATTTCTCGGCTCAGCCGAACACGACGCCATTGCTGCTCACGTGCACGGGTCAAGTGGCATCCAGTCCCTCTCAAGCCTGCCCTGTGGATCCGAACCCGTAACTTGGAGTGAGACATGACTATGAGCATCAATAAAATCACGGGTCTCGCAGCGGCAATGGCGTTGGGCGCAGGCCTGCTGTCCTCCTCGGCGCAGGCCTCGACCGTGCTTACCTTGGGTGCCGAGCACACGGGTGTTTACATCTTGAACTACTATCTCGGCGGCAATGACTCGCTGCCGAGCGACGGCACGGGCCCGAATCTCGGTTTTGGGTTCTCGACCAATGCGACGGTGCAGAAGGCGGGCGATAGCGCCAACACCGGCGACGGAAGGTTCGAGAACAATCCTTCCGGACAGAGCGAGATTCTTGCTTTTGCCGCCGATAATTCCAGCGGCGTGCTGAATACCGGCGGCAGCTATATGAATTTCGCGAGTGGATTCTCCTCGGTGTCGTTCAACTACGCGCTGTCGAGCAATTCCTCGCAATTCAATGGCACGGCCAATATATGGTCCGGACTGAACGGAACCGGGACGCTGCTTGGCAGCATTGCGCTCAATGCCACGGGTGCCGGCAATTCCTGCGCCGTGGGCACCGATTCCTATTGCAACTGGACCGGCGTGACGGCCTCGAATTTCGCGGGCGTTGCGGAGTCGGTCACCTTCGGCGCCACGGGCACCTCCGACTTTGCGGAATTCGATGGCCTGCAAGTGACGCCGGTACCGCTGCCCGCAGCCGCCTGGCTGCTGCTGAGCGGCGCCGCCGGGCTTGCAGGCTTTGCGCGCAAGTTACGCCGCGCCTGATCGAGGCATCGAACAGCGCGAGTTGCGGGCAACACCTGGCGGGGTTTAATGTAGCGGGCTGTTATGACGCAAGCCCTAGTCCTCCGCCAGCTCACCAAGACATACAAGAACGGCGTCAAAGCTCTCAAGGGCATCGACCTCGCAGTAGAAGAAGGCGATTTCTTTGCCCTGTTAGGACCGAACGGCGCCGGTAAGACGACGGCGATCGGCATCGTCACCTCGCTGGTCAACAAGAGCAGCGGCGTGGTGGAGGTTTTCGGCCACGATATCGACCGCGAGCTCGAGGTCGCGAAGTCCTGCATCGGCCTGGTGCCGCAGGAAATCAATTTCAACCTGTTCGAGACCTTGTTTACCATCGTGGTGAACCAGGCGGGTTTCTATGGGATACCGCGGCCGCTTGCCCGGGTGCGCGCCGAGAAGTATTTGAAGCAACTGCAGCTATGGGAGCGGCGCAATTCGATTGCGCGCACGCTGTCGGGCGGCATGAAGCGCCGTCTGATGATCGCGCGCGCCTTGATGCACGAGCCAAAGCTGCTGATTCTGGATGAGCCGACCGCCGGCGTGGACATCGAGAACCGCAGGTCCATGTGGGAATTTCTGCGCAATATCAACCAGCAAGGCACCACGATCATCCTTACCACCCACTATCTGGAGGAAGCGGAGAACCTGTGCCGCAACATCGCCATCATCGACGGGGGCAGGATCATCGAGGAAGACAGCATGGCGAATGTATTGCGCAAGCTGCAGACGGAGGTGTTCGTATTCAATTTGCGCGACTCCAGGACCGATGCCCCGCCCATGATCGGGTTCAACCCCACTCTGGTCGATGATCATACGCTCGAGATTGAAGTGTCCAAGTTGCAAACGTTGAATGATATTTTCACGCAATTCTCGTCGCAGGGGATCGAAGTCACCAGCATGCGCAACAAGGTCAATCGGCTCGAGGAGCTGTTCATCCGGCTGGTCGACACCCGGGCGAAAGAAGCCCTGCTCAAGACATCATAAATGCAGCCGTCGCGCGCCAGGACCGAATGGATCGGTTTCAAGACCATCGTGATCCGCGAATTCAACCGCATCGTGCGAATCTGGGGGCAGACCATCGTGCCGCCGGCGGTTACGGCCACCTTGTATTTCATCATCTTCGGCAGCCTGATCGGCCGGCGGGTCGGGCAGGTAAGCGGCTACGATTACATGAGTTTCGTCGCGCCCGGTCTCATCATGATGACCATCATCACCAACTCCTACGGCAACGTCGTGTCCTCGTTCTTCGGCGCGAAGTTCGGCAAGCACCTGGAGGAATTGCTGGTCTCTCCGCTGCCCAATTGGCTGATCGTGTCCGGATACGTCGCCGGCGGCATACTGCGCGGGGTGCTGGTCGGCTCGGTGGTCACGCTGGTGTCGCTGTTTTTCACACGCTTGGCGCCGCAGCATATTTTTGCCGCCATCTCATCCGTGCTGCTGACCAGCATGATTTTTTCGCTGGGTGGATTCATCAACGCCCTGTTTGCCAAGAATTTCGACCAGATATCGTGGTTTCCGACCTTCGTTCTGCAGCCCCTGACCTACCTCGGGGGGGTGTTTTACTCGGTCAACATGCTTCCCGACTGGGCGCACGCCGCCTCGACGGCAAATCCCATTCTGTATATGGTCAGCTCATTCCGGTATGGCTTCCTCGGCACATCGGATGTCGACCTGAGGCTGGCCTATGGGATCATGATATGCGCAGCCGCTGCGATGTTCGCACTGGCCGTTACACTTCTGAATAGAGGCGCCGGCATACGTGACTAAAAAAAGACCTTTGCAATATTCGATGCCTCTGATCGCCGGGATGCTGGTGGCTTTTGGCGTCGCGAGCGTCGCTGCCGATCCGAGCGTCGGCGGACTGGAAGGGTTCTCGCCGAGCGCCACGGCCGCGCAGATGCAGCTCGAGGAGCGCTTCGACTCGGATCTGTCGGCCGCCGAGCAGCGCTCCTGGATGGAGCAAATGGCCTCGGAGCCCAACCACGTGGGGTCCGCGCACGACAAGGCCAACGCCGAATTCATGCTGCAGAAATTCCGTGAGTGGGGCTGGGATGCATCGATCGAAACATTTTCCGTGCTCTATCCGACGCCGCGAGAGGTTCTGGTCGAGCTGGTCGCGCCCACACATTTCACCGCGAAATTGCGCGAGCCACCCATTGAGGGGGACAGCACGTCCTCGAAGACCCAGGATGAATTGCCCGCATATAACGTCTACGGTGCGGACGGCGATGTGACGGCGGATCTGGTGTACGTCAATCAAGGGATGCCCGATGACTACAAGGAACTCGAGCGGCGAGGCATAAGCGTCAAGGGCCGCATCGTGCTGGCGCGGTATGGCGGCGGTTGGCGGGGGCTGAAGCCGAAACTGGCCTATGAGCACGGAGCAATCGGCTGCTTGATCTATTCGGACCCGCGCGATGACGGCTATGGCGCCGGCGATACCTATCCACAGGGAGGATACCGGCCGCGGGACGCGGTGCAGCGCGGTTCGGTGCAGGACTTGGTCCTCTACACCGGCGATCCGCTGACGCCCGGAGTGGGATCGACGCCGGGCGCCAAACGCCTGGCCATCAAGGATGCGAAGACCATCCTGAAGATTCCGGTGCTGCCGATGTCTTACGGCGATGCCGAACCGCTGCTCGCAGCGCTCGGCGGTCCGGTGGCCCCGGCCACCTGGCGCGGCGGCTTGGCCCAAACCTATCACCTCGGGCCGGGACCCGCGAAGGTGCATCTCAAGGTGGTATCGGACTGGACCCAGAAACCGCTGTACGACGTCATCGCCAAGCTGCGCGGCACTCAAGAACCCGACCGTTGGATCGTCCGCGGCAATCATCACGACGGCTGGGTGTTCGGCGCGACCGATCCTTTGGCGGGCAATGTCGCCTTGATGGCGGAGGCCAAGTCGATCGGCAACCTGGTCAAGCAGGGCTGGCGTCCGCGCCGCACACTGGTGTACGCAAGCTGGGACGGCGAGGAGCCCGGGTTGCTCGGTTCCACCGAATGGGCGGAGACCCACGCCGATGAACTAAAGACCAAGGCCGCGCTCTACATCAATTCGGACACCAATAGCCGCGGGTATCTCGATGCGGAGGGCAGCCACAGTATGCAGCTCTTCGTGAGTGAAGCCGCGCGCGACGTGAAGGATCCGGAAACCGGCGCCAGTGTGCTCGAGCGAGATATCGCCAGGAGGCGAGTGGCGGATTATGAGTCAGGCTCCCATTCCGACACCGCCGGCCACCCCGGCGGCCACGCCGATGCCGACAAAGAACTGTCGCTTGGCGCCTTGGGCTCCGGGTCGGATTTCACGCCGTTCCTGCAGCACCTGGGAGTCAATGCGTTGAACCTGGGCTTCGCCGGAGAGGCGGAGTACGGCGTATATCATTCTGCGTACGATTCGTTCGATCATTTTCGCCGCTTTGTCGACCCGACCTTCGAATATGGTGTGGCGCTGTCGAAGGTCGTGGGGCGACTGGTGTTGCGGGCATCGCAGGCGGATCTGCTGCCGGCGCACGAGAGCGATTTCGCCGACTCCGTCGCGACATTCACGGATGAACTGCACAAGCTCGCGGAGAGCATGCGCGGCAAGACCCAGGACCTCGACAGCTTGCTCGACGACGGCGTGTACAAGCTCGCCATGGACCCGCAGCATGAGCGCGCGCCGCCGCCGCGCGATGCCAATGTGCCCTATCTGGATTTTTCCGAGCTCGACAATTCCATTGTGAAACTGAAAGCAAGCGCCAAGGCATTCGACAAGGAATACACGCGCCTCGCCGCGGCCGATGATGCGCGTGCCGCCGCGCAGCGCGATCGTATCAACGCCGCGCTGACAGTGCTCGAAGGGTCCTTGACGGATGCCCGCGGACTGCCGGGGCGCGAGTGGTATCAGCACATGATCTATGCGCCGGGTCTGCACACCGGCTATGGCGTCAAGACTCTGCCGGGAATTCGGGAGGCCATTGAAGAGCGCCGCTGGGAGGAAGCAAACCGCTACGTGGGAGTGGTCGCGCGCACCTTGGACGCTTACAGTGCGCGTCTCGATCATGCGATCTCGGCGCAGTAAACTTTACAAAATGGGTGGCTTATCATTGGGGTTCCTTATCGGCGCATGAGTCGTGTATCGTGCGGGACCCCGGTGAGACAATATGAAGGAGACGATGATGACCGACGAGAAACAGCAAAAGTTCACGGCTAAGGTACGCCGCGGTCTGGTGTGGGTGCATACGGTTGCAGCCGCCGAACTTGCCAAAAAGAAGGCCGAGGCTACCGGCGTGCGGATCGAGGGATTTACCGCCAGCGAACTCGCCGACGTTGAATCCGCATTGACGTGGATTGGCCAGAACAAAGAGTCGAAGAGCTCGGATCCCGCTTAAAAGTTAAGCGCCGATAACCCGTTTTCCCTCGCGCGGCGTCGCGACTCTGCGACGCTGCCGGCTGCCGCAACTCGCCCGGATGGGACTGCGTTACACTATCGCAATGGCCCGCAAACGCGCACTGGTCGTCGACGACTCCAAATCGGCTCGCGTCATATTGAGCCGAATGCTCGAGAAATACGATATTGAAGTCGAGATGGCGGAATCGGCCGAGCAGGCGATCGACTATCTGACGCGACACCGGCCGGACGCGATTTTCATGGATCATCTCATGCCTGGGATGGATGGGCTGCAAGCCGTGCAGGTGATCAAGAGCAATCCTCAGACCGCCATGATTCCGATCATGATGTACACCTCGCAGGAAGGCGAGCTGTACGTCGGCCAGGCGCGCGCGCTCGGCGCGATGGGGGTGCTGCCGAAGCAGGTGCGCCCGGTCGATGTGTCAAAGGTTTTGTACGAATTACACTTGTTGCCGGATCGGCGCGATATGGCCGAGCCCGCGCTGCAGCCGGTCGAGATCGAGGGTGCGGTGGCGGGCACGCGCGTGCCCGAACCGGTGGTCGCGCGGTTGGACGGGGGCCGGCGCATCGAGGCCATGCTCAAGGACCAGGCCCTCGAGGGGCGGCGCTTCATCGTCGCGAGTCTCGATAGCTTTGCGGCGCGGATCGTCAATGACGTGCGCGACACGCTGCCTTCGCCGCCGCCGCTCGAACTGCCGCGACCGCCGCTGCCGGAACCACGGCCCACGTGGCCCTGGGCCGTGGCATGCGGTGTGCTGTGCGCCATTGCGATTCTATTCGGCACCCTGTGGTCGCTCAGCCGCGAAGATCTGGCCAAATCACGCGCACAGATCGCCTCCCTGACCTCGGCCAACGACGAGTTGAATCGGGCCCGGACTGACCTGCTCTCGACCGTCAAGGATCTCACCGCGGCCGTGGCGGCCATGCCGGCCGGCGGCGGCGCGGGCCCTAGCTCCACGCCGTTCTCCAACGATGCGACTCCGTTCACCCCGCACATCGAGCTGGTTCCGTACGGTGAACTGCCTTTCGATCGCGGCCGCACCGATGCATTTCGCGAGCTATTGTTGAAGCTCGAAGCGCAGGGCTTCCGCGGGACGGTGAAGGTGACCAGTTTCGCGGGGATATTCTGTCTCGCAGGCAATCAGACGGACGGCTTTGTGCCGGCGCCCGCCGTCTTGGCCGCCGTCAAATGCGATCTTCTCGGCAACCCATTCGAGGATTCGTTGACCGGGGAACAACGCCAGTCGCTGGCGTTTGCGAATCTGGTCGCGGGTGTGCGCCAGCGCAGTGCGGGGCAGATTTCGGTATCGATGGAAAATGCCGGTTCGTCACACCCGGCCACCGCGTACCCTGCCCGGAATGAAACGCTGACCGCGGGCGAGTGGAACCGGGCGGCTGCCGCCAATAATCGGGTCGAGTTCGTTCCTGAACCGAGCCCGGCACAGTGATCAGAACGCCACTCTCACGAAAATTTCTGGCCCGTTCGAATCGAAGTTGAATAACCCGGCGTGTGAGCTCTTCGCGGACTCAAGGTCGGCCTTTATCGCGGTGTAGCCGATCCCGAACGACACGTTGGGCTTGAACCGGTACAGAACATCCAGGTTGTACATGCCGAGCGAGCCCTCCAATTCATGCAGGTGCACCTGCAGGTATTGCGCGCGTCCGTCGAAATAAAAGCGCTGGCTCACCACCCAGGTGCCGGCGAGTCCCAGAGTCGGGAATGGTCCCGCCACATCCTCGTTCTGGAACAGGTGGCTGGTCTGCGTCTGCACCCGGGCGCTGGAGGATATATCCGTGTCGTTAATGCCAAGTGTGGCGGCGAACTCGAGCGTTTCGCTGCGCCAAAACGAATACCCATAGGCGAAGCCGAAGGTGCGCAGGTTCAGGATGGACTGCACCGGATCCCCGGTCTGTAACACCACATCGCCGAACACGATCGGCTGGCCTTGGAGTGTCTTGGTGGCGCTTCTGTCCAAGGTGAAGAAATCGAAGGTCAATCGTTGCCGTTCCCCGACCCGCACCATCGCCTGCACGTCCGGCTCGATATCCGAGCTATCCAACCCCAGGTCGTCTTCGGCGTTGATCACCGTGCCGGGAGTGCCGGTGCTGCTGTCCACCTGCACGACGGTCGAGGACGACACGCGCATTATCCCCAACGATACTCGAACACGGTCATCGGTCGGACTGAAGTAATCGCCGTCCGCGTGGGCAAAGGAGGCGGCGAGTGCGAGCCAGAGCAAGGCCAAGCCATTCTTGTTCATCACGCCCTCCTCAATATCAGGTCATCCGTCGCCGCCCGCGTCGATGCCGCGGGCAGCGAGCCGCTGATGCGGCTCAAGACATGCGCGGCAGCGGCGCGCCAGCCCGTGAGTTTGCCGCCGTAGATCCCCAGAACACGCGGATTCGGATCACGGTCCACGGAAAAAATCGTCTCGCGGGAGCGGTCGAATGCAGCCTGGGATGCGGCGGGCAGCACGCGAAGCCCGGCGAACCGCTCGATGATCTGCGCTCGCGTGACCGCATTCAATGCGGGAAAATAGCGGCGTGCCACGCACAGCAAGTAGTCCTCTTCCTCGGGCAGTGGATGCACTTGGCCAGGCTCGCCTCGATACGGAGTTTCCGTGGTGCCGACCAGAGTGGCACCCTTCCAGGGCATGATGAATACCGCGCGGCCGTCCTGGGGGCTTTCGACATAGTAAATTCCGGCAGTCACTTGCAGCGGGACAACGATATGGCTGCCCTGTACCAGATCGACGTCGGGAATCGAAATGGCCGGCTGGATCCGTTGCGCGGTCTCCGTCGCCCACGGGCCGGCGGCGTTCACCAGAACGCGCGCGCGGCGCTCGAGCGTCGAATTTCCTTGCTGATACACCACGGTGACGCCGCTTTGATCGAGCCGCGCGGCGACGAAATCCGCCGGCATTGCCAGCTCCGCGCCCAGGATAAGCGCCGACTGAACCACCGCGCGCGTCAGCTGCGCGTCGTCCGTCTGCGCATCGTGATATCGGATCACGGCGTCGAGGCCGCGAGTTTCCAAGCCGTCGAGCTGCCCCCAGTCTCTCTTGGGCACGCTGCCGAAGCGCGTGCTCGAATCGAAACCGCCGAGCAACGCGTACACCGCCAGCCCGCACCTTAGCTGCCAGGGACGCCTGTGGGTATCGCGGTAAACCGGAATGAAGAAGGGCTTCAATTCGACCAGCTCCGCGGCGATTCGCAACAGAATGGCGCGTTCGCGCAAGCTCTCGCGAACCAGCGCAAATTGTCCCGATTCGAGATAGCGCAGTCCGCCATGGATCAACTTGCTGGACCGGCTCGACGTGCCGCTGGCGAGCGTGCCCTTTTCCAGGAGCAGCGCGCTGTGACCCGCGGCCGCGGCCGCTTGCAAGACGCCGGCGCCGTGAATGCCGCCGCCCACGACGATGACATCATATTCGTTCATGTATCTTTAGGATTGAGGACCTCGCCTAGAATGCGGGAACCGGCGCAAAGACACAAAGATTCGCGCGGTTGTCGCCAATCGAGCACAAGCCCGCCACTCCTTCATTCGCCGTCGCGCTTTTCCTCGAACTCCACGACCGCGGCTCCCGAGGTGATCTCGATTTCCCCGTCGACGATGGCGCCTTTGGCGATCGCCACGGTTCTAGCGGTGACCTTGCCGCGTATCACCGCCGTAGAGCCGATCTCCAGCTTATCCTCGACGGCCAAGCCGCCGATGATGGTGCCGGCTACGACCGCTTGCTGCGCTTCGATGAATCCGTTCCACCGTCCCGTGACCGACAGATTCAAGCCGCCTTTGATTTCGCCGTCTCCGTGGATTTCGCCCGATACCACGAACAGGCCGGTGCCGCGGATATTGCCGACGATGACGGATTCGGCGCCGATGAAGGTCGGGGTCGCCGAGCCTAAGTCCAGGAACCGCCGTCTTTGAGCGCTCATCGGGCCATTATCCCATCCGCTACCGGCCGTGATGTGACGAGCTTGGCGGCGCCGACAGACATCCAAAATCAAAGTAGAATGCGCTCTTGTGGGGACAATCCTTGGGTTCGGGTACAACAATGGTTAACAGCAAAGCCGTCTTTCTTCTGTGTTGCCTAGTCGCGTTCGGGCTTGCCGGCTGCAGCCGGCAGCAAAGCGATTGGGAGAAAGCGCGAGCCGCGAACAGCGCGGATGCATACGAGCAATTTCTCAAGAGTTATCCGAACGGCGAGTTCAGCGCGCAGGCTCAAGCGCGCCTCAAGGAACTGAACGAGGAACGCGACTGGCAAAAAGCGCGCGACACCGATACACCTGAGGCCTATCAGGCATTCTTGAAGCAATATCCCGAGGGTAAGTGGACCGAGGAAGCGCGCATCCGCGTGGAAAATTTCACGCTCGCGCAGGCGCCTTCGGGCGCCAGCACAGCGGACATGGCAAACGCGCCGAGCGTCGCGGCCACCCCGCAAAGCACGCCGCCCAGTCCGGCGCAGCCGGCCGCAGCGCCCCCAGCGCGCACTGCCAAGGTGCCCGCGACGCCCGCCGCGAGTGGCACCTATGGTATTCAGCTCGGTGCCTTCAAGAGCGGCTCCGACGCCGCGGATCGGCGCTGGGCGCGCCTGCAAAAGCAATACCCGACTATTCTGGCGGGCCTGACTCATAAGGTCGTGCAGAGCAAATCGGCCAAGGGCACCGTATATCGACTGCAGGCCTTCGGCGTGACGGAGAAGCACGCGCACGGCATCTGCCGCCAACTCAAGGCCAAATCTCAGGCCTGTATCGTCATGGCCTCGCGCCACTGAGGCGCCCAGGCGCGTCACCGGTGACAAATTCTGTCACCGCGCGGCGCCTCGGGTTGGGGTTAAGCGCATGATTTCATTGAGCTAAGAACCTGGCATGCAGCTTGCTCCGCCTACAGTGATGAAATCGCATGCCGTCGCATTGTTGGTCCCGCAGGACAGCCTCAAGGCCGCCCTGTTGGTGCGGCGCGCCGACGGCCAGTTCGTGCTCGAGCGCATCGACTCGCGGGTTGCCTCCGCCTCCTGTGCCGCGGCGGCCTGGTTTCGCAGGGGCGCGCCGATCGTGGACCCCGGCACCTCGAAGGTCGTCGGCTACGAAATCGCCGAGGTCGAGCCAGCCTGATCCAGTCCGAGTTGATCCAGGATGAAGGCGTACTCCATCGCGACTTCGCGGTAGCGCTGAAAACGCCCGGATTTGCCGCCGTGTCCCGCGTCCATCTCGACATGCAGTAGCAAGGGATTTTCGTCGGTCTTGAGCGCGCGCAGCTTTGCCACCCATTTCGCCGGTTCGTAGTACTGTACCTGGCTGTCCCACAGCCCCGTGGTGATGAACATCGCGGGATAGGCCTGTGCGCGGACAGCGTCGTACGGCGAATAGGACAGCAGGTAATCGTAGAAGGTCTTGTCGGCCGGATTTCCCCACTCGTCGTATTCGTTGGTGGTGAGCGGGATGCTCTCGTCCAGCATGGTCGTCAGCACATCGACGAACGGCACCTGCGCGACCATGCCGCGGTAGTCCTGCGGGCTCATGTTCGAAACAGCGCCCACCAACAGTCCACCGGCGCTGCCGCCCATCGCAAACACCTTGGGTTTGGCGGCATATCCTTGGGCCACCAAGTGGCGCGTGACGGCGATGAAGTCGGTGAAGGTATTTTTCTTATTCAGCAATCGTCCCGCGTCATACCACGCGCGGCCCATCTCCTGGCCGCCGCGAACGTGCGCTATCGCATACACCAAACCGCGATCGATCAGGCTGAAGCGCGCGGAGGAGAATCCCGGTTCCGTCGATAGACCATAGGCGCCGTAGGCATACTGCAGCAGGGGCGCGCTGCCGTCGCGCGCGAAGTCCCGGCGGTACAGCAGCGATACCGGGATTCGCGTGCCGTCCTCGGCTTGCGCGTAGAGAAACTCGGATCGGTAGTTTGCGGGGTCATATCCGCCGAGAACGGGATCGCGCTTGAGCAGGGTGCGCTCGCCGGTGCGCACGTTGTAGTCGTAAATGCTGTTCGGCGTGATCAGCGAGGAATAGCTGTAACGCACCAGGTCGGTATCGAGCTGCGGATTGATCGACAGCGAGGTGGTGTAAGCCGGTTCGTCGCTGGCGATGTAGTGCTCCTCGCCCGCCGGGCTCAAGGGCTTGATGCTGATCTTGCGCAGGCCGTCGGAACGCACGCTGAGCGCGATGAAGCCATCAAAAACCTCGAAATCCTGCAGGAACACCTCATCCCGGTGCCCGACCACATCCTGCCAATTGGCGCGGCGTGATTCCTCGCCGATGGGCACCTGCATCAGGCGAAAATTGCGCGCCTGCCAGTTCGTCCGCACGATGAAGCGCCTGCCCAGGTGCTCGATCTGATACTCGTGGTCGCGTTCATGCGGCAGAAAAACGTGGAACTCAAGCGCCGGATCATCGGCGTCTGCGTAGCGCCATTCGGAGGACAGCGTGCTCTCCATGTGGATGAAGATGTAGCGCTCGGACTTCGATTTCGATACGCCGGTGTAGAAGGTCTTGTCGGTCTGCTCGAATACCAGGGCATCGTGCCGGGGATCCGCGCCGAGCACATGTTTTTTGACGCGCAAGCCGAGCAGGGTCTCCGGGTCCTTCTCGACATAGAGCACGGTCCTGTTGTCGTTGGCCCAGGCCAGATCGGCCTCGACTCCCTCGATCTGGTCCGCCGCGGTCTCCCCGGTCTGTAGACTCTTGAAGCGCAGGCGGTACTCGCGGCGGCCGACCGTATCCTCGCAATAGGCCAGCCAGCGCGAATCCGGCGACACCTCGAGGTCGCCGATCTGGTAGTACTCATGCCCATCGGCGAGTGCATTGGCATCCAGTATGATTTCCTCGGGCGCATCGAGTTTTGCCAAATGCCGCACGAAGATCGGGTGTTCCTTGCCCGTTTCGAAGCGAATGCTGTACCAGTAGCCGTGCTTGAAGTACGGCACCGTCGAGTCGTCCTGCTTCAATCGTCCGATGATCTCCGCATAGAGGGTGTTCTCGAGCGGCTTGGACTTGGCGAGCATCGATTCCGTGTAGGCATTCTCAGCGTTGAGGTATGCCAGGACCTCCGCGTCGCTGCGCTCGTCGTCGCGTAGCCAGTAGTAGGGGTCCATTCTGATGCCATGGGGCGAAGCGACCGCATGCGGGCGGATGGCTGCTACGGGCGGTGCGGGTTCGGTTGGGTTCATTCTGTGGGCTGGAGTATAGTCAAGACACACGGGGGGACATGATGCAAAGCGTCAATCATTTGCTGAAGGCGAAGGGCGGCGAAGTATTCTCCGTCGCTCCGACTGACTCCGTGCTGCGCGCCATCGAGGTAATGGCCACCCACCATGTCGGCGCGCTGCTCGTCATGGATGGTGAGTCGCTGCTCGGCATCATCTCGGAGCGCGATTACGCCCGTAAGGTTATCCTGAAGCACCGCTCCTCGCATGACACCCCGGTCAGCGACATCATGAGTTCACCGCCGGTGACAGTTACGCCGGAGGACACGGTGCACCACTGCATGGAAATCATGACCCAGCACCGTTTCAGGCATCTGCCGGTGGTGAAATCGGGCCGGGTCGTCGGCATGCTGTCCATTGGCGACCTGGTCAAGGCCGTAATCCACGAGCAGAACCTGCGCATCGAGCAGCTCGAGCACTACATCGCGGGCTAGCGCCCGCCACGCCGACCGATTGACGGTGACCACCGCGTAGGTATCATGGGTCGCATACCCATGGCGCATGAACGTCTGCGCCTAACCGAGTTAAGTAATTGTTTTTAAAAGACTCTGCGGCATTGGCCGCGGGGCGTGATTTAGCTCGGACTGAATAAATGTCACAGCGGCGAAGTTCTGCAGAAAATTCCGATCCGCGCAGCGAGGCTCGCGGCCTGTACCGGCCGGCTTACGAGAGGGACTCCTGCGGCTTCGGCTTGATCGCCAGTCTGGACGATCATGCGAGTCACTGGGTAGTGCAGACGGCCATCAGTTCGCTGAACCGCCTGACGCATCGCGGCGCCACCGCCACGGACGGCAAGACCGGGGACGGTTGCGGCCTGCTGATCAAGACGCCGAGAGCGTTCCTGCGCGCCGTCGCCCAGGAGTGCGGATTGTCGCTGTCGCCGTTGTTCGCGGCGGGCCTGGTGTTCTTGGATCGCGACCCGGTGAAGGCCGAGCATGCACGCCGGGTTCTTTGCCGGCAGATCGAACATGAGAAGCTGCAGGTGGCGGGCTTCCGCCGCCTGCCGGTGGATCCGGCGGCCTGCGGAGTGGAAGCGCTCAAGACGCTTCCCGTCATCGACCAGATATTCGTCAATGCGCACGGCGACATCGACGAGGCGACCTTCAACCGCAAGCTGTTTCTGGCGCGGCGGCGCGCCGAGAAGGCGCTCGAGGCCGGCGACCCGAAGTTCTACGTGCCCTCGCTGTCGGCGAGCACGCTGGTTTACAAGGGCATGGTGATGCCGCAATTCCTGGCGGAGTTCTATCCGGATCTGAAGGATCCGCGGATGGAGGCTTCCGTCGCGGTATTCCATCAGCGCTTTTCCACCAACACCCTGCCGCAATGGCGGCTTGCGCACCCGTACCGGTATCTCGCGCACAATGGCGAGATCAACACAGTGCAGGGCAATCGTAGCTGGGCGGTGGCGCGTGGTCCTTTGTTCCGCTCGCCGGTGCTGCCGGATCTCAGCGACATTTTGCCCGTGGTCTCGCTGACCGGCTCCGATTCGCAATCGCTGGACAACATGCTGGAGCTGTTGCTGATGGGCGGGCTCGATCCCATGCATGCCATGCGAATGCTGATCCCGCCGGCATGGCAGTCGGTGGACATGATCGATCCGGATTTGAAGGCCTTCTACGAGTACTACGCCACGCACATGGAGCCCTGGGACGGACCTGCGGGCATCGCGCTCACCGACGGCCGCTACGCCTGCTGCACGCTGGATCGCAATGGACTGCGCCCCGCGCGCTGGGTCATTACCAAGAATCGGCACATCACCGTTGCATCCGAAGCCGGTGTCTGGGATTACCCGCCCAGCGATGTGGTGAACAAGGGCAAGCTCGGCCCAGGCGAAATCCTGGCGCTGGATTTGCAAACCTCCGAACTTCTGGGCACCCGGCAGGTCGACGACCTGTTGAAGAGCCGGCATCCGTACAAGGTCTGGCTGAAGAAAGGCGTGCGTTACCTGGAGACCGATCTCATCGATCCGCGGCTCGCCGCCGAACCCTTCGATCGCGACACGCTGGCGCAGTTTCAGAAAATGTACAACGTCTCGGCCGAGGAGCGCGACGAGATCATCCGGGTGCTGGCGGAGGATGAGAGCGAGGCGGTGGGTTCGATGGGCGACGACACGCCGATGCCGGTGCTGTCGAAGCAGGTGCGCTCTCTGTACGACTACTTCCGGCAGCAGTTCGCGCAAGTCACCAATCCGCCGATCGACTCCCTGCGCGAGAACCTGGTGATGTCGCTGCAGACCCAGATCGGCCCGGAGTGCAACATCTTCCTGCCGGCGCAGCAGCACGCCGAGCAGATCGTGCTCAGCTCGCCGGTGCTGTCGCAGCGCAAATTGCGGCAAATCATGGCGCTCGCGGACTCTGGGATCCCGAACGAGTTCATCGATCTGCAAGCCGACGAAGGCCTGGACCTTGAGACGGCGATCCAAAAAGTCTGCGACCACGCCGAGGCGGCGGTGCGCGCCGGCAAACTGGTGCTGCTGCTCTCGGACCGCTATCCGGTGCGGGGAAAGATACCGATCCATGCCTTGCTCGCGACCGGCGCCGTGCATCATCGGCTGGTCAGCTCCGGCCTGCGCTGCAAGTGCAATATTCTGGTGGAAACGGGCACCGCGCGCGACGCGCATCACTTCGCCTGCCTGATCGGTTACGGCGCAACCGCCGTATATCCCTACCTCGCCTACCAGACGCTGTTCGATCTCATGCGCAAGGGCGCGGTGCGGGCCGATGCCGATGAGCGCCTGGAACTCGGGCGCAGCTACCGTCGCGCTATTCGCAAGGGCCTGTTCAAGATCATGTCCAAGATGGGCATTTCGACCATTGCGAGTTACCGCAGCGCGCAGCTATTCGAGATCGTGGGACTGGCCGACGAAGTGGTTGGCCTGTGTTTTTCAGGCACCGAGAGCCGGATTCAGGGCGCGGATTTCGACGATCTGAAAGCCGACTCCGAGTACCTTGCGCGGCGCGCGTGGAATTCCGCGGAGGAAGTGAGCCAGGGTGGACTGCTCAAGTACATGCACGACGGCGAATACCACATGTACAACCCGGATGTCATTGCCACGCTGCAGTCCGCGGTCGCGAGCGCCGACTACGAGCAGTACCGCCAGTTTGCGGCGCTCGTCAACGACCGGCCGGTCTCCTGCCTCCGGGATCTACTGGCACTGAATTCCGGCGCGGCCGCTATCCCGGTGGAAGAAGTCGAATCGGAATCGGCCGTCATCGCGCGCTTCGACACCGCGGGAATGTCCTTAGGAGCTCTCTCGCCCGAGGCGCACGAAGCCCTGGCGATCGCCATGAACCGCCTGGGAGCGCGCTCGAATTCCGGCGAGGGCGGCGAAGATCCGGTTAGGTACGGCACGGAGAAGAATTCCAAGATCAAGCAAGTGGCCTCGGGCCGCTTCGGCGTGACTCCCGAGTACTTGATCAATGCGGAAGTGCTGCAGATCAAGGTCGCGCAGGGCGCGAAGCCGGGCGAAGGCGGCCAGCTTCCGGGCCACAAGGTCAACGACATGATCGCGCGTTTGCGCTTCGCGCGGCCCGGGGTGGGACTGATTTCCCCGCCGCCGCATCACGATGTGTACTCCATCGAGGATCTGGCGCAGTTGATCTTCGATCTGAAGCAGGTGAATCCGAGCGCGCTGGTGTCGGTCAAGCTGGTGGCCGAGCCGGGAGTGGGCACTGTGGCGGCCGGCGTAGTCAAGGCGTTTGCGGACTTGATCACCATCTCAGGTTACGACGGCGGCACAGGCGCGAGCCCGCTGTCCTCGATCAAGTACGCCGGCACGCCGTGGGAATTGGGGCTTGCGGAAACCCATCAAACTCTGCGCATCAATGAGCTGCGGCAGCGCGTGCGGCTGCAAACCGACGGCGGCTTGAAGACCGGTCTCGACGTCGTCAAGGCCGCGATCATCGGCGCCGAGAGCTTCGGCTTCGGCACCGCGCCGATGGTGGCCTTAGGCTGCAAGTACCTGCGCATCTGCCATCTCAACAATTGCGCCACCGGCATTGCCACGCAGCACAATGTGCTGCGCGCCAAGTTCTTCGTCGGCCTTCCCGAGATGGTGATGAACTACTTCAAATTCGTGGCGCGCGAATGCCGGGAAATCATGGCGCTGATGGGAGTGCGCAGCATCGCCGAGCTCATCGGGCACACCGAGTACCTTAAGATCCTTCCCGGGGAGACACCGAAACAGCGCAAGCTCGATTTACAGCCGCTGCTGGCGAATTCACTGTTGCCGAAGTCCGCGCCGCAGTTCTGTCTCGAGCAACGCAACGACCCTCTCGACAAGGCGGCCCTGGCCGAGAAAATGCTGCTCGACATGCGCGCGGCCATCGCCACGAAATCCGGCGGGGAATTTGCCTACCAGGTGAGCAACTTCGACCGCTCCATCGGCGCAAGAATATCCGGGGAGATTGCCCGGCACTGGGGCAACAATGGCATGAGCGATTCGCCGCTGATCGTCAAGCTCGACGGCACCGCCGGCCAGAGCTTCGGCGTCTGGAATGCCGGAGGCCTGCATCTGCTGCTCGAAGGCGAAGCAAACGACTACGTCGGCAAGGGAATGGCCGGAGGCAGGATCGTGCTGAAGCCGCACGCGCATCCGAATTTCGTCGCGCGCGAGACTGTGATCATGGGCAATACCTGCCTGTACGGAGCGACCGGCGGTGAACTTTACGCCGCGGGCACGGCCGGAGAGCGATTCGCCGTGCGCAATTCCGGAGCTCTCGCCGTGGTCGAGGGCACCGGGGATCATTGCTGCGAGTACATGACAGGCGGCGTGGTGTGCGTGCTCGGGCGCACCGGCATGAATTTTGGCGCCGGGTTCACCGGCGGCTTCGCCTATGTGCTCGATCTGGAGCGCGACTTCGTCGATCGCTACAACCACGAATTGATCGACATCCACCGCGTTTCGCCGGAGGGAATGGGCATCTATGTTCAGCATCTACACGGCCTGATCGTCGAGCATGTCGAGGCCACGGGCAGCGTGTGGGGAACGCAGTTGCTGAATGATTTCCGCACCCATATCGGCCGATTCTGGATGGTTAAGCCGAAGGCCGCCGCCATCGATTCCTTGCTGGTCGATTTACGGCGCGCCGCTTAAAGCTGCGACCCGAACAGAGCTCATGGCCGACAAGCACCTGCAATTTCTCGATATTCCGCGCAAGGAGCCGGACAAGCTGCCCATCGAGGTGCGCAATACGGAATTTCGCGAGATCTATTCGCAATACAGCGCCGAAGCCGCCTCGCAGCAGGCCGGGCGCTGCCTGTCCTGCGGCATTCCGTTCTGCGAATGGAAATGCCCGGTGCACAACTACATTCCCAACTGGCTGGCGCTGATCAACGACGGCAAGCTGTTCGAGGCGGCGGAGCTCTCACACCAGACCAATTCGCTGCCGGAAATGTGCGGGCGCATCTGCCCCCAGGACCGGCTGTGCGAGGGCGCCTGCACCTTGAACGATGGATTCGGCGCCGTGAGCATCGGCGCCATCGAGAAATACATCACCGACGAAGCATTCAAGCAGGGCTGGAAGCCCGACATGTCGAGGGTGGTGCGTACGACCAAGCGGGTGGCCATCGTCGGCGCGGGTCCCGCCGGCTTGGGCTGCGCGGATATTCTGGTGCGCAACGGCGTGACGCCGGTGGTGTTCGATCGTTATCCAAAGATCGGAGGCTTGCTGACCTTCGGCATCCCGCCGTTCAAATTGGAAAAGCAGGTGGTGGATAAGCGCCGCGAGATGATGGAGACCATGGGCGTCGAGTTCCGCTTGAACGTCGAGGTGGGACGCGACATCGAAATTGCGCGGCTGATCGAGGAATTCGACGCCGTGTTCCTCGGCATGGGGACCTACACCTACGTCAAAGGCGGCTTCGCGGGCGAGGATCTGCCGGGCGTTTACGAGGCATTGCCCTACCTGATCTCGAACATCAACCGCGAACTCGGCATTGCGCACAATGGCGCCGGCTTCACGGACATGCGCGACAAGCGCGTGGTGGTATTGGGCGGCGGCGATACCGGCATGGATTGCAATCGAACCGCCATACGCCAGGGCGCGAGCAGCGTCACATGCACCTACCGGCGCGATGAAGACAACATGCCGGGATCGAGACGCGACTACAAGAACAGCAAGGAGGAAGGCGTCAGCTTCCTGTTCAATCGTCAGCCCATCGAAATCGTCGGTTCGGACCGGGTGCAGGGAGTTAAGCTGGTGCAAACGCGCTTAGGGCTCCCGGATGCGCGCGGCCGGCGCGTGCCGGAGGCGGTGCCGGGCACGGAGGAGACCATCGAGGCGGATGCCGTGATCATCGCCTTCGGATTTCTGCCGAACCCGCCGAGCTGGTTCGCCGATCAGGGCATCGAGCTGCATGGCAGTGGCCGGGTGCGCGTCTCGGCGGCGCCGCTGCATCGGTTTCAAACCACCAACCCGAAGATATTCGCCGGCGGGGATATGGTGCGCGGATCGGACCTGGTGGTGACCGCGGTATTCGAAGGGCGCGAAGCCGCGCACGGCATTTTGAATTCTCTAAGGCTCGAGACCCAGGGCCGCAGGCTTGCTCAATAATCTCGACCCGGCTTCCGCGCTCGCCGTCGGGCTGCTGATCTTCTGCTTCGTGATGGTGATCCTGTTCGAGGCCACCAACGGCTTTCATGACGCGGCCAACGCGGTGGCGACGGTGATCTACACCAAGTCGCTGTCGCCCGGACAGGCCGTGGTGCTGTCCGGGGTCCTCAATTTCTTCGGCGTCCTGTTGGGCGGCATCGCGGTTGCGTATGCGTTGGTCGAGTTGATCCCCGCCGAGGTTCTATCCCCGCCCGACGGCGGCCCTGCCGTCGGGATGCTGGTCGCGCTGTTCGTCGCCGCGCTGTCCTGGAACATCGGCACCTGGTGGCTCGGCCTGCCCAACTCGAGCTCGCACTGTCTCATCGGCTCCTTGATCGGCGTCGGTGTCGGCAACGCCTTTGCGCGCTCGCGCAGCCTTGCCGAGGGCGTGCACTGGCCGCAACTGTGGAGGGTGCTGGAGGCCCTGGCGATATCGCCGATTCTCGGCTTCGTGCTGGCCGGCCTGCTGTACCTCATCTGCCGCAAGAGCTTGCACGATGCGAATCTCTACAAGCCGGCGGGCGACAAGCCACCGGTGTGGTGGATGCGCGGCATCCTCATTTTGACCTGCAGCGGGGTTAGCTTCGCCCATGGCACCAACGATGGCCAGAAGAGCATCGGCCTCATCATGCTCACCATCATCGGCGTGTTTCCCTCCACCTACGCGCTCAATCCGCACGCCCGTCATCCCATGAGCGAGCTTCCCGCCATCCTGAGACAGGCGGAGCCGCTGGTCATGAAATATGGCGACGATGAGAGGCAGGCGGTGATCGAGGCGGCGCATTCGATCGAGCGCCGCATGAGCGCCGGCCAGAACGGCGACACCTCGCGCGCGCCGAGGGTGCTCCCCGATCCGAGCGGCCCGAGTGCCCCGCCGCATTCCGAATTCGGCAAGGGCCTCACGCCCGAAGCCAAGCAGCGTACCAATGTGCGCGACGATGTGTATGGCGTGATCTCGCAGCTCAAGCATGCGGAGGAATCCAAGGCGATTAGCGTGGATGAGAAGAAACAGGCGCAGGCCACGGCCAAGGATCTCGGCAGCTACGTCGAATATGCGCCGACCTGGGTGCGCATGCTGTCGGCGCTTTGCCTAGGGATTGGCACGATGATCGGCTACAAGCGCATTGTGAAGACCCTGGGCGAGCGTCTTGGCAAGGTGCATCTCACGCCGGCGCAAGGCGCATCCGCGGAGGTTGTCTCGGCACTGCTGATCGGCACGGCGGGTTTTACCGGACTGCCGGTCAGCACCACGCACATCGTGACCTCAGGGATTGCCGGCACCATGGTGAGTTCAGGCGCCGGGCTTCGATACGGCGTGATCTCGCGCATCGTGACCGCCTGGGTGCTCACACTGCCCGTCACGATCTTTATCGCGGGCGGCCTGTACTACCTCCTGTCGAGCCCGAAGTTTTGAAGCTCAATTTCCGGCCGCCGCTCGCCTGGGATTGCCTGCTGGCTTACTTGAGACTGCGCGCGATTCCCGGCGTCGAGATGGTCGATGACACGCATTACCGGCGCACGGTGGCGATGGGGAATCGTAGAGGCTGGATCGAGGTTTCCATGACCCGCGGCGGCCGCGCGCTCAACGCGGAGGTCTCGCCGTCGCTCACCACCATCACCGATACCCTGATCCCGCGCATCAATCGATTATTTGATCTCGAAGCGGCTCCCGATGCCATCAGCGAATTGCTGCTTCAGGATCCGCGGCTGAATAGCACCGTGCTCCGGCTTCCGGGCTTGCGCGTGGCCGGCGCCTTTGACGGCTTCGAACTCGCGGTGCGCACGGTGCTCGGCCAGCAGGTGTCGGTGAAGGCGGCGAGCACGGTTGCGGGCCGCTGGGCGCAGGCGTTCGGCACCCCGATCGAAACTCCCTTTGCGCAGTTGAATCGCCTGACCCCAAGTGCGGCTCGCATGGCGAGCGTCCCATACGATGCGATTTGCGCGCTCGGAGTGGTGGGCGCCCGTGCACGCTGTCTGGTCGCGCTTGCCCAGGCCGTGGTCGAGCGGCGGGTGGACCTCAATTTCACCGGGGACGCCGAGGAGCAGATCCAGAGCCTGATGCTCGTCACCGGAATCGGTCCCTGGACGGCCCAATACATCGCCATGCGCGCACTGCATTGGCATGACGCCTTTCCCAGCGGCGATCTCATGCTCATGCGGGCGGCTAACGCCGACAAGCGGGAGCTTCAGGAACTCGCGGAGGCGTGGCGGCCCTGGCGGGCGTACGCTGCGCATTATCTGTGGCAAAGTTTGCACAGTCCTGACGTGCCCTGATGGGACAATCACCATGAACTGCTTCACCCATGTAGACAGCCCGATTGGCCCGATATTGCTGACCACGGACGGCACGGCTCTCACCGGGCTGTACACCAACGCAGAGCAGCGCCCGCCGCGGCTCGGCGCCGATTGGATCGAGGACGCGACTTTAGACCCGCTGCCCGCAACCGTGCGGCAATTGGCTGAATACTTTTCGGGTTCACGCCGCGACTTCGATGTCCCTTTGAGCCTGCAGGGCACGGCATTTCAACTGCGTGTGTGGCGCATGCTGACCACGATCCAGTATGGCGAGATATGCAGCTACGGGGACCTGGCGCGGCGCCTCGACAATCCTGGCGCTTCGCGCGCGGTGGGATTGGCCAATGGGCGAAATCCGATTTCCATCATAGTGCCCTGCCATCGGGTGATCGGCGCCGACGGCTCCCTGACCGGCTATGGCGGCGGCCTGGAGCGCAAGCGCTGGCTGCTGGCGCACGAGGGCCTGCACGGCTTCGCTAGATCAGGGGCAGCATGACGGTAAACACCGCGCCGCCTTGCGGTGCATTGGCGGCGGTCGCGCGCCCGCCGTGGAATTCGGCCACCAGGCGCACGATGTACAAACCCAATCCGAAATGCGGCTTGTCATCGTGACCCTGGCGCTGCTCGAAGAGCGATTCGAACAAGCGCCCCAGCATGGCCTCCGGAATCGGCGCGCCGTCGTTGCGCACGGCGATTGCATAGTGATCGGATGATCGGCTTAAGGAGACGCCGATCAGGCCGCCCTTCGGACAGAAATCCACCGCGTTCTCGATCAGCTTGTCGAGCATCTGGATGACGAGGTCCGGCGCGCCGCGCATGAAACAGGCCTCCGGAGGTGTGTCGAGCTCGAACCGGGCGTCGGGAAAGCCGTCGCGGTAGGCGCCCAGCGCTGAGATCAGCAAATCGCGCAGATCGAAACTGACGCGCTCGGCCTGCTTGATGCTCTCCTCGACCCGCGCCGCCGCCCCCAGCGCGCTTAAGATCGACTGCAGGCGCTGGGCGCCGTCCCGGGCGCGCAACACGTACAGGCGTTGGTCCTCGCGCAGGCCCTCGGACTCCAGATTGTCCAGCGACGAACGCACGATGGTGAGCGGGGTGCGAAGTTCATGGGACAGCTTGCCGCCCAGGGTGCGCAGGTATTGAGAGTGTTCATTGAGCCTCGCCAGCAGCCGCTCGAAGCCGCGCGCCAACGCGCCGATTTCGTCAGCGCTTGCCGATTCGGGCATGGACAGGCGAATGCTCCCGTCGTTGCCCACCGCGGAGTCGGCGGCGCTGCGCAGCCGCCCGATGCGCACGCTGATCCAGGTGGCGAAGCCGAATAGGAAAATCACCACCACGCCGATGGCCCACAGGGTGAAATCGAACAGACGGTGCAGCGCGCGATCGCGCAAGTCCAGCAGCTGGTCGCCGGCCTGCTCCAGCACGACGGCGCCGCGCGCCTGTCCGTCCACTACGATAGGCGCCGCCGCCGACAGCAGCAATTCCTGAGATCCAGTGCGCAGCCATTCGGCGTGTGACTGACCGGCGAGCGCCGCGGATACGCTTTGTCCCTGGAGGCGTCCGGGGGTCGAGGAGGCAATGGGCCAGCGCGAGGTGTCGACGGACATGAAACGCCGATACCAACTCTGCCCGGGTCCCGGGCCTTCGCCCAAGTCCCGCGGATGAAGTTCGCCCGCCTCGCCGAGCTTGAGCGAGTTGGAATCGATGACCGTCGCGCGCGTGCCCGCGCGTATGAAGGTGCCGAGCAGCTCACCCAACCCGGGAGTGGTCAGAAACAGCCGGCCGCCCTGAGGAGGGTCGGTGGGGACAACTCCCGCCCGCGCCCCGCTGCTGCCGTCAGTAACTTGGACCCAGAGCCGCGGCCCAACCAAGCTCAAGGGCAGGCGCGCTTCCAGGTGATAACCTTCAGAATTCTGCAGCCAGTAGGCTTGGATGCGCGGCTCGCTTAAGCTGCGCGCGACCCCGTTCGCGCCCATGACCACGCTCTGCGCGCCGATCAGGCCGGGCGCGGTGGTTGCGAAGAAGTAGGCCGCCGGCGTGCCGTCGGGGCGCAGCAGATGCAGGTCCACTCGATCGAACCGGCCGCTTGCCGCGTGTGAATTGCTGGGCTCCGGGGTGAAATGATCGCTGTCCACCTCGAGGTACAGGAACAGATATCGATCGGTCATGCCGGCCTGCAGCCTTGCGGCCAAGCGGTCCGAGGAAGCCATGGGCGCAAGATCCGCGGGGACATCCCAGTCGTCGCGATAGCCGTCCAGCAATGGCTCGCTGTGCAACGGGAACACGTAGATATCGCCCTGAGCGGCGTCGAAGGCCTGATCGTCAGGTTTGGGGAATACCCGCTGAGGTTGCGCCGACAGCGCGCGCGCGATGGTGTCGGCGCTCGCCAGCAGTGCATTTTCCTGCGCCACCCGCAACGCCGTCTCGAGCTCGCGCGCATATTGGCAGCCGGCCCACGGCAGCACCAGCGTTGCCAGCGCCACCAGCAGCAGTTGGAATCGAATGCTCACTCGACCCAGCGGTAGCCCATGCCGTACACCGTCTGAATCGCGTCGAAGTCGGCGTCAATCTGCTGGAATTTACGCCGCACGCGCTTGATGTGCGAGGTGATGGTGTTGTCATCCAGCACCACATTCGCGGCGTCCATCAACTGCTGCCGATTCTTGACGTGGCCGGGATTACGCGCCAGGGCATGCACGATCCAGAACTCGGTCAGCGACAGGGTAACCGGCGCGCCTTTCCAGGTGGTCTGCATCTTCTCCCCGTCGATGGCGAGCGCGCCGCGGCGCACGATCTCGGCGGAACTTTCCGGGCGGCGCAGCGCGTCGATGCGCCTGAATAGCGCCGCGACCCGCGCCGCCAGGTGCGGCAGGCTCACGTCCTTGGTCAGAAAGTCATCCGCCCCGAGGCGCAGGCCCGACACGGCATCCAGCTCGCTGTCGCGCGCGGTCAGAAAGATGATGGGCAGCTCCGCCGAAAGAGCGCGCAGTTCGCGGCACAGGTCGAATCCGCCTTCGGCCTCATCCTCCAGGGAGATGTCGATGATCGCAAGGTCCGGTAGGTGGGTGAGGAAGGCCTGCATGGCGAGCCGGCGATTCGCATAGGTCTTGACCTGGTAGCCCTGTCTGCTCAAGGCGGCCGCATAATTTTCCCGCAGCGCAGGCTCGTCCTCGACCACGGCAATGAGCTTTTTCATCGGCAAATCATAGCCGATGGCAGGGGCTGGCTAGAGCCAAGATCCGCGGCGCCACGATTGGTCAGAATTTGCCCGAAGCGCGCCCGATTTTGGGCCCCGGGATTCCACCCTCGCGGCCGACACTTAAGGACCAGAGTAACCATCGAGGAGCGCCTCATGCGCAAAACGAATGTCTGCCCCCTGCAGCGCGAAGGCTCGCTCAACTGGCTGGCGCTCGGCCTATTGCTCGCGGCATGGAATGCCGCCGACGATGCTCCGGCCGTTAAGGCCCGTCGGCCGGATTCCTTGCGCGGCTACACCCAAGTTTCGGTACGAGCGGCACAGCGTGCCGGCGCAAATTTCTTTACGAAGGTCACAAAATCGTAAACAGACTGTAAAGCTTCGTATCTCTAATGGCGCTGCCGCGGCTCGCCTATGAGATATGATCGCTCACGAAACTAATAAGCAGATTTTGATCGTCGATCGGGATGTTGCTGCAGTGGAAGCGCTGCGCCATAGGCTGACTGAGGTCGGCTTCGCCGTGCGCGCCATCGCCGAGGGGTCAGCGGCAGTCCTGGCAGTGGCGGAACGACCGCCGCACCTGGTCATCATCGATTGGAATATGCCGGGTTTTGCCGCCTTGGAAGTGATTCAGGGCATCCGCAAGGCGCGCCTGCCGCAGGCCGCGAGACTGATCATCCTGTCGGCGTTGTCGGCGGAACAGGATGTGGTGACCGGGCTCAATCTGGGAGCCGACGATTACATCGCCAAGCCGTTCTCCTTGCGCGAGGTGGTTGCGCGCGTGTTCGCCGTGTTGCGCTCCCGCCCCCGTGAAGATCTTCAATCCATGCTCAGCTGCCATGAGCTGGTGCTGGATTCCGCCGCCAACCGGGTGACCGCGCGCGGGCAGCCCATAAACTTGCGCGGAGTCGAGTACCGGCTGCTGGAGTTTTTTATGTCGCATTCGGGGCGCACCTTCAATCGCCATCAGCTGCTCGACCATGTGTGGGGTGACGACAGCGAGGTCGACGAGCGCACGGTCGACGTCAACGTGCAAAGGCTGCGCAGGATTCTGGCCGAATCGGGCTACCAGGAATACATCCAGACCGTGCGCGGCTATGGCTACCGATTCTCCGCGCCCACCGCCGATCGAGTGGAATGAGCAGCGCATCACGATTTTAGTGTTCCACGCTACGTTCCACGCGTAAGTACCCTGATTGTCAAGAAATCTTCTTCCTCGAGTCACAGATCCGTAACACCGCATCGCCAACCTTCGGGCGTGGAAAACGCGAATCTGCCGCTGCGATTGAGAACCGTCTTTATCTCGGACATCCATCTGGGATTCAAAGGCTGCAGCGCCGATTTGTTGCTCGATTTCCTGCATCATGTGGAGATGGATCGCCTGTTCCTGGTGGGCGACATCATCGATGTCTGGAGCATGCGCAAGAGCATGTATTGGCCGCAGTCGCACAACAATGTGCTGCGCACCATTCTGGGCAAGGCCAAACGCGGCACCAAGGTCATTTTCGTGCCCGGCAATCACGACGAAATATTCCGCGATTTCGATGGCGCCGTGTTCGGCAATCTAGAAATCCACCGCGAATACATCTATCGGGGCGCCGACGGCCGGCGCATGCTGGTCATGCACGGCGACGAATTCGACAGTGTGGTGAAGTGCAGCCCCTGGTTGGCTAAGTTGGGTTCATCGATTTACGACCTGCTGCTCGCAGCCAATCCGTACATCAACTGGGCGCGGCGTCAGTTTGGCCTGCCCCACTGGTCGCTGTCGGCGTACCTCAAGAACAAGGCCAAGACCGCGGTTCAGTACATCGGCAGCTTCGAAGACGCGGTTGCGCAGGCCGCCCGCAAGCGCGGCGTCGACACCGTGGTCTGCGGCCACATTCACCGCGCGGAAATGCGCGACATCAATGGAATTCTGTATTGCAACGATGGCGACTGGGTCGAAAGCTGCACCTCGCTGGTCGAGGATATGAACGGCAAGCTGCGCCTGATCGACTGGCCCAAATTGCGCCAGGCGGTTCCGGTTGCTGGCATCGCGGATCCTGTGGGTCAGGCGGCTTAGAATGAGCGACCTGCTGCAATCGACGTTGCGAAGTCCGCGCTGGCAGGCGTTGCAGCGCAGCCTGGCGGAGTCCATTGCCGCCGCCAATATCCATGCCGATGTCATTGCCAATGCCATAGCCAATGCCAAGGCGCCCTCGTCCGCGGGCGGCAGTTGGTTGGAGCGTGTTCGCTGCCCGGTGCTAAAGCCTGCGCCGCATTGCGGGATGGGGACCACTCCCATTACATGAACTGCCGCATTTTTGTCCCCAAATCGTCATCTTGGGTAGGCAAGATCCGGGCATGAGCAGTCAGGAACTGGAGAACAGCCAGGAGCTGGAATGGCGCCGGCTCTATCAAGCCAGCATCGTTGCGCGCGAACGCGTGCGCCAAGCCGAGGCATTGCAAGCGCGCATCATGGAGAAGTTGGAACGTCTCGAAGAAAGCATGATGGCCGAAGACGGATTCAAGTTCGGTGGAGCGACTCGTGAGCGACCGATTCGTGGATGGTGATGCCGCGGTGAATCTTCTGGAGCGCCGCTGGTTCGCAGCCGACGCCGCCGCCAAGGCGATGCAGTCCGAATGCGTAGTGCTGAAGGCGGTGGTACAGCAAGCCCAGGCGGATTTGACCCTGGCGCAGTCGCAACTCGCGACTCTGGAGGCGTTGCGCGATGGCCTGGGGGAAGAACTCGCGGCGCTCGACTTGAATCCTCGCGGGGCTATGTCGGCAGCCTGATTTTTCTATCTTATGACAACCTTCGGGCAATCAAGCGGCCTGCCGGGCCGCAACGGGCGATCAGCATCGCGCGGGTAACAAAAATGAAACTTTGGGGCGGTAACAGAAGTGACATTATTGTCCCGGAGTATCACTCGTTTGTGATCCGTGCAGCGCCTTAGAAGTCGCGGATCCGAATTACATAGCGGATGACCGGCCTACGCGAGTGCCGGAATTTAAGCCACCGTGGGATCGATTGACGGAATAGTCATCGACACACGTTCGTTGACGCAGGAATTTTGTGTGTTGCAAGCGACCAGAGCGTGCCGTTGATGGTATCCAAGACACTCCGGGGAATCATGGCAATCTCACTGCTGCAATCTTCGCTCATGGCCCGATCCGCGGAGCAGCCCCCACAGACCCAGAACCCGGCCTTAAGCCCCGCGCCCGCAGCGCCTGCTGAAGCGGCCCCGGTGAAGTACTTTCCCATCATGGAGTATCAGGTCGAGGGCAATACCCTCATGCGCACCATCGACATCGAGCGTGCGGTGATGCCGTTTCTGGGCGAGGGCAAGAGCATCAAGGACGTCGAGGCGGCGCGCCAGAACCTCGAAAAAATCTATCACGACCATGGCTATCAAACGGTTCTGGTCAATATCCCTCAGCAAGAGGTGAGCAGTGGAATCGTGCGCCTGAGCGTGGTGGAAGCACCGGTCGGGCAATTAGCGATCAAGGGCTCGAAGTACCACTCGCTGGAGACCATCGAAGCCACGGTGCCGCAATTGCAGGGCGGCGTGGTTCCGAACTTCAACGAGGTGCAGAAGGAACTGGCGCAGGTGAATCACACCGATGACCTGCACGTCACTCCGGTGCTGCGCGCCTCCGCCACGCCGGGACAGGTCGATGTCGACCTGAACGTGCAGGATACGCTGCCGCTACACGCCATGGTCGAAGCCAACAACCGCTACAGCGCCAATACCAGCGAGCTGCGCCTGATCGGCGAAGTGAGCTACGACAATTTATTTCAGCGCAACCAAAGCATCAGCGTCGAGTATCAAACGGCGCCGGAACATCCGGACCAAGCCAAGATTTGGTCGGTGTCCTATGTCATCCCCACGCAGAGCGGCTTGGTCTGGGCTCTTTACGCGGTGCGCTCCGACAGCAACATCGCGGCGGTGGGCGACTTGGATGTGATCGGCGACGGCAGCATCTATGGACTGAGGCTGATCGACCCACTGCCCTCGAGCAACCCGAGTTTCTATCACAACTTCACCGCGGGCATCGACTACAAGGACTTCAAGCAGGACGTGACGCTGCAGGGCTCGGATACCCTGGCCTCGCCGGCCCAATACGCGCCCTTCACCTTGCAATACACAGCAACCTGGTTGGGACAGCCAGTCCCTGCGCATCAGACGGCCGCCACCACCGGGGCCCGCAGCAGCACCACCTTCGATCTGGGAACCAATTTCCTGATCGACGGGTTTGGTACGGAAGGCGACCAGTTTGCCGTCAAGCGCGCCGGCGCCTCACCGACGTATGTGATCTTTCATCCCGGACTGCAGCGCCAGCAGGTGCTGCCTTTTAGCTGGAGCCTGGTCGCCAAGGTGGACGGGCAGGTGGCGAGCGGGCCGCTCATCAGCAACGAGCAATTCGGAGCGGGCGGCGTCGAGAGCGTGCGCGGCTATACCGAGTCCGAGCGGCTCGGCGATAACGGCCTGAGAGGCTCCCTGGAATTGCGCACGCCGCAATTGCTGTATGGGCGTCCGCGCTTCACCGGTTCGTATTTCTACATATTTTTCGATGGCGCGCGGGTGCGGATTCTCGAGCCGCTACCGGCGCAGCGAACCGGCTATGACCTGGCAAGCGAGGGTATCGGCTTCCGCTTCAGGTACGGCGGCCTGTCCACGGATCTCGACGGCGCTCGCGCCGACACCCAAGGCTATGTCACCCGTATCGGCAGCTACAGCGCGCAATTCCGAGTCAATTATGCCTGGTAGCGCCACAGCACAAGGTCCTAGAGTCCCAATGATCAAACTGTTGAAAATTCTCTCCGTGATGCTGCTGCTCGCTCCCGCGCTCGCGCAGGCCTGGTGGAACCCGGACTATAAGCAGCGCACGTCGGTGGTGTTGAATACTTCGAGCGTCGGAGTCGCGCTGCAGGAAACCTTTACCAATACCCCGATCCCAGTGCGGCTGCACTCCGGCAATTTCGATTTTGTCGGCGCCAAGGCCGATGGCTCCGATCTCAAGGTCATCGCGGGCGATGACAAGACTCCGCTGAAGTTCTGGATCGAGCGTTACGACAGCGTGAATGAACTGGCGGTGCTGTGGGTGCAGGTTCCCAGCATCCTGCCGGGCACCGACAAGAACACGATCTATGTGTATGCGGGCAACGATAAGGCCGTGGCCGAGGCCGGCAACGCCTCAGGCGTGGTTGATGCAGCGACGCTCGCCGCGTTTCACTTCGCGGAGAAGGACGGCATCGCCGCCGACCAGACCGGCACCATCAAGGCCGCCGCCGCCACCGCGGTGGAATTGAACGGCCTCATCGGCCCGAGCGCGCGGCTTGCCGGGACCGCCATCGTCTGGGCCGCGAACGACAAGATCAAACTCGCCCCGGGGGCGCCCTTCAGCATTTCCCTGTGGGCGAGGCCTGATGCCGCCGCAGCAGGCGTGCTGTACGCGCAAGGACCTCTGCAGTTGGCGCTGGCGGCCGGAAAGCTCACCGCAAAACTCGGCGCGATCACGGCGAACGGCGGCGACATCGCGTCGGCAACCTGGTCGCAGATCGTGCTGACGGCAGGCGCCGGCAAGCTGACCGTGTACGTCAACGGTGTGCAAGCAGGGCAGGCGGACTTGGCGGGCGCAGTGCCCGCAATCAACGGCGAAATCCGGGTAGGCGAGGGCTATCAAGGTCTGCTGGACGAGCTTGAGATTGCCGATACGGTGCGCAGCGTCGATCGGATCAAGCTCGACTATGCCGCGCAGAGCGCCGATGCCAAATTGATCGCCAGCAAGACCGAATCCCCGGGCGCTGAAGCCGCCGGCAGCAACAGCTACTTTGGAATTCTGTTCAAGAGCCTGACGCCGGATGCCTGGACCATCATCGGCATTCTCGGCGTCATGTTCGCGATCGCAGTGGTGGTGATGATCGGCAAGGCTCTGTACGTCAGCCGCACCGATAAGGCGAATCAGGTATTTTTAAAGCAGTTTCGCGACAGCACCGACGTGCTCAAGCTCGCCAGCGCGAAGGATAGCGAGCAGTTCGCATCGTCCTCGCTGTATCGGCTGTACCGTGCCGGCATGCGCGAGTTGATCAAGCGCAAGGTGGGCGCGAACGAGGCGGGCGTGGTCGAGCACCGTCTGTCCGGTCCCTCGCTGGATGCGGTCAAGGCCACTATCGATGCCGATTCGGTGCGCGAGGGCTACGCGCTGAATTCGCAAATGGTGCTGCTGACCATCGCGATTGCCGGAGGCCCGTTCTTAGGGCTGCTGGGCACGGTAGTCGGCGTCATGATCACCTTCGCCTCGATCGCCGCAGCCGGCGATGTGAACGTCAATGCCATTGCGCCGGGCATTGCCGCGGCGCTACTGGCGACGGTGGCGGGCTTGAGCGTCGCCATTCCCTCGCTGTTCGGTTACAACTATCTCGCCTCGCGCATCAAGACCATCTCCTCCGACATGCAGATCTTCGTCGACGAGTTCGTGACCCGCGTCGCGGAAGATTACGGGGTGCACTGATGTCCGCCGGCCCGCAGGAAGCCAATGCGCTGTACGACGACATCAACGTCACGCCGATGTTGGATCTGGCCTATGTGTTGCTGGTGGTGTTCATCATCCTGACCACGGCCGCGGTACAGGGCGTGCGCGTGCACGCGCCGATCACCCAGGCCGCCAACAATCTCGGCAAGCCGCAAACCCGGGCAATTACCATCACCTCGGACGGCGCGATTTTTCTGGATGCCTATCCGGTGAGCCTCGAGCAGTTGCGCACCAGCCTTGCGCAGTACAAAGCGGCCAATCCCAATCTTCCGGTGGTCTTGAAGGGCGATGCGGCCGCGCAGTATCAGACCATCATGGATGTGCTGGAGGTGGCGAAGAGCCTGGATATCACCGAGATCGGCCTGGTCACGAAGCGGGCGGCCTTGTAAATGCAAGTCCATAACGATTCCAAGCCGTACGACACCATCAACGTCACGCCGATGTTGGATCTGGCCTATGTGTTGCTGGTGGTGTTCATTCTCATGACCACGGCGACCATTCAGGGGCTGACGATTTCCATGCCCAAGCCCTCGAACAAGCCGGTGACCGAACACCACGAAATCAAGGTGGTGCAAATCACCGCCGGCGGGGCGGTGACGATCAACGGCGTCGGGGTCAGCCTTGCGGAACTCGAGACGCAACTCAAGCTGGTGCAGGCCAGGGATCCGAAAATGTCCGTGGCCATCAAGGGCGACTCGCATGCGCAATACGACAAGGTCATCGCGGTGATCGACCTGTGCAATGCCCTCGGCGTGAACATGGGCCTGGTCACCGCCAGAATCGGCACTTAGGAGGATCGACATATGATAATGAGCGACCATGTCGATTACCGCGCGAAACAGCCGGCAGGAAAAATGTGGCGCCGGCGCATCCTCATCGGCACCGCCATGCTGGGATTCGTCGGCGCTGTGGTCTGGGGCGGCATCAACTTAAGTCACGGGCCAGTGGGGCCGAAGCGCCAGATTGCGCGCATCATGATTTTGCCCGACACACCACCGCCGCCTCCGCCGCCGGAAGTCAAAATTCCGCCGAAGGAAGAGCAACTGAAGCAGCAGATCGAGCAGCCAAAGCAGGAAACGCCACCCGAGCCCGAGCAGTTGAAGATGGAAGGCCAGGCTGGCGACGGCCCGAGCGATTTCGCAGCCGGTGAGGTCAAGCAGGATTACATCGGCGGCGATATCGGCAACGGTTCGCGGTACGCGGCCTACGTCGGACGCCTCGAACAAGAGATCCAGGCCGAGCTGGAAAAGCACAAACTGCGCGGCACCAGCGTCAAGCTGTTCCTATGGCTGATGCCGGATGGGTCCGTGCAGAAAATCAACGTCGCCGGCGGCGACGGCGAGTCCGAGCGCTCGGTGCGCCTGGCGCTTGCGGACTTAAGTCGTGTCGACGAAGCGCCGCTCGCGGACATGCCCATGCCCGTCGGTCTGCAGATCAGCGTCCGCTAGATTGAATAAACCAAAGGGATCGATGCAATGAAAACAGGTTGGTGTTATGCGCTGGTGCTGGTGCTGCTGACGGCCGCCGCGCCAAGCTTTGCCGACGAGGTCGACGAGCTGCGAAAGCTGCACGACACCACGATCGCCCTGATCAACGCGCTGGTCGATCAGGGCGTGCTCAGTCGCGCGAAGGCGGACGCATTGATTGCCCAGGCGGAACAGGCGGGAGCGAAAGGCGCCGCGCCCAGTGGTGGCGGCCTAAGCGGCGCCGCGCCGAGTGCTCCCGCGCCGGCGCTGAGCGCGCCTGCCGCCGGAGCGGCAGCGGCGCCCGTGGCTCCCGGCGTGGTGCGCGTGCCCTATGTACCCGAGGCGGTGAAGGAGCAGATCACCGAGGAGGTCAAGCAGGACGTGCTGGCCCAGGCCAAGACCGAGCGCTGGGGGAACCCCGACTCGTTTCCGGACTGGCTGCGGCGTGTCACCTTCTATGGCGACGTGCGCTTCCGCTACCAAGCCGATCGATATCCGACTGATAATGTCCCGAACGCTCCCGTGGCCGTTCTGAATGCCTACGGCGTGAACATCACCAATAGCACCGAAGCGGACAATCTGTGGCGCATCCGCGCGCGATTCGGCTTCGATGCGAAAATTGCCGACACGGTCAACATCGGCATCGGATTGGCGACCGGCGGCGTCGGCACGGGCAGCAATCCCGGGTCCGAGAACCAAACGCTGGGAAATTACGAAACGCGCTCCACGGTTGGGATCGATCGCGCCTACATTGCTTATCATCCGGAGCCATGGGCGATATTTTCGTTCGGCCGGCTGGGAAATCCCTTCTATCACCCCACCACGCTGGTGTGGGCGGACGATGTGAGCTTGGAAGGAATCGTGGCCACTTTCCGGCCGCAGATCAGCTCCAATGTGGGCTTGTTCGCGAACTTCGGTGCGCTGCCCATCCTGCAGATCGATCCGACTCCCACCAACAGTGCCCCGAGCAAGTGGCTGTACGCCTATCAAGGCGGGGTTGATTGGAAGGTGGCTGAGGCCGTCGACTGGAAGGCCGCAGCAACGCTGTACGACTACCGGAATATCGAGGGCATCCCGAATCCAAGCATTTACTCGACCGAATACAGTGACAGCGCGGCGGCGTTCCGGCAAACCGGCAACACGGTGTTCGACATCAATGGCCTGCTCAATCAAGAGGAGGGTACCCAGAACTATCTGTGGGGCTTGGCCTCGAAATTCCACGTGGCCAATCTATCGTCCACGCTCGATATCGCGTTCGTCGGCGCGACGCATGTCATCATCGACGCCGACTGGGTCAAGAACCTAGGGTTCGATGAGAGTGAGATCGAGCAGCGTACCCACTTCCAGGTCAACAAAGAGGTCAAAGGCTGGCAGACGCGTATAGCGGTTGGCTATCCCGATATGCAGCGACGCTGGGCCTGGCAGGGTTATATCGGCTATCGCTACGTGCAGCGCGATGCCGTTTTGGATGCGTTCACTGACCAGAACTTCCACTTGGGCGGCACGGACGCGCAGGGTTACTACCTCGGCGGCAAATTTGCATTCGAGCCGAACACCTTTGTCGAGCTGCGCTGGTTCGACGCGAAGCAAATCGACGGTGTGGAGCTTGCCGGCGCGGACAATCAGCTCGGCGGCCTGCCGCTCGCGATTGACGTGCTGCAAATTGATCTGCGAGCAGCGTTCTGAGGCCAAAGATGCGCAATTTACTAGCGGGCGTTGCCGCCTTCACACTGCTTGGTTGCGCGCTGCCCGCGATCGTTCATGCGGCGGACGACGACGCGGTGGCGCGCGCGAAAGAGATGCTGCGCCGAACCCAGGAAGCGCTGCACCAGGCGCAAGCCGAGAACGCGGAACTGCTGCGCGCCAAAACCGACGCCGAGCAGAAATTGCAGGCCGCGAGCAAGCAAATCGACGCCGTTCAAAGCGGCTCCAAAGCGGCGCAGAGCGCGCTCAATGCCAAGCTGACCTCGGCGCAAGGCGTTCAGACCGAGCTGCAGAACAGGCTGAACGACGCCGATGCGCGGCTCGCGGCCACCAATGCCAAGCTCAGCGGCACGGCCTCGGAGCTGGCCACGCGCAATGGCGAGCTTGCCCAAGTCAGGCAGATGCTGGAGCAAAGCAAGAACGCGAATGCGAGCTGCGAGGATAAGAACTTAAAGCTCTACAGCTACGCCGAGACCGTGCTCGGACTCTACAAGAACAAGGGCGTTTGGGCCGCGCTGTCCCAGAAAGATCCGGTGCTGGGCTTGAAGGAAGTCGACGTTGAAAACGTCGTGCAGGAATACCAGGCGAAGTTCGCGGCCCAGAAAATCAAGCCGAGCGCCTCACCTTAATCGCCACGCGTTTTCGCGAATCAAATTCGCGAATAAAATCAAAGTCTAGCGCGAGCCCTCGCGCATAAAACGGCACCGCTGCAGCGGCATACATTTGTCGTACATTCATGTGCGGCCGGATGTTATCCATTCGTCACACAACCGACATTGTATCGACGTGTTGCCCTGCCACCATCCCTCCCGCCGAGATACATGGGGACCCAAGGCGCCGCGCGACTAAACAGTTAAGTCGCCCCGCTGCCGCAAGGACAACCACGAAATCTCAAAGATTTCTTCATCAAACCCTCATGGGAGTTCGATTAATGCGTATCAAGAATGGTTTGGCAGTTTTGGCGGGCGCTGTGGCGCTTGCCTGCTCGGGCGGCGCGATTGCGCAGACCTCAGCCGGTCCGAACGGAACGATCTTCATCAACATCGTCGATACTACGAGCGGTACCTCCTTCCTGTTCGATAC
>Ga0302325_10002639_pt1 | contig 43258 bp, 38 predicted proteins | sample Palsa_T0_2_FD_201948 | JGI IMG/M metagenome (GOLD analysis project Ga0302325, IMG submission 201948) | Peat permafrost microbial communities from Stordalen Mire near Abisko, Sweden - Palsa_T0_2 | ecosystem: Environmental > Terrestrial > Soil > Palsa > Peat permafrost | place: Sweden: Abisko... | reverse complement strand
ATGCGGACATCCGCTTTCTTGAGGCCGTTACCGACGTCATGGAAAAGGTTCAGCCGGAGATCGTATTTCACCTCGCGGCCCAGTCCCTGGTTCGGCCCTCCTATCAGGATCCGGTCGGAACCTACGCCACCAATGTCATGGGCACGGTGCACGTGCTAGCCGCCGCAAGTGCCATCGCGTCGGTGCGCTCTATCGTGGTCGTGACGAGCGACAAATGCTACGAGAACCGCGAATGGTTTTGGGCTTACCGTGAGGATGAGCCCATGGGCGGCCACGACCCCTATAGCAGCAGCAAGGCGTGTTCTGAGCTGGTCACCGCGGCATGGCGCAACTCTTTTTGCGGACCTGCCAAACGGCATCTTGGCATCGCTTCGGCGCGCGCCGGAAATGTCATCGGCGGCGGCGATTGGGCAAAAGACCGGCTGCTTCCCGATTGCATCAGGGCCCTTAGTGCGGGGCAGCCCATTGCCATTCGCAATCCTACCTCGACGCGCCCCTGGCAGCATGTGCTCGATCCATTGTGCGGATATCTACTTCTGGCCGAACGGCTCACGGAGGATCCGCAAGCTTATGGCGAGCCTTGGAACTTCGGCCCCATGGAAGAAGACGCGAGGCCCGTCGCCTGGATCGCCGATCGCATCGTCAAAGGCTGGGGGGGGAAAGCGCGGTGGGAAGCAACCGGTCCTCATGAGCTGCATGAAGCGCGCTTTCTCAAAGTCGATGCCGCTAAATCGCGGGCACGCCTGCGCTGGTCGCAGGCTTTGCGTTTGGACGCCGGGCTTGAGTGGACCGTGGATTGGTACAAGAGCTTTTTAGACGGCGGCCCCGCGCGAGAATTGACCGAGCGGCAAATTGATCATTTTTGCAAACTGCAAGCGTGCCAAGGATGAGCAGTAATCATTGTCGCTTTTGCGGGGCCGGGCTTAAGCAGACCTTCGTGGATCTTGGCAGGTCGCCCCTGGCAAATTCCTTCCTCAGCGCCGAGGATATCGGTCGCGGGGAGCTCTCCTATCCGCTGCACGTCTATGTTTGCGAGCAGTGCCTGCTGGTGCAGCTCCAGGAATTCGAGCGCGCCGAGAACATCTTTCGCGACTACCTCTATTTTTCATCTTACTCCGAATCGTGGCTGCGCCATTCTCGCAATTACGCCGACCAGATGATCCGCCGATACTCGCTCGGCGAGCGGTCGCTGGTGGTTGAGATCGCGAGCAACGACGGTTATTTGCTCCAGTACTTCAAGGAAGCCGGCATCACCGTCCTTGGCGTCGAACCCGCCGGCAACGTGGCCAAGGTCGCGCAGGATAAAGGGATTGCGACCGAGGTAGCGTTCTTCGGCGCAGAAACTGCCCATCGCTTGGCCAGCGACGGCAAGAACGCTGATCTCATGGCGGCGAACAACGTCCTTGCCCATGTTCCGAACCTCAATGACTTTGTCGCCGGCTTCAAGATCCTGCTGAAGACGACAGGCACGGCGACCTTCGAATTTCCGCACCTTCTAAACTTAATCAAGGAACGGCAGTTCGATACTATTTATCACGAGCATTTTTCCTATCTATCGCTGCTCGTGCTGGAGAAGGTCTTTGCCCAGCACGGCTTGCGCGTTTATCACGTCGAATTATTGCCGACTCACGGCGGTTCGCTGCGTTTGTTCGTCTGCCATGACACCGCGGCATTTGCCCGCTCCGGCGAGGTCGATGCTATTTTGAAAAGTGAGCGTGCAGCAGGACTCGACCGCATCGACACCTACGCTAATTTTTCCGGCGCGGTGGTCGACGTAAAATGTGATTTGCTCAATTTCCTGATTGAAGCCCGCAGGAGCGGCAAATCGGTGGTCGGATACGGAGCACCGGCAAAAGGAAATACGTTGTTGAATTTTTGCGGCGTAGGCCCTGAGCTTTTGGCATACACGGTCGACATCAGCCCGCATAAACAAGGTCGCTATGTGCCAGGCGTTCAGATTCCGATCTATCCGCCCGATCGCATATTAGAGACCAAACCCGATTACGTTGTGATCCTGCCTTGGAACATCAAGGACGAGGTCGTTGAGCGCATGGCGCAAGTTCGCAGTTGGGGCGGAAAATTCGTCATCGCCATTCCAGCGCTGACAGTCTTGCCTTGAGTGAGTCGACGATGCAGATTCGTCCGACCGAGATCCCCGGGGTAATGCTCGTTTTGGTTTCGACCAATAGCGACGAGCGCGGTCTTTTCGCGCGAACCTATGATTCTGCTGTCTTCGCTGCAGCCGGTTTGCCAACCCAATGGCCGCAATGTAACACCTCATGGAATGCACGAAGGGGCACGCTGCGAGGTTTGCATTTCCAAGCCGCTCCACGTCCTGACCCCAAAATCGTCCGATGTACGCGTGGCCGGATCTTCGATGCCGTGGTCGACCTGCGCCCGGAGTCACCGACGTTTTGCCGTTGGACGGCCGCTGAGCTGTCCGAGACAAATCGCAGTGCTTTGGCCATCCCGGGCGGTTGCGCCCACGGCTTCCTCACGTTGGAGGATGATTGCGAGGTCTTCTATATGATGGGAGAAGTATATGTTCCGGAGCTGGCACGGGGCGCTCGCTGGAACGATCCAGCATTTGCCATCGCGTGGCCAGCGGAGCCTGTAACAATGTCCGATAGGGACGCGAACTGGCCAAACTTTCAGGCATGATCCGTGTTCTGGTTACCGGTGCCACGGGCTTTATTGGCACGCATTGTTTACGGCGGATGCTGCATGAAGATTGCGAGATTCATGCGGTCAGCCGAACGGGCGGCGGCGAAAGCCACGGTCGCGTCAGCTGGCATACCTGCAATCTGCGCAACATCGCGGAAACGGCAGCGCTCGTAGCAAGCGTCCGCCCGGCACGCCTTCTGCATTGCGCCTGGATCGCCACACCCGGTCTCTATGGGCATTCGCCGGAGAACTTTGAATGGCTGCAATGCAGCATCGCTCTAGCCGCAGCTTTCGGCGCGAACGGCGGTGAACGGTTTGTTGCTGTGGGGAGCTCAGCCGAGTATGAGGCGACCGAAGTCCCCTGCATCGAGGATATAACGCCAATTCGTCCGACAACGATTTATGGCAAATGCAAAGCCGCCTATTGGCTAGCGTTGCAAGCGGTGGCCCAGCAATACGGCTTCTCAGCAGCGTGGGGCCGCCTATTCCTGCCCTACGGCCCGGGCGATCCGGCCCAGCGGTTGATACCATCAGTGCTGGCTTCGCTTCTTGCCGACAAACCAGTGCAAACCACGCATGGCAACCAGCAGCGTGATTTCATTTATGCGCCAGATGCCGCCGATCTCCTGGTACGTCTACTACACTCGTCTGAAAGCGGAGCGTTTAACGTTGGGACCGGACAATCAACAACGATACGCTCTGTGGTCGAATATCTCGCTGCGAAGTGTGGCAAGCTCAATCTCTTACGGTTCGGAGCCATTCAGCCACCGATTAATGATCCTGCGGTTCTCGTAGCCGACATGACAAAAGTCGGTGCGCGGCTCGGCTGGTCTCCGCCGACATTGACGCAATCCAGCCTCGACAAAATATGGGAAGAGCACAAAGGCGAGACGCCGCCGGGGATCTGAACCACCTTATTGCGGAAATACTCGCCACGCTCTCGCAATTCCGTAGATTTTTTTAGAACTATGTCAAACTCGCTGCCCGGCATTCGGCATGGAATTACGCCTTTCGCGATCGCGTTATTGCCTCAAGCGCACGCCATGCAAACAGGACCTTCGTAAGGATCGGCATTACTTGATAAATAAGCGTGGACGAATGCGCCTTGAGAATTTTATTTCTTTTCTCTGAATTAATTTCGTCCCTGCACAACCACACGCGATACGCCAGTCGCGCTCTTCGCACAGCCGAGTTCAAGTAGCTTTCCTCGATATAGGATTTTTTTTCGTAACTTTCGAATAGATTTAGATTGTCATCGATCAGCGCCCCGGTCCTGATATTCTGCATCGTCATCTGATCCTGATGATGGCGAACGGCGCAAACCTCGTCGGCCAGGCTGACAAAAGCGCCTTGCTCCAGGAGATGAAACCACATTTCAAGGTCCATAAGCTGCGGTAGCGATTCGCTGAAACCTCTTTGAGCCGCCTGTCTCCGAAACATCACAGCGCTCGGCTCTCCAATATAATTGGCTGCGAAGAGGCAACGATTGATTGCTTTAACTCCAGATACCTTCACGTCTTTCTTCGCGTAGCGCCGCGTGCCGATCCGCTCGCCAACCTCGTTGATGAGCCGGCGTCCTCCCGCCACCAAAACAACCGATGGATCCGCGTCTAGAGCTTCGGCCATACGCTGCAGGCTTCCCGGCAACAAGAGATCGTCCGCACAAAGAAACTTCACATATTCGCCCGTGGCCTCGGCAAGACAGGCATTGAAATTCCGCACCATGCCGACATCCGAATTTTGGCTAAAAAAGCGGATGTTTGGCGTCTGTGCTGCCGCCTTTTTCACCCACTCAGCGGTCCCATCAGTCGAACAATTGTCACTGACAATCAACTCTAGGCTCGAGAACGATTGTGCCAACACAGATTCAACAGCCAGCGGCAAGAATACTCCGCCGTTCCGAACCGGAATGCACACACTAATTTTCGGAAACGCCATCTAACCGCACCACTTTTGCCGACAAATCGGCATACATGATCTCGCACCAACAGAACTCACAACATCAGATTGCGCGAACCTCTCAAGCTTAGTCGATTATCGGGGTTTATTTCTTCCCGGCCTCTGTGTCGTGGATTGCTTGCAAATATTGTCCATAACCAGATTTTTCGTAAGCTTTAGCGGCCGCCAGCAGCTGATCGCTGGTAATAAAACCGCTGCGGAATGCGATCTCCTCGGGACAAGCGATGCGAAGACCTTGCCGCTGCTCGATGATTTGCACGAAATGTGCTGCCTCTATCAACGAGGCTTGGGTACCAGTGTCGAGCCAAGCATAACCGCGCCCCATCATCTCTACATGCAGAAGACCGCGCTCGAGGTAAGCGCGGTTGACATCGGTGATCTCGAGTTCACCCCGCGGGGATGGTCGTAACGCAGCAGCAATTTCAAGGACATTGTTGTCATAAAAATACAGACCGGTCACTGCGTAGTTTGACTTTGGCTGCTTAGGCTTTTCCTCGATTGACAACGGCTTGCCATTTGGGTCGAGCTGAACAACCCCATACCGCTCCGGATCGGAAACGACGTAGCCTAAGACTGCGGCGCCGCGCCGATGCGCGATCGCCTGCGCCAGTAAATCCGGCAGGCCATGTCCATAAAAGATGTTGTCGCCGAGGATGAGGGCGACGTCGTCGTGGCCCACAAAGTCACGGCCGACGATGAACGCGTCCGCAAGCCCGCGCGGCCGCTCTTGGATGGCGTAAGTAAATGAGAGCCCGAATTGTGCTCCGTCCTTAAGCAGTGCGCGGAACAGAGGTTGATCGTGAGGCGTGGTAATGATGAGAATATCGCGAATACCAGCAAGCATCAGGGTCGACAGCGGGTAGTAAATCATCGGCTTGTCGTAGACCGGCAACAGCTGCTTCGAAATAACTGACGTTACCGGATGAAGCCGTGTACCTGCCCCGCCGGCAAGAATAATGCCCTTCATGTTTCTTGCCCTTTACGCCTGGACCTGGGTCAGGAGCGCCGCGGTCACTTGACGTACCCGTGCCCGCCAATCCTGCGCTCTTATGCCGAAGGCGGCGGCAAAACGCGAGCTGTCGAGTTCGGAATTGGCCGGCCGCCGCGCCGGCGTCGGATATTCGGCTGTCGTGATGGGAATAACCACGGGCCGCCGGCCGGTGTGCAAGGCTTGCCTATCGACGACCTCGGTGGCGAAGCCGTGCCAAGTGGTCACGCCCTGCCCGGCAAAATGATAAGTGCCCCACGGCGCCTCGCCTTTTGCCAGACGCGGCGCGATCGCCAGGATCGCTTCGGCAAGGTCGGCAGTCCCGGTCGGGCAGCCGCACTGATCGGTGACAATCCGCAACTCGTCACTTTCATGCGCAAGCCGCAGCACGGTTTTCAAAAAGTTCGCGCCATAGACGCCGTAAACCCACGACGTGCGCATGATCACGTGACGGTCAAGCGCCTTGCGTATATTGGCCTCGCCTTCCGCTTTCGACCGACCGTAAACTCCCAATGGAGCAATCATATCACTTTCAACGTAGGCGCCGTGCTTAGTGCCGTCGAAGACATAGTCGGTGGAGATATGAAGAAGGGGTATGCCGGCCTTGGCACATGCAGCAGCAAGGATGCCAGGCCCGCTGGCATTTGATCGAAACGCGGCTTCCGGCTCGCTTTCGGCCCGATCGACCTTGGTATAAGCCGCAGTGTTGACTACAAGTGCGGGCGAAACGGCGCTCATTGCACACTCCACCGCTTCGGCGTCAGCGATGTCTGCTTCCGCCCGCCCAAGGAGGCGTATCGGCATCCCTTGCCGAGCAGCACACTCAGCCAGTTCGCGGCCAAGCTGACCGTCGGCTCCGAACGTTAAAATCATAGTCACTAGACGCCTACCCCAAGCCGCTCGCCACGATAGACGCCATTGCGAATGCGCTCCCACCAAGGCCGGTTGGCGAGGAACCACTCAACGGTTTTACGCAAGCCGCTATCGAAATTCTCCAATGGCTTCCAGCCGAGTTCGTTGGTGATTTTTCGGGCGTTTATCGCGTAGCGAAGATCGTGACCGGGCCTATCCGCCACAAACGAAATTAGCCGCTCACGCGGACCGCCTCCATCGGGCGCAAGTTCGTCCATCAGCGCGCAGATCGCCCGCACAACTGCGATATTGGAACGCTCGCAATTGGCCCCGACATTGTAGCTCTCGCCGATACGCCCGCGCTCGACGATCGCCAGCAAGGCCCGCGCATGATCGTCGACATAAAGCCAGTCGCGCACGTTTTCGCCCCTGCCGTAAACCGGCAGCGGCTTACCCTCGAGCGCATTGAGGATCGTTAGCGGAATGAGCTTTTCCGGAAAGTGGTAAGGCCCGTAATTGTTCGAGCAATTGGAAACGACCACGGGCAAGCCGTAGGTATGATGCCAGGCGCGCACCAGATGGTCGGCCGCGGCCTTCGAGGCCGCATAGGGCGAGTTGGGCCGGTAGGCCGAATCCTCGTCGAACACGCCCTCAGCGCCCAAAGAACCGAACACCTCGTCGGTCGAGATATGGTGAAAGCGAAAATTCTCCGCGCGCTGCGACGGCAGGTTGCGCCAGTAATCGAGCGCCTGCTGGAGCAGCACGAAAGTCCCGACGACATTGGTATGAATGAATTCGCCAGGCCCGTCGATCGAACGATCCACGTGGCTCTCTGCCGCGAGATGCATAACAACATCAGGCGCAACGCGGGCAACCGCGGTGCGCATCATCTCAGCGTCCGCTATGTCAGCGCGGAGGAATTCAAACCGCAGATTGTTTTCGACTGGTGCCAGTGACTCGAGGTTACCGGCATATGTTAGCTTGTCGACGACAAGCACATGATGATCGGTCTCATTTAGGAGATGCCGCACGACGGCGGACCCAATAAAACCCGCTCCACCAGTTATCAGAAATCGCTTACTCATAGCGCTTCGCGTAAACAAACGGATTTGTAAAATCGGCCAAGCGGGGAAGCTTGGCGTCTTTTGTAGATAGGACGACGTCGGCGGCCGTTACTGGCCAGTTTATGGCGATCAACGGATCGTCCCAAACGATGCCGGCATCACACTCCGGCTCATAATAGTCATCAGTCTTGTAAGCAACTTCGGTATCGTCCTCGAGCGTGCAAAACCCATGGGCGAATCCGCGAGGAATAAAAAGCTGATTGCCCTGATCTGCAGTCAATTGTTGGCTGCACCACTTCCCATAGGTCGGAGAGCCGCACCGCAGATCGACCGCCACGTCAAAAATCGAGCCCCGAAGCACGCGCACAAGCTTGCCCTGCGGGTGGGGAGGCCGCTGAAAGTGCAGCCCGCGCAGCGTACCGCGTCGCGCCGAGAAGGACTGGTTGTCTTGCACAAAATCAGCAGCGATACCAATTTTTTGGAAGTCTCGACGGCTATAGGTTTCCACGAAGTAGCCGCGATGATCCCGAAACTTCGGCGATTGCACGACGATAACTTCCGGAATTGAAAGCGCCGTTGCCGATAATTGTGCCATAGTGTTGTGAACTGAAAATGCCCATGGGCAACACGGCAGGCACTCTTGTGAGCCCTACCCTCGGGCCCACCGTTAGCACCATGATTTTTCAACCGCAACCATCAGGCGTCCGTGATGCGAGCTCTCGATTTCGGCGAGCTGCGAAGAAGCGTGCTACCAAAAGCTTGGAATTATTTTCCCACGAGTTCACCGGCTGGCGCGATTTGCCCTATACGTAGCGTCCGCTGCGCACAGTTAATATGCTACAATGTTACGGGACTGCATTTCTATCTGCCCATCTCCACTTGAGAAGTGACTCGGAGATGTTCCTGTCCCCAAGCATGGTAGACGCATCCCATTAACCCAAAGACCATCCATGTCCGCCCTCGCCATCCTGATGTGTACCTTCAATGGGGCGCGTTTCTTGCCGGCTCAACTTTCATCGTTCGCGCATCAGTCCTTCACCGACTGGCGATTGTTCGTCTCTGACGATGGCTCAACTGATGAAACAAGGGCAATTCTCGCTCGGTATTCAAACTCCCCCGCGGTTATCCGTGACGGCCCGCGTCAAGGCTTTGTCGCCAACTTCCTAAGCCTCGCCTGCGATCCCGCAATCGCGGGGCATTATTTCGCCTACTCGGACCAAGACGATATTTGGGAACCGGATAAACTGGCGCGCGCCGTTAGATGGATCGATGGATTGCCGAGTGGTGTTCCAGGAATGTATTGCTCGCGCACAAGTCTCATCGATGAACATGATCGCCCATGCGGGTTTTCTCCGTTATTTCGCCGCCAACCAAGTTTTCGCAACGCACTTGTCCAGAGTATTGCAGGTGGCAACACTATCGTCTTCAACCAGGCAACGCGCGAGCTTCTAATGAGAGGCGGATCGAGCGCGCAGGTGCCCTCTCACGATTGGTGGACTTACCTGCTGACGACGGCCGTCGGCGGCCAAGTCCACTATGATGCGATCCCAACCGTGCGCTATCGGATGCACGGTGAGAATGCAGTCGGCTCGAACGTTGGGTGGGACAATCGACTACAGCGCTTAAAAATGCTGCGAGGCGGTCAACTGAAACGATGGACCGACATGAATACAGCAGCACTCACGCCCTTCCGATCGCACATGACGTCCGAAAACCGCGATCTTTTCGATCTGTTCTGCGCATCGCGCAAACAAGGTTTTATCGGTCGCCAGATCGGCTTTCTCAGAACGGGCGTGTACCGGCAAACGCGCCTCGATGGTCTCGGATTGATCCTGGCAATGTGGACTAAAAAGATCTGACGCCGCCGAACGCAAATCAATGAAAATAGCGCTCTTGTCAGCTCAGCTGATCCCCGACCGCCTGCTTCCTTGCATATAAACGTCGCTCAGGCGGGGTCCGGCTGGTAGATGACGATTTTGCTGCCTTCGGTATCGAAGCCGACATTGACCGCAATCAGCTTTTTCAACCGCTCGCGCACCTGAGCACGTTTTTCTGGATCGACCACCAGCACCATAAAGCCACCGCCACCGGCGCCAAGCAGCTTGCCGCCAGTCGCACCGGCCCCACGCGCAGCATCGTAAATTTCATCGATCTGTGAATTGGAGACCCTGTCGGCAAGCTCCCGCTTGATCTGCCATGACTGGTGCAGCAGTTCGCCAAGCTCTCGTATCGGCGCTTTCGGATCGAGCAGAATGTCGGCCGCGCTGTCGACCAGGCTCCTTATCATTCGCAACTGGTTCTTGCGATTGTTCATATTCTTGATCTGGTCTTGCGCGAAGTCCGAAGCAAACCGTGAGAAGCCGGTGAAAAACAGCATGAGCGATTGTTGAAGTTCCGCGCGCCGCGACGCCGACAGGATGAAAGGCGCTACCGAGAAATTGCCATCGGGATGGAAGTCGATACGGTTGAAGCCACCATAGGCAGCCCAGATCTGGTCCTGGCAACCAACATCTTCCTTCATCACATCCTGCTCGATGCGGATCGCCTCGCGCCCAAGCTCGCGCTTGGACATCATTCTGCTGTCTAGCGCGTAGAGTGCATTAAGCAGGCCAACCGTAAAGGAACTGCTCGAGCCAAGGCCGGATCGTGCCGGAAGGTCGGCGTCGTGATGGATCTCAAGACCATCATCGATCTTCATATCAGTCAGAACGCCGCGAACCGCTGGATGCTCAATTTCATTGACATTTTTGACCAGCTCGACCTTCGAATATACGATCTTCGATTTGTGCTCGAAGAACGGCGGCAGCCGTCGCACGCTGAGGTAGCAATACTTGTCGATCGTGGTTCCGATCACCGATCCGCCGTGCTCCTTGAACCACGCCGGATAGTCGGTGCCGCCGCCAAACAGGGAAATGCGAAACGGAGTTCGACTGATGATCATGGTGTGACACTCCGACCATTGCCTCCGATCACCTTCCCGGCGAGCGCGAGCGATTGGGGTGTCCCTATATCGATAAAGGCAAAACGCCCGGTAAATGCAGCGAGCGAGCCAGCTGGCGCACGAGCGAACACATCACGTTCCAAGGATGCAGCGTTGCCGGCTGCAAGCTCATCGAGCAGCGCAGCTGAGAAAAAATAGACGCCAGCGCTTACTGGGCTGCCGCCGTGAAACGCGTCATCCTTTTCAACGAATCCCTGGATACGGCCGGCCTGGTCCAGCTCAACGCGGCCGTAGCGACCGGCATCGTCGACTTCCGCACAAAGAAGCGTAGCCTTGGCTTTCATGCGGCGATGGTATTCGAGGAACTTGCACAGGTCAGCGTCAGCAAAGCTGTCCCCGTTGAGGACCAGGACCGGATCGCTACGTAAGCTCCCGCGGGCAAAGCGAATAGCTCCGGCTGTACCGAGCGGCCGCGGCTCGATGACCGTTTCAACGACGAGGTCGCGAAGCGAAGCAGTGTCACGCCTAAGGAAATCAACAACCGCCTGCGCTTGATGACCAAGACCGAGTACGACACGTGCGGCCCCGAATCGCTTCAGCCAGTCTAGCAGGTATGACAGATACGGCCGGCCGGAAACCGGCGCGAGAAGCTTTGGAACGTTGCCCAAGACCGGCTCGATGCGGGTACCAAGTCCGCCTGCGATCACGAATACATCGAGATCTTCAAGGCAGCGCCCGAGGTTTGCGGCATTGAGCGTCACGCCACCGCCAGAGCTCACGTATCCCTCCGTTGCACGATTCAATGCCATTAAGCAGCCTGCTACCTTAAGGCAACGCCAAGGCGCATACATGATTAATAGCGGAGGCCTCGCTGGGGCGGGTTTAATCTCAAAGGGAAACGATGGCGCACTTAGTCTCGACCAACCGATTATGCTTACCAGCTCGCCGCCAACTCCCAGACCTACCTTAGCGCGATCGCCCTGCGGCCCAATCAACGTCCGCGAAAGAACTTGGGCTTCGAAAAACCAGCCGATAGAGCGCGACTTGTGTTGCACTGACCGGTTGAATTTACATGACAATACGCGACATTGCGGCATCTCCGCGAAGGGTCCAGGAACCGACACTTAGTTGAGCGCAGCCGCACTCGGCTCGGTTCACCACGCATAGTTGGCCACGCAGTGATGATTATTGGATCAAGGCGCCGCGGAGAGCGCGCGCACCTGAGTCGCTGAAATGGCCTCAGTGGCTTCATCGAGAACGATACGCTCGACGCCGTAGCCAACGTCCCGGCCATAGAAGATATTGGTAATGTTGGGCAGCGGCACCACGACAAACCGTACAGTATAAGGTGATAGTGCCGCCTCGATGCGCTGCTTCACGGCAAAAAATGGCAGCGGGTTCTTGGCATCGAGGCCATGGGTGTCGCGTACCGCGATGCAGACCTGCCCGACCCGCCGCAACCCTTCTTCGATCAGCCGCTGATGACCGTGATGAAACGGCTGGTAGCGACCGACAAACAAGGCCGTCGGCTTTTGCGGATCGAATGCCGGGCGCAGGAGCGTCAGCGCCTGCTCGTTCCAGTATTGCGGGCTCCCTTCAGCCGTTACCCGTAGATCGAACCGCTCCGGCGGAACGAACATGCGGTTAGTGTCCTCGAACCGACCAACCTCAATGCGATCAAGCCAAATCGTAAAGGCCGTCCCGAAGGCAGCGCGCGTTTCCGAGGTCGGACAAATGAAATCCGCGATCACCGTGCCACCCGCTTCGACAACGCGGTCGCATATCCAACCCATGCGACGCGCATGCTCGACGCGATCTTCGTGAGAAAAGCCAAGGTCGCGCGAAAGGTTGCCGCCCACGGCGTCGGCATTAAACACGACGGCATTGAGGAGTGGCGCCAGCGCATTGGCCAGAGTGGTCTTGCCGGCGCCCGGAAGCCCCATGATGAGGATCTTCCGTTTCACGTCGGCCGCAACCAAGTTGACCCCTCTGTCCGTCATGCCACGGCTTCACATGAAGGACTGAACCGCCCCAACGGCAGCAGCGCGCGCATCGGCGTCTCCACCGGCCCATCACGCCCCCAAGCCGCTGTCGCATGCGCGCCTTCGGCCGTCCAATTAATTTATAGAAAGCTTCTGTATTCAATGAAATTAAAAGCGTTAGCCGAAAACGGCCGCGCGAAGCGTTCCAGAGCAGCTTGCAAAGCTGCCCATCACCCTGATGACCACAACTGATTCGTTCCGGCTGAGTAGCGGATTGCGCTTAGCGCTATCGAGACTTATCAGAACGGTTGCTATCGAGACTTATCAGAACGGTCACCGACGCCGCCCCGGCGACCCAGTCTTCCTGCGTGTCGGTCGAGAGCCGGCGAATATCCGACCTGCGACCGCATCAAGTTTCTTGAGCAGTTTCGGATCGCGTGCCTCAGGCGCTGTTATCAATGCATTATCGAGCGCGCGATCGGAGCCGATCGGGCACGCCTCATGCTCCCTTGAAAAATCCCGCGCCACGCGTCCGACCAATCGCTTGGCCTTCTCTGCGTTTGCAACAAGCACCTTGATAATGTCCTGCACCGTGACAGCATCGTGATCGGGATGCCAGCAGTCGAAATCCGTCACCATCGCGACGGTGGCATAACTAATCTCGGCCTCGCGGGCGAGCTTTGCTTCCGGCATGTTTGTCATGCCGATCACCGAATAACCGAGATTTTTATAGGTCAAGCTTTCCGCAAGACTGGAAAACTGTGGACCTTCGATGCAGACATAGGTGCCGTCGCGTACGATGTCGATTCCCTCCGCCATCGCTGCATTGGCGATCTGGAGACGTAATCTTGGTGCCACAGGATGCGCCATCGAGACATGGGCGACACAGCCCGTGCCGAAGAATGAACTCTCGCGTTTGTGCGTGCGATCGACGAATTGGTCGACCAAGACGAAGCTGCCAGGAGGCAGCTCTTCCTTGAACGAACCGCACGCCGACAGCGAGACGAGGTCGGTGACCCCAGCGCGCTTGAGCACATCGATATTGGCGCGATAGTTGATGTCTGAAGGCGAGTAACGGTGCCCCTGATCATGGCGCGACAGGAACACCACCGGCAGTCCAGCGATTTCGCCAACCCGCAACGCTGCCGACGGCTCACCCCAAGGACTCTTTATCTTTCGCGAGCGTACCTTTTCCAACCCAGGCAGGTCATAAATACCCGAGCCGCCAATGATGCCTAACACCGCCTTCGTCATCTCGACGCAATCTCCTTAACCGCGCGACAGGCCTGCTATAGGGCGAAGCTGCGGCCTGCCCGGCGGCACTCTTGTAACCATTCGACGAAGCGTTGGACCCCGTCCGCGATTGAGGTGCCGGGACGAAATCCAACGGCTCGCTCAAGATCGGCACAGTCAGCACTGGTCTCCAACACATCGCCCGGCTGCAACGGCAGCAATTCGCGAATAGCAGGGCGGCCAACCGCTTTTTCAATGACCGCAACAAGATCGGTCAACTCAACCGTCTGACCATTACCGACATTATAAACATGCCATGTCGCGTTGCTTGTTGCCGGCGCGGGCAAATCTGCCGACCACGCCGGATCCGGAGCAGCAGGTTGCACCAAAAGCCGCGCGACCGCCTCGGTCACATCATCGACATAGGTAAAATCCCGGCGCATATGGCCTTGGTTGAACAGCTGGATCGGCTCGCCATCCATGATAGCGATCGTAAACAGCCATATCGCCATGTCCGGACGACCCCACGGACCATAAACCGTGAAAAATCGCAATCCCGTGGTCGGGATACCAAAAAGGTGAGCATAGGCATGCGCCATAAGCTCGTTGGCCTTCTTGGTAGCCCCGTAAAGACTGAGCGGATGATCGGCATGGTCGCTGCTGCGCAGTGGCATGCGGGTATTCGCGCCATATACCGAAGACGAAGACGCATAGACGAGATGCTTGCAGCCGCTCTGCCGGCAGCCCTCAAGGATGTTCAGAAATCCAGTGACATTGGAATCGACATAGGCGTGCGGCGCGCGCAGCGAATAACGCACGCCCACCTGGCCAGCGAGATGCACCACATAAGGAAACGGTTGAGCCGCAAAAAGATCGGCTATTGTCTTGCGGTCGGCGACATCCGCCTTGACGAACCTGAACTTGGCAAACGGGGCAAGTTCAGCAAGGCGTGCCGCCTTCAACCGCGGGTCGTAATAATCATTAAGATTGTCGAGACCGACAACCGAGTGCCCGTCTCGCAACAGCCGACGCGCGACATGCATGCCGACAAAGCCTGCCGCGCCTGTGACCAGCACGGAATCGGTCGCCATGATGCCTCAACGCGCCAGCGATGAAGCCGCACATTCCTTAAACAGCCTTGTCTCAATCAGGCCGCAGATGGCGTGTGCCGCAACAATATGGACTTGTTGAATGAGTGCCGTCTCGTCGGTTGGCGCATCAAGGCAAATATCGCAGAGATCGCGCATTGGATTTTCTTGCGCTCCGGTAAATCCAATTGTTGTAATTGACATGTCTCGCGCGGCGCGCAGCGCCGTCAAAATGTTTGGCGAACGTCCTGACGTCGATAGCGCGAGGAAAACGTCACCTTCACGCCCAATGCCACATAACTGCCGGGAAAAGACTTGGTCGTAACCGTAGTCGTTGCCAATTGCTGTCAGGATCGAAGTGTCGGTCGTAAGCGCGATTGCTGGTAGCGGATTGCGATCGAACTTAAACCGGGAGATGAACTCGGCAGCGATATGCTGCGCATCGGCAGCGCTGCCGCCATTTCCAGCCAACATCAGCTTATGCTCGGCGCGCAGCGCTTGTTCGACCGCGTCTACAATCCGCCCTATTGTGGCAAGGAACGCACTATCTGTCGCGCCGGTTTGCAACACGCTAGCGGAGCGCGCGAAATGCTCCGTTATCACATCCTCATCGTGACGAATCATATGAAAGCGCCGTAAAACATCGCCGTACCGCACTGGTAGCGCGTGCACCTAGACGAAGCAACGGGAAACCAGCGCCACGATGAATCGCTTACATTCCGAGTCAGACCCACAGGCAAGCCCTGGCGACAACATTCAATTATCGCTAATAAAGGCTACGTTTTGTAATCCAGGACGTCGTTGCAATGAGCCATGCTGAGCAATTTTTCAAGGAAATCGCCGAGACCGCATGTCGGCTCGCTACCGAAATGGTAGAGGCGCTGTGCGAGGAACTGTTTGGACTGCGGGCGCGCGGGGGCAGTCATTTCATCCTCGGCGCCGGCGGCAGCGCCGGGAATTCCAGTCACGTCTGGTATTGCCTGGGGTCGCATCCCAAGCTGCAACGAAACGCCAAATGGTGAAGGCAGTCTTTCTCGACCGGGACGGAGTGATCAACGCCAACCTTATGCGTCACGGTAAGCCGGTCGCACCGACAAGCCTAGCTGAATTTCGCTTCCTTTCCGGCATCGACGAGGCCACACGTCGGCTGAAAGAAGCGGGCTTCCTGCTGGTCATCGTGACCAATCAGCCCGACATCGCAAATGGCATTACGCCGCTTAACATCATGGAAGCAATGCACACAGAGATTCGCCGCGTGCTTCCGATCGACGACATCGCGATCTGCTTCCATACCGATGCCGATGCCTGCCTTTGCCGCAAACCCAAACCCGGCCTCATCACTGAAGCCGCTGCGAAACACGCAATCGACCTTGGAATAAGTTACCTGATTGGTGACCGCTGGCGGGACGTGTTGGCGGGCCAAGCAGCGGGATGCGGCTGTACCATCATGATTGATCATGGGGTCCAGCAGGACCAGCCGTGCACACCTGACAAGATCGTCCATTCTCCTCTTGAAGCCGCGCAATTTATTCTCGATCGCGAGGCCGCTACCGATTAAGCATATTTGTCTTTATCGGTGCGGTTTCGGGATCCTTGCGTTATTGAGACATGATGAGCGGCCCCCTCTTAATTCCAGTGATCATGTGCGGCGGAGCAGGCACACGTCTGTGGCCAGTATCTCGCGAAAGCATGCCTAAACAGTTCGTAGCGCTGGTCAGTGAACGGTCGACCTTTCAGCAAGTTCTCGCCCGCGTCGGCAATGACGTGCTGTTTGATCGACCGATCGTCATCACAAATTCCGACTTCCGGTTTGTCGTCGCCGAGCAGATGCGCGAAGCTGCCGTGGACGGCGACATCGTGCTCGAACCGATAAGGCGCGATTCGGCAATGGCCGTGGCCGTTGCTGCTTTACTCGCGGCAAAGCGCGATCCGGCAGCGACAGTTCTCATCCTCGCCGCCGATCACGTTGTCCGTGATCAAGCGTCATTCGTAAAAGCATGTCGTGAGGCACTTGAAGCCGCAGCGAACGGCCGGATCGTCACGTTTGGTATCAACCCGACGTTTCCCGCAACCAAGTACGGCTACATCCAGCCCGGTATGGCACTCAATGGCGGTACAGCGCTCGCCGTCCACTCGTTCGTTGAGAAACCGGACGCTGTGACCGCAGGGCGCTACATCGCCGATGGTTATCTCTGGAATAGCGGAAATTTTGTCTTCCGTGCGAAAGTTATGCTCGGTGAACTCGCCCGATTCGGGCCGGAAATAGCCCAAGCCGCTGAGGCGGCCGTCAATGGAATGGCACGCGATCTCGATTTCTTTCGCTTGCCCGCGGATGCCTTCGCAAAGGCTCCCCAGAAATCCATCGACTACGCTGTCATGGAGCGTACCGGCCTTGCGGCCGTGGTACCGTTGGATTGCGGCTGGTCCGATATCGGAAGCTGGAGCGCGGTCTGGGACGTGCTCGATCACGACGTTAATGGCAACACATCGACCGGATCCGCCGTGTTCCATGACAGCCACAACAGCCTCGCTCACTCCGACGATACCATTCTCACTGCGATTGTTGGACTTGATAACGTAATTGTTGTTACGACACCCGACGCAGTCCTGGTGACATCGCGCGACAAGTCAGAGCAGGTCAAGAATCTCGTTGAGCAACTAAAAGCGCAAAACCGCGAACAAGCCGTCAGCCATTTGAGGGTCTATAGACCTTGGGGCTATTATCAGGGCATCGATCTTGGCTCGCGCTACCAGGTGAAGCGGATCGTCGTGAAGCCGAATGCCACGCTATCGCTGCAAAAGCACTTTCACCGCTCGGAGCATTGGGTGGTCGTCCATGGGACGGCGGAGGTAACGATCGGAACCGAAGTTCGCATGGTTCACGAAAATGAATCCGCCTACATCCCCATCGGCAGTGTTCATCGCCTCGCCAATCCCGGCAAAATTCCGCTCGAATTGATTGAAGTTCAGGCCGGCAGCTACCTCGGCGAAGATGATATCGTGCGTCTTACGGACCAATACGGCCGCGAGTAAGCATATAATTATCGCAATCAATCAATCTCAGCGCACGCTGATGACTTTAAGCGCGCAAGGCCGGGTTAAGTATCGCGGCCGCGCATACTTCTGAGAAAAACGGTGTTGCTCTTCATCGTCCTATTGGGAGAGCGGCATCGATCTTGCACATAAATTTCATTCAAGCTAGCGTTTCGGACGCCATGACGAGGTTAGAATGCCGCGGCTAAGCGCCATCATAATAACAAGAAACGAGGCTGCGAACATTTCCAGCTGTCTCGACAGCGTGGCGTTCTGCGACGAGCGGATCGTTGTTGATTGTGGTAGCATTGACGAGACTGTGGAGATCGCACGGGGCAAAGGCGCGCAAGTCGTCTTCCATGACTGGCACGGCTTTGGGGTACAAAAGAATTTTGCGCTGTCTCTAGCGCGCGGGGACTGGGTACTGTCGCTCGATGCTGATGAACAGGCGAGCCCAGAGCTTGCCGAAGCGATCAAGGGCGCACTCCATGAGAACTCTGTAGATGCCTATGAATTTCCGCGACTGTCCAGCTTTTGTGGCCGGCAGATGCGACACTCCGGCTGGTATCCAGACTATGTGCTGCGGCTGTTTCGTCGGGAAAAAGCGCGGTTTACCGATGTGGCCGTCCACGAGCGAGTGATATGCGACGGCGTGGTCAAACAGCTTTCCCCACCCCTGATTCATCATCCGGTGTTAGAACTCGAGGATGCATTGTCGCGTATCGATCGTTATTCCACTGCAAGTGCCGTTGCAATCGTGCAATCAGGTCGTCGGGTTTCGTTCCTGGCCGGCATTGGTCACGGCCTCGCAGCTTTCTTACGCGTGTATATTTTGCGCGCAGGGTTTCTCGACGGTGCAGAAGGCTTTCTTCTGGCGGTGGCGAACGCCGAGGGCAGCTATTATCGCTACATGAAAGCTTGGCTAATGGCGCGGCCCTCATCTCCCCAATCCGCTGCCCTGTGCCGCGCGATGACTAGGCAACGCACGTCATGAAATTGCGACAATCGCAAGTCCTCTGACGATCCGAAAAGCGCGCAAACTTGCGTTAAGCAAAGCAATTGTATAATTACGACAGTGTATGCCTGCCGTGGGGGTTATCAGTCCCGATGTGGCAATTCAGGACAGGCTCAGCTTTGCCAGCAATTGTCCGTTTCGCATTCGTGCTCGCGTTTGGAGCGTTGACGGGCGGCTGTTTCCAGCCGCTATACGGCAACCAAACAGTCGGGTCTGAAGACACAGTCCGCGATAAGTTTAGTTCAATCGATATCCCCGAAATTAAGGCCGGCAACGGCACGCCAGACGCACGGATTGCTGTCGCTATTCGCAATGCTGTGCTCTACGATTTTAATGGTGGACAAACTCCGACATCACCGGCCTACCGGCTGGTGATTTCGTTTGGTGCAGGCAGAACCACCGTTATTACTGACGTCGCCAGCGGTCGTCCTGACGCTCAGCTCGAAATAATCAACGCGACGTTAACCTTGACGGAAATTGCTACGCAGAAGGTGGTGCTACAGACCTCTACTTTTGCGCGGGCATCCTTTGACATTCCGGGTACGGCACAACGGTTTGCCCAGCAACGTGCCGCCCGTAACGCGGAAGACAGGGCGGTCGACGTGCTCGCCGAAAATATCCGGAACCGGCTGGCCTCCTATTTCGTCGCCGGCACTTAGACCTCGGCACTTCGCTCAAGACAACGATCGGATCTTTCCTCGCCGATTCCGCGACAGCCCTGCGAATGACGGACTGTCACTGTCTTGCCGACGGCGCTGCGGTATAATCGTGAAAACCTGCGCTTTAACCAATTCTTGTTTATATTCAATGGCCTTTGCCACGCCAAAGCCACTTTTTCCGGCCAAAAGTTAAGCGGGGAACACAGCCTCGACGACTTTGACGCCCGGACCACACAGGAACGGGCAACCTGGCGGGTTTGTGTTGGTTTGCTGGGAGCACGAGTGGGTGGTGCATCTTTCGGGTAGCCGTCAGTGCGCGCGGCGTCGGTGGCACGCCCCCGCCGTGTTCCATCTTGCGTTCGCCGTTGTTGCGATCGGGTACGCTGTCCAGTGCACACCGGCATTGAGCCAAGCCTCCTCCAACCCACTGACGACCGTTGGTCCTCCGGTCCTCCTGCGCTTTCCCTATCGGCCGCCCCAGCCAAAGCCACCCGCGATTTCCCCGGATTCGCCCATGCTCGTGCAGGCGGATCAGATCAAATACGATTATCCAAATAATTCAGTCGATGCCGTCGGCAACGTTCAAATCTACTACCGCGGCTCTACCATCGAGGCGGACGAGGTCGACTACGATCAAAAAGAAAAGCACCTGGTGGCTAAAGGAAATGCCCGCCTGACGGAGCCGGACGGCAAGATCACTTACGGTCAAGTTATCGACCTCACCGACGACTATCGCGATGGCTTCGTCGACTCGCTCCGCGTTGAATCTGCGGACAATACACACTTTGCGGCCCAGCGCGCCGATCGAGCGGGAGGAAACTTCACCGTTCTGAATAACGGTGTCTACACCGCCTGCGAGCCGTGCCAAGACGATCCTGCCAAGCCGCCGCTGTGGCAGGTCCAGGCGGCCCGGATCATCCATGATCAGGGTGAGAAGATGCTCTACTTCGAGAGCGCCACTGTCGACTTTTTCGGACTACCAGTCGCGTACTTTCCGTTCATGTCCGCCCCGGACCCGACAGTCAAACGCAAGAGCGGTTTTCTGTTTCCGGTCTTGTCCTACAGCACAATGGGCGGCGCTTCGATCGAGACCCCATACTACTTTGCGCTCGCCCCTGATTACGACGTAACGGTCTACCCCCGCTACATGACCAACCAAGGGTTCTTGATGGAAGGGGAATGGAATCAGCGGCTGGCAAACGGCTCATACTTCATTCGCGCCGCCGGAATATTCCAGCAGGATCCAGGCTATTTCGCCTCTGAATACGGCGCTAATACGCCGGAGACAAAAGACTTTCGCGGCACCATCCTGACCGCAGGGCAATTCAATCTTACCGACAGGTGGGTATGGGGTTGGACCGGCGTGTTGGTCACCGATCCGACCTTTATAACAGACTATGGCCTCGGCCGCTTTAACGGAACCAATCTTGATCCCTTCCGCACCGGTGCCAGCGAAACATCAGAAGGCATTTCACAGCTTTACCTCGCCGGCCGCGGAGTGAACAGCTATTTCGATATTCGTTCGATCTATTACACCGGCTACTCGGAGATTGATCAGCAGGCGCAGCTCCCGATCATCCACCCGGTCTTGGACTATTCGAACGTCCTGGCCCAACAGGTCATGGGCGGCGAATTAAGCTATAAGATCAATCTCACGAGCCTGAGCCGCCAAGAGGCGAGCTTCGATCCAATTAACGCGAACGCCGAGAATAGCATTTGCGCGAATGGTTCGGCGGAGACAGCCGATCCGGCATTGCTCAATAAAGCAAACTGCCTGCTGCGCGGCATCCCGGGAGATTATACGCGCGGCTCCGGCGAAATTGATTGGAAACGCACGGTGGTTACAGACTCCGGTATGGAGATCACCCCGTTCCTTCGGGTTAGCGGCGATGTCGCTTCACTCAATGTTTCCAATCAGCTCGGCGTTTCCAACTATATCGCAACCGGAGACTCCGATCTGGCGCGGGTCATGCCCGTTGCCGGCGTCGAATACCGCTATCCGTTCATTGATGTCGAGCCGTGGGGCACTCAGACCATCGAACCGATCGCGCAGCTTATTTTGCGTCCGAACGAGGCCGACATTGGCAAATTCCCCAACGAAGACGCACAGAGTCTTGTTTTCGACGACACGAATTTATTCCAGATCGACAAGTTCTCCGGGTGGGATCGCGTCGAAGGCGGCGGACGCGCAAACGCCGGCTTGACATATACCGCCCAATTCAATCAGGCGGGTACTGTCAAAGCGACCTTCGGCCAGTCTTACCAGTTGTTCGGCGAGAACTCGTTCTCGGTCGGCGATATTACCAATACCGGCCTCGATAGCGGGCTTGACAAAACCTATTCGGACTACGTCGCCGGCCTCTCCTACCAACCGAATTCGACCTATATGTTTTCTGCTCACGCGCGATTTGACGAGCAAACCTGGGCGATGGAGCGGCTTGAGCTTGAGACGCGCGCCAACTACGGCCGGCTCGGATTGAATTTTCTTTATGGCGACTACGCGGCTCAGCCTTTGCTTGGATTCCTCAGTCGGCGTCAAGGCTTCGTCGCCGGTGCTAGCTATAAGCTGACGAGCAACTGGGTAGTCATAGGCTCGGCGGGCTATGACCTTGAAGCGCACCAATTCAATATGTCGCGCGTCGGCCTGGGATACACAGATGATTGTTTCATGCTGGCGTTTAACTACATCACCAGCTATGCCTACAATGGAACATTGGCCCCGGTCCAGAACAGCAGTTACATGCTGCAACTCAGCCTGCGGACCTTGGGCCCGGATACGCTTGGACTGGCTGGCGCGTACTAAATTTCCTTATTCACAGCACTCTGCTAGCAGCCGCACAGTGATCGCAGATACTATCACGTTCATCTTTGTGGGTTAGGTGCGGCCGCGTAGTGCGCAGATCGTCGCGCCCTAGCTAGGCTTTGCGAAACCTATTGTATGAGCGATTTTCTTGCTCCTGGATTGTCTATCTACGCGGACTTTTATGAGCGCGCGCGCTGGTCGAAGCGGCGCTCGAAAACGTTTTCCGCAATACGATTCTTCAGCATCTCGATTGAGCCGCCTGCAATCATCCAGCCGCGCGTTCGGCGCATGCAATATTCCACCAGCGTCTCTTTGCTGTAGCCAAGCGCGCCCATGATTTGCATCGCCTCGCTTGCGACTTCAAAGCCGGCCAGATTGCAGGCCACCTTGGCGATCGCGGTTTCATAGGCTGCCGGCAATTCGCGGTCTGCATTTACCGCCGCCCGATAGAGCAGAAGCTGCGCGCTATCGAGCTTGATTGCCATATCAGCGAATTTCCACTGCAAACCCTGGAACTCGCACAACGGCCGGCCGAATTGCTCCCGGCTCGCTGCATAGTCGCGCGCGGCGTTGAAGGCGTAGCGGCCGCATGCCAATGCTCGCGCGGCATTACCGAGCCGCTCGACATTGAAGCCGGCCATCTGCTTTTTGAAGCCGCCGGGTCCTAGCAGCACATTTTCTGCCGGAATTTGGCATTCTTCAAAGTGCAGTTCGCACCACTTTTCTCCACTCATGAATTCCGAAGGTGCACCGATTGCAAATCCCGGTGCATCGCGCTCAACCAGTACGGAGCCAATGCCGCCGATCCCGGGACCGAAACGCACGTAAACCAGAAAGATCTCCGCGTCAGGGCTGAAGGTGGAAAAGACCTTGTTGCCGTTGATGACGTAATGTGTCCCGTCAGCCCGCGCGCTGGCCTTAAGGTCGGAGACGGCCGAACCAGCGTCCGGTTCGGTCATGCCAAGGCTCATGACCAGTCGACCGGACAACAACTCACCAAGCCAGCGCTTTTTCTGAGCTTCGGTACCATATTCGGCAAAAGTCCGGACCGGCCCAAAATTGCCGAACTGCACCACATCCGCACTGCGAGGGCATACCGCAGCCACCTGTTCAATGGCGATCACTGCATCCATGAGCGTGCCGCCCTGCCCGCCGTCGCTCGCCGGCAGCGCGATTCCCAATAATCCCTGCTTCGCCATCAATTGAGCTACGTCATGCGGGAAGCCGGGATTGTGGGCGCGCTTGAGTGCGCCGCTGGCTAGATGCTCACGCGCAAAGCGTCTGACGGATTCTGCAAACAGCCTTTGCTCGTCGGTGTAATCGAACTCCATTCCAGAACGCTCCAGGAGTTTTTCGTCGACGGTCGGCGGCAATCATAAAGAGTTTTAATTTCTATAGCCTTGTCACGCCGGCTTGGTCGATGATCTGCTTGAACATCTCGACTTCCTTCATCACACGGGCCCACGCCACTTCCGCGCCTTTGATCCTGACGGCAAAGCCAGCCATCACTAGCCTTTCATTGGTATTCGGCATAGCCAGAACCTTCAATGTTTCAACCTCCAGCCATTTGACATTTTCTGGCGGTGTCTTGGCCGGCGCCAGCAGTACGCAGTCAACTGCAAAGACAAAATCCTTGTAGCCCACCTCCTCCATGGTGGGGACGTCAGGAAGCTCCGGCCAGCGGGTGTCGCCGGTAACCGCCAGGCAGCGCAGCGAACCGGACTTGAGGTGAGGCAGCGCCGGCGGAAGCGAGCCGGAGCACATTTGCGCCGTTCCACCGAGCAGCGCTGCGATGGCATCGCCACCGCCCTTGAATACGATGTCCTCCAGCTTCGGCAGCCTTTCGCGAATCTTCAGAAGCTCCAATTGCAATTGGGAGGTGGTGCCGATCGGAGGCGTCGCGCAATTGAATTTATCGGGGTTGGCGCGAGCGAGCGAAATGAAATCCTTCATCGTCTTTGCGGGCAACTCAGACCGCACCACGAATGTATTCGGTGAAGTGGCCAATTCGCTGACACCGACAAAATCCTTAAATGGATTGTAAGGAAGCTGATTGTAGAGGCCGTAATTCACGGAATAAGAGTTGGTCGCCAGCAGTATTGTGTAGCCATCCGGATCGGAACGGGCGACATATTCCATTCCGATATTGCCGCCGGCGCCGCCACGGTTCTCGACGATGAAGGTCCTGCCGGTCGATTGCTGAAGCGCTGCGGTAACGATCCGAGCGACGATATCGGACGGGCCGCCTGGCGTATTGGCAACAACGAACTTGACCGGACGGTCCGGGTACGCCGCAAAAGCCGAACGCACGCGCAAAATCGACGGCGAAGTTATTCCGGCAGCAAGCATTCCTGCGGTTTTCACGAAGCAGCGTCGTGTTATTACCGACGACCGAATGATTTTAGCCATCGTCTCCCCTCCAGAACCCGCAGCTTGTTCTCGGCGTTGTTATTGAATCGCAATATTATCGTGCGCGTGATTTGGGCGCACTATGGGGGCGAAGGCGAGTGCTTCAGCCATATCATCATACACATCTGGTGCCGATCGGCGATTTTGCCGGGCCGTATCCGTTTTTGATGGCAGCGAGCAGCCATTCTAACGCTATTTCACGCCGGCCGCCGCCTCGTGCACGAGGCTTGGGTCGATCACGTCCTTGAACGCAAGCTCGCCCGAGTAGTTGAGGTGGCCGTTTTCGCGGTGGACGGTCTCCTGATCACGCAAGCTTTTTTCGAACTTTTCGATATCGAGATTGGGATCGATCGCGTAAGGCGTGCTTTTTTCGACCGCCTCGACACCGAGGCCTGTCTGCTGCGCGATTGACGCCGCAATCTTGGGATCCTGCAGATATGGCCGCTGCGCGTCGCGCGCACCGCGGACGAGCGCGCGGAGAAACGCCAGCGCAACGTCGCGCCGTTCTTTCATGAATTTCGTGCCGAAATATACGAAAGTCGTAATCGTGCCCGAACCATCGCTGACGTCTGCCTTGTCGAGCACGACCGTACCCGCCTGTTGAGCGGTGCTTGATAACGGTTCGGGAAGCGCACCGGCATCAATGGCGCCGTTCTTGAACGCCGCGAGCTGTTCACTAAAACCAAGTGGCACGATATTCATGTCCTTGATCGACATGCCGTACTTTCTCGCCGTCAGCGTGAAAAAATATTCGGTGATGTCGCCGGGCGCATTGATCGCCACTTTGCGGCCACGAAAATCCTTGCCACTGCGAATGCTGCCGTCGTCCCACAGCGCCTTTCGGATGAGCGGCTGTGTCGACATGATCGGTCCCTGATAACCCAGTGCCGCGACGATGCGCATATCGAAGTTGCGAGAAGCCGCGTTGAAAAATCCCGAAGTGGCCGCGCCGATACCAACGTCGAGCTGTCCCATGGCGAGCGGCGCGATCGTATCCAGCGCGCTGCGGACATTGGAGGACTCGATGGCGAGACCTTCCTTTTCAAAATAGCCGTTCGTGACCGCGATGTAGTACGGGGCTTGCGCCAATGTCCTGACCATTTGCACATGGACAGTTTGCGGCTCGGCCCGCGCTGCAGGAACCATCAAGCTCAGCAACAGCATTGCTGATGCGCAACGCCCCGACATGCTTCATTCTCCGTTTTACAGCTATTCGAGCTTTACGCCGGCTTCGCGGATGGCAGCCGACCATTTGGTTTCTTCGCGGTCGATGATGGCCGCATGTTCCTCAGGTGTGGTCGGCTCCGGCTCGCCGCCTTCGAGAATAATGCGTTGGCGAACATCGTCCGATGCGAGCGCGGCCCGCAGCTCCTTGTTCAATCGATCGACGATCGACCGTGGCGTACCTGCCGGCGCCAGCAACCCGTAGGTCAGGGTCGCGTCAAAACCAGGGAGCCCGGATTCCGCCAGTGTCGGGAGCTGGGGCATCAGTGTCGAGTGCTTCTGCGATGTCACTGCAATCGCCCGAATAAGGCCGCTGTCGAGCGCCGCGCGCGAGACCGGAATCGGATTGAACCCGACTTTGACGAACCCCCCCATCATGTCGGTAATCAGCGGATTCGATCCTTTCTCGGGAATTTGCTGGACCTTAACACCGGCCTGCTGCGCGAACAGTATAGATGCCAGGTAGTTCACCGTACCAAGACCGGGCGTTCCGACCTGATAGGGTTCCTTTGAATCTTTCATCAGCGCGATCAGTTCAGCAACGCTGTTGACCGGCACGTCCTTGTGCACCAGCAGCAGCGCGGGTGCCGATGCGATCAAGCCGAGCGGAGCAAAATCCTTGCGGGGATCGTAGCCGACGTTCCTGTAGAGATTCGGCCCGGTCGCTAGCGTCGAGGTATAGCCCAGGATGATCGTGTATCCGTCAGGCGTGGCACGAGCGACTTCTCGTGTGCCGACGGTGCCGCTGCCGCCGGCGTTGCGACTTTCGATTACGATGCGCTGGCCCAGTGCAGCGCTCATCTTGTCGGCGACGGCACGCGCCATGATCTCGTTCGTACCGCCAGGCGGTAGCGGAATCACAAGGACAATGGGCCGGTTTGGGTAATCGTCCGCTGCCAGCGGCAAGGACGACGCAACCGCGGCGCACACTGCCAAAGCCGCAAGGAGCGTCGTCCACTTCGCCAAGGCGTTTTCTCCCTTAATCGGCCTGCACTTTTTGCTGCAGCACCTCGGCTACGGGCCGATATATTTAGCCTACCTTTTCGCCCGACACGTTGCGACACTCCGTGTCACGCTGCCGCATCAAAACGGCCCGATTGCAATAGCCTGATCCGGCGGGCACAGGGCGCGGCGGCGCGCTTGACATCTAAACCAAGCTGTCCACTTCGATAAACTTTTATCGAAATTCCTCAACGATTGGCGATTCCCAATCGGTAAACAGGTTATCGGGCCGCGGGTGGGATTGGGGACGGCTCGCGTTCGCTGTCTGACACAGAACCAGAGCACATCGTCGCTCGATTCGGCCGCCCTCCCGCACGAGTGAGGAGAATACGTGGAACGGGTCGTCGGAATTTCGGAACCTAACTCCGAGGTTTTGCCGCGAGCCATCGCGGAAGTGGCCCCGCCGCCGCCCGGCGACGGCTGTCAGCGCCCGGATAAGTCTGACTTGGTTAACCAAATATTCGTCGAGATCGTGCGCGGCAGGCCCTCGCCCGAGCTGGACACTGCCTGGGACGATCTCCTCATTCGCGCCGATACGCCGAACGTATTCATGCAACCTCGCATAATTCGGGCAGCCACACCGGATCGTCAGGTCGTAACGTTGCTTGCATGGCGGCAGGACGGAAGGCATCGTCAGCTCGCCGGCTTTTGGGCGTTTTCGATCGCCAAACCGCACCTTTCGATTCTTCCCATCGTGGCGTTGTGCGCACTGGCAGCGACCGAGCATGCTTATCTGTCGGCACCCGTCATCGACCGCGACTGCCTCGACGCCACGCTGCGCGCGATGCTGGAAGCCATTGCAGAGGCCTCAGACCTACCGAGAATCGTAGCACTCGAAAGCATGAGCGGCTCGGGCACGACCTATGAGGCGTTGCTGCGCGTGCTCGGCGAGCGCCGTAGTCAATCTTGCCGTTTGGAAGCGAAAAACCGGCCCCTTCTTGTGCCAGGCGATGGCGCATCGGATTACATGGAAAGCGCGCTTTCCAGCTCGAGCCGTAAAAAGCTGCGTCAGCATCGGCGGCGGCTGAGGGAAATGGGCCCGCTCGAAACGGTTGTAGCGCGCTCCGTTCCGGACGTGCAGCGCGGCTTCGAAGCCTTTCTGACGCTGGAGCAAAATGGCTGGAAGGGCCAAAACGGCACTGCGCTACTGAGCGAGCCTGACCAGGCGAATTTTGGCCGCACCATGGTTACCGCACTCGCCCAGGCAGGCGGCGCATCGATCTATGCGCTCGAACTCGACGGACGTCCGATTAGCGTCCAAGTGGTGCTACGAGCAGGCCATGCCGCCTACACCTGGAAGACCGCTTATGACGAGCGCCTTGGCGATTACTCGCCGGGAATGCTGCTGTTCGAAGATTACAGCAGGGCGTTGCTTGCGGATCCAACCATTGCGTTCGCCGATTCCTGCGCCTTCGATGACACCGGCTATATGGCAGCCTGGAAAGAACGCAAGCTCGTGATCGATCTTTGGTTCGACACGCGACGCGGCCAATCGATCTCATTCACCGCTATCACGCGCGCGCAGAAAACTTATCTGCCGCTCCGTGAGATGGCGAAGAAGGTCTATCAGCGCTTGCCGATATTGCAGGCCGCGCGCAATGCCGCAAAAGCGGCATCGAGCAGTCCTGTGAGAAACGGCAAACAAGCTTCTTCAAAAGCGGCGCAAGCAGCACGGGCGATTTGAGGGCGGCCATGCACAAGACGGATGTCGCAATTCTCGGTGGCGGCTTTGCCGGTTCTCTAGCGGCGGCGATGCTCGGCCGCGCCGGTATCGACTGCACGCTGGTCGATCCAAACGAGATTTATCCCGACGATTTCCGCTGCGAGAAGCTGGACGGACCGCAAACCGAAATTTTGCGCAAGACCGGTCTTGATGGGCCAGTGCTAAAGGCATCGACCTTCGACGGCGCGTGCTGGATGGCGCGCTTCGGCCGCGTGATCGAGAAGCGGCCGGGAGATCAGCAGGGGTTTCATTATTCGACGCTGGTAAACACGATCCGCGGCGAAATTCCTTGCCGCGTACCGTTTTTGCGCACGAAAGCACAGGCCATTACCGCCGGTTCGGAACGCCAAACCGTTACGCTCGCCAGCGGCGAGAATCTGGATGCGCGTCTCGTCGTTCTGGCCAACGGACTTAGCGTTTCAGTTCGAGATTCGCTCGGCCTTAAACGCGAGATCATAAGCCGTTGCCACTCGATCGCGATTGGTTTCACGATCAAACCCAGGGAACAGCGGCAGTTCGCTTTTCCCGCCCTGACTTATTATGCGGAACGGCCCTCCGATAAAACCGCGCTGGTCACATTCTTTCCGATTGGCGACGCAATGCGGGCCAATCTTTTCGTCTATCGCGAATTCGACGATCCATGGCTCCGGTCGATGCGATCCGAGCCGCAGGCGACGTTATTCGCTTTAATGCCGAAGCTGCGTCCGATACTCGGTGACTTCCTCGTCGAGGGCCGGGTCGAAATTCGTCCGATCGATCTCTACGTCACCCAGAGGCATCGTCAGGCTGGCGTGGTGCTCGTTGGCGATGCATTTGCGACGTCGTGCCCGGCGGCCGGCACTGGCGCCCGCAAGGTGCTCAACGACGTCGAGCGGCTGTGCAATCACCACATCCCGCAATGGCTGAATTCACCCGGCATGGGCGAAGCCAAGATTGCGGCGTTCTATGACGATCCGATCAAGCGCGCCTGTGACGATTTCGCCACGGAGAAAGCGTTCTCCCTGAAGGAATTCAGCATCAACACGAACGCCGCGGCCGCCGCGCACCGCTGGTTCAAATTCGGCGTTCAGGCGACATGCGGCATCGCCCGCGCTCTTCTCGACGGAACGGTTCCCCGCGACCCCTCCGCTCAAGCGATCAAACCGGCAGCAACGGCTAAACCGCTTCAGGAAGCGACTTCGGCAGGCCGCTAATCAATCTTCGCAATACCGGCTTTGGTGATGATATCGCGATACTTCACGATCTCATCGGCGATAAACTTCTTTGCCTGGTCCGGTGGAAGATAGAGAGTCTCGGCGCCCTGCTGCTGAAAACGCGCGCGCACGTCTGGGTCTGCCAGCGATTCTTTCATTGCATTATTGAGCTTGGCAACAATCGGCGCCGGCGTGCCTTTGGGAGCAAGCAACGCAAACCATCCTGACACAACGTAATCCGGCAAGCCTGATTCCTTGCTCGTGGGCGTATCAGGCAGGATGTCAAGCCGATTGGGCCCCGCGACAGCCAAGGCCTTCGCCCCTTTAGCCTGAAGCGCGGAAGACACGTTCGGGTACCACTGGAATCCAAGCTGCACCACGCCGGACATCAGGTCTGGCTGATATTGGCCGATGTTCTTGTAAGGAATGTGCGTCAGCTTTGTGCCGGTTACCTGTGCGAAATATTCACCGGCAAGATGCTGCGAACTGCCGATGCCGACCGAGCCGTAGTTAAGCTCTCCGGGATGCGCCTTCGCATAGGAAATGAGGTCCTGCAATGTATTGATCGGCAACTTGCCGGTTACCGCGACAACGATCGTGAAGGCGGCGAAGGGAGAAATCGTTTCAAAATCCTGGAGCGGGTCGTAGTCGAGATGATTGTAGAGGGTGACGTTGGCCGCGACCGGACCAGAACCGCCACCAAGCAGCGTATAGCCGTCAGGCTTGTCCTTGGCGACCAATGCCGAGCCATTGTTGCCGCCAGCGCCAGGCCGATTCTCGATAATAATCGGTTGGCCTAGCGACTTTGACATGCGATCGAACAGAATACGGCTGACGACGTCGCTGGCACTCCCCGCAGCGAATGGAATGATCGCGGTAATTGGCCGCGTCGGGTAATCCTCGGCGCGAGCTGCTTCTTTGGGAGCGAACGCAAGCGCAACAGATCCACCCAGCAGGAAACGCCTGCTCCATAACTTCATTGCTGTATGTCCCTTGTAAACGAGTTGGCTGGCGAGATGACGCTAGCTTCTGAAGTGCTTATCCAGCCCTTGCCAGCCTTCAAAATAGTCGTGCTGCAGTTCCGATGACTCGATGGCGTAGCGCGTCAGCCGCATCGCGTAGCGGCTCTCGAACATGAACGCCATGGTGTTCTCGATCTTGTGCGGCTTGAGCTCGGCATGCGACGCCCGTTCCCAGGTCTCGGCGTCGGGACCGTGCGCCGTCATGCAGTTGTGCAGGCTGGCGCCGCCCGGCAGGAAGCCCTCGGCTTTCGCGTCATAGGCGCCGTATAGTAGGCCCATGAACTCAGTCATGACGTTGCGGTGGAACCACGGCGGCCTGAACGTGTCCTCTCCAACCAGCCAGCGCGGCGGGAAAATCACGAAATCGATATTCGCAGCGCCCGGAACATCGGATGGTGCGGTCAGCACGCTGTAAATCGACGGATCGGGATGATCGAAGCTCACCGACCCGATCACCATGAAGCGGGCGAGATCGTATTTGTACGGCGCGAAATTGCCATGCCAGGCGACGACGTTAAGCGGTGAGTGATCCATCTCCGCCGCCCACAGGTTGCCCTGGAACTTGGCAACCATAGTGCACGGCGATTTGGTGTCTTCGTAGGCCGCAACAGGAGCCGTGAAGTCGCGCACATTGGCGAGACCGTTGGAGCCGAGCGGGCCAAGTTCCGGGAGCCGCAATGCCGCGCCATAGTTCTCGCAAATATAGCCGCTTGATGCGCCATCCGGCAGCTCGACACGGAACCGAAGCCCGCGCGGCATCACTACGATCTCGCCGGGCGGCACTTCGATAATGCCGAGTTCAGTGACGAAGCGGGCGCGGCCCTGCTGCGGCACGATCAGCATTTCACCGTCGGCGTTGTAGAAGTAGCGGTCGGTCATCGACCGGTTGGCGGCGTAGAGATGCACGCACATGCCGACTTGCGTGGCAACATCGCCATTGCCGCCGAACGTCACAATGCCCTCGATGAAGTCAGTCGGTCCCTTCGGGATCGGAAGCGGGCTCCAGCGCAGCTGCGTCGGCGTGGCATCGACGTCATTGAACGGCGCGCTACGGATCAGCCCATTCTCGATCCGGGCATAGGGCCGGTGCACGACCGAAGGCTGGATGCGATAGGTCCAGGTGCGCCGGTTTTCGCTGCGCGCGGTGGTGAACGATGTGCCCGAGATCAGCTCGGCATAAAGCCCGTGCGGCGGCCGCTGCGGCGAGTTGCGGCCGATTGGCAGCGCGCCCGGCACCGCCTCAGAGCTAAAATGGTTACCGAAGCCGGATTGGTATTGCAGCGTGGCTACGATATTGGCGGGTTTGCTTGCCGCTTGGCGCGTCTTGGTGTCTTGCGTCATGAGACTTCTCCCGGGGACTTCTCAAACGGCCTTCTGCGGGGCTTACCGCATCAATAATTGGTCGCGGTTGCAACTAATATCCGCCTTATTGCCTTTGAGCGCAAGTACTTGGAATTGTTCCAAGTTCCTCAATCACGATTGGCGCCCCAAATTGCCTTGGGGGACGCACATTCTCCTCAAACAGCCGCCCCGTTAGCTGGGCATGAGCGCATCTGGTCGAGGGACATCTTTCAATCGGAACTGCAGCGCGGCGGAGCCAACCGCCGTGACGACACTCAATGCACGGGGGCGGTTATGCGTGCTCTTTTCGCCGCGATATTCCTATTGATCGGTCTGGACGTTCCTGCGCCGGAGCCCGAATTCGTGTCGCTCGTCGGCGAATATCTTCAAGCTGACGCTGGCGACGGACCGCCGGCACTCATTGAGATCGAATCGAGCAGCCATTCTGCAGGCCGGCCTGATGTCACAGTACTGTCTGTTGCGGTCTCAACGGATGAAATGCCTCACTTGGAAGCCATCGAGTTGCCTATCGCGTCGGATGCGGCCACGGACCAGTCTCTTTCGGTCGACGATCTGTGCAACGCCCTGTTCACATCGGCGCAGGACAACGGGCTGCCTGTGCAATTCTTGGCCAACCTAATCTGGCAGGAAAGCCGACTGCACAACGACACCGTAAGCTCGGCTGGCGCGCTCGGCATCGCGCAATTCATGCCCGAGGTCGCCGTTGAAAACGGATTGGAAAACCCTTTCGACCCGCTCCAGGCTATCCCTGCGTCAGCACGTTTGCTGCGGGCACTGCGTGAGCAGTTGGGCAATCTCGGCTTTGCTGCCGCGGCGTACAATGCCGGTCCGCACCGGGTCAGCGACTGGCTTGCCCGCGGCAAGGCTCTGCCGCTCGAGACGCTGAACTATGTGCTTCGCGTGACCGGCCGATCCGCAGTGCAGTGGCGCACGACCCCGCCGGCAGACACCGCGTTGACATTCGCACAGCATTTGCCGTGCCGCGGCATGCAGGCTTTTGCCGATCTCGAACAGGCGCAGTTGCAACAAGCGCAAGCCGAACAGCCGGCGCAAGACCCTCCAAAGCCCATTGAGGATGAGAAGCCGATCATCACCACACCTGGCCCCGCCGCAAAGGCCGACAGCGAAAGCGAGCACCATGGCGGAGCCAACAAAGTTTCGCTGGCAAAGGCATGGGCTAAAGCGCTTCACATCGCGGGCAGCGATGAGACCGACAGCAAGCGTCATGCGAAGCGCGATGGACAGGCTCTGCGCGAGAAGCCCAAGAGCGAGCGTAACAAGAAGGTTTTGGAAGCTCGCGTGGGCTGAACTTCTCAGCCAGCCGCTATCGGGCCGGGCCCGCGCCGCTTTATTCCTAAAGCGAGAATGCGGTGAAGCAGGTCGGGATATTTAATGCCGTCGTGCTTCGCCGATAATGCGAATTCCTCACCCTGGGAGATCTCGGGATTGGGATTGGCCTCAAGGAAATAAGGCGTACCATCGTTCGCAAGCCTGAAATCGATACGGGCATAGCCATCGAGCTCCAGCGTACGGTAGATTCGCTTCGCCATGTTCTGGATACGGGTCGCGAGCTCAGGAGCAAGATTTTTCGCCGGCCCGTGTAAAATCTTCCGGCGCTCTTGATAGTCCGTATCGTGCTTGACCTTCTCGGTGGCGATCGGCCAGTCGCCGTCGGCCAAGTTGCCGAATGTTAGCTCCCAAATCGGCAGTACGCGCAGCCTGTCGTTGCCGAGAACACCGACATAAATCTCACGGCCTTCGATATATTGCTCAACGATCGCCGGCGTCCCGATGCGCTCGTGAATAAAGCTGACGCGCTCGACAAGCTTCTCGTCGGTGTCAACGACGGAGGCCTGCGAAATGCCGTAGGAGCCATCCTCGTTCAGGCTTTTAACGATCAAAGGCAGGGAGAGCCGCGCCGGACGCTTGGCCTTTCGCCCAATCGGAAACACTGCAAAGGCGGGCACGGGAATGCGATGGTAGTGGACCAGCGTTTTGGCCAAGTCTTTGCCGCGCGAAAGCATCAAGCCGCGCGGATTGCAGCCGGTGTACGGAATACGCATCAATTCGAGGAAGCTCGCGACGTTCTGGTCGTAGATAGCTTCGCCGTGAAATTCCTCGAGCAAAGTCAAAACAACATCCGGCTTCCAGGTCTCGATCTCGGTGCGGATTGGCTTTAGCTCATCGCTCACCCCGAGCGGCTTCACCTCATGTCCAGCGCCGCGCAATGTTGTGACGACGTCGTACTCGGTCTTCCATTCGTTGATCTGCGCCTCGGTATAACCTTGGGAAGACTCCGGAGGCACGAGGTCCGGATGAACGAGCACCAGAATGCGAAGCCGCTTCATAGCGCGATCCACCTTCGTCGCGACGGACCAAACAGCACCTGCATGGTTTTGGCAGTGAGCAAGACTGCGAACTCCATTACAAGCTCTCGCTCCCGGCCGACCGCGCGAAGTTTAAGCTTGCGGCAGCGCGCAATCATATCTTCAAGCACGGCGTCGAAGGTGAGCTGATATTCACCGGTCCATTTCGCCACGAGCTCGCGCACGCGCGTGCGATTACGCCTGATGAACGAAGCCGCCGTCTCGGAGTGACGATGTTTCGAATCGCGGGAAAACAGGCGAAGTAGATCGCGATCATAAGTCCTCGGCGGATCGACCTGATAGAATTCCCGTTTCTTTTTATAGTAGTCGCCGAGCGTTTCCCTAAACTTGCTTAGCGGATCAACTTTCTGCCGATTGGTCACGAGTGCCCGTTTGCCGGCGAGTTCCCCCATCAATTCGTCGACGTAGCGTAATTTTTTCAGCGCCGGCCAACCGATATAGCGTGTGCGCCAGTTCGAGCGCGGCCGCAGCCACACGGCAAAGGTCTCGGCGAAATCCTCGTCAGGGTGGCTTTGCGCATACCAAAGGCGCAAATGCTGCACGTAATTCCGGCTGGCGGGATTGGGCTGATAATATCTGGGATAGCGCCGCGACGATGGACCGAATACCTGTTGCCAGCGGCGGCGGCGCTGGAGCTGAAAGGCGTGTTGCATGACATGACCGGCCTCGTGCCGGAGGATGCTCATGCACGAATTCCAGGTGCCGCCCTCGACTTCGAGGATCATTTTCTTTTCCAACCGCATCAAACGGGGGTGGGTCAGAAAGAATGGGATACCGACACCCGGTACATTCTCCGGACTGAACCACTCGCTGGAAATCCACGCATGGGGCCGCACGGTGATGCCACGCTCCGCAAGCTCGTCATGAAGCGTCAGCAGGCAATCCTCAAGCCACGTGTCTTCGACCTTCACATGAAGGTCTTTCAGACGAACTTTCAGCAGCTGCTCATCGGGCAATGACGCCCAGGAAAATTTTGCGCTCATGCTGCTCGAATCTGGCGAGACCGTAGGGCAATGGTGTCATGTCGCACTTCGTCCGACAACTCACGCCACGGCAGGCGGTGGTAATCATTGACGTTTTAAGCCAAAAATGCCCGTACCTATGGGCTCTCTACATCCTGCCGTGTAGGTAAAAGTTCAAAACGGTGCCGTGAAAGTGCAAGATAAGGTCATACCGGTTTTGGTCGTTGGTGCCGGCCCTGTCGGCCTTGCGCTCGCAGGGGATTTGGGTTGGCGTGGAATCTCCTGCGTCCTGATCGAGCAGAGCGACGGCTCGATCTATCAGCCGCGCATGGATCTCGTCGGTGTCCGAACTATGGAGTTTTGCCGGCGCTGGGGGCTGGTTCCGGCCGTCGAAAGTTCGCCCTATCCGCGCGACTACGCGCAGGACAACATTTATCTGACCAACCTAACAGGCCATGAGCTTGGGCGCGAACGCTTTCCGGGAATCGGTCAGGCGCCACCACCGAAGGAAAGCCCGCAACGGCGGGAACGCTGTCCGCAAAATATGTTCGACCCGATTCTGCGCTCGTTCGCCGCTTCGCAGAAAACGGTGGAGATGCGCTACCGAACGCGGCTTATCTCGTTCACGCAGGATGCCGAACGGGTAACGGCGGTGATCGAGAATGCCGATACCGGCACCCGCGAGGAGATTTTCGCGCGCTATATCGTTGGCTGCGATGGTGCGCGCAGCCTGGTGCGCGAGACGCTCGGCATCGCCATGCACGGCAATCCGGTGCTGACCTATACCACGAACGTCATCTTTCGCTGCCCTAACCTGCTGTCGCTCCACGACAAGGGCAAAGCCTATCGGCATATCTTAATCGGCCCGGAGGGGACCTGGTCCACGATCGTTGCGATCAACGGCCGTGACGAATGGCGCTTCTCGATCATCGGCGGGGCCGAACAGCGCGAATATTCCCATGACGAAATCGGCGCACTGATCCGCCGCGCCGTCGGCCGCGACTTTGAATTTGAAATCTTGAGCGTTCTGCCGTGGACGCGGCGGGAGCTCGTCGCCGACAGCTATCGTAACGGCCGCGGTCTTATTGCCGGCGACGCGGTGCATGTCATGTCGCCGACGGGTGGTTTCGGCATGAATACAGGCATCCAGGATGCAGTCGACCTGTCCTGGAAACTTGCGGCAATGCTCGAAGGCTGGGGCGACGACGGGTTACTCGATTCTTACGGTATCGAGCGCCGGCCGATCGGCACCCGCAATGTCGCGGAAGCAAGCAGCAACCTGCGCAGGATGCTTTCGGTTGCACCGCATCCGGAATTACTCGACGACACGCCGGAGGGAGCCGCCGCGCGCAAGAAAGTCGGGCAAGAGTTCTCTGAAGCCATGCGCCACGAATGGTTCACCCTCGGCGCACATCTCGGCTATCGCTACGAAGATTCGCCGATCTGCTGGCCGGATGACTCCGAAGCCCCGCCGGACAACCCACGCAACTATGTGCCGACGGCCCGGCCGGGGCACCGAGCCCCGCACGCGTATCTTCCGGATGGGCGTTCGACCCTCGATCTGTTCGGTCGCGGCTTTACCTTGCTCGGCTTTAACAAAAGCGCTGAGGAGGCCGAGCCTCTCCTCGCCGCCGCACGCGAACGCGAGGTACCGATCAGTTTTGTAACAATAACCGATCCGCAAATCGCGGCGCTTTATCAATGCAACTACGTCCTCGTTCGGCCCGACGGCCACGTCGCCTGGCGCGACGACCGCATGCCGGAAGATGCGCTATGCATTATCGATGTCGTGCGCGGTGCACAGGATCGTTGTAGTCTGAGCCAAACCCGCAGGGCGGGATAAGCAATGAGGCATCCGATGCAGGCCCCTTCCCGAGACGATCTCGCAAAATCTGGCACGCTCGAAGAGCTCTACGGCAAGCTCGACCAGATCGGCATCGCGCCCGGCTGGGCAAAGCGGACGCCGTCGCTATGGCCCTCTCCACGAAAGAATTTCGTGCCGGCGCACTGGCGCTACGAACAGGCGCGCGGCGCACTCGATGCCGCCGGTCGCCTCATCAACACCGAACTCGCCGAGCGGCGCAACCTCACCCTGACTAACCCGGCCGCGACCAGTAGCGGCTACGGCACCCTTCGTACCATGGTTGCCGCCTACCAGATGATCATGCCCGGTGAATGGGCGCGCGCGCATCGTCACACGCCAAATGCCCTGCGGCTTATCCTCGACTCCGACGCAGGCACTTACACCGAGGTCGACGGCGTCAAAATCTCCATGGAGCCGGGCGACGTGCTGCTGACACCGAACTGGTCAAGCCATGGCCACGGCAACAACAGCCGGTCCTGCGCTTACTGGCTCGACTTCCTCGACGTGCCGCTGGTGCAACTGCTCGAGCCAATGTTCTTTGAGCCGGCGGAAGAAGACAAAGCCCACGAGGCGTTCGAAAAGGCTCCGCCGACAAAGGATTCGCCTTTCGTCTTTCCGATCAATAAGACGGTGAAGAGCCTCGATGCCGCAGAACAGACACCATCCGGCTGGTTCGCAACGAGTGTCGAGCTCGGCAATCCGGCGATGGATACGATTGGGCTGCACATGATGCGGCTGGCGCCGAAAATAAAAACTGCACCATACCGGACCACTGCGAACAACATCTACGCCGCAGTCAAAGGCACAGGCGCGACGACCGTCGACGGCGAACGCTTCGAATGGCGCCGTGGCGACGTCGTTGCTGCTCCGGCGTGGCTGCCGCATTTCCATGAGGCTGCCGAGGACGCACTGTTGCTGCGGGTCACCGATGAGCCGGTGATGCAGCGGCTCGGATTTCATCGAGTCGAGGAACAGGCTTCGGCCACACACTAATCGTGGATCGATCAGCACGGATTGCAGTTATTGGCGCCGGCCTCGGCGGCTTGACCGCCGCGGGTTTCCTGCAGCGTGCCGGTTTTTCGGTGCGCGTTTACGAGCAGGCGCCGGCGTTCTCGCGTATTGGCGCAGGTATTATCCTCAGCTCCAACGTAACGAAAGTGCTGCGCCGTCTTGGCATTGAAGACGCGTTGTGCGCCGCCGGCATCAAATCGCAGAGCTACATCAGCCGCGCCTGGGATACCGGCGAAACACTGTACGAAATCAAATTCGATGCCGCGAAAGAGCAGCACTTCGGCGGTTCCTACGTGCACATCCACCGCGGCGATCTTCATGCGGTTCTGGAACAGGGCGTCTCTCCCGGTACCATTGCCTTCGATCACCAACTCGTCGGCATCGAGGAAAACGGCGAGGCGGCTCGATTGACGTTCGGTAATGGCGCGACCGTGGAAGCCGATATTGTCATCGGCGGCGACGGCATCCGTTCCAAGGTCCGCGAATTCGTCGTCGACCGCTCGGCGCCCAATTACGTCGGCGCGGCGGCCTTCCGCGCCATCTTCCCGGCCGAGCGATTGAATGGCTTTTGGATTCCGGACTGCACCAAATGGTGGGGCCGGGACCGGCATTGCCTGCCCTACTATCTCACTGGCCGGCGGGACGAGGTCTACGCCATCGGCGTCGTCCCGATCTCTCGCTGGGAAGGCGACAATGAAGCCTCGATCCCGGCAACACGCGATCAATATCTGGAAGCGTTCTCGGGCTTCCACCCCGATTTGCAACGGGTGCTGGAAGCCGTGGATACGGTTACGCTCTGGCCAGTCTACGATCGCGAACGCAACGACTGCTGGGGCCGCGACAACCTGGTGCTGCTGGGCGACGCCTGCCATCCAATGCGCCCATTCATGGCCGCGGGCGGCGCGATGGCGGTCGAAGACGCCGCGATCCTGAGCCGCTGCCTGGCGACCTTCGACGTGCCAGCCGCCGCGTTTCGCAGCTATACCGCGACCCGCATTTCCAGGGTCGGCGAAGTGCAGAAAATTTCTCTCGCCAACACCTGGATGGGCGGCCCGACCGACACCGATTGGTTTTATTGCTACGATGCATGCACGGCGCCTCTTGCAGCCCCCCATTGAGCCGACGATGTTTGAAGCCAAACCCGACCCAATGATTGCGCGCGACCTGATTGGTTATGGCGCGCGGCCGCCTGATCCGTGCTGGCCCGGCGAGGCATTGATCGCGGTCAATTTCAACCTGAACGTCGAAGGCGGCGGGGAATCGACCCTGATCAATGGAGACGATGAATCCGAGGGCATGCTCAACGACATCGGCGTCCCTACCCATCGCGGCCGCCGTGTGCCGCTTGTCGAGTCGGTTTTTGAATTCGGCAGCCGCCGCGGTTCATGGCGCGTGCTCGCTGTGCTGCGCGAATTCAGCGTGAAGGCAAGTATCCTCGGTGTTGCCCGCGGGCTTGAGCAAAACCCCGACCTTGCAAAAGCGTTTGTCGCGCAAGGTCACGAAATCGTCAGTCACGGTTATCGCTGGGTCGACTACGGCACAGTTGCCGAGGAAACCGAACGCGAGCACATCGCACTGGCCGTCGACATCCTTACGAAACTGACCGGAACCCGGCCAATCGGATGGATGACTGGGCGGCCCGGACCAAACACGCGGCGGCTTTTGGCCGAAGCCGGCGGCTTCCTCTATGACCGTGATTCACTCGCCGACGAATTGCCGTATTGGCTGAAGCTGGGCAACAAACCGCACCTCGTTATTCCCTATTCGTACGAAGCGAACGACAATCGCTTCAACGAGAACAGCGGCTTTTCCACCGGCGACCACTTCTTCCACTACATGCGCGATGCCTTCGACCTGCTCTATCGTGAAGGCCAGCGTGGCTCACCAAAACTGTTGTCGATCGGCCTGCACGACCGCCTGATCGGCCGGCCCGGCCGCTGCATGGGTTTGATCAGGCTGCTCGAATATATGCGCAGCCGTGACCGTGTCTGGTTCTGCAGCGGAGCGGATATTGCGCATCACTGGCACAAGGAATTTCCGGCCGGCGGTCACTAGCCAAGGCCGCAGTTATCGCTGACTTAGCTGCTTAATAATCTTTCAGCATGTGCAAATATTGGGCGTATATTGGTCGACAATGCTTTTCCTACGCCAGAAATTGGGCAACTGAGGCCGGACAGGTTTAGGGAAAAACCACAGCACGGCTTTTGCATCTAGCTGCCTGGAACTCCCCGAGAGTAAGCCAGACCATGCGTGCGCCGGACGTCAATCCTTCCTTTCCGCCGACTGCGCCGGTCGGAAAGCTTGCGGTCCATGCGAAAAACATTTCGCTGACGTTTGAAACGTCGGACGGCGAAGTTCAGGCATTGTCTGGGGTCAATCTCGACGTCGCCGAGGGCGATTTTGTCTCGTTCATCGGACCGTCCGGCTGCGGCAAGACGACTTTGTTACGCGTCATCGCCGATCTCGAGCAGCCGACTTCGGGAACTATCTTGATCAATGGCGTGTCGCCCGAGACCGCCCGCCTACAGCGTCACTACGGCTACGTCTTTCAGGCTCCTGCTCTCTATCCGTGGCGCACGATCGAACGCAACATAGCTTTGCCACTCGAGATTATGGGGATTGGCGCAGTGGAGCGGGCGAAGCGAGTCAAAGATTATATCGCACTCGTCAATCTCTCCGGTTTCGAGCGGAAATATCCGTGGCAGCTTTCCGGCGGGATGCAGCAGCGTGCTTCGATCGCGCGCGCGTTGTCATTCGAGCCGGCACTGTTGCTCATGGACGAGCCATTTGGTGCGCTCGACGAAATCGTGCGCGATCATCTCAACGAACAGCTTTTGCGACTTTGGAACCAGACCAGGAAGACAGTTGTCTTTGTCACGCACTCGATTCCCGAAGCCGTGTTTCTCTCCAGCAAGATCGTGGTCATGTCGCCGCGCCCGGGCCGGATTATCGACGTCATCCATTCTGATTTTCCACGCGACCGCACGCTTGAAATCCGTGAAACGCCTGAATTCCTGAAAATCGCGCAACGCGTCCGCTCCGGTCTGCGCTCGGGTCATTCCTATGACGAGTAGAAGCCATGAGCATTAGCGCGATCTCGCCAGCGCGTCCGGCCGCGATCCGATGGCACCCGGCGGTGGTTCGCAGTGCACCGGTCATCGTAATCGTCGCGGCTATCATCGTCATCTGGTACGTCGCTGCGATTCTGATGAACCGCAATATCGTCCGCGACGCTTTCGAACGCGATGGAACCTCATACACGACCGGCGAGCTGATCGCCGGCACGCTCAAAGCCGAGCGTCCGCTTTTGCCGGCGCCACACCAGATCGTCGCGACTTTTGCAGACGACGTATTCGGCTGGCCGGTCACTTCACCGCGCAGCCTCGTCTATCATAGCTGGGTGACTCTCTCGGCGACGTTTCTGGGGTTTTTGCTCGGCGCGAGTTTCGGCATCGTCCTCGCTGTCTTGATCGTCCACATACGGAGCCTGCAGAAGAGTCTGCTGCCATGGATCATCTGCTCGCAAATGGTCCCCATCCTGGCCGTCGCGCCCATCGTGATCGTCGTATTGGGTTCGATCGGGCTGCGCGGGCTTTTGCCGAAGGCAATCATATCGGCCTATCTCTGTTTCTTTCCTGTCACCATTGGCGTGGTGAAGGGATTAAATTCGCCCGATCCGATTCAGCGCGATCTGATGCACACCTGGTCGGCAACGCCGTCGCAAATTTTCTGGAAGCTGCGCTGGCCTTCGTCAGTGCCGTTCCTGTTCACCAGTCTCAAGGTCTCGATCACGATCTCACTGATCGGTGCAATCGTCGCCGAATTACCGACCGGCGCACAGGCTGGCATCGGCGCCCGGTTGTTGGCCGGCTCCTACTACGGACAAACCGTGCAGATTTGGGCCGCTCTTGTCGCCGGCTCAATCCTGGCTGTCGGGTTGATCGGTCTCGTCAGCCTGGTCGAGAAATGGGTCGGGCAGACCATGGGAGTTCGCCCATGACCGCGCGCCCGAAAAAGAAGATCCCACAACTCGGAGTTAAATGGCACCGGGCGATCTTGTTTCTAGCCGCGCTCGGCATGCTCGCCGCTCTGATCGGCCCGATCTCAAACGAGCCGACTGCCGGACTGTTCGCGCGGTCAGGGCTTCTCATCGCGGCGCTCCTCGCGGCAGCGCTTTACGTGAGCGCAGCATTTTTACCGTTGGGCGCGTCGATCGCGATGACGTTCGCCGGTGTCTTGCTTGGTTGTTACATGACGCTTGCGCTGCTGAACGACACCAGCGTCGCAGGCTCCGCTGCATGGGGCTTTTGGCTCGCGGTGCTGGCAAATTGGGGAGCGGCCTGGCTTGCGGTGGCGCGGCTTGCGTCCTTCCGACCGCACGATAAGAAAGCATCTCGCGCTTTCGATCTTCTGATCCCGCTCCTGTTCGGCGCTTTTGTCTTTTATCTTTGGGAAGTCGCCGTGCGTGGCTTTGGCGTGCCGCCGGTGTTGTTCCCGCCGCCGAGCTTGATCGCAGTTCGCTTCTTCGGCTCGCTGTGGACGCTTTGGCAGGATTTCGTCCAGACTTTCATCCTCGGCGTGCTCTCTGGCTACACCATCGGTTGCGGCGCCGGATTCCTCGTCGCGATTGTCGCGCATCGCTACACTTTCCTGGGTCGCGGCCTGTTGCCGATCGGAAATTTCGTTTCCGCGCTGCCGATCGTCGGTATCGCGCCGATCATGGTGATGTGGTTTGGCTTCGATTGGCCATCAAAGGCCGCAGTCGTTGTTGTAATCACCTTCTTTCCGATGCTGGTGAATACGCTCGCCGGCCTTAAC
>Ga0302325_10002638_pt1 | contig 43260 bp, 38 predicted proteins | sample Palsa_T0_2_FD_201948 | JGI IMG/M metagenome (GOLD analysis project Ga0302325, IMG submission 201948) | Peat permafrost microbial communities from Stordalen Mire near Abisko, Sweden - Palsa_T0_2 | ecosystem: Environmental > Terrestrial > Soil > Palsa > Peat permafrost | place: Sweden: Abisko... | reverse complement strand
CACCTGCCGACTACAACACCGCTCCCTGTTCGCCTACCTCACCGACACGCTCACAGCCCACGCCCGCGGCGACCCAGCTCCCATACTCACCTAACCCCACGCGACGCTGACGGACTGAACGCTTACGAAAACCCCCCTATTTGCAGCGATTTTGCGATGGCGAGACCCAGACTCGAACTGGGGACACCACGATTTTCAGTCGTGTGCTCTACCAACTGAGCTATCTCGCCGGGAGGTTGATGCTAGCTGACGCCGAACTCCGCCACCAGCGCGGCGTAGGTCCGGCGCAGCCCCTCGGCGATCGGGACCTCCGCGCGCCAGCCGAGCTCCCGCTCCGCGCGGGAGACGTCGAGGCAACTGTGCTGCAGCTCACCCGGGCGTAGGTCGGCGAGCTCTGGCTCGAGCTCACTCCCCGCCGCCTCACGTAGCGCATTCCAGACGGTCCTAACGTCGGTCTCCACCCCGGTGGCGACGTTGAACGTGCCGCGCCGGCCGGAGGCGGCGAGCAGCGCGCGGACGATGTCCTCGACATACACGTAGTCCCTGGTGGGCGCGCCGTGGCCGTACAAGGTCGGCGCCTGGCCGACGTTCAGGCGGTGGCTGAAGATTGCCACCACGCCGGCCTCGCCGTGGGGGGATTGGCGGGGGCCGTAGACGTTGCCGAGGCGGCACACCGCATGGGGCACGCCGGAGGAGAGCGACCACGTGTTGACGTACGCCTCGGCCGCCCACTTCGAGGCGCCATAGGGCGAGAGCGGGGCGGGGATTCGCTCCTCGGAGGTGGGCATCGGCGCCTCGTCTCCGTAAAGCGCCCCGCCCGTGGAGGTGAACACCACCGGCACCCCCAGGCGCCCGGCGACGTCGACCACATTGAGCGTGCCCTGCACGTTGACCTCACAGTCGCGGCCTGGGTCGGCCACGGAGGCGACCACGCTGGCCTGCGCGGCGAGGTGGAAGATCGCGCGCGGAGCCTCCTGTTCGATCGCGGCGTGCAGCGCCGCGCGGTCGGTGATGTCGAGCGTATGCAGCTGCGCCCCCTCGGCGACGTTCCGGGCGCTCCCCGAGGAGAGGTCGTCGATGACGCTCACCCGATAGCCGTCGGCAAGCAGGGCATCCACGAGGTGGGAGCCGATGAAGCCGGCTCCGCCGGTGACAAGCGCGCGATTGGACACGCGCGGAAATCTATTGCAAGCGCCGAGGCTCGGCTACGCCGGCTGCCGCCCAAGCGAGAGCCCAACCGAAGCCGGGAGACACCAGCGTCCCCGTTTCGGCCAGCCGGCCAAGCGACTTCTAGCGAGCCGGCGCAGCCTCTTGCGGCGTGGCGACTCGCTCCAGCAGCCGCTCGACCACTTCGATCGTCTCGTCGATCTGCTCGAGCGCCCGCGGCTCCTCTTGACGGCCCAACAGGTAGCGGCGCAGCGTCGCCAGCACCCGGCGGGCGATCACGATCGCCGCGCGCTCCCGCTCGGCGTCGATCTCGTCGCGCTCCCTGAGCTTCGCCATGCGGCGCAGCGCCGGCAGGATCACCTCCTCCGGCAGGGCGGTCGCCGCCACGCCATCCTCGATCGCCTGAGCGATCGCTCCCTCGGCGGTCTCCGCGTCTCCGCGCTCCAGCGCGGCGAAGTAGGTCTCAAGCACAACCTCCAACAGCGCCTGTGGGTCCGAGCGCAGCTGATCGCGCGCATCGGGGCCGGAGCTCGACAGGACCTCCAGGAAGGTGTCCAGCAGCACCGGGTCGAAGTGGCGCCCGCGCTGTTCGCGCATCAGCTCGACCGCCTGCTCGAGCGTGTATGCGGAGCGGTAGACGCGGTCGGTGGTAAGCGCATCGAATACGTCTGCCACCGCTACGATCCGTCCCTCGATCGGAATCGCCTCGCCGGCGAGCCCTCGCGGGTAGCCGCCGCCGTCCCACTTCTCGTGATGGCTGAGCGCAATCGTCGCCGCCATGTCGAGAATCGAGGAGGAGGAGCCGCGCAGCAGCCGGTGACCCTCCTCGGCGTGGGTCTCCACAATCGCGCGCTCCTCGGCGGTGAGCGGGCCGGGCTTCAGCAGGATCGCGTCGGGGATCGCCACCTTGCCGACGTCGTGCAGTGGGGCCGCGTAGCCGAGCCGCTCGCACAGTTCGCTGTCGAGGCCGGCCTGTTCGGCCAGCAGCGTTGAGAAGCGCCCGATCCGCTCGATGTGCGCGCCGGTGTCCTCGTCGCGGAACTCGACCGCCATCGACAGCCGCCGCACGGTCTCCGACTGGGCGATCTCGAGCTCGGTGAGCGCCCTGTGGAGCTCCCCGGAGCGGTCGTCGATCTCCTGTTGGAGCGCAGCGCGGCTGCTCGCTCCGGCGCGCCAGCCGAGCAGGCCGGCGCAGGCGAGAGCCACGGCGAGATAGACGGCCGTGAGCCCGGCTTCGTCGGCGAGGAGCGCTCCGAGGGCGGCCAGCAGCAGCAGCGCCGTTGGCGGCGCCCACAGCAGCAGCGCGCGGAGGCGGGCACGGGTCGAATCTTCGCTAGCCGGTCGCTTCCCCACGCGTCCGAGGTTACTCCACGTCGCGGGCATTCCCATAGGTTTTGACTCTCTCGACGCAGTGGTCGGCATATGAGCCCCATTCTGAAGCGCGGCCGGGGAAGAGCTAGACGAATTATCGAGCGCATGCGGGTAGACGATACGGAGACAAGCGCCAGGGCGCGCCGACTCGAGTATCCGGTGGCGACTGCCCAGTCGCTATCTGACGTCGGGCGGCTCGGGTAGAGTGGCGGCCGTGCGTCGCCGGCGTAGGGCCCACATCAAAATATCCGGCGGCCCGGTGTGGCCCACCCCGCCATCTATTTTGACGCGAAACCGCACCTCTTTGGCAGGTCTGTCGCTCGTGGTGGCGTTGACCGGGCTGGCGTTGACCGCGCTCGCCGGGTGCGGCGGCTCATCCTCGGGCAACGGTGTGGCCTCGAAATCGCCGACCGAGATCATCGCGGCGGCAAAGTCGGCGGCGGACGGTGCCCACACGGTGCACGTCTCGGGCTCGACGGTGACGGCTGGCACCCCGATCACGCTCGACCTCAGCCTCGTGGCCGGCAAGGGCGGCCGCGGCCGGATAGCAGAGAGCGGGCTGAGCTTCGAACTGATCGAGCTCGAAGGGACGATCTACATCAAAGGCAGCGCGGCCTTCTACAAGCACTTCGCGGGCGCGGCGGCCGCGCAGCTGCTGCAGGGCAAATGGCTGAAGGCGCCGGCCACCAGCGCGAGCTTCGCGGGCCTCTCCTCGCTGATCGAACTGCACAAGCTGCTCGACGCGGCGCTGGCGAGCAGCGATAGGACGCTGGTGTCAACCGGCACCCGCACCGCAAAAGGGCAGGCAGTGGTCGGGGTGAAGGACACGGCACAGGGCGAAACCATCTACGTCGCCACGACCGGCAAGCCCTATCCCGTGGCGGCCACCAAGAGCGGTGCGGGCGGCGGCACGATCGCCTTCGCCGAATGGGACAAGCCGGTCACGCTGACGGCACCGGCAAATGCGGTGGATATCGAACAGCTGCAGCACAGCCAGTGAGCCTGGCTACAACGCAATTGCCACGTACTTCGTCTCGAGATACTCGTCGATACCCTCGAAGCCTCCCTCGCGGCCGAAGCCCGACTGCTTGACGCCGCCGAAGGGGGCGGCGGGGTTGGAGACGATGCCCTGGTTGAGGCCCACCATTCCGCTCTCCAGGCGCTCGGCGACGCGCAGCGCCCGCGCGAGGTCGCAGGTGTAGAGGTAGGCGACGAGGCCGTAGGAGGTGCGGTTGGCGGCGCCCACTGCCTCATCCTCGGTGGCGAACGTGGCGACGGGCGCGACCGGGCCGAAGATCTCCTCGGCGAGCACGCGCGCGTCGGCGGGCACACCGGCCAGCACGGTGGGAGCGTAGAAGTAGCCAGGGCCATCGAGCGCGTGCCCGCCGGTGAGCACGCGGGCGCCCCGCTCGGCGGCGTCGCCGACCAACTCGGTGACGATCGCGCGCTGGCGATCGTCGATCAGCGGGCCAACGTCGGTGCCGGCGTCGGTGCCGCGCCCCACTCGCAGCGCGCCCATCCGCTCGGCGAGGCGCCGCGCGAACTCCTCGGCCACCGACTCGTGCACGTGGAAGCGGTTGGCCGCCGTGCAGGCCTCCCCGACGTTGCGCATCTTCGCGGTCAGCGCGCCCTCCACGGCGGCGTCGAGGTCGGCGTCCTCGAACACCACGAACGGGGCGTTGCCGCCCAGCTCCATCGAGACGCGCAGGATCTGCTCGGCGGACTGCTCGATCAGCGTGCGCCCCACCTCGGTGGAGCCGGTGAACGAGAGCTTGCGCGTGCGCGGGTCGCGCAGCAGCGGCTCGATCACGGCGCCGGAGCGGTGGGCGGTGATCGTGTTGAGCACGCCCCCGGGCAGCCCCGCCTGCTCCAGAATCTGCGTCAGGGCGAGCATCGACAGGGGGGTCTGCTGGGCCGGCTTGACGACGATCGTGCAGCCGGCGGCGATCGCGGGGGCGAGCTTGCGCGCGCCCATCGCCATCGGGAAGTTCCACGGCGTGACGAACACGCAGGGGCCGACCGGCTGGCGCATCGTGAGGATCCGCCCGGAGCCGGTCGTATTGACCATGTAGCGGCCGTGGATGCGGACGGCCTCCTCGGAGAACCACCGCAGGAAGTCCGCGGCGTAGGCGATCTCCGCACGGGATTCTCCCAAAGCCTTGCCCATCTCGAGCGTCATCAGCAGCGCGAGCTCCTCGGCGCGCGCGGTGAGCGTCTCGTAAGCGCGGCGCAGGATCTCGCCCCGCTCCCGCGGCGCCCACGCGGCCCACTCGGCCTGGCGCTCGGCGGCCGCGGCGAGCGCGGCGAGCGCGTCGGCCGGTTGGGCGTCGGCGACCTCGAGCAACGTATCTCCGGTGGAGGGATCCTCGACGGGGAGAGTCCCCGCGCCGGTGGCGGGACGCCAGTGCCCGTCGATGTAGAGCTCCGTGGGAACCCCCTCCAGCACGGACCGCTCGCTTAGCCCAGCGCCTCCCGGCTCGTTACGCTCGGTGCTCCTCGGCTCGCCGCGCTCGGTGTCGGTCGATCCAGCGTTATCGCCCATTGGTCGGGTCAATCCCCTAAAGTCGTCTTTTTGGATTGGAAGATGGAGCGCGCAGCTCATGTCCGGTGCATCGCCGGCCGATCAGTGAGCAGCTGTTCGGAACGGCGCGCGTGCGAACGGCTGCGACCATGCGCTCAAGCTACCACCACCCATCCCGTTCCAAACCGCTCCTCCTGGTGGTGCTGGCGGTGCTGGCGCTCACCGCCGGCGCGCCAAGCGCCGCAGCGAGCACGCAGGCGGGTCAAACGCTCGTGATCAAGGGCGCGGGCTACGGCCATGGGGTGGGGATGAGCCAGGAGGGCGCGCTGGGGTATGCGGAGCGCGGGCACACCTACCAGGCAATCCTCGCCCACTACTACACCGGCACCGCGCTGGGGAAGGTGTCGGCGGGGACGAAGGTGACGGTGATGATCGGCGGAAAGGTGCACGCCATCCCGCTGGAAACGTACGTGCGCGGCGTCGTCGGGGCGGAGATGCCCGCGAGCTGGCCGCTGGCGGCACTGGAGGCGCAGGCGGTGGCGAGCCGCACCTACGCGCTCACCGACCACGCGGGCGGGTCGCGCTTCGACGTGTACTCCGACACGCGCTCGCAGGTGTACCTCGGTACGAAGGCCCACACGGCCGAGACCAATGCGGCGGTGGCGGCCACCGCCGGAGAGGTGGTGACGTACGCCGGGCAGCCCGCGATCACCTACTTCTTCGCCAGCTCGGGGGGGATGACCGAGAGCGTCCAGAACGCCTTCCCCGGCGCCTCCCCCGAGCCGTGGCTGCGCGGCGTGCCCGACCCCTACGACCAGGGCCCCGAGCACGTCTGGACCGAGAGCATGAGCTTCGCCACCGCGGCGGCGCGCCTGCGTGGCTTGGTGAGGGGCGCGTTCCGCGGCATCGAGGTGTTACGGCGTGGCTACTCGCCGCGAATCATCTCGGCGTACGTGCTGGGCTCCTCCGGCAACACGCTGGTGAGCGGCCCCGAACTGGAGGAACGTCTCGGGATGGACGCGACCTGGGCGTACTTCAGCGTGCGCAGCGCGCGCGGCACCGTGACCGAGCCCGACCTCAGCCACTACACCACGCCGGCTGGGGTGGCTCCGGAAGCCACGTCCCCATCCGGGAGCACCCCGTCGGCCGAACCGACCACGCCGGGTAGCGGCTCGCCAGCCGGAGCCTCGCCGCCGACGCAGCCGGGCGGCCCGGAAGGCGGCACCACCGCCGGCAGCACCCCGAGCGCAGGCGAAGGCGGCGGCACGACGCCGCCGTAGGGACAGCTCGCGGAGACCTCCCGCCGTGCGGCCGGCTCCGAGCGCCGTCGCAGATGGCCGCGTCCCTCTCCACCGCACGAGCCCCTACCCTCCTATCCATCTCCCTTGTGCCCGCCCCGCTGCTGATCGCCGACGTGCCATGGCTGCTGTACCGCGCGTTCTTCGCGCTCCCCAAATCGATCGTGGACGGCGAGGGCAGACCGGTGAATGCGCTCTTGGGGACGGTCAACGCGCTGCTCTCCGCGATCGAAGCGCGCCCGCCACGCGCGGTGGCGGCGTGCCTGGGGGCCGAGCAGGCCGCCTACCGCGTGGAGCTGTACCCGCCCTACCACGCCCACCGCGACCCGATGCCCCCGGAGCTGGCGTGGCAGTGGGAGCACACCCCGAAGCTGCTGGCGAGCCTCGGCTGGACGGTGGAGGGGAGCGAGGAGCTGGAGGCGGACGACGTGATGTTCTCCTTCGCGCGCGGGGAGGCCGAGGCAGGGGGACGGGCGCTGCTACTCACGGGCGACCGCGACCTCTTCCAGGCGGTGGACGAGCACACGGCGATCCTCGAGCTGCGCAAAGACGGCAAGCCGCAGGAGATCGGGCCACAGCAGGTGCACGAGCGCTACGGCATCGACCCCGAGCAGGTGCCCGACTTCATCGCGCTGCGCGGCGACTCCTCCGACGGCCTACCGGGAGCACCGGGGATCGGCGCCAAGACCGCTGCCGAGCTGCTGCGGCGCCACGGCTCGCTGGAGGGCGCGCTGAGCGCGGTGCGAAGCTCCCCCACATCCGAGCGGCCACGGGTCGTGGCGGCGCTGATGGACAACGCGGAGCAGCTGGAGGACTTCAGGCAGATCGCGACTCTCGTGCGGATAGACGTGCAGCGGCCGCCGGATCGCGTCACAGACTTCGCGTCGGGCGCCCGCGTGGCGGATGAGATGGGGATGGCAAGGTTGGGCTCGCGCTTGGCGGTGCTAGGCGGCGTCGAGGCATAGCATGGGCACAGTGCCCGATCAAACGTCGAAGGAGCCTGACCGCGTAGGGGTCAGCAGGACGGATACACACCCGCCGATGCCGCGCGACAAGCGCGGTTGGCACGTGTCGCCGGCCCCGGATGGACGCGGGATGCCCGAGCGGGCGCCGCAGGGCCCGCCGCCGCACCGTACGCGCGGCTTTCTGTGGTTCGTGCTGGTCCTGATCGCCCTGAACTGGCTGTTGGTGCTCGCCTTTGCGCCCGCCTCGGGCGAACAGCGGATGACCGTGCCGTTCAGCCCGTACTTTCTGGAACAGGTCAAGGAGGGCACCGTCGGCTCGATCGCCTCCAAGGGCGACACGATCCAGGGGAGGTTCAAGACCAAGCTGCGCTACCCCGCGAGCGACAAGAAGGCGACACCGACGAAGCTGTTCGCCACCCAGGTGCCGAGCTTCTGGAACGGCAGCGAGCTGTCCACGCTGCTGCAGGAAAAGGGCGTGAGGATCAACGCCGAATCGACGACCACGAGCGAGTCGTTCCTCGCCGAGCTGCTGCTCGGCTTCGGCCCGACACTGCTGATCGTCGGCCTGTTCATCCTGATCTTCCGCCGCGCCGCGAAGGCCGGCGGCGCCATGGGTGCCCTGGGCAACTTCGGGCGCTCGCAGGCACGGCGCGTGGACCCGGCGACGATCCGCGTCACCTTCAAGGACGTCGCCGGCATCGACGAGGCCAAGCGCGAGCTCTCGGAGATCGTGGACTTCCTGCGCAACCCCGAGCGCTACGGGCGCCTGGGCGGGCGGATGCCCCACGGGGTGCTGCTGTCGGGTGCCCCCGGCACCGGCAAGACGCTGTTGGCGCGCGCGGTGGCCGGCGAGGCGCACGCGGCGTTCTTCTCGATCTCCGCGTCGGAGTTCATCGAGGCGATCGTCGGCGTCGGCGCCTCGCGGGTGCGCGACCTGTTCGCCAAGGCCAAGGAGGCCGCGCCGGCGATCATCTTCATCGACGAGCTCGACGCGATCGGGCGCTCGCGCCAGGGATCGGTGTCGGTCACCGGATCGAACGACGAGCGCGAGCAGACGCTCGACCAGATCCTCACCGAACTCGACGGCTTCGAGAGCTCCGAGGCGGTGGTCGTGCTGGCGGCGACCAACCGGCCCGACGTGCTGGACTCGGCGCTGCTGCGACCCGGTCGCTTCGACCGCCGCGTCACGGTCCAGGCCCCCGACCGCACGGGCCGCCGGGAAATCCTCGAGGTCCACACGCGCTCGATCCCGCTCGCCGAGAGCGTCGACCTCGACGCGCTGGCCGCGAGCACCCCGGGGATGGTGGGGGCCGACCTCGCCAACCTGACGAACGAGGCCGCGCTGCTGGCCGCCCGGCGCGGGCACGAGAAGGTGGAGATGGCCGACCTCACCGACTCGCTGGAGAAGATCATGCTCGGCTCCCCCCGCGGCATCCTGCTCTCCCCCGCCGACCGCGAGCGCACCGCCTACCACGAGTCCGGCCACGCGCTGGTCGGGATGCTCACGCCGGGCGCCGACCCGGTACGCAAGGTCTCGATCATCCCGCGCGGGATGGCTCTCGGCGTGACGCTCTCCACCCCCGACGCCGACCGCGTGTCCTACTCCCTGGAGGACCTCCAGGCAAAGGTCCGCGTGGCGCTCGGCGGCCGTGTCGCCGAGGAGGTGGTCTACGGAACGATCACCACGGGCGCCGAGTCCGACATCCAGCAGCTCACGGCGATCGCGCGTCAGATGGTCGGACGGTGGGGCATGAGCGAGGCGATCGGCCCGATCGCGGTGCTCCCGGCCGACGGCGAGGGACCGTTCTTGCCAGGGGTGAGCGCGACCTCGGAGTCCACCCAGCGCCTGGTGGACGAGGAGGTTAGACGGGTGATCGACGCCGCCCATCAGGAGGTCACAAGCCTGCTGACCGACCACCGCGACCAGCTGGAGAGCCTTGCTCAGGCGCTACTGCAGCACGAGACGCTTGACGCGCTCGACGCCTACGCGGCAGCCGGCGTGCCCGGCCAGGACACTCAGCCGGCTCCGGTTTCGCCCGCTAGGGCGTGAACTTGACGGTGATCACGTCCCCATCGCGCATCAGTCAGCGGGAAGGGAACAGGTCCCCCTCCCGACCTCGCCCTCACCACAGCCGACCTCATGGACTGAACTTCACCGTGATCACGTCCCCGTCGCGCATCACGTAGTCGCGACCCTCGAGTCGCAGCGTGCCCCGTTCGCGCGCGGCGGCGTAGCCCCCGGCGTCGACCAGCTCGCGACAGCCGATCACTTCGGCGCGCACGAAGCCCTTTTGGATGTCCGTGTGGATCTGGCCGGCGGCGTGCCAGGCGGTGAGGCCGCGGCGCAGATGCCACGACTGCGCGATCGTGGCCTCGCCAGCCGTGAAGAACGCGATCAGGTCCAACAGGGCAAACGCCTCGCGCACCACGCGCTGCACGGGTGGGTGGGAATCCGATCCACTGACGCCGAGCTCCGCGCGCATCGCCGCGGCGTCCTCGTCATCGAGCTCCGCGAGCTCGGACTCGATGCGCGAGGACACGGCCACCGCGCGGGCTCCCTGCGCTGCCGCGTGCTCGGCGACCGCCGCGGGGACCTCGTCGGAGCCCTCGTCGACGTTGGCCACGAACAGCACCGGCTTGCTGGTCAACGAGCCGAGGTCACGCGCCGCGTTCGGGGCCTCCTCGGGCACCGGCACCGTGCGCGCAGGCCGGCCGGCCTGCAACGCCGCGATCGCCTCGCGTAGCCACACCTCCTCAGCTACAGCGACACGATCGCCACCTCGCGCCTGTTTGGCGACTTTCTCCACCCGGCGCTCGGCCGCGTCGAGGTCTGCCATTACGAGCTCCGTCTCGATGGTCTCGATATCCGCCAACGGGTCAACGCGGCCCTCCGGATGCACCACGTTCTCGTCGTTGTGCGCGCGCACCACGTGCACGATCGCGTGCGTCTCGCGGATGTTCGCCAGGAAACGGTTGCCCAGGCCCTCGCCCTGGTGAGCGCCGGCGACCAGGCCCGCGATGTCATGGAAGTCGACCGTGTCCCACACGATCTCCGACGCGCCCACAGTACGCGCCACCTCCTCCATACGCTCGTCGCGCACCGGCACCACCGCCACGTTCGGCTCGATCGTGGTGAACGGGTAGTTGGCTGCCTCCGCGCCCGCTTTGGTGAGCGCGTTGAACAACGATGACTTGCCCGCGTTGGGCATACCGACGATTCCGATGCGCGTGCTCATAGGGGATCGTCCACGTATGTGGTTGGCGCAACAGCCGCCCGGGCGCTGGCCGAAACGGGGATGCTGGCCGAAGGCCAGTGTCTCCCGGCTTCGGTCCTCCTGCCCGGCGACGATCGTGGGGGTGCAAGCTCGAGCATGCTCATCCCGCTACCGCGGCGGTGGTCGTGCCGAGCAGGGCGCCGGCGATGATGTCGGAGGGGTAGTGGACCCCCAGATACAGGCGCGATGCCGCCAGCAAAGCCGCCAGCGCATAGAGCGGCGCAGCGGGCAGCCCCAGGCGCGTGTACACCAGTGCGCCGGCGAACGAGGTGGAGGAGTGGGCGCTCGGGAAGCTCAGCTGCGTGGGGGTGCTGGTAAGCGCCGGGAGCCCGGACAGCTGCGGGCGGGGCCGGCGGACGATCAGCTTGATGGTCGTGTTCAGCGCAAAGGTCCCCGCCACCACGCCGGTCGCGCGCGCCCAACCGGCTCGCCGTGAAGAGTCCAGCGCGCCACCGGCGGCGCCGATCGCCAGCCACACCGCCCCGTGCTCACCGATCCGCGAGAAGCGCGCCACCGCGCGCTCGGCGCGAGGGGTGTGCCCGCGGGTGCGCGCCCACCGCAGGATGCGCTCGTCGACGCCGCGCATGGCAACCGGCTCGGCTAGGCGCCGAAGCCGACGCGCGAATCGTCCCCCTCGACGCGCACATACACCACCTGCGCAAGGTCGAGGCGAACCGGCCCGTCCTCGGACTCCAGCTCGTGCCAGCCGCTCGAGCCGAGCGCCTCGTGAAGCGCCCCGAGCTGCTCGTCGCTGACGCGCAGTGCGAGCACCTGGCCGCCCTGGAAGCCGACGCTGATGCGGCGCGGCGAGGCGGCCATCAGTGCGCCACCTCCTCGGCGGTGGAGTCGACCGCCTGCGCGACGCTCTGGGCCGGCTCGACGAGCTCGACGAGCACCCGCCCGGTGGACTTGGGCTCCAGGAAAGCCACGCGCGCGCCGCCGATCCCCACGCGCGCGGCCTTGTCGATCAGCTCGAAATCAGCGCTCGCCAGCTCCCGCAGCGCGGCGTCGATGTCGGAGACCTGGTAGGCGACGTGGTGCAGGCCGGGGCCGCGCTTGGCGAGAAACTTGCCCACGGGGGTGTCCGGCCCGAGCGGCGCGAGCAACTCGACGTGGTTCTCGCCGAGGTCCAACAGCACGGCCTCGACGCCCTGCTCCTCCACGACCTCGCGGTGAGAGACCTCCAGCTGAAAGCCACCGCCCCACAGCTCCAGGGCGGGCTCCAGCTCGGTGACGGCGATCCCGATGTGGTCGATGCGGTCAAGCACTCGGGGGAGTGTATCTGCGCCGCCCGGCCGATGGCGCCGGCGCGCCGCCCTCACACGTGAGGATCTTCGCCGCCCACCGGCCGCTCCAAGGCGGTGGCCGCGACCACCCGCAGTCCGATGCCGGGGGCGCGCTCCAGGCGAGGGGTGCCGGCCATGATGCGGTCGATTGCCTCGCGGTCGAGCACCTCGTGTTCGAGCAGCTCGCGCGCGAGGTCGTCGAGCTGGCGGCGGTGGGCGACGATCATCTTCAGCGCCGCGCGCCGGCCCTCCTCGATCAGCTCCTGGCGCTCCTCGTCACGGATCCGCAGCGTCGTCTCCGAGAGGCGCACATCCCCTTCGGGGGAGCGCCCGACGGCGGCGTTGCCCATCGCGAAGTCGTGCACCATCGAGTGGGCGATATCGGCGACGCGCTTGAGATCGTCGGAGGCGCCGGTGGTGACCTGGCCGAAGACGATCTGCTCGGCCACGCGCCCGCCGAGCAGCACGGTCACGTAGTCGAGCAGCTCCTCGCGGGTCTTCAGGTAGCGGTCCTCGGCGGGCAGGTTGAGCGTGTAGCCGAGCGCGCGCCCGCGCGGGACGATCGAGATCTTGTGCACGCGGTCGACCGACGGCAACAGCTCGCCGCACAGAGCGTGGCCCGCCTCGTGGTAGGCGACCACCCGCTTCTCGTGCGCGTTCAGCACGCGGTGAGACTGCACGCCGGCGATCACCCGCTCCAGGGCCCCGTCGAAGTCGGCGTCGGTGAGGCCCTTGGCGCCGCGGCGCGCGGCGAAGATCGCGGCCTCGTTGCAGATGTTCGCCAGATCGGCGCCGGTGAGACCGCTGGTCTGCTGGGCGACCACCGCGAGGTCAACATCGTGCAGCGGCTTGTTGCGCGTGTGCACCCCGAGGATCCCTTCGCGGCCCTTGATGTCGGGGGGAGCGACGAACACCTGGCGGTCGAAGCGCCCGGGGCGCAGCAGCGCGGGGTCGAGCTTCTCCAGCAAGTTGGACGCCGCGATCACGACCAGGCGGCCGCTGGTGGCGAAGCCGTCCATCTCGACCAGCAGCTGGTTGAGCGTCTGGTCCTTCTCGCCGGAGATGTCCATCCCGCGCCGCCCGCCGACGGCGTCGAGCTCGTCGATGAAGATGATCGCCGGTTCGTGCTTGCGCGCGATCGCGAACAGCCTGCGGATGCGCGCGGCGCCGAGGCCGGCGAACATCTCCACGAAGGCGGCGGCTGACTGGGCGAAGAACTGCGCGCCCGACTCGTGCGCAACGGCCTTGGCGAGCAGCGTCTTGCCGGTGCCGGGGGGGCCGTGCAGCAGGATCCCCTTGGGGACGGTGGCGCCCAGCTTGCGGAACTGCTCGGGGTCGCGTAGGAACTCGACGATCTCCTGCAGCTCGGCCTTGGCCTCGGTGACGCCGGCGATGTCGTCCCACCCCACCGACTGGTCGGAGGAGGGCTTGATCTGCTGCGGCTTGACGCGCGGCATCACCTTCAGCATCCGCCACATCACGAAGATGATCGCGACGAAGAACAGGATCGCCACGACGGGCTCCCAGCTGAGCGCCCAGTTCTGGATTTCCTGCGCGATCGAGGGGTCGGGCGCCGACACCGAGGCCAGCGGGATCGCGTGGGGGACGAGGACGGTGTGGGCGGCCACCGCCGCCGCCGTCACGTCGCTCAGTTCATGGACCGAGGTGGCCACCGTCTGCCACGCCGCTGCCAGTGCCGCGTTCACTTCCATGTCCATCTCGTCATCCCAGTCACCATCCTTGGCTCGACTGCCCACATTATGGTCACAAGCCGCCCCGAAGGGCCGGCAAGGACCCACGGCGATACCGCCGTCAGCACCTAACCAAGGACAGAACGCGCTAGGTCGGCGAAGAATTCCGCGGCGAACGCGACGTCACGCACGTCGATGCGCTCGTCGGCAGCATGGATCAGGGGCATGCTCTCCAGCAGCGACTGGTGGCGCTGGGGAAAGAAGCCGTAGGCCACGCACTCCGGGAAGGCGGTACGGAAGTGGCGGGAGTCGGTGAAGCCGGGGAGGATCAGCGGCACGACCTCGGCGCCCGGGTCATTCTCGGAGACCCAGCTGCGGATCTCCTCCATCAGCGAGGACTCCATCGGGGAGCGGTTGCCGACGACCCGCTCGGTGAACTCGATGCGGAAGTCAAGAGCGCCCCCCACCTCCCCCATTCCGCTTGGACCTCGATCTCCGACGAAGCGGCCCGCGACCGCTGGTTGGGTGGAGTCCGGGTGGAGGGGTCCCAAAACTTCCTCGATCCCGCGCAGCACCTCCGCTTCGCCGAGGCCGGGTGGCACGCGGCAGTCCACTTTCACCTCCGCGAGGGACGGGATCACATTGATCTTCTCCGAGGCGCGGATGCGCGTCGGGGCGAAGGTGACGCCGAGCATCGGCTCGAACATGCTCGCCAGGCGGGGGTCGGCAGCCAGCAGGTTGGCGACCGCCCCCGCGGGATCCTCCGGGTCCTCGCCGATCCCGCGCAGGAACGCGGCGGGCTCGGCGGTGAGCGTGTAGGCGGGCTGACGCGCGGCGAGGCGCTCCAGCACCGGGCCCATCTTCAGCAACGCGTTGTCGGCGATCTTCGGCATCGAGGCGTGGCCGGCCACCCCGTCGGTGGTGACGGTGAAACGAAAGATGCCCTTCTCCGCGCAGCACACCCCGTAGCGGCGGCGGCGGGGGGCGGGCGGGCCTCCATACTCGAACACGGCGCCGCCGCCCTCGTTGACCAGCAGATCGCAGCGCACCTTCTCGGGGTGGGTATTGGTGAGCCATTCGGCACCGAGAGCGCCACCGGTCTCCTCGTCCACCACCGCTACAACCAGCAGGTCCCCACGGGCGGGGCGCCAGCCCGAGCGCGCCAGCGAGACCGCGGCGGCGACCTCGGCGGCGACCTGGGACTTCATGTCCAAGGCGCCCCTGCCCCACACGCAGCCATCGGCGATCTCCCCCGACCACGGGCCCTTGCTCCACTCGGTGGGCTCGGCGAGCACCGTGTCGACGTGGCCGAGGTAGCAGAGCGTGGGGCCGTCGGCGGCGCCGCGCAAGCGCGCCACGAGGTTGGGGCGCTCGGGGACGGCGCCCAGCAGCTCGCACTCGAACCCGGCGTCGGTGAGCAGCGCGTGCAGGTGCTGCTGTGCCGGCAGCTCGTTGCCGGGCGGGTTGACGGTGTTGAAGGCGACCAGTCGCTGCAGCAACGCGACGGCGTCCGAGCCGAGCGCGACGGCCTCCGGGGCAGAGGTCTCGGCGGCCTCGGCCTCGGCGGCGCCGGGCACAGTCAACTCGGCCGTCTCGGGGGCGGAGGTCTTGGGGGCCTCGGGTGTATCGGGCTCCGCGCTCACTCTGGGATCGTACGCCCCTGCGGCCCGCGGATCACCCCGATATCCGATCCCCCTCACGGCCCGCGCCGGGCACGGAGGCGAGCAGCTCGCGCGTATAGGGGTGCGTCGGCGAGTTGTAGAGCGTCTCGTTGGACGCCAGCTCGACGATCTTGCCGGCGCGCATCACCGCCACGCGGTCGGCCATCTGGCGCACCACGGCGAGGTCGTGGGAGATCAAAAGCAGCGTCAATCCCAGCTCGCGCCGCAGCTCGCGCAGCAGCTCGAGGATCTGCGCCTGGATCGTGACGTCCAGCGCCGACACCGGCTCGTCGGCAATCAGCAGCTTCGGGCGCAGCGCCAGCGCCCGCGCGATGCCGATCCGCTGGCGCTGGCCGCCGGAGAATTCATGGGGGTAGCGATTGTGGTGCTCGGGTGACAGGCCCACCCTGTCGAGCAGTTCGCCCACCACGCGTCTACGCTCGGCCCTGTCGGGGTGCAGCCCGTGGATCGCGAATGGCTCGCCGACGATCGAGCCGGCCGTCTTGCGGGGATTTAGCGAGGCGTAGGGGTCTTGGAAGACGATCTGCATCTCGCGGCGAGCGGCCTTCAGCGCCGGGCCCCGCAGATGGGCGATGTCGTGGCCTTCGAAGCGGATTTCCCCGCCGGTGGGCTCCACCAGGCGCGTGATCAGCCGCGCGGTGGTGCTCTTGCCGCAGCCGGTCTCCCCCACCAACCCGAGCACCTCGCCGCGCCGCAGCTCGAAGCTGATCCCTGCGACCGCCTCGACGGCGTCCACCTGGCGCTGAAACACCACCCCGCGCGTGACCGGGAAGCGCTTGACCAGATCACGCACTTGCAACAGCGGTGGGGCTGCCGCGACTGCCCCATCTTCCTCCTCCCCCTCCCCTTTGTCCCCGCCCTTCCCTCGCGCGTGCTCGTCGTGGTTGTCGTGGCGCTGGCTGTGGTCGATCCGCTCCAGCGTCGGGGACGACCGCAGCAACCCCTGCGTGTAGGGGTGCGCAGGAGCGGCCAGAACCTGCTCGGCCGTGCCGCGCTCGACGATCAGCCCGGCCTGCATCACCGCGATCTCATCGGCCATCTCTGCCACCACTCCAAGGTCGTGGGTGACCAGCACGAGCGCCATCCCGAGGTCCTCGCGCAGACGCCGCAGCAGCGCGAGGATCTGCGCCTGCACGGTCACGTCGAGCGCGGTGGTGGGCTCGTCGGCGATCAGCAGCTTCGGCTCGTTGGCCAGCGCCATCGCGATCATCGCGCGCTGGCGCATCCCCCCGGAAAGCTCGTGCGGGTAGGCATCCACGCGCTGCGAGGGCTCGGGGAGTCCCACCAGATCCAGCAGCGCGATCGCCTGCTCCCGAGCGGCACGCCGCGAGACCTCGCGGTGGGCGCGGATCCCCTCGGTAATCTGGGCTCCCACGCGGTACAGCGGGTGCAGCGAGGAGAGCGGGTCCTGAAAGATCATCGCCAGCTCGTTGCCGCGCAGCGCGCGCATGCCACGCTCGGGCAGCGTCAGCAGATCGACGCCCTCGAACAGGATCCGCCCGGAGATGCGCGCGCCCTGAGCGCGGATCAGCCCCATCGTGCTCAGCGCGCACACGCTCTTGCCCGAGCCCGACTCACCCACGATCCCGAGCGTGCGGCCCTGCTCGAGCGCGAAGGAAACGCCGTTCACGGCGTGTACCACCCCGCCTTCGGTGGGGAACTCCACGTGCAGATCCTCGACTTCGAGCAGGCGCCCACTCATGACTCCACCACGCCATCCGGCGAGTGGCTCGTCGTTCCTGGCAAGGACGCAGTGAGCGAAGTGTGCTGGCCGAAACGGGGATGCGAGCGAAGCGAGTGTCTCCCGGCTTCGGTACTCGAGCGATCGAGGACAAGGGGTCCTCGGCGCAGCCGAGGACCGAAGGCGACGAGCCACCGCCGGATCATTTGAAGCGTACTCGTGGGTCGAGATACGCGTAGGAGATGTCGACGAAGATGTTGGCGACCACGATGAACAGCGCCGCCAGCAGCACGGTGCCCTGGATGATCGGGAAGTCGGCGTGGTTGAGCGCGTCGTAGTTGAGTCGTCCCACGCCGGGGATGTCGAACACGACTTCGATCAGCAGCGCTCCGCCGAGCAGCGCGCCGAGGTCGAGGCCGAGCACGGTGACGATCGGGGTGATCGCGGCACGCACGCCGTGGCGCAGGATCACGCGCCGCTCGGAGAGGCCCTTGGCGCGCGCGGTGCGGATGTAATCCAGGTCGAGCACCTCCAGCAGGTTGGCGCGCAACAGGCGCGCGTACACCGCGGCGAAGGTGGCGGCGAGCACCAGCCAGGGGAGGATCAGCGAGGTGAACCATTGCCCCGGGTCGCTGCTGATGCCGACATAGCTGCCCGCACCAGGGAAGACCTTGAACTTGCCGATGTCCGAGGCGAACAGGAACAGCGCAATCAGCCCGAGCCAGTATTCCGGAGCGGAGACGAACAAGAGCGCGGTGCCCATTGCGGCGCGGTCCAGCCACGTGCGCCGGCGCACCGCAGAGACGATCCCGACCGCGAGGCCGCTCACCAGCCAAATCACCACCGCGCCGGCCGCCAGCGAAACGGTGGCGGGCAGCCGTTCGGTGATCAAACTCTTGACCGAGGCCTCGCTGTAGTAGCTGTAGCCAAGGTTGAAGTGCAGCAGCACGCCCTTCATGTAGTCGTAGAACTGGGTGGGGAGCGGCCTGTTCAACCCCAGATCGCGAGTGATCTCGGCGATCACCTTCGGTGTCGGCGCGCGCCCGGCGCGCAGCGACGCCGGGTTCCCGCTCGGGAAGAGGTAAAAGAAGATGAACGTGAGCGCAGCGACGATGAACAGCAGCGCCATGCCCCACAGAACGCGACGGACGATGTATCGAGTCATGACAAGTTCCCAGAACCCACCCCGGCGTGCAATGGCGCCGCCGGGGTGGGCCCCACACGACTCACTTCAGTGAGGTGAAGTCGTAGTCCCATGCGCCGGTGTCCCACAGCTGATTGACGCCGGCGACGTTTTTACCCTGGATCTGCGCCTGGATCGAGTAGATCTCGGGGGCGGCGGCCGCGTAGCGCACCAGCATTTCGTCGATCTTCGCCCACGCGTCGGCGCGCGCCGGTTCGCCGACCGTAAACGTCGCCTTTTCCATCGCGGCGTTGATCTGCGGGTCGTTGACCTGGCTCCAGTTGGCGTTGCCGCTCGCCACGATCGCCGGGCCGTAGAACGGCACGTACAGCACCGTCTGCGGGTCGGCGAAGTCGCGCACCCAGCCGCCGTTGGGGCACACGTCGATCTCCTGTGAGGGCACGGTGCAGTACTTGGAGTACATCGCCGACTGGTCCACCAGCGTGAGGTGGGTTTTGAAGCCGAGGTTCTGCAGCGCCTGGTTGGTGACCTGCGCCATCGCTTCCTGCGGTTCGCCTGTCGAGCCGACCACCTGCAGGGTCTGGTCCCCGGTGTACCTTCCGCTGGGGTAGCCGGCGAGCTTCATGTACTTCGTGGCGACCGCCATGTCGCCTTCGGGGTGTTCGTTGTAGTCCACCTTTGGCCCCGCCGCGCCGCCGGCCTGTTGGTACCCGTTTACACCCGGGTAGAGGAAGTGGGTCATCGGCGCCGCCACCAATGGCCCGCCGCGTGCCTTGACGAGCGCGTCGCGGTCGAGTCCCGCCCACACGGCCTTGCGCAGGTTGATGTTGGTGAACGGCCCATGTGCTGTGTTAAGTGAGGCGTAGTAGGTGCCCGAGCCGGGTGTGAAGGTGATCTGCTGGGGGTGGTGTTCGTAGGCTTCCTTGACGATCGACGGCGCCGGCACGTCGTTCTGCACCACGTCTTCACCCTGTAGCACCTGCTTGCCGATCACCGCCGGTTCTCCGCCGATGTTGATGTCGATCTGATTGAGATACGCCGGGCGGAAGTCGGTGTGAGGATTCCACCGGGGGTTACGCACGAGCGTCGCCGACTTGCCTGGCTGATAGCCGATGCCGAGGAATTTGCCCGTGCTGTCGGACTTCAGCATGTAGGGCCCGGTCGCGACGAGGTATTCGCTGCCGTAGGTCGTCGGTTTGTGAGCGTCCAGCGGCTTTGCGAATTCCGGTGGCACCGGCGCGGAGAGCGGCAGGACAAGAGCACCAACAAGCAGGGAGGCGGTGGGCTTGGTCAGATGGAAGACGATCGTGTACCTGCTCGGCGTTTCGATCCCGGGGATCGGCCCGCCGGTGGCCTTTTCCGCGCCCACGATGTTCCCGAAGTAGGGTTGGAAATAGGCGTTTGCGACATTCGGGTTGGCGCCACGCTCGATCGCGTAGGCGACGTCGCCGGAGTTCACTTCGCGGTTGACCGGTGGGCTGAAGTAGATGTGCGGCTTGATCTGGATCGTCACCGTCTTGCCGCCGTCGGTGATCGCCGGCGGGCCCGCGGCCACATCCGGTTCGAGTTTGGAGGTGGTGTTGGGGAGGTAGGAGTAGAGCGAGCGTTGCGTGGCCGAGGTGATCGTGTAATCCTCGACCGCGTACGCCTCACCGGGGTCGAAGTGTTCGAAGTCCTCGTGGTCATAGACGGTCAGCGTCCCACCGCGCTGCTTGCCGTAGAGCTGCTGGCCCACGGGTGACTCGCCAGCCTTGAGCGGGATGCTGCTCGTAGCGCTCGAACCCGTGTTGCTCGAACCGCAGGCGGCGAGCACAACGGCGAGCACGCCGGCGAGCAACGCCAATGCCGTGGCCTTCCATCTGTAACGGTTACTGAACATGGCTCTAGGTCTCCTCCTCTGGTGATTACTTGACGGAACGGCTTTGCGGGTTGAGAGCGTCCTGCAGGCCGTCGCCGAGCAGGTTGAAGGCGAGCACGGTGAGCAAAAGTGCAAGCCCGGGGAACAGCATGTACCACCATGCGGTGTTGAAGATCGGAGTGGCGTCGGCCAGCATCTGGCCCCAGCTGGCCGTCGGCGCGCGCACTCCGACACCGAGAAACGAGAGCGCGGCCTCCAGCAGGATATTGGCCGGGATCAGCAGGCTGGCGTAGACGATCAGCGGCGCGGTGAGGTTGGGGAGGATCTCGCGGAAGACGATGCGCGCGTTGGATGCCCCCAGCGAGCGCGCGGCGTCGACGAACTCCCGCTCGCGCAGCGAGAGCACCTGGCCGCGCACGATCCGCATGATGTAGGTCCAGTTGAACAGCGCCACGATCGCGACGATCGTGGAGACGCCGGGCTGGATTGCCCCTTTCACACAGCCGCGCACGCCGCACGCGGCCCCCAGCCCGAGGCCGACGAGCAGCACCGGGAAGCACAGCACCACGTCGGTGAGGCGCGAGAGCAGCGTGTCGGTGAGCCCGCGGTAGAAGCCGGCGAGCAGGCCGATGACGGTGCCGATCGCCGTCGCGATCGCCGTGCCTATCACCCCCACCTCCAGCGACGTGCGCGCGCCGTAGACGACGCGCGCGAACACGTCGCGGCCGAGCTGGTCAACGCCGAAGGGGTGCGCTGCGCTGGGGCCGGTGGGGGCGCCGAAGGCGTCGAGCGCGTTCGGGCTCTGCACGGAGGGGCCGGGCACGCCGGCGAGTCGCACAACCAGCGGCGCGGCCAGCGCCACCACCACCAGCAGCACGATGAAGCCGAGCGAGACCAGCGCAACGCGGTCGCGGCGCAGACGCAGCCAGAACAGCCGCCACGGCGAGCGCCCGACGAGCGTTCCACCGGGGCGTCCCTGCCCGCCAGCGTCCCACCCGCCCGCGGAGTCCCAGCCGTGGCGTCCGCCCATGGCAGGATCGGCCACGAGGATGTCGGCGGCCCCGGTGGTCATACCACAGCGACCCGAGTGGAGGAAAGTGTGTTTCTAATGTAGATCACCAGCCATAGGAGTTCGACACCTCCCACCGGGCGACCTCCCGGGAGGCTTCCAAATATGGACACCCTTTTCGAGCCACCCGAGCCACACGGCCCCCGGAACAACCGCGACCGCCCTTCCTTGTCGGCAGGCAGTCCCCACCCCGACAGGAGTGCAAAGAACGGTTCGGGCGGAGATGGGGCGGGCGAGGCGCATATACAAGAGGCCCGTCCGCTGGCGGCGCGCATGCGTCCACTGCATCTGGAGGAGTTCGTCGGGCAGACACATCTGCTCGGAGAGGGCTCCGGACTGCGCACCGCGATCGAGCAGGGTCACCCCCACTCGATGGTGCTCTACGGCCCCCCGGGCACGGGCAAGACGACGCTCGCGCGGATGGTCGCCGAGCGCTCCCGGGCCGTGTTCGAAGAGCTGAGCGCAGTGCAGGCGGGGCGCGCGGAGGTGCGCGCGGTGCTGGAGCGGGCCGCCCACCGCCGCGCCACCAGCGACACCGGCACGGTGTTCTTTCTCGATGAGATCCACCGTTTCAACAAGGCCCAGCAGGACACGCTGCTGCCGGCGGTGGAGGAGGGGGTGGTGACGCTGATCGGCGCGACCACCGAGAACCCCGCGTTTGAGGTCAACGGCGCTCTGCTCTCACGGATGCGCGTGTACGCGCTGCGGGCGCTCTCCGCGGAGGAGGTCGGCGCGGTGCTGCGTCGCGCGCTTGACTCGGGGGAGCTGGAGACGTCGATCGCGGTGGCAACCGAGACGCTCGACTTCCTCGCCGCGCGCGCCGACGGAGACGCCCGCACCGCGCTGAACGCGCTGGAGCTCGCTCTCACCACGGCGGCCGAGCTGGGGGAGAGCTCGGTGGAGATAGCGCGCGCGGAGGACGCACTGCAGCAGCGGGCGGTGCTGTACGACCGCAAGGGCGACCGCCACTACGACTACATCTCCGCCTGGATCAAGGCCACGCGCGGCAGCGACCCCGACGCCTCGCTGTATTACCTAGCGGTGATGCTGGAGGGCGGGGAGGACCCCCGCTTCATCGTGCGGCGCATGGTGATCCTCGCCTCCGAGGACATCGGCAACGCCGATCCGGCGGCGCTCGGCGTCGCGGTGGCGGCGGCACAGGCGGTCGAGCACGTGGGGATGCCGGAGGCCAAATTCGCGCTTGCGCAGGCCGCCATCTACCTCTCTCTGGCGCCAAAGTCCAACATGGCCGGCCGCGCGCTGGGGGCCGCGCAGCGCCACGTGCGCGAGCAGGGCGCCGCGCCGGTGCCGGGATCGCTTCGTTCGGGTCCACGTCCGGGGCAAGAGGTGGGCGGCTACGACAACCCGCACGCCCACCCGGGGCACATCGGCCCGCAGGAGCTGCTCCCCGAGGAGGTGGTGGGCAGCCGCTTCTACGAGCCCGACGAGGCCGAGGCGGCGCTGGCGGAGCGGCTGGCTCAGGTGCGCCGCTCCAGGGGGCGATAATCACTAGGAATGAGCACCGTCTCGACCTCAGCCGAGGAGACCGCCCCAGCGCAGACCCTGCGCGCGCGCAACCCGGCGACCGGGGCGATCCTCGGCAGCGTGCAGGCCACAGCGCCCGAGCAGGTGGAGCAGGTGGTGGGCGCCGCCCGCAAGGTGCAGCCGCTGTGGGCGCTGCTGCGGGTAGAGGACCGCGCCCGCTACATGCGCCGCGTGGCGCAGGCGATCATCGACGAGTTCGACGAGCTGGCGCGGCTGATCGGCCGCGAGCAGGGCCGCCCACGGGCCGAGGTCGCGAGCACCGAGCTACTGACCGCGATCGACGCGCTGATCTGGATAGCGGAGGACGGCGCGCGGGTGCTCGGGGCAAGGCGCGTGGGGATCCACCGCTCGATGGCGCTCTCGCAGCGCGCGCGGGTGGCGTACGAGCCGTTCGGCGTGGTGGGGGTGATCGGCGCCGGCAGCGCCCCCTTCGCGCAGCCGCTCGCGCAGATCGCCGGCGCCCTGCTGGCGGGCAACGGCGTGGTGTTCAAGCCTGCGCGGCGCGCCTGCCTGACGGGCGAGCGGATCATGGGGGTGCTTGCGCGCGCCACGCTGCCTGAGGGCCTCGTGCGGGTGGTGCACGGCGGAACGCAGGTGGGGGTGGCGCTCGCGCGAGCGCCTGTGGACAAGGTGCTGTTCACCGGCTCCCCCACCGTGGGGCGTGCAGTGGCACGGGCGTGCGTCTCGCAGGAGAAGGAGGTGACGGTCGAGCTGGGCGGCAAGGACGCGATGCTGGTGCTCGCCGACGCGCACGTGGCGCGGGCCGCAAGCGGTGCGCTGTGGGCCGGCTGCGCCGGCGCCGGTCAGGCGCGCGGCTCGATCGAGCGCGTCTACGTCGAGCGCGAGGTGTCCGAGCGGCTACTCACGCACCTCGTCAACGGCGCGCGAGCGATGCGCGCCGGCGACCCCGAGCGCGCGGGCGTGCAGATGGGTCCGCTCGCCTCCAGGCGGCGCCTGGAGCACGTGCGCGAACTGGTCGAGGAGGCGGTCGCGCAGGGTGCGCGGTTGCACTGCGGCGGCCCCCTGCAGGCGCCGCCCGAGGGGTGCACCGAGGAGGCCGCGTTCTACGCGCCGGCGGTGCTGAGCGGGGTGACGCACGAGATGCGTCTGATGCGCGAGCCGCTCGACGGGCCGGTGCTCGCAGTAATCGCCGTGGACTCGACCGACCGCGCGGTGGAGCTCGCCAACGACTGCGAGTACGCGCTGGGCGCCTCGATCTGGACGGCCGACCGCCACCGGGGGCTGCGCATCGCGCGCGAGCTGCACACCGGGATGGTGTGGCTCAACGACCACCTCCCCGCCCCCACGATCGCGCGCGGCCCTTGGGGCGCGGCGGCCGGTGGGGGGCTGGGGCGCACGCTCGGCGAGACCGGCCTGCGCGGCTGCGCCCAGGAGAAGCTGATCGCGTGGAGCCCCTCCGGCGCGCGCGGGCTGTGGTGGCCGCCCCACGACGCGCTGCACGAGCGCGCCGCCCACGCGGTTGCGCAGCTGCGCTCGGCCCGCGACGCCGACCGCGAGCGCGCTTGGCGCCAGGGACTGGGGCCGCTCGTGCGGGTGGGAATGCGATCCCTGCGGCGATAACCTCTTGACATGCCCGCCCAGGCCTATGCAGGCAAGGAGTGCGTCTGCCAGCTGCGCAGGGGGATCTGCGACCAGTCGTGCGTACAGGGGATGCTCGACACCCCCTTCTACATCGCCTGCTTGAAACTGAGCGGCCGCCGCTGCGTGGTCGTCGGCGGCGGGGAGATCGGCTTGGAGAAGGTCGAGGGACTGCTCGCGTGCGCCGGCGAGGTGACGGTGATCGCGCCAGGCGCTCTGCCTGCCCTGCAAGAGTACGCGCGCGAGGGCTCGATCCGCTGGGAGCAGCGCGAGTATGCCGGCGCCGCCGATTTGGAGGGCGTGTTCATGGCGATCGCGGCGACTGACGACACCGATGTCAACATCCGCGTGTGGGAGGACGCCGAGCAGCGAGCGATGCTCGTCAACGTCGTCGACGTGCCGCCACTGTGCAATTTTATCCTGCCGGCGATCGTGCGCATCGGCCCGCTGGCGATCGCAATCTCCACCGCCGGCGCCTCGCCGGCGCTCGCCAAGCGCATGAAGCGCGAGATCGCCGCGCTGTTCGGCGAGGAGTACGCGCGCCTGGCGGTGCTGCTCAACGAGGTGCGCGGCTGGGCCAAGGACACGCTGCCCTCCTACGCCGAGCGGCGCGACTTCTTCGAGGGGATCGTCGGCGGCGACCCCGACCCGATCGTGCTGCTGCGCGAGGGCGAGGAGCCGGCCGTGCGCGAGCTGATCGAGCGCGCCCAGCGCGCGTGTGCGCTCCAGGTTGCGGGCACCTGAAGGCAGAGTGGCCGCGCTCGAACTGGAGGACCTGACGCGGCTCTACGGCGAACGCGAGGCGCTCGCCGGGGTCTCGCTCTCGCTGCAGCCCGGCCAGACGCTGGTCGTGCTCGGCCCCAACGGCGCCGGCAAGACAACGCTGCTGCGGGTGCTCGCCACATTGCTGCGTCCTCATTCCGGGAAGGTGCGCGTGCTGGGACGCAGCCTGCCCGACGAAGCGTGGGCGGTGAGGGGTCGTGTGGGCCTGCTCGGCCACGAGCCGCTGCTCTACCGAGAGCTGACCGCGAGCGAGAACCTCCGTTTTCACGCGCGCCTGCACGGGGTTGGGATGGAGCGAGTGCAGGAGCTGCTGGAGGCGGTGGGCATGGCGGCTCGCGCCGCGGAGCCGGTGCGGACGCTCTCGCGGGGGATGGTGCAGCGGGTGGCGACCGCCCGGGCGCTGCTGCACGACCCTGAGCTGCTGCTGCTGGACGAGCCGCGCGCCAACCTCGATCCCGCGGGGGCGGAGCTCGTGGAGCCGCTGATCGGGCCTGCCTCGGGCCGTACTCGGGTGGTGTGCAGCCACAACCCGGAGGCCGACCTCGACGGAGCGGATCTCGTGCTGGGTCTGCGTAGTGGACGCCCTGCGCTGCTGGCAAATCCGGCCGCACTCAACGGCACAGAGATCAAGGACCTGTACACGTGAAGACCGTGACCGCGCTGCTGCGCAAGGAGCTGCTGGTCGAGCTGCGCACGCTGGAGTCGGTGCCGGGGATGTCGCTGTTCGCCGTGACCGTGTTCGTGATCTTCCACTTCGCGCTGAACAAGACCGGCGTCAACGGCGACGAGGCCTCGGGGATCCTGTGGGTGACGCTGCTGCTTGCCGCGATGCTGGGGATCAACCGGCTGTTCGTTGCCGACGCCGAAGATGGCGGCTTCGACGGCTTCCTACTGGCGCCGGTCGACCGCTCCGCGCTGCTGGTTGCGAAGGCGCTCGCGCTGCTCTCCTACCTGGTGGTGTTGGAGCTGATCGCCGTGCCGGCGTTTGCGCTGCTGCTGCTCGAACCCTCGCTTGGGCCGGCGCTGCCGGATCTGCCGGGCGTGCTGGCACTGGGGGATCTCGGCATCGCGCTGATCGGCACGCTGGTGGCCGCGATCGCCGTACGCACCCGCGCGCGCGACCTGCTCGGGCCGCTGCTGGCGCTGCCGCTGTTGGTGCCGGTGGTGCTCGGCGCGGCGCGCGCCACCGCGCCGCTGTTGACGCTGACCCATCAAACCGAGCCGTCACTGCGCTGGCCGTTGATGCTCGCGCTCTATGATCTGGTCTTCGGGCTGATCGCCTACGCCGTGTTCGACTTTCTTCTGGAGGACTAGACCCATTGCAACCCCTCCGCCCGCGCTTCTTTCGACCTTCGTTTAAGGACTAGAGCCATCACCGCCAGCCCCTCCACAGCCCGCGGCCATACCAGTCACCCGCTCTACGGACAGGGGTTGCGCACGCTCAGCATCGCCACCGTCGCCGCGATGGCGCTCGGGCTCGGGCTGGTGTTCTTCTACGCACCCCTCGAAGCCGAACAGGGCTTCCTGCAGAAGATCTTCTACGTGCACGTCCCCCTCGCGATCGTCGCGCTGTGCGGCTTCGTGCTCGGCGGGCTGCTCGCGATCCAGCACCTGCGCACGCGCGACTCGCGCTGGGACATGCGCTCCTATGTGGTGATCCACATGAGCCTGATCTTCGCCGTCGGCACGCTGATCACCGGCTCGATCTGGGCGAAGGGCTCGTGGGGGCACTGGTGGGTCTGGAGCGAGCCCACACTGGTGTCGTTCCTGATCATCTTCCTGCTGTACGCCACCTACCAACCGATGCGCTTTGCGATCGAAGACCCCGAGCGTCAGGCGCGCTACGCCTCGGTGTTCGCGATCACCGCGGGGGCGTTCGTGCCGCTCAACTACATGGCTGTCAACCTCTCGACCGCCTACGTGCACCCGCGCGTCTTCTCCAGCACCTCCAACCTGCCGGGCTCGATGGCACTCACGCTGCTGGTGTCGCTGCTGGCGATGGTGCTGCTGTTCGCCACACTCTGCAAGTACGAGCTCACCGCCAAGCACGCCCGCGGGCAGCTGCGGGCGCTGCGGCGGCGACTGACGGAGGAGGCGGAGACGCCCGCGCGCCGGCCGCGCAGCGCCGCCCCCTCGCCCGAGCCGTTGCGCCGAGCGGCTTCGGACTTCCACCCCTCCACCGCAGCCACTGCGCGGTCGATCGGAGGATCGAGCGCATGACCCTGAGGTTGCTCGGGGAGACGCCCGCGCTGCCGCTGCATACCGCCGGCAAGTACGTCGCCGGTGCCTACATCGTGCTGTTCCTGCTGGTGCTGATCTACGTCGCGGTCATGGCGGTCCGCCTCGGCCGCATCGAGCGCCAGCTGGGGGAGCTGCTGGAGCTCACCGAGCGCCCGCCGGTTGCCAAGGATCCATCCGCCGCGCGCTCAGGCGAGTTGGAGGCCGAGGCGCTCGATCCCGTCCACGCGGAGTCCACCCCCGCATGAGCGAACTGCTGGCGCTCGGCATCTCGCACAAGACCGCCCCGGTGGCGTTGCGCGAGCGCCTGGCGTTCACCGAGCCGGGCGCGGTAGCGCTCGCCGAGCGGCTGATCGCTACCGCGGAGGTGCGCGAGGCGGTGGTGCTGTGCACCTGCAACCGCACGGAGCTCTACCTCGTCGTCGGCGGGGCGGGCGGGGATCCAGTTCACGCGCAGGACGACGCGCTGGGGATGCTTGCCGACCACGCCGCGATCGGCCGCGCCGAGCTGGCGGGGGAGATCTACTCGCCGCGTAACTGCGACGCCGCGCGACACCTCTACCGCGTGACCGCGGGCCTCGAATCGATGATCGTCGGCGAGGCCGAGATCCAGGGTCAAGTCAAGCGCGCCTTCGAGGCGGCGCTGCAGGCCCGCTGCACCGGGCCGCTCTCCAACCGCCTGTGGAGCGCCGCACTGACGGCGGGCAAGCGGGTGCGCTCGGAGACCAGCATCGGCTCCAGCCACGTGAGCGTCCCCTCCGCCGCGGTGGGGCTCGCCGTCGAGCTGCTCGGTGACCTTCGCGAGCGCCACGTGGTGATCCTCGGGGCCGGCGAAACCAGCGAGCTGACGGCGCGGGCACTGGCCGACCGAGGAGCCGGCACGATCTTCGTCGCCAACCGTCACGCCGACCGCGCGCGCAGCCTCGCGCAGCGCTTCGGCGGCTCGGTCGTCGGCCTCGATGGGCTGCCGGAGCAGCTGACGAGCGCCGACATCGTTGTCTCCTCCACCTCCTCGCCGCACCCGATCGTCGGACGCGACGAGCTGGCGCAGGTGCTCGACCAGCGCGAGGGACGGCAGCTGCTGCTGATCGACATCGCCGTACCGCGCGACATCGACCCCCGCTGCGGCGAGCTGGAGGGCGTGACGCTGTACGACATCGACGACCTCCAGCAGGTGGTCGCGCGCAACCTCGACACCCGCGCGAGCGAGGTGCCGCGGGCCGAACAGATCGTCGAGGAGGAGATACGGCGCTTCGCCGGCTGGCTCGGCCAGCTCGATGCCCTGCCGACCGTAAGCGCGCTGCGCGAGCACGGCGATGCGATCGTCGCGCAGGTGCTGGCGGAGAACGACGGCCGCTGGGAGTCCGCCTCGCCCCGCGACCTCGTGCGCGTGGAGGCCCTTGCCCGCTCCATCGCCAACCGCATCCTGCACGAGCCCACGATCCGCCTGCGCAGCCTCTCGGAGACCCGCTCCCACGCCTCGCTGCAGCTGGTGCGCGAGCTGTTCGCGCTGCAGGAGGACGGCGAGGGTAAGGCCTCCGGGGAGGACGCCTCCGCGGGTGGCGGCGACCAGGGCTCCGAGCTCGCCGAGGTGCACGACCTGCAGCGGCGCCGGCGCAAGGGCACGTAGGCAGCGGAAAAAGGAACTGGGAGGGGCTCGTGCGGATCGGAACGCGTGGCAGCGCCCTCGCGCTCGCGCAGGCGCGGCTGGTCGCCGGGCTGGTGGAGGCCCACCTTGCCGCATCTCCCGCCGGCGCGGCCACCCCGGTCGAGCTGGTCACGATCGCAACCGCCGGGGACCGGGACTCGGCCACCGAAGAGGCCGGTTCCGGGAACCGCCACCCCGTGGACGAGGGACTTCCGGCTGGAGGCGACAAGTCCCGCTGGGTGAATGAGTTGGAGCGCGCGCTGAGCGCCGGCGAGATCGACCTTGCGGTGCACTCCGCCAAGGATGTGCCGGGAGAGCTGGCCGACGGCTTGGCTCTGCTGGGTGCACCGGCCCGCGCGGCGGCCGAGGATGTGCTGTGCGCCGCGCGTGCGATGTCTTTCTTTTCGGACGCCAACCAACCGGCCGGCCTGGACAGCCTGCCCCCGGGCGTGCGGGTGGGGACGAGCAGCATCCGCCGCGCCGCGCAGCTGCGAGCCGCGCGCGAGGACCTGGAGGTGGTCGCGGTGCGCGGCAATGTCGACACGCGCCTGCGCAAGCTCGGCGAGGGCGGCTTTGACGCGCTCGTACTTGCCCGCGCCGGCCTGCAGCGCCTCGAACGCGAGGCCGAGATCGCCGCGGTGCTCGACCCCGCCCGCTTCGTCCCCTCCCCCGGCCAGGGAACTCTGGCGCTGGAGGGACGCGCCGACGACGAGGCCGCGCGCGCGGCGGCGCAGGCGATCACCGACACCAAGACGTTCGCCTGCCTGCAGGCCGAGCGCGCCGTGGCACACGCGCTCGAGGCAAGCTGCAATACGCCGCTCGGTGCGCACGCCCACGATTACGGCTGCGGCTGCCTGCTCCTGCGCGCCTGGGTCGGGCTCCCCGACGGCTCCGCCTGGGTCGGCGACGAGCTGCTAGGGGGCTTCTACGACCCCGAGGCGCTCGGTCGCCGCGTGGCGGAGAGGCTCCTCAGCGCCGGCGCCGGAGAGCTGCTGCGCCAGGCAGCAGAGTCGGCGATCACGATCGGCGGACACCAGTGAGCCGTAAACGCCACCACACAGTAGGCGGGGGAGGGTTCGCTGTTGTCGTTCACCAGCGCGCTGTCGAAAACCGCTTCGTTTTCGGGGCGCGGATGCTCTCCGCTGGGGTCTGGGGCGCCATACATGTAGTAGTCGACGAGTTCCACACGCCTCGATACGTCCGCGAGGCGTAGGAAGTCTTCCGCCGAGATACGCTGCGATTCGGGATTGCCGTCGAGCGGCGTGGGCGTGAAACCGTTATCCAGCTCCACGCCCTGCTCGCTCAGCCAGATTCTGGGCTTACCCAAGCCCGTGTTTGTCAGCTTCGCAAACTCCTCCGCGTCACGGTTTTCGTATTTTGCCAGTTCACTGGTCGATCCGGGAACGAGGTCGCGGTAGTCGTGCAGACCCCATACTCGCGGCTTGAGCCGGTGCTTCACCATGAATTCCTTGTAACGCGACGCATATGGCCCGAATTCGGCAAATTCGCCGGCAACCATCGTGCAGCCGCAGTGGAGTTCGATCATCACCGCGTTGGCCACCCGCCACAGCACCCCAGCCTGCGCCGCAGAGAGCGAGGCTCTGCCTCCATCCGGCTCATTCCAAGCTCCCCATAGCCTCACCGCCGGCAGGCCCGCCGCGGCGTTTATGTGGTCTTTGATGAGTACGCGGACAGCTTCCCGGTACCTCTTGATCGGCGGCGCCCGGCAGGCTGTCCGATCCAGGCAACCCTTCGACCACAGGGTGATGTATGGCTGGAGGTGTTCTCCGTTGGCGTTCACTTCCTGGACTTTCCGCAGCCACATGGTCAACGCTTCGCCCTGCGTGAATTCGAGCTTTTTTTCTGCCTTCTCTTTCTCTTCCCGTTTTTCCGTCGACGCGAGGACAGCTTCGTAAGGGAGCACCAGCCGCGCGACGCGGATGTGCAGCGGCCCTTCGAGCAGCCGCCGATCGAAGACCGGGCCGAAGGCCGCGGCACGCTGGTCGGACAGTCCGTAACGGAGGTCCTGGGGGCGAGCCGCGCTGGCTCGGTTGCTCGGCGCGGCGACCGTTGCCGCCACCTCGACCGGGAAGACCGTGGTGGGCGCCGGCGACACGCTCACCGTGATCGTACTCCCAACGACGCTTAGCGACGCGGGCACACTGCTGCCGCGGGCGTCGGCGGCCATTGGCGGCTCGACCACCATCAGTGTCGTGCCGCCCGTCTGCTGTTCCGCCGCCGCCAGCGAGTTCGTAGCCGCGGCGTACTGGGTCTGAGTTTCTTGGGGCCGGGGCTCGCCGGGGATCGATTGAGCCGAGGCGGTCGGGGACGTCAGCGCTTCCAAGGCGTTGCCCAGCGGGCCTTCCCAGGGCCGCCCATCGGGGCCCGCGACGACCGCGACGCTTCCATCGGCAAGTTGCTGCAGGTGCTGGTCGGGGCCCAGGCCGACTTCCCAGGAGAACGTGGTGGGGGCTTCGGAGGAGCGCAGTTGCACGATCGTCGTGACCCCGAGCGCGTCGGGGCGGACGATCGCGTCGGCCGCCGGCCAGGTGCCGACGAACAGCGCCGCGGCGCTGTCGAGAACGGTCGGCGTGCTCGCCGTCGGCGTGGTATCCAGCGGTGTGAAGCTCAGTTCGCCGTCCCGCGTGTTGACCGCAAATTCCCCTGCGGCTTCCTTGGAGATCGTGGAGCTTGTTAGGGCGCCCGTGGCGGAGAGTTCTTCGCCACCGTCGCCGATCGCCGGCTGCACTGGCTGGCCTTCGAGGCTCGCCGAAGACGAGGGGACGAGCACCGCTGGATCGGTGCGCTGCGCCACTTCCTCTGCCTGCAAGGCGCTCGCTTCGCCGTCGCCGGCGACCACACCGCCGGCACGCGCAGGCGGGGCACCAGTGATCAAACCGCCGGCACGTACTGGCCCGGCGCCGGTCAACAGCGCCAGCCCGAGCATCAAAGTCCCGATCGGGACGCCGACTGCCGTCCGTCGCCATACGCCCATGCCGTCACACCTTTCAGTCGGCCGATCATGCGCCTCACTGGGCGTTGGAGGCAACGCCGGTAGGACTTGTACTAGCGTGGCGCCCGTGCAAGCGTACCTCGACGGCGAACCCGATGACGGTGGTAGGTGAACGGGCGCGTCTTCCTCGTCGGCGCCGGCCCCGGTGACCCCGGCCTGTTGACGGCGCGCGCGCTGGAGCTGATCGCGCAGGCCGACACGATCCTCTACGACCGCCTGATCCCCACCGAGGCGCTGGAGGGCGCCCGCGCGGACGCCGAGCTGCTGTTCGTCGGCAAGGAGGGAGGGGGAGAGTCGGTGCCGCAGGAGCAGACAGAGGCGCTGATGGTGGAGCGAGCGCAAGCGGGCAAGGTGGTGGTGCGGCTGAAGGGCGGCGACCCGTTTGTGTTCGGTCGCGGCGGCGAGGAGGCACTCGCGCTGCGCGCCGAGGGCATCCCCTTCGAGGTCGTGCCCGGGATCACCGCGGGCGTTGCCGCCACCGCCTACGCGGGCATCCCCGTCACCCACCGCGGGCTCGCCAGCGCGGTGGCGCTGATCACCGGGCACGAGGACCCCGACAAGGAGGAGACGGCGATCGACTGGCCCGCGCTCGCGGCCTTCCCAGGGACGCTCGTCTTCTACATGGGTGTGCGTCAGCTGCCGCACATCGCCGCCTCCCTGATCGCCGCAGGGCGACCCGCCTCCGAGCCCGCGGCGATCGTCGAACGGGGCACGCTGCCCCACCAGCGCACCGTCACCGGCACGCTCGCCACGATCGCGGAGCGGGCGCGAGCGGAGGGCGTCAGGGCACCCTCGATCACCGTGGTGGGCGCTGTCGCCGGGCTCGCTGGTCAGCTCGCCTGGCGCGCGCCGCTGCCGCTGAGCGGGCGCACCGTGGCGGTCACTCGCGCCCGCGCCCAAACCAGCGAGCTCGCCCGGCGGCTGCGAGAGCTCGGCGCTGAGGTGGCGCAAGCGCCGGTGATCCGCATCCAACCGCTCTGCTCCACCCCCCTGCGGCTCGGTGACAATGCACTCTTTTCAGAGCCCAACCAATCCGCTCCGAGCCCGCCGTCAGTCGCCCCTCTCGACCCGCCAGCACCACTCGACCTCTCTCCGTACGACCTGATCTGCCTCACCAGCCCCAACGGCGTCGCCCATCTGTTTGAGCGCCTCGCCCAATCCGACCTCCATCCCACGGATGCGCGTGCATTGGCCGGTGCGCGCGTCGCGGCGATCGGGCCCGGCACCGCACGGGCGCTTGCCGAGCACGGCATCACCGCGGACATCGTCCCCGAGCGCTACGTCGCCGAGTCGCTGGTGGAGGCGCTCGCCGAGCTGCCGATCCGCCACGCGCTGGTCGCCCGGGCGCGCGAGGCCCGCGACGTACTCCCCGACGCCCTGCGATCCCATGGCGCCGAGGTAGACGTACTGGAGCTGTACGAAACCGTCGCCGAGCCGCTCTCCCCGCCGGCGCTCGCCGCGGCCAGGGCGGCCGACTACATCACCTTCACCTCGTCCTCGACCGTGCGTTTCTTCCTGGAGGCCGCCGGCGGTCGCGCAGACCTGTCGCCGACCACGCGCATCGTCTCGATCGGCCCCGTCACCAGCGCGACGCTGCGCGAGCACAGCATGGAGCCCGATGTTGAGGCCGCGGATCACGACATCGACGGCCTAGTGGCAGCGCTGCTCGCGGATGCCGCCTCACGCAATGAGTGAGAGCGCGCCGCTCGGCCATCCCCGCTTGCATCTGCGCAGCACCGATTCGACCAACGAGCGCGCCCGCGCACTCGCACTGGCGGGAGCCCCTCGCGGCACGCTCGTAACCGCCGCCGAGCAGACCGCGGGCCGCGGACGCCAGGGCCGCCGCTGGAGCGCCCCGGCGGGCAGCGCGCTGTTGATGTCGCTGATCCTGCGGAACCCTCCTCCACTGTTGCCGCTGATTGCCGCGGTCGCGGTGTGCGACGTGGCCGGGGACGACGCCCGTGTGAAGTGGCCCAACGATGTCGTGTTCGTGCGCGGCGGGCGTTTGGCAAAGCTGGCTGGGATCCTGATCGAGGGCCGCCCGCAGGAGGGTTGGGCCGTGGTCGGCATCGGCCTCAATGTCGCGGTGCGGGTGGAGGAACTGCCGGTCGAGCTGCGCGGCACCGCCGCCAGCCTGGGGCTTTCGAACGAGGAGATCGAGCCGCTGCTGGCGCGGCTGCTCGCGGCGCTCCAGCGGCGTCTCGGGGAGCCACCGGCCGAGGTCCTCGACGCGTGGCGTGCGCGCGACGCGCTGTGCGAACGGGAGATCTCGTGGGCCGGGGGTCGGGGGCGCGCCGATGGCGTCGAAGGCAGCGGGCGTCTGATCGTCGAGCTCGCCGGTGGCGGACACACCACGCTTGATGCCGGCGAGGTTCATCTCGCGTTGGGGGATTAGCTCACGAGATGGTTCAGCCCGACACGTAGACTCGGGCGGTGGTCATCGAGTGCTTCGCCTGGACCGATCACGCCCTGCTTCGGCTTGACCAACGACATCTGACGCGATCTGATGTCGAGCATGCGATCCGCGACGGACACCGCGGACGGCAGGTCAACGATGGGCAGGCCGACTGGCTCATCGAGGGCCTCACCGCCGGCGGGGTCCGTTTTGAAGCCGTATACACCATCCCGCCCGGAATGATGAGACGACAGCGCGCATCGTGTCGGCGTGGCAGGTGGGCTAGTCGCTGGGGACCTGGCACGGTAACCTCGAATGACTATGTATGCCTACTACGACCCCGAGGCGGACATTGCCTGGCTCCCGACCGGCGAGTCCGACGATGTCGTCAGCGAGCGCGTCCCTGGCGGTCTACGCGACTACGACCGTGCGACTCATACGCTCGTCGCTATCGAGATCTGGGACGCCAGCACCCGCCTACCTCGAACCTTGCTCGAAGCCCTGCCGACACCCGCCGCGCCCCGCAGCGCTGCCGCGTAGAGCGGCCGGAAGCTGCAGCTCCACGACGGTATATTGGGCCTCCCAGGGGCCATAGCTCAGCTGGGAGAGCGCCTGCTTTGCAAGCAGGAGGTCGCCGGTTCGATCCCGGCTGGCTCCACTTGAGAACTGCCTGCTAATCGGCAGGTTTTGAGACTGGCGCCAGCGACGGGCTACGGCAGAGATCAAGCAAAGGTCAAGCAGGCGCTTTAGGAGCAGCGGCCGGCTGGCTTTCCGGCGACGCTACCGTTGGATCGCTGGGGCTAGGCTCGGGCTTTTCCGCTGGGCTGCTGGCCGCCGTAGATGGCATCGACCATCCGGCCCCGCGATTCCCCGAGCGCGATCTCCAAGCCCAGCATTCGGGTATCGCTCATCACACGTACTTGTATTCCCTCGGGCGACCCAACCGCCCGGTAGACCCGGTACGAGGCCACCGTACCGTCACGCACGCAGAAGGCTTTCTCGAAGCGTTTGGTGATCAGTCGCGCGAGGTTGTCGAGATCCATGCCGTCGGTCGTTTCGCCTCGGACGGCGATGTCGAGCGCCACCCAGCTATGCAGCGGCGCGCGCGCCATGAGGAAGTGTCGGCGATGCCGCTCGACCCGCCGCTCAACCTCGCTCTCCCACGCGGAGCTAGTGCCCTTGCCCATCCCGCGTAGAGGAAGCATCAGCCGGGAGCCACTGACGCCGCGCAAAGCCGAGTGCAGGTTGTGCGCGGGAAGAAGCTGGAACGCCCGACGCATGTCGTCGGAGAGCGGTCCGGGCCGGTCGATATCGGCGAACGTCCCCGACGTCAGCCGCTCCTCCTCATGCAAGGCGATCAGGTCGTCGGTGGCTTGAGCGCCGGGTCCATCGGACATGGCGCTGCGCTTTGTTTTGAGCTTCAGCAGCTTTGTCTCGTCCCGGATGCCCCAATTGTTTCGGAACGGCGACCGGGCGTGGCCACGGAAGATCAAGCGGCGGAAGGTGCGGTCGTACAGTCGCGTATATGCCTCCAGCGGTTTGATCTCGATGTACACCTGGCCCTTCCGGCCACCGCCTTCGGGCTCGTAACCGTCCATCATCGGGTGGTCGAGGCCACGGCGGTGCACCACGAGGTGCTCAATCTGGCGATCGTTGTCGTACGCAATCCCCTCAAGCGCGTCGATGTAGGCCTTGACCACGCCCGGCATCAGCGGCTGCTGCCCACCTTCTGGAACTTGGATCTCAAGCTGGACGGAAACCGGCGTCGGTGCGGCGAGCATACGGCGTCCGAGTTCTGCCGACTGGCGGCGCGCTTCATCCTTGAACACCTCCTCCCTGTACGCGAATTGCGCTCCCTGCTTCCGGTTCCTCGGCTTGCGCAGCAGCTCCTGTGGCTCGACGAGCACGATGATCTCCGACGCGAGCAGGTCAAGCTCGTGTTCTATTGCCTGAGGGCTGTTAGAGGGGGTCGGTGGGAGAAGCTTGCGCACGTTCCCATGATGCCAACCGGCAAGTCATGGGCTACGATGGCGGACAAGGGACATCCACGCGGTGTCCGAACCCTGACCACGAGGAAGGGAACATATGGCCGTATGGCTTAAGACATTCCGTGAGGGCAACGCGCTCTCTCCCCGCAAATCACCTACCGATCTCCCCGAGGTCGGCGGTCGGCGGATCTTTTTCGAGCCTCTGAGTTTCAACTCGGATGGTTCGCCGAAGATAACTCGTCATGGCGAGCCGATGGGCAAGCCAAGCTACGAGGTTGGCGATCTCATAGGGGGCTACTGGAACGGTTCATATGAGGTAAGCGAGGTATGGGAGGTCATCGGCGAACCTAACGTATCCGAACTGGACGGCTGGGCTTGGGAGACGTCAGTTGAACTCCGAGCACTGCGCAAGCCGGGAGTACCGCTCGGCGACTTGGCGATTCGACCGAAGACTCTAGCCCGTCGAGTTCGGCTCCGACTTCGGCCGGATCAGGAGGCGCTGCTGGAAAGCATCTTTGAACTCTAAAGAGATTGCCAGGCCGACCTCCAGTGCATCTATTTGTGCGCGGTGGCCCTTGGCGTAGCGAGCGTATGGTGGTGCGCATGAGCCAGCATCGGGCGCAGGGCTTGATTGAACTCCGAGGTGATCTGTGCTGCACGTGCGTGGACAGCCCGCCAGAACACGAACTCCGCGACGTGAGGGAACGCAACGAACGCCACCGCAACGACAACCGCAACCAGGCGTGGGCGTATCAGCCGAGCGAGCGAGAGCCAATCGAACAGATCCATCGTGTCCAGCGTACGACCCGAGTAGGCGGAGCCTAGGCAACGCAGCCGATCCCACCATGCTCAATCACGGCCTTGTGACCGGTCGCCAGCAAAAGAGCCAGAGGCTCCGTCCACGCTTACCGGCATGGGAGCGCCGAGTGTTTGGGCTTGCCGTATAAGCGCTGTCGCCCACCCGCCGAGAACGTGATCGTCGAGCGGCGCGACCGTCGGTAGTACGCGCCACAGTTCGGCGAACAGCGTCACGGCTATTGACCCCGTTTCCGCGACACGCAAATCATCGAGAGCGACGACATCCGCTACGTCGCCAGTAGCGTCAGACGGAAAGAGACCGCCCATGAGCGCCGCAGGCGCGGCGTGCACCTGCTCAGACCACAACACAAATAGCTGCTCGTATTGAGCATGTCGGAGAGCGTTGCGCGAACCCCGTGTCAACGCCTTGACGTTCTTGCCACACCAGCTCCTTGACCAGACGACGCGCCCTTTCGCATCCACTTTTCGGAACTCGGGGAACCCATGCTCAAGAAGGCCGTCGAGCGTGGCAGCACGACCCTGATCGACAGGGCGACCGGTCGCCCGCTCATAGTCAAGCATCACGCGCTGGCTGCGCACTATCTGCAGCAACCCAAACTTCGCAAAGCGGAACACTGTCTCCTCACGATCAGGTTGCGCGGCGATGTGTTCTACGTTGACCAACAGCTCAAAAAGCTGGCGGACCGGACCAGCTGCCGACTCCCAATGTGCGTTCTCCAGTAGTAGCCGTGCCGACTTGACGGCGTTTACTCCACGGACCAGCACTTCCGCGTCGAATCTGACCAGCTCGCTCCCTTCCGCTGGCGTCTGTGCGATTGCTCTGTCGCCAGCCGACGTGACCGCCTTCATCGTCGTGAACAGATCTTTCAGACGTGTTCGTGGATCTGGTAGCCGCTGTGGCTCGCCGGGCCGCTGACGACCCTGCTTGATGCGGCGCTTGTCCTTCTTCGCGGCCATCGGAGCTAGCGTAGTGGCCAAGAACGAAGCCAGGCGACACCGCCCTTGGCCGTGTCCTGTTCGGCCCCAAAGCTTCCGCCGGTAGGTCTGCTCTGATCGCGAGCAAGTCCAAAAACCGATGTGGCCGGGCAGGTGTTGACGCACCCGCCCGGCCTGTAGCACCGAAGCACCTACCTTCGATGCCACGCCTCCCACCGTAGAGCTGTCTGCGGATGATCCGGTGTGCTCGGTGGTGCACGTGTTCGGTGCTCGAAAGGAGGCCGAATGAGCGCAGTATCTGTCGAGCCCGTCACAACGCGGGCCGGCGTTCCCGAGTACCCCGTTCAGCACTCGCTCGACGTTCTGGGTGGGTGCTTGACCATGAGCCGGGCTGTGCTGCTCTTGTATGGCGAGGAGCATGTGAACCTGGCGCTGGCCGACGAGTTGGCGCTCGATGGCTATGAGGTTCGCCGCGCCAGCGATCCTGCAAAGCTGCGCGCCGCGTGCGAGGTCTGCGAGGTCGACCTCGTGATCTTCGGTCGCGCAGCGCGCCGAGGCGCGGGCCTCGACGTGCTGCGCCAGCTACGCGCGGGTGCGTTCGCGCCCGAGGTCAAGCCAAGTCTACGCACGCTCTGGATGAGCCCAAACGGCGAGCTGGGTGACGTGCTGCGTGGATTCGAGGCTGGAGCAGACGACGTGCTGCGCGCTCCCTTTGCCTACACCGAGCTTCGCGCCCGCGTGCAGGTGCTCGTGCGCCGTGAACCAGCCGACATTCCTGGTGTGATCGAGTACCAGGAGCTTCGGATCGACACGGCAGCGCATGAGGTCACGGTCGGGGTGATGCGTGTTGGCTTGCGCCGTCTGGAGTACGCGCTGCTTGTGCATCTTGCGCGGGAGCCCGAGCGCGTCCACACCAAGGACGAGCTGCTGCGAGAAGTGTGGGGCTTTCGCTCCGCTGGCACGACGAGGACTCTGGACTCGCACGCCTGCCGGCTGCGACAAGCACTTGCTCGCGCAGGCGCAGAGGATTGGGTGCCTGCGACTCGTGGGGTCGGCTATCGCCTCGCTCCGAACTCCCACGGCCGGCTGCTGGCGGTATAGCCCGATGCCGGTGCGTTACATGACCGTAACGGCCTCGTGTCGGAGTCGTTCACCGCGCGCATGGAGCCCGAAAAGCACTGTAGAGGTAGACACGTCCCTAACGACTATGGCCCCGGCGCGAGGCGGCAACCCCGCCCGGGACCGTGACACAGGAGGTAACGACTCCCATGCACGATCAACGTAGCTCAGTTGAATCCGAGGCGCACGCCTATCTCGACCAGGCCGTGCTCCAGATCATGCTCGACAACGAGCGGCAGCGACCCATCTCAGAAGCCGAGGTCGCGCGCATCGTCAGTACCCCCGGCCACGTCCCGGCGAGCCTCAAACGCCTGCGCGTAGCGGGCCTCATCCACCGCTGGAACGACCTGGCGACCGCGACGCACGCGGCCGTCTACTACCACGAAATTACGCAGCACACAGACCCCGATTCTCGGCACGAGCACGTTTGGGACAGCGCGGTCCTCGAAAGCCTGATCGTGCGCGGCAACGACGGGCAGGGACCGCTCACCGTCGAGCAGCTTTGGCACGCCTTCGGCACGAAGAAAAAGCACAAGAACTCCATCATCGACGCGCTGGACCGTCTGGAAGCCGCTGGATTGATCGAACGCCGTGCCGGCCGGTCGATCGCCTCAGAGGTCGCCCAAACCCTCGACCGCGTTTTGTCGCTCTGACGAGGGGGATCAGATCATGCATATAACCGAGCTTGACCTGAGTGCCGCCGCTCGCCTGTGCTTGGAGGCGGCCGACATCTACGAGGTTGACCGGCTCCTTGAGCATGGGACGGGACGGCTGATCCAGCGCCCCGAGTTCAGCAAGGGCGCGGAGCTATACGAAATCGTCCGCGAGCTACACCGTCGCGGTCTGACGTTCGCACGGCCCGGAGGGCACATACAAGGGGAGCGTGAGCTTGAAATGTTCCGACTACGGGCGGTCGTGGGGCTCTCCCTCGATGAGATCACCGAACGGTTCAACCTCAGTCGCGGGCGTGTCCACCAGCTCCTTCGCCTGCACTTCCGGCTGGATGCAGTGCCACCCGCGACGCGAGCGCACCGGCCGCAAGCGACTTGCCACCGTCCGCACACGCTCAAGGACCGTCACCGGCTATATCTCTTGGCGCGCGTGGCAATAAAGCGCTACTACCGCAGACCGATCACTGTCGAGGACGTAGCGAAGGCGCTGGCGAGTTCCCCCAGGCAGCTCCAGCGCGTCTATTCGCAGTTCAGTGACAGCACCTTCCACGAAGACCTCACGGCCCGACGGATGGACGACGCAGTCGAGCTGCTGTCACGGCCCGCGATCCCCGTGCAAGACGTGTCGCGCCGGGTCGGATACTGCCAGCCCTCGCACTTCGCCCGCGCGTTTCGACGCCGCTACGGCGTATCACCATCCAACTTTCGGGCCAAGTCGTGCCGCGCAACGCATCACAACGGCGTCGGTGCTCAGCTACTCCTGACTGAGCGACTACAAGAGGAGTACGACTCGTGCGTGGGCCGCGTGTATACCGACACGGAGGACGCTTGCTTTGCCCGAGTAGCGGCACCGGCCGGTTAGCTTGAGTCCAGTTCGTCGAGTGGGGTATAACGTAGTCGTGCTAGCAGCCGTCACAGACGACCCCACCTACTGCGAGCTGGCCGAGCAGGCCCTGCGCAGTGCTTGCGATGTCGTGCATATCGAGCTGGCGGGCGTGGAGTTCGGCGAGCGGGATCGCCAGGCCGCCTACTCGTGGTTGTGTTTCGTCGTGGACCCGGAGTCGGACGACCACGCCGCGCGGAACACGATGAGCACGGCGAGTGACCATTTTGCTCTCATCGACCCGAACGGGATTCTGCGCGAGGCGGGCTCGCGGCTCGTCGCGTGCGTGTACAAGGTTGAGGTGGCTGGCGAGGCGTCGCTCACTGTGCGCGGCGACGACGGCCTGCCGCGCTTGATCTCGCCCTGGGCGGAAAATCTGGCTGTGGCACGGGTGGGCTTCACCTACCGCCCGGCGTAGATTTCGCCGTAGGCAGACCTGAGTCCCAACCGTAGGCGGCAAGTCGAAATGCCGGCCGATGCATATGTGGCACTGTCATCCTGCCCAGAACAACGCCTCGCTCGCGGGAACGCCCGACCTGAGCTGTGAGAAGCAGCGCAGGCAGCTTTGCTGTTCGTCAAGGAAACCATCAATAACGTCCTTATCATCAAGTAGCAACTGCACGGCTGACCCCAGTGCCATGTAGGCCAGCGTGGTGGAGAACCCCGCGACTTCATCTATATTGCCTGTAACAGGGGGACCACCATGCATGAGTGCATTGCGAGTGCGACGAAGTCGAGCGTTGCGCTTGTCGAACGCTTCTCCTAGCTCATCCAACCATTTCTTAGCGGCAGATTGGTCGGCGATACGCTGTTTAAGTTCAGAAAGTCGCACCCGCGCCTCGGACTCGTCGGGGGCGATATCGACGAGCTCATCAATACGCTCAAGCACCGTCTTCAGATTGATCGCCGGCAGATGGACCGCGACACTGTAAGGGGGCCGGCGGGTGTCTGTCTCGATGACTGACGTTAGGGAATGTTTGCCTCGCATGTCTGAGTTGAGCTGCCGGTAGCTTGCCTGGACCGAGCGGCGAACCTGTTGATAGATCCAGGCCGGGCGTATGAATTCGGTGACGAAGCGTGCCGGTCGTGCTATTCCTGCCCAGCCGCAGACTTGCTCGACGACTCGATCACATAGGACAAGTCGCGCTGGATTGTCGTTTGCGACCGCCTGCCGTAGCCACACGAGAAGCCGGCCGGCAATCTGTAGCTCGGCTGTGCGCAGCGGTAGGTGCCGTCCCAGTGCGTCGGCGTGCCGCTCGAGTTCTACGGCCGTCTCATCGACTGCAAGCTGGTCTCTGGCCTTGTCGAGGTTGACCATTGACGCACTGGTGCTCGACACGTGCTCGACGATGTAGTGGCTGTCGCTAAGCATCCAGATGTCGTGGTTATCTGCGGCCAGTGCCCCGAACGCGACGATGAACTCCGCTGTTTCGCGTGCCGTTGCGAGCAACCGGGTCGGCGGCATCGCATCGAGCTCTATACGCAGAAAAACGCGCGGGTCGCCGTAGACCTCATGTTTGGCAAGTACCGCCGTCTCTGGATCACTAGCGTCGAGCCACAGCGCCAGTGAGCCGGTCGGGTCTTTGCCGAGTTCGTCAGGTATCCGGTCATCGTTTGGCGCCTGGTGAATCGTCGGCCTGAGAAAGTCGTGGGCATACAGGGTCACGGCTGGACCGAGGGGAAGAATCCACGGGTGGTGGAGGCGCGCTTGTAGATACTCAAGCCATACGACTCCCCCAGCGGAGCGCGCTGGTTCGCCGAGCAGCTTCTCAGAAAGTTGCAGACGATCCGCCGCGCTGATCCCGGCGCGCGCCATAGCGACATCGGCGAGCGCCTCACCACGGAGCGCGGCTATCTCCCATGCGCTATCGGAAAGGACGCCATCGACTCGCTTGAGGAACTCAACGCCATCGTGCCCGTGCAGGTCGGCGAGATCGCGAAGTGCACCGACTCCGTCTTCTGCTCGCGGAGGGTCGCTGGACGCCCAGGCCCCAATCCGCCGAAAGCTCGAGACCAAAAGCTCCGGGCGCAGGGCCACGGTGCGAGTCGCTGTGCTGATGCGTCGCAGCCGGCGGCGCAATGCGTCGTCTGGTGCCGCATCTGCGCCGTCGAAGTGACTGCGGAGCGTACGCAAGTCCTGCACATACCCTGCCAGCTGTTCTTGCAGGGGAGGATCGGCCAAAGACTTAACCATCTGGAGTCCCTCCCGGACATCGTCGAGAAGAGTCTTCCAGTGTTGCGGCCGAGCGTGACGCCACTGACGATCGTCGGCCAGCCATGCATCCAGCTCATCGAGCGTAGGACCGAGCCGGAGCGCTGACGGTCGCTGCCCATGTCGGCTACGTCGCAGGACGCCACGAAGCGTGTCGACGCTGTGCTGCTCGTTGTCGTTGTCGGGGCTATTCATACGCTGAATGGCTGTCTGAACTTCCGGCTCGTGCAGAGGACAGAGCGCGTTCCGCATGAGCCAGCGCTGAAGCGCTGGCTGCTAATAGTGCTTTGTTAGGTTTTTTGTAGGATTCTGCGTCGACTTGGCGAATCCTGCTCGCGTGTGGCAATCGACGCGAGGGGTTTCGAGATGACGGCGACGATGGAGATGGCGGTGGATGGTCCCG
>Ga0302325_10002637_pt1 | contig 43289 bp, 54 predicted proteins | sample Palsa_T0_2_FD_201948 | JGI IMG/M metagenome (GOLD analysis project Ga0302325, IMG submission 201948) | Peat permafrost microbial communities from Stordalen Mire near Abisko, Sweden - Palsa_T0_2 | ecosystem: Environmental > Terrestrial > Soil > Palsa > Peat permafrost | place: Sweden: Abisko... | reverse complement strand
ATGGAATCTCGCGGCGCGCGCCGCCTCCGATCGTTTGCCACAGCGGCTGGCCCGCCTGCCGCGCTGCGAGGTCCCACACCGCCGCTTCCAATCCGCCGCGCGCCATCTTGTGTCCACGGATATGCGCCGTGAGTGGCGCGACGTCGTCGGCGCCGGCCAAGTCGCGGCCCAGCACGCGCGGAATGGCATAATCGCGCAGGATCAGCCAGGCGGAATCGGTCCACTCTTCGTTATAGAACGGCTTCTCGCCGGCGGTGACTTCGCCCCATCCGGAAGCGCCGTCGCCCGACGCTTCGACCAGGATGATGTCGCGCTCGGTGGTGCGCCCGAAACTGGTCTCGAAGAAGTGTACCAGCGGCATGCGGATGTGCCGGAGGGTTATGCGTTCGATTCGCATTCCCACCTCCCGAGCAGATACGCGCCCACGCTTTCGGAGCGTTCGAAGCCAATCACGGCCAGGCCGCGGTCGAAGCCGTTCATCAGCCGCGCGCCCAGCGATTTCTGGATTTCGCGCGCGCGGCGCGGTTCTTCGCGGCGGATGGCGTCGATATCGGCAGGCACTTCGATACGCTCGTCTATGTTGCGTGCCGGCGTGCGCCTTGCGAGGACCGCCTCGGCGTGCGGGCTGGCCAGCCACCATTCGGCCACGCAGCGATCCGTTGGCAATCCGCCATGCAGCGGGCTGGTAGTGGTGCCGTATTGATTTTCCACATAGCGGCGCACGACTGCGCCCAGGCGCTCCATATTGAAGAACGCGTTCTTCAGTTCCAGCGGATCGAAGGTCCATTCGACTAGGGCGATGCCGCGCTGCAGGGCATCTTCGCGCTGGCGCAGCTTCAGCATGCGGCCGACGCCGTGGTTGCGGTATTCCGCCAGCACGCCCAGCATGTGGCTGTGCAGGTACGATCCGCCGCCGGGTTTCAATCCTGGGATGGACAGCAGGAAGCCCACCAGCGTGTTTCCATCATATGCGCCGAACGCCTGGCCACCGACCTTGGTGGCCACCACGAATAGCCGCACGGGCAGCAGTTCGATGTCGCTGAATCCCCACACCGTCTTCTGCAGCCCGACGGCTTCCTGAAACTGGCGGGTTTCGGTCAACGCGCGGAGCTCGATCATCGCTTGGCCTCCTCCCAGAGCGCGTCCATTTCAGCCAGCGTGGCTTCTTCGGGCGATTTGCCTTGCGCGCCGAGCTTGCGTTCGATGTAACCGAAGCGCTGGCGGAACTTGGCGTTGGTTTTGCGCAGGGCCTGCTCGGGATCCACCTTGACGAAACGCGCCAAGTTTACGAGCACGAAAAGCATGTCGCCTAGTTCGCCTTCCAGTTCTTCCTGCGAAGCGGCTTGGCGCGCGGCGTCGAATTCGGCGATCTCTTCGTGCAGCTTTTCGAGGACTTGTTCCGCATTGTCCCAATCGAAACCCACGTGCGCGGCGCGCGTGGTAAGCTGCTGGGCTTCCACCAGGGCCGGCAGTGCGCGCGGGACGGAATCGAGCAGCCCGGCATCGTTTACGCCCTTCTGCTTCTTTTCCTCTGCTTTGACCTCGCCCCAAATGCGGCGCACATCGCCCGCAGTCTCGGCGGTCTGCTCGCCGAAGATGTGCGGATGGCGGCGGATCAGCTTGGCGTTGATGGCGTCGAGCGCGTCCGCGATCGAAAACAGGTTTTGCGCGGCGGCCATTTCGGATAAGAAGACGGGTTGCAGCAGCAGATCGCCTAGCTCGCCGGTTAGTTCCGCCCAATCGCGCGCGTCGATGGCGTCCATGACTTCGTAGGTTTCTTCGAGCAGAAAAGGCTTGATGGTGTCGAAGGTTTGCTCGCGGTCCCAAGGACAGCCGCCGGGCGCACGCAGCCGGGCCATGATGTCAACGAGCTTTTGGAACTTTTCGCCGGCGGTGGGGGACAAGTTTCAATTTAGCATGGCCTGCTTGGGGAGCGGGCTTTAGCCCGCGCGGGGCTTGAGCCCCGCTCTTTGGTGGGACAGGCTTCAGCCTGTCGAAGGTGAGCGTAGCTCGCCCCAAGATCTGACCGTTCCTCGTTAGCGAAGAATGTCAAAGCCCGCGATGCGGAAATGCTCGTCGAAGGTAAACGCCTTGCGAATCGACAGCTTTCGCATCACGGCGAAGCTGACGCAATCGACGGCGTTGGCCCCCGCGGGCCCCCATCGGGCGAACAGGTCCCATCCATCGGATTGCATTACCGCATCCGGGTAGATGATCGAAACGCTGTCGCTGAGGCGGGTCTCGCGCAGAAAGTCGACTGCGGCGGAAAAGAATCCGCGCGCCTGGAGGAGGGAGATCGTTTCATTGATAACGAATGCCGAAGTGAAGAAGGTGATACCGGGACGTACCGCGCGCAATGCCTTTTCATGCCACTGATCGCGCGGCATGATGCGGGCGATGTAGAAGCAAGTATCGACAAACGCGGTCATTTGTAGAGGATCTCGTCGACCCGCTCCGAAAGGTCGGTGTCGGGGGCTTCCACCAGGTTGGTGATTGAGGCGAACGGGTCGCCGCCGTTTGCGGATCTTGTCTGCCGCAGATGAATGACCATAGTCTGGCGGATGAGTTGCGCCAGAGGCAGCTTCTCGCGGGTTGCCGCTTGCTTCATCTCCAGCGCCAGATCGTCAGGCAACGTAATCTGAAATTTGACACTCATAGCATCATTATACGTCTATACGGATGGTGATAGCAAGCCGTGTCCGATCACCCAATCCACCAGATCCTCCATGCGGTCCACCAGCAAATCCGGCGGCACGCTGCGCAGCGTTTCGGGCTGGAAGCCGTAAGTCACGCCGCAAGAATTCACGTGCGCATTGCGCGCCGTTTGGATATCCACGGAGCTGTCCCCCACCATCATGGTGCGCTCGCGCGCCGCCGCGCATTCCGCGATGAGCGTATCGACGCCGATGGGATGCGGCTTCTTGAAATCGAAGCTGTTGCCCCCATATACCCGCTGGAAATGTCCGCCGACGCCCAGCCCGGCGACGATTGCGCGGCTGATGTTCACCGGTTTATTGGTCAGCACGGCCATTGGCACGCGCGCAACCCGCAGCCGGTCGAGCGATTCGCGCACGCCGGGATACAGCACCGTGTAGTCCAGCATGTGGTCGCGATAATACTCCAGGAAGAACTCCAGCGCCTCCTGCACCTGCGCTTCGGTAGCGTCCGCGCCCAACACGCGGCGGATCAGCACCGGCGCGCCATTGCCCACATAAGAATAAACGCGCTCGTGCTCGATCGGCGGCATACCCATGTGGTCGCGCGCGGCATTGGCGGCATGCGCCAGGTCGAGTTTGGAATCGATCAGCGTGCCGTCCAGGTCGAAAATCAGCAGATCCATTACGCGGTGGCGGCCTTCCGGCGCGCGCGGGACTCCGCACGCACGGGTTTGCGGCGCGGCTTCTGCGGTCCCAGCTTATACTCCGCCATCTTGCGTTGCAGTGTATTGCGATGAATCCCCAGCAGCTTGCTGGCGGCCGAGCGGTTGCCGCCGGTGCGTTCCAGCGCCTTTTCGATCAGGGTCCTCTCCAGCAGCTCGACTACTTCTTCGAGAAAAAATCCGTGGCCGACCAGATGCTCCACCAGTGCTTCAAACTTCTCTTTCATCTCACGCCTTTCCCGCATCCGGCAATGCCCGAATGCCCTTTTTCAGGGCGTTGCCCCAAATCGTCTTCACTTGTTCGTAACTCTTACGGAATCCGTCCTTCAACTCGTGCGGCGCAACGGCGGCGCAGACCCGCGCGGCATCGATCACGTAGGGCGCCACGCGCGAATGCACCACCGCGTTGGGCGGCGCCTTACCCGGTGTGAACGCGAGTAGCGCCAGCACCACGGCAATCGAGATCAGCAATCCCCGCACCACGCCGAAACCCGCGCCCAGCAGCCGGTCCACGAACGACAACCCAGCCACCTTCATCATTCGCCGCAGCAGGCGTCCGACAATCGCGCCCAGAATCAGCACGGCGCAAAACACCATTAAGAAGCCGCAAAAATTGGCGATGCCCGGCGAACTGACGTACGGCTGCAGAAACGATCCCGCGGTGCCATAGAACCATATGGCCAGCACCAGCGCCGCGATCATGGAAACCAGCCCCACCACTTCGCGCGCCAGTCCGGTGGAGAAGCTGGTCACTATCGATCCCGCCAGCACCAGCAACAGCACGATGTCCAGCCAGTTCATAGCTTCTTGCCCGTGAGGACACTGTATGCCTGCCGGTACTTCTCGCTGGTCTTGCCGGCCACTTCGTCCGGCAGCGGCGGAGCGGGCGGCTTCTTGTCCCAATGGATGGATTCGAGGTAGTCGCGCACGTACTGCTTATCGTATGAAAACTGCGCGCCTCCGGGGTGGTAACTTTCCGCCGGCCAGAAGCGCGACGAATCGGGCGTCAGCACTTCGTCGCCCAACACCAGATCGCCGTCCACGAAGCCGAACTCGAATTTTGTGTCGGCGATGATCACGCCCTTGGTTTCTGCATAAGCTGCCGCGCGCGAGTAGATTCGCAGCGTGAGATCCCGCAGGCGCGCGCCCAGATCGGCACCCACCACGGCGCGCATCTGCTCGAACGAGATGTTCTCGTCATGGCCGGTGGTCGCCTTGGTGGACGGTGTGAAGATGGGCGCGGGCAAGCGGTCGCTTTCGCGCAGCCCGGCAGGCAGGGGGATGCCGCAGACGGTGCCCTGCGCCTTGTACTCCTTCCAGCCGGAGCCCGCCAGATAGCCGCGCGCCACGCATTCGATCTCCACCATTTGGGCGCGCTTCACTAGCATGGAGCGGCCTTCGAGCTGTTCGCGAAATGGGCGCAACGCCGCTGGATATTCGTCCACATTCGCCGTGAGGAAGTGCGTGGGCGTCACGTCCCGCAGGAAGTCGAACCAGAAAATGGAAAGCTGCGTGAGCACCTTGCCTTTATCGGGGATGCCGGTGGGCAGGATGTAGTCGAAGGCCGAGATGCGGTCGGTGGCGACGATCAGCAATCGGCCGTCGACGCGATACACGTCGCGCACCTTGCCTTGCGCGTGCTTTTCGATGCCGGGCAGTTCGGTATTGAGGATGGTCTTTTCTAGCGTCACAGGTTTTCAGGGATCCGATCGGGGGAGTAACTCAAATAATAACGCGCCCGCGCCAATTGTCAAACATCAATTTTTCGTACCCCCGTACGCGGGAGGGTCCATCAGGTATGCACATCGCCGCCATCGTCGAACAGCGACTGCGCCAAACCGCTGGCACTGCGCTCCCACGCGCTGGTGCGCCAGTTGTCGAACTTGTCGGAGACGCGCATCCAGGTGGCCTGGCTCAAGAGGAAACGTTGGGCCAGCGCAAACACGTAAGGCTCGTAGAGCCGCCGTGCCTGCGCCAGCTTGGCGTCGAACTCGGCGGCGTTGGCGGGCGCGATCCCGGCCGCGGCCAGGCCCACCTTGAATCGCTCCAAGGCTTCCGCGGGCAGGCGATCCGGCTCCGGCCCGCGCGGCGGCGCATTCACGATCTGCGCCAGATCCACCACGGTGTGCCGCGCCATGGCGAACGTCAGCCGCGCCTGCCAGGGCGCCAGGCCGTCGATGCCCGCGATCACCACCGCGCAAACATCCAGGATGGCGGTGAGCGCGGAGAGCCACGATTGGTTATCGTGCTGCGAGCGGAAATACGCCAGCACCGGATACGAAATGTAGGTCTCCAGCAGGTTCGCCGACCAGATCTCCCACTCCCGCAGCAAATCGTTCATGGCCGCCAACCCGTGGCCCGTGGCGTAGCGCCGCAGGAGCTCTGCGGCCGTGGGAGGCGACCCGGCCCGCGCGTCCAGCAGCAGAATGCTGGTCTCGCGCTGCGCAAAGGATTGGTACAGTACCGGGAGATAGCTGATCACCAAAGCCAGGAAGCCGAAGCCGATACCGGCCTCCAGAATCAGCACCACACGCGCCATGCGGGTGTGCGGCACGCCCATCCCCAGGGTGATGAACGTAGTGCCGCTCAGGTACATGCTTTCGAGGAAGCGCATATTGGGCGGCCCCGCCCACCACTGCACCATGGCGAAGGCGATCATCATCCCGGTGGCCCAAACCATGATCAGGAACAGCAGCGAGAGCGGTCCGTAGAAGCTGAGGTAACGCTCGCGGCGCTTGGCGGAGCACACGTGCAGCGCCAGCCACGACCAGATCCGCCAAGTGGACAGATAGAAGAGGCGGCTAAGGCGCAACTTGCGCGCCACGCGCCGCGGCAGGATGATTACCTCGAAGGCATCCCACAGGATGATCAGCAGGATCACGATTCCGGAAATGGCGGCCAGCACAGTCATGCGAGATTCCTTTGTCGGACACTGGCGGGGCTTTTGTCAAGCGCGCCCAGCGGGTGGGCTTGGTACAATTGGAAGGCCAATCCATGAACGAACCCGCCACTCGCGAAGATTTGCAGCAAGCCGCCGATGCCATTCGTGCGGAACTGCGGAGCACCGCCGACGACATTCGCGCGGAAATGCGCGATGTCCGCCAGGAGCAACGGCGGACAGCCGAGAACATCCTCCATCTGATCGCCTCTCTCACTGAACGGATAGACCAGCGCTTCGACGCGGTAGATCGCCGCTTTGGGGCCATGGAAAACCGCTTTGATCGTCTGGCAGACACCGTCGGTAGCCTCGTGCAGCAATCCGCCGGCTTCAACCGTTGGGCCGAACAACTCGACCGGAGCCATGCACAGATCCTCGCCATCCAGGAGGCGCAGCAGCACTACGTGGGCAAGCTGTCGGACCGAACGCTTAAACTCGAGCAGCAGCCGCCGCCTCAGTAAGGGCTTTCCGTAGCGACTCCGGCAGCGGCTGCGCGCGCCCTGGCCTTCCCACGCACACCACCACAATCGATCCGTGGGCGGCGACGGCCCCGTCCTTCAACGCGCCGAATTCCAAAGTATACGACGATGTGCCCACCCGCTTCACCACCACCGTGATATCCAATTCGTCGTCGAAGCCCACCGCCGAGCGGTATTCGCATTCCACCCGCACGCGCGGAAATCCAATATCCGGCGCGTCGCGATAGCAGTATCCCAGCGCGCGCAGAAACTCGATTTCCGCGGACTCGAAGTATCGCAGCATGGCCGTGAAATGAATACGTCCGGAAGCGTCCGTATCGGGGAACGCCACCCGTACGCGGTGGGTGAATTTTGGCATGATTCTATTTTTCCGGCTTGGCGAACGCCTCCTCCTCGATCGGCGCGTTGTTTTTGATCTCGGTGAATTTGAAGATCATTGTATTGTCGGGTGCGCGCTGCTCGATGGTGAAGGGCAGCTTCAGTCCGTCCACCTCGCGGTGATCCCGCAACAGCATTTCGTATTGTACGATGCCTGCGTTACACGCTCGAAGTCGCGTTTCACCAGCAGGCCGGTCTCCGCATCGAAGTACAGCTTCTCGGCCGGACCCGCGGCCGGCGTGGCCTCCACTGCGTAAACGGCGCGCCCCTCCACTTTGTCCGCCCCGGATGTCTGCATTTTCGAATATAGTTCCTTGAGCCACACCTCGCGATAGAAATCATGGTCGCGTTGCGCCACCGCCAGGTCGGTCTTGCTCATGGCGTGCATGCCCGAATCGGGATTCCTTTCCCAGCCGTTGGCGCCGTCCAGCACCGTCTCGACCACGCCCCAGCCGGGAATGTCCATGGTCAGGCGGAAGGTGTTCGGGGCTTTCGCCCAAACTGTACGGCGCCGGTCACGTTGTCGTCCGGGATTTCGACTGAGCCCAGCATGGCGCGCGTCGAAACCTTCTCATAGGCGGATTGTCCGCCGAGAGCCTGCGCATATTTCGTCAGAATCTGGTCGACGCTGGGCTGGGAAAGCCCCAGCGGCGCGGCCGCCAGCGCCAGCAGACAGCATCTCCCGTAGCTCATAAAACCTCCGGGGCAGCGGAGCGCGCGGCCCACAGTCTACAATAAATCTTTTATGCATCTACAGGAAGTCGTCGAAGCGCAAGGCCACCTGATCGACTCCCACGTGATGGAGAACATCTTCGACAAGGTGGTGGAGCATCATGGCCGCTTCGAGGTGGAACAGTTTCGCATCGGCCGCACCAACAGCGAGCCATCCTATCTGCGCCTGAAGGTGGAAGCGCCATCGAGCGAGCTGATGGCGCATCTGCTCGAAGACCTGCTGTCGCTGGGCTGCGCGGCGGTGGATTCGGGGGATGCCTCCCTGCGCGCCGTCGAGCGCGACTGCTGCGCGCCGGAGGATTTCTACTCCACCACCAATCACCGCACCTTCGTGCGCCTGAACCAGCAGTGGATCGAAGTGGAAAACCAGCGCATGGACGCCCTGATCGTGGTGGCGGAGGGCCGCGCCTGGTGCCGCCGCCTGCGCGATATCCGGGCGGGCGACAGCGCGGTGGTGGGAATGCGCGGCATCCGCGTTGCGCCCGAATCGAAGGAACGCGACCGGCTGTCGTTCGCCTTCATGTCCAACGGGATCTCTTCGGAGCGGCAGGTGGAAACGGCCGTGCGGCAGACCGCGGCGCTGATCCGGCAGACGCTGGACCAGAAGCTGAAGGTGGTCGTGGTGGCGGGTCCGGTGGTGGTGCATACTGGCGGCGCGCCCGGTCTGGCGGCGTTGATCCAGGGCGGCTTCGTACACGCGCTGCTCAGCGGCAACGCGCTGGGCGTACACGATGCGGAAGCCGCGCTGTTCGGGACTTCGCTGGGTGTCCGGCTAGCGGACGGCCGCCAGGAAGAGCACGGCCACCGCAACCACATGCGCGCCATCAACGCGATTTATCATGCGGGCGGCGTGCGCCAGGCGGTGGCCGCGGGACGGCTGCCGAGCGGCATCCTCTACGAATGCGTGCGCGCGGGCGTGCCCTTCGTGCTGGCCGGCAGCCTGCGCGACGATGGTCCGCTGCCCGATACCATCACCGACATGAACATCGCCCAGGACGCCTACGCCGAGCAGCTTAAGGGCGCGGGGCTGGTGCTGTGCCTGGGGTCCATGCTGCATTCGATCGCGACCGGCAACATGCTGCCAAGCTGGGTGAAGATTGTGTGCGTGGATATCAACCCCGCGGTAGCCACCAAGGTGAGCGATCGCGGCACGGGGCAGGCGGTGGGGGTGGTCGCGGACGTGGGCATGTTCCTCGACCTGCTGGCTAAGAACATCGCACAGCCGGCCGTGGCCACCGAAGCATGAGCATGAAGCGAGCCTATACAGACGAACACGCCGCGGCCGGAATCGATGCCGCGCTGCCCGCCATCGAAACGTGGCCCAACCAGTTTCCCGATTACGAGATCGAGGTCGTGATTCCAGAGTTCACTTCCGTTTGTCCCAAGACCGGCTTGCCGGATTTTGGCAAGCTGACGCTACGCTATGTGCCGGACAAGAAATGCCTGGAGTTGAAGTCCTTGAAGCTGTATTTACTGGCCTATCGCAATCTGGGCATCTTCTACGAGAATGTGGTGAACCGGTTCCTGCGCGACGTAGTGGCGGCGGCCAAACCGGTGAGCGCCACGGTTACCGGCGAATTCACGCCGCGCGGCGGGCTGCATTCCAAGATCACCGCCAGTTGGAGCAAACCACGTGGACACAGATGAATTGACAGCCATTCTGCAGGAGGTGCGCGACCGCGTGCGCGCGCGGCATGCCGACGTGCCGGCGGCAGCCGGAGCGTTACCGGATCTGATGCCGCTGCTGCACGCACGGGATGCCGCCGAAGCCAAGGTGGCGTCCATCGGCACGGTGAATCCGCGCGCCGGCGGGCCCCTGAACTGGCTGGCGCAAAGGGCGAAGAAGGCCATCGCACGCGCGCTCGACTGGCACGTGCGCGAGCAGGTGGAGTTCAACCGCAACGTGATGGCTTGCGTGCAGGCCACGCTGGAGGCGCTTGAGGAGATCCGCCGCTCCGCCGCGCTGGAGGAACTGAAGGACATTCGCACACATTGGGTGGATTGGCACCGGGAGTGGGAACACAAGCTGATGGTCAACGAAATGAAGCTGCTGCGCGGGCTGGCCGAACTGAACGCCGCTTATCAGCATCGCGCGGGGCTTATCGAATCCACCTTCCGGGATCAGGTGAAGGCACAGCATGCGGACTTTACAGCGGTGCTGGAGAACACCCAGAGACGCCTATGGGCGGACCTGGAGAGCGTCCGGCTGGAATACGAGCGGCTGATTCATGCCGAGTTGCGAGTGATCCGGCAGCGCGCCGCCGTGGGTGTTACGGCGGCTGCCGGGCCGGCAGCGGCACAGGCCTCCGGGCCATCCCCCGCGCCGCTCGATTTCGATTACGGCCGCTTCGCCGAACGCTTCCGCGGTTCGGAAGACTACGTCAAGAAGGGCCAACAGTTCTACTTGCCGTATTTCACCGGCCGGGGCGCCGTGCTGGATATCGGCTGCGGGCGCGGCGAGTTCCTGGAGCTGATGCGCGATGCGGGCGTCGAGGCGCGCGGTATCGATCTGAGCCAGGAATCCGTGGACCTGTGCCGCCACAAGGGCTTGCAGGCGGAAAGGGCCGACTTGTTTCAGTATCTGGCGGATCTGCCGGAAGCTTCGCTGGACGGCATCTTCAGCGCGCAGGTGGTGGAGCACCTGCCGCCCGAGCGCCTGCCGGATATGATTCGTCTGGCGGCATCGCGGCTCGAGCGCCACGGCGTGCTGGCGATTGAAACTCCCAATCCGGAGTGTCTGGCCATTTTCGCCAGTCACTTCTATCTCGACCCGACGCACACCCGCCCGGTGCCGCACGCTTTGCTGACGTTTTACATGGAAGAATACGGGCTGGGATTGATCGACGTGCGGCGGCTTTCGTCGGCAATTGAATCCATGCCGGCATTGGCCGGACTGCCGGGGGACTTCCGCGAGGCGTTCTTCGGCGGCCTGGATTACGCGATTATCGGGAGGAAGCTATAACGCGTTCCAGTGCGCCGCGCGAGATCGAAATCAAGCTGGCGCTGCCGGACGCCGACACGGGCCGCCGTCTGCTGCGCGGCGCGGGATTCCGCGTATCCAAACGCCGCGTCTTCGAAGCGAATACGCTCTTCGATACCGCGCTTGGCGCGCTCAGCGGCACAGGACGCCTGCTGCGGGTCCGCGAGGCTGGCCGGTTGGGTATTCTGACTTATAAGGGTGCGGCGGCGGTAGGCAAGTACAAGGAACGCGACGAGTTGGAAGTCGAAGTGTCCGATCCGCGCAGGCTGACTGAGATGCTGTCCCGCCTGGATTTCATTCCGACGTTTCGGTACGAGAAGTACCGCACGGAATACCGGCGTGCGGGTGAAGCGGGCTCGACCATGCTCGACGAGACGCCCATCGGAGTGTATCTGGAACTGGAAGGGGCGCAGGCGTGGATCGACCGCAGCGCGCGGCGGCTAGGGTTTGCGGAATCGGACTACTGTACGGCGAGTTATGGCAGCCTTTATGGGGATTACTGCCAGAAACATGGGCTGCCGGTCACGCACATGACGTTCACCGGTTGAAGCGCTTGGCGCGGGCGGGAAATTACCGAAACAAACCGACCGAAATCGGTCTGATTCGCGCTCTGGCCCATACGGCGAATCGGCGTTCGCTGCATCGGGAGTGCGCGGCGAAATGGCGCCCTTCGTAGATGAGGCCGCCGATGAGAGCCGCGCGATGCGGCCACGCCTCACGCTCCTGTGCGCCCTGGGGCGCTCGATGCACTCACGCAAAACACATTTTGAGCTACGTTGAGCTACAATGTAGCTCAGGAAGAGATTAACGCCATGCCCGCCAATTCCGTCGTTCGCGCCCGCATCGATGCACGCACCAAGAGGGAAGCCGCGGCGGCGCTGAAGGGAATCGGGCTCACCGTGTCCGATGCGTTTCGCCTGCTGCTGGTGCGCGTCGCGGCTGAAAAGGCTCTGCCGTTCGAGCCACTCAATCCAAACGCCGAAACCGTCGCAGCGATGAAAGCCGCTCGCCGGGGCGAGCTAATAAAGGCCGGCAAGCCGGACAGACTGCTGCGAAGTCTGAATGCGGGAGACTAATATACACCACGCGCTTTCAGCGCGACTACAGGCGTGAAAAATCCGGTCGGCACGGCAAGAAACCGGACACCCTGCTGATGGATGTCGTCAACCTGCTCGCCACCGACACGCCGCTGCCGCGCCGGAATTTCGATCACCCACTGTCCGGCGAATGGAGCGACCACCGCGACTGCCACATCAGGCCGGATCTCCTTCTCATCTACCGCAAGCCGGATGATGACAGCCTCGAACTGTGCGCCTTGGCTCGCATAGTGAAGCTTGCGCTGTGAAACGGTGGGGTACGCTTCAAGTTGGATAAGCCATCCGGGGCAGACGAAGAATTCGGCCTCTTCTTTTGAAACACAGATCGCGGCGGGTAGATGCCACGTTCGTCCGGTCAACGAAGGCGAACGTCCGGCCTGAAGCGCCCCGAGGCGGCGCGGGCGCATTTCGTCCGGCCGATCCTTCCCTGACGTTTGAAACCATCACCCCGCGATCAGACTGGCGTTTCGCCTATGGGCCAAAGCCTACCCTTGGCTAACTAAACGCGCCGAATCGCTTTGGCCTAGCAGCTAGTCATCCTCGGCGGTGGCAGTGGGGCAGGGAGGCGTTCATATCTTCCGCCTTTTTGAGCGGGTTGGTGGCAAGCAGTGGCAAGCCGGTCTTGCCGAAAATCCGCTGCTCGAAAAAGGGCAATGTGCGTTCACTAAACCCTAACAGCACGGGCACGCCTAGAAGGATGAGCGTTTTGACGCTCGTGCATGTAACGGCGGGTGTTGCATCAGGAGCTGTTGTGCAGGCGCTGACCATTTCACCAAAGCTCTGAGCTTGGATGGAGAGAGGAATCCACGCCAGCAACGCACACCCTATAAGAGTACCAACAAGGCCAGTGCCAATTCGGCTCACAACTCCCCGGCCATAAGCATCAAGCTTGCCGGAAAAAGGCTAACCTCGAGGGTCGGCATTTTCGACATAACGCTAGCGCAACTTCCTGCCGCACCGATGGCTAAAATGCCAAACAGGAGCAGTGGCGGAAAGAAGGGGGCATAATGCAACGCAAAGACACCGAGCACCAGGACGGCGACGATTACGAGGAAGAGCACGAGCATCGTCCGATGCGTTGTTTCGTTGTAATCGTCAACGTAATCTCCCCATGCGTCCCTTTCCGCAAAAAGAGCGTATAGTGCCCCCCGTGCTTCTTGAGGTTGCACTTTAGCGTTATTGGCAGCTTCTTCCCAAAGCCTACGCACTGTGTCGATCGAAGATTTCGGGATGCCCAGCCCTCAATTTGATCAATGACCAAGTCTCCTTCAATTCTAATTTCCGCCGCAGGGCAAAGATAGGCGGCGAATAGCCCCTCAAGTTCTGCATCATCGGTCAAGTCGTCTATCTCGTCTATATCGTTGATCTTCCCGGCGGCATCATAAATGTCGCTTATCTTTTTCAAAACTTCGTCTCTTAATCTCACGTCGAGGACGTCGGCTTCGGGGCGGGGCCGTTGTGCCATGCGCTCGACGTACAGGCGCTCGCCGGTAATATTCGATAGGGCTTCGAGACGACAGTTCTTAAGAGCCGTCTTGTGCAATCCGGGAACCCACGACCACCATTTACCCATTCATTTAACCTTTATACCCGCCGCTTCTTGCGGGTCAAAGAGCTTATGCGAAGTGTAGCCGTTTAAGCTTGATGTGATCGCGGAGGACTTGGGCAAGATCGTACTGGGCTTGTTGCACGAGCCAGCCGTCCTCGGTACCGCCGAAAACCTTCGATAACCTGACCGCCATTTCGGGCGAAATGCCGCGCTTCTCGTTCACGAGTTCCGAGAGTGTGTTGCGGGTGACGCCGAGAGCTTCGGCGGCGCCGGTAATCGTCAAGCCCAAAGGCTCAAGGCACTGGCGCAGAACAACGCCACCGGGGTGCGGCGGGTTTTTCATGGTCATGAGGCGTTCCCCCTCTCTAGTGGTAATCGACATAATCAACGTCCTCGGCGTGGCCCTCCGCAAAGCGAAAAATCACCCGCCAGTTAGCCCGAACCGTGACGGCCCAAAAGCCTTTCATCTGGCCCTTGAGCGGATGCAACCGAAACGCCGGTAGGTCCATGTGGGCAATTGCCGGGGCGGCATGAAGGGTCGCCAAAATATCCCGCAGCTTGCCAAACATGTTCCGCGTTTACGCCGGTCGGGTCATCCTGTTCAAAAAACCGCCTCAGCCCCTTGTGGCGGATTGTCCGTATCATTGCGTGCCGTAGCGTGCCACGTGGCGCATGTCAAAGACGATTTTAGCAGACCTGTCCGGTTTTCCTTAGCCAAGGCCAGTTGTACGGTGTCCCATACCAGCTTCGCGGCGACATCCTCGTAATCATGCCGGTAGACGTTGCGGGCGCCGGCCATGTTCTTCCGGCAATCGCACGGTATCGGGCTTTCATCTCATCCGGGAGACGCCTGGATGCCTCCGAAATAATCTCAAGGCAGCGGGTCACGGCGAAAACCGTGCGTATGTCGTTCCGAAAAGCCTCGTAATCCAAGCCCTCGACGAGTTGGGTAGCGAGGGCGATATGGTGCCCCATATCGCGCAAGATGGGCGCGGCGTCAGAAGGCATAGATGGCGCCGGTCGTGGCCGCCGGTTTCACATAAGGTTTCAACCCGTCGCGGTTCACCACGTCCAAGCGACCGTCAAACAAGGCGGCGATGTCATCTTTCAAACCGGCGTAATCGAAAACCGTGATGCGGGCCGCGGGATCGAATTCGATCATGATGTCGGTGTCGCTTTCGGGCCCTTGATCGCCACGTGCCCACGAACCAAACAATGCGGCATGCGCTACGCCCCGCCTGCGCAACGCGGCTTTGTTCTCCCGCAGCCGGGCTATGATCTCTTCACGGTTCATGGCCTGCCCTCAATAGAACAAATACTTCCGCCACTGCTCGTCGCTCTTGCCCAGGAGCCGCATCAAATGCCGGCTGGTGTGCAAACTGAACGGCCGCGGCTGCCGCGCCAGCTTCATCCCGGATTCCTCCGGCGTGCGGTTGCCCTTCCGGTTGTTGCACGGATTGCAGCACGCCACCAGGTTCTCCCAATTGGATTCGCCCGCGCGCGAGCGCGGCACCACGTGGTCCAGCGTCAGCTCCGCGGAAGGCAGCGTGCGGTGGCAGTATTGACACGTGTAGCGGTCGCGCATCAGGATGTTCTTGCGCGAGAGCGCCCGCGTCTGGTGCGGGATGCGCCGGTACTCCAGCAATCGAATCACGCTCGGCAGCCTGACCGCCGCGCGCGCCGAGTGGACGTGGTGCGTGGATTCTTCCTCCGCCGACGCCACACCCTTCAACACCAGCACCAGCGCGCGCCGCGCCGCGCAGATGTTGATCGGCTCGTAGCTCGCATTCAACACCAGAACCGGTTTTTGCAATCTGTTCAAACTGGTCATTTTAAACAGGTCCCTTTCGCTTGCCCAAATCCGCCTGCTCCGTAAATCTCCGGTCTACGCGCGCCAATGTCAGCAGCGACACCGACTTCGCTCCAGCTTTTTTCAGCGCCCGCGCGCAGGCCCCCGCCGTCGCGCCCGTGGTCATCACATCGTCGACCAGCAGAATCCGCAATCCGGCCACTCTGCGCCGCGCGCGGAAGGCGCCAGCCACATTCTCGCGCCGTTGCGCGTTGCTCAGACCCGCCTGCGCCCGCGTGGACGATCCGCGGCGCAGCACGCCCGCTGCGGGAATGCCCCGGGCGCGCGCGATGGCCTTGCCCAACAACTCCGACTGATTGAACCCGCGCTGCCACCACCGACGCCAGTGCAACGGCACCGCCGTCACCAGATCGAATTGCCTGTCGCGCGGCAACGCATCGGACAGCAACGCGCCCAACGGCCGCGCCAGACGCCGCATGCCGCTGTATTTGAAAAGGTGGACCAGCTTCCGTAGCGACCCTTCGTAGGCGCCGTAGCAAAAGGCTTCGTCGAAGCCCCGCATTCCATTCCGGCAAAGCATGCAACGGCCCTCGGAGTCCAGCGGAAAGCTGTTCAGGAAGGGCGTCCTGCAATTGAGGCAGAAGAACTCGGCGCTAAGCGGCGCGGGATCCTTCAGGCAGGCCGCGCAGACCGGCACGCGCGTGAATCCGTCGAGCGGGCGTTCACAAATGCGACAATCGTCTGGGAAAAGAAGCGAAAACAGGCCGTGCGAAACCTGCCCGAAAATCGGAGGAAAAAAATCGGAAAGCGATAAGGCGCGCCGGCTACTCGAGAAGACTCACCTCCCGGTGAATCTTCATTCTACAACAAAACCGCCCGGCTCAACTCCTGGCGCCCGGATGAATCTGCTGCGCCAGATAGTTGTCCAGCCCGATTTCCTCGACAATGTGCAGTTGCCGCTCCAGGTACACGATTGTAACAAGAGCATGCGGGGATTCACCCACGCGGGGCACGCTACCGCGCCTGCGCCACCAGCCGCACCGTGATCCTGGCGGGCGAGACGCGCTCCATCGCAATCCCCGGCGGCAGGTTCAAGTTCCCCGCACGCACCGGCAGTTCCAACGTGCCGGCGCGCGCGCCGCGCAGGTTGAAGCTGGCCACCAGCCGCACCAGGCTGACCGAATCCATCAACCACGCGCTGCCGCGTACTTGGACGTCCAGCCGCTCCACGGATGGCGCCGCGATGTCCATTCCCGCGGGCACGCTGACGAACTGCACCGGCACGCCGACCGTGCGCACCGTGGTTCCGGTGGAGAGAACCGACGTGCTCCAGATGGCCGCCGCCAGCCCCACCGCCGCCAGCTTGACGCGCAAGTTCGAGAGGAACCATTGCCGCAGCCGGCTGCGCATGCCTTCGGCCGGCTGCGCGCACCGCTTCTCCAGAGTCTGCGCCAGCTTTTGCTCGTCGTCGAAGCGCGTCAGACGGCGGGCCTCCATCAGCGTCACTTCGGCGCGCTCTTCGGAAACCACGACCACCAGCGCGTCGCAACGCTCGGAAAGTCCCATGGCCACGCGATGCCGCGTGCCGTAGTAGCTGGGCACATTCTCGCGGTCGGTCAACGGCAGTACGGCGGCGGCCCGTACAATGCGGTCGCCGCGCACGATCACCGCGCCATCGTGGGCCGGCGAAGTCTTCTGGAAAATCGCTTCCATGATTTCGGGGGAAACCGCGGCCTCCAGCACGATGCCGCCGCTAACCAGCTCCGCCACCGCGTTGCGGCGCACGATCACGATCAACGCGCCCACCGAAGCGCCCGCCATATGGAAGGCCGCCCGCGCGATCGCTTCGTAAGTCTCGTTCAGCCTGGAGGCCGCTTGGGACCGCCAGTTCAGCAGGCTATCCAGCCGCATGAAGAAGCGCCGCAGTTCCGCCTGGAAAACCAGCAGCAGTACCACAATCGCCAGGATGGCCGCGCCATCCAGCACCCAACTCGTCAGCACCAGATCGAAATGCCGTGATACCAAGGCTCCGGCGTGCAGCCCAAGCACCACCAGGGCCACTCGCAGGGCGCGCGCCTGCTGCGCCCATCGCAACAGGATATACAGCGCCGCCGTTAACACCACGAAATCCACGACGCCTTGCCAGCGCACCAGAATTGGATGAATCATCCCTGTTTACAATATCTCTCGAATCCAGCGGGCAGATGGTAACGTGCGTTTCGTAACCTTTCCGCCATGGTCATCGTCTCACAGAGGAATCTGCTAAAGCCGGTCCCCTTGCGGCGCCACCGAATGCGGCCGGCCCCATTCGAAAGATGAAATTATCCCTTTTCTTGCTGGCCCTACTGCTGGTGTCTCTACCCCTCTGCGCGCAAACTGCCTCGTTGCGCGGTCAAATCGTGGATGAAACCGGCGCGGTGGTGCCGGGCGCCACGGTCACGCTCGAGGGGCCGCCTGGTGCGGTCAAAGTCACCACCTCCGGCAACGACGGATCGTACTCGTTTACCGGGTTGACGCCCGGAAGCTACGCGGTTCGCGTCTCCGCGCCCGATCTCGCGCAGGCCCAGCCGGTGAAGATCGTTCTGCAAGCGGGCACGCAATCCCTCAACGTGAAAATGAAGGTAGCGTCGGTGACGCAGCAGGTGACGGTGCAGGATAGCGCCGGCCCCAGCATCTCCACCGACCCATCCAGCAACTCTTCCGCCACGGTTTTGCGCGGTGACGATTTGCAGGCGCTCTCGGACGACCCCGACGACCTGCAATCGGATCTGCAGGCGCTGGCCGGACCATCCGCCGGTCCCGATGGCGGCGAGATCTACGTCGACGGATTCAGCGGCGGCCAGATCCCCTCCAAGGACTCCATCCGCGAAGTGCGCATCAACCAGAATCCGTTCTCGCCCGAGTTTTCCAAGCTGGGTTACGGCCGCATCGAGATCCTGACCAAGCCAGGCACGGACAAACTGCATGGCAGTGGCTTTTTCAACTTCGGGGACGACATCTTCAATTCGCGAAATCCTTACGCGCAGCAGAAAGCGCCCTTTCGTTTGGGGGAATTTGGCGGCACGATCGGCGGACCGATCGGCAAGCGCGCCTCGTTTATTGTGGACACCGAGCGGCGCGTGGTCGACAACGGCTCCGTCATCGACGCGGTGACTCTGGACCCGGAAACGTACGCGATCAACCCTTATACGGGCGTGCTGCTGGCGCCGCAACACCGTCTGCGCATCAGCCCGCGGGTGGACGATCAACTGAGCCAGAACAATACCTTGATAGTCCGTTACGGCTTCACGCGGAACGACGTGCAAGACCAGGGCATCGGCGGTTTCAACCTGCCCTCCCGCGGCTATTACACCCTGGAACAGGACCATATGGTGCAGATCACGGAAACCGCCGTGTTAGGCCCCAGCACGGTAAACGAAACGCGCTTCCAGTTCTACCACACCCAAGACGATCAGATCTCCAATAGCTTCGCGCCAGCCCTTCTGGTGCTAGGTGCGTTCTCGAACGGCGGCGCACAGACGGGCCGCAGTCTCAACACCGAGAACTATTACGAGCTGACCAACACTACATCGATCGTCAAAGGCGTACACACCTGGAAGTTCGGCGTGCGCGCGCGCGGTGAGACCGAGGACAACACATCGCCGGTAAATTTCGGCGGCACGTTCACTTTCGCCGGCGGCGAGGCGCCGGAGCTGGACGCGCAAAATCAGGAGGTGCTGGATAGCTCCGGCCAGCCCGTGATGGCGCCCATCACGTCGATTCAGCAATATCAGCGGGCGCTGTTGGGCCTGCCGGGTGGCGCCGCCACGCAGTTCAGCATCGCGGCGGGCAATCCCTATCTAGCGTTGGGCCAGGCGGACGTGGGCGCCTGGGTGGGCGACGATTGGCGGGTGCGCCCCAACGTCACGCTCAGCCTGGGGCTGCGTTACGAAACGCAAACCAACATACACGACTGGCGGGATTTCGCGCCCCGGTTCGGCTTCGCTTGGGCACCCGGAGCCAACACCATCAGCCTGCATCCGAAGCTGGTTGTACGCGGCGGATTCGGCATGTTTTATTCGCGCTTCGATATCTCCAACATCGAGACCGCCGAACGATACAACGGAATTGTCCAACAGGAATATATCGTCAACAACCCAACCTTCTTCCCGACTATCCCAACCATCGCGCAACTGCTGGCGATGCCGGGGATTCAGTCCACGCAGACGATTCAGGAGCTGAGTTCCACGCTGCGCGCGCCGTATATCATGTCCTCGGCGATTACCGTCGAACGGCAGGTGGCAAGCAGCACCACGGTTTCGGTGACTTACACCAACTCACATGGGCTGCATATGCTGCGCTCGGAGGAATTCAACGCGCCGGGGCCTGTCTATCTGATGGAATCGTCGGGACTATATAATCAGAACCAGCTTATTACTAATGTGAATGCCAAGTTGAATAGCAACATGTCGCTATTCGGTTACTACACGCTGAATCGTGCCATGAGCAACACCGATGGGCTCAGCACATTTCCGGCGGTCCCTTACTCCATGGCCGGAGAGTATAGCCCCGCCGCCACAGACATTCGGAACCGCGTATTCATCGGCGGTTCGTTGAATACCAAATGGAACGTGCGCCTGAGTCCGTTCATCGTGGTGCAATCCGGCGCGCCGTACAACATCACCGTCGGCCAGGACATTTACAACGACACTCTCTTCAACGCGCGGCCGGGGATTCCCACGGATCTAAGCAAGCCGGGCTTGATCGATACGATCTACGGTTGGCTCGATCCCACTCCATCGCCCGGCGAGCAGCTTCTGCCGCGCAACTATGGGCGCGGTCCCGGCATAATTTCGGTGAACGCGCGGCTGGGCAAGACGTGGGGCTTCGGCCCGGAACGCGAAGGCGCCGGCGGCGGGGCCGGCCCCATGGGAGACGGTCACAATTCCGGATTCCACAGCATCTTCTCGGATGTCTCGACCACCAAGCGCTATAACCTGACCCTCTCGATTTCCGCGCGCAACCTGCTTAACCATGTGAACGAGGGACCTGTCATCGGCCAGATCACATCGCCGCTGTTCGGTGAGGCCAATTCGGTGGCGGGCGGGTATGGAGCGTTCGCGGAGACCGCGAATAACCGGCGGCTAGAGTTGCAGACGCGTTTCACGTTTTAGTTGTGGGGCGGACCCCCTGGTCCGCGGCCGGCCCCCTGGCCGGCTTGCCACCAGCAGGTGATTTCGTCGGTGCACGAACGGGTCCGGGGGCACCCGCGCGGGCAATCTGCGCACAGACGGAAGCACCGCCTCGCGCGCAATGAGATACAACCCGACACTCGCTTAAGGCTTGTAATCCGAATCCGGATTTCCCGACCTGGGCCGAGGCCGTCGCCACGCTCAACCCCGCCTACCAGGGTAACGTCTGGTGGAGGTCGAAGAGCATTGCACTGGAATTTCGAGGCTTAGGCGAAAAGCGACGCCAACGCTACCGCTTGAAAGCAGTTGGCCGAACAGGGTAATCTGGGTGTCAGCAGTTGCCCCGCTGTAGACGAGCAAGACACCCAATACGCCAAACAAAGCGCCCAAGAGTAAGCCGCCAACAGCGACTACAATCAGTAACTGTGAAGCAAGGGCATGCTGAAGAGTATATTTGTAAATAACTTTATCATATCAGGCTGTTGAGGCTCCATAACCAATTTGTACCGCCGTGCACCGCGGTTTGGCAAGCCAAAATCCTATGTAATGATTTTTTGTAGTGTGGGCTCTCTGTCACGCTTGAGGCGCTCTGCCAGCTCCACCATTTCCCAGGCCGCCCGGAAGGTTGCTTCGTCGCCCTGCTCCTGCCAGAACTCGACGTCGAACTCACGGCCGGGAAACCGGCCCTTGACGAGCCCGGTCTTCCATTTTGGTTCGAGGCGCCGCTCATGACACTGATTATCAATTGTATCGCGCCAGCGTCATTCGAGCAGCGCCTCGGCCCAGGTGTTGCATACCAGACACGCCCAGCGGTATCGCACAGTATCCATGAAGTTGCCGGGCTTGCGTTGGGGCAGGGACGGCGCCTGGTGGAAGTCCGTGGGCGGCATGAACGTTTTGGGGTCGAGCGGCGATTCATCCAATTCGACGACTTTCGTCCGGGAAGTGTAGCCGCGCCAAGAGAGCGCCGTGACTGTTTCGAGGAGGGGAAATCCATTTTCGCAGTGTCCGGTTGCGTGGATATCGATGCGGCCTTGCGCGCCGTTGGGGCACTCCGCACCACGTCCATCTCGTATCCATGGCCTTGCGGATAGGCACCGGGCAGGTCGATATACCAGCCATCGGTCTTCGTGCGCCGTTCGCCTTCTCCCGCGGAGCAGGAGCCGGGCCCGGGCACACGGCGCTCAGATTGGATCACGTGGCGCGCCAAGTGGCCGAACATTCAGCGGCGTTCGCCCGTGTCCAGGTAGTCGCGGTAGATGGCGATGGTCTTGCCGGACTCTCGCGCGCTGCTATCGCGTCTCTCTCCCAGCGCCTTGTCGGGTAGCGATCTTGGGTAGCCAGCCGCCTCAGAAGGCGGGCTGCGGCCAAGATTGGCCGCCCCAAAAGCAAACTGACCCACTACGCGACAACAGCCAGAGCGAAAGCCGCAGGAAGCGTGCGGTCACCGGAGCACCTCCAGAGATTTGTTCCATGATAGCATCGGAAGCTATGAGCAATCCTGTCGTGCATTTTGAAATCGGCTGCCGGGACACGGCAGCTACCGAGCAGTTCTATGCGAAGCTGTTTGACTGGAAGATGGCGGCCATGGGACCGGCCGTCATGATCGACACGGGCGCCGGAGGCATCGCCGGCCACATCAATGCGCTGGGGCACGAGCCGCACCAGTTCACACACTTCTATGTGCAAGTGGACGATGTGCAGGCGGCGCTGGACAAAGCGAGCGGATTGGGCGGCAAGACCGTCGTGCCTCCGGTGGAGATTCCCACGGGAACGTTTGCCTGGTTCGCCGATCCGGAGGGGAATACGGTCGGGATTTGGAAGCCGAAGTAGGCGACGGCCGCGCATGGCGCGGCCCTACTGCCAGTTCAGAATCACTTTGCCGGATTGCCCGCTGGACATCACCGCGAAGCCCTGCTCGAACTCCATGTAATGGAAGCGGTGTGTGATGACCGGCGTAATATCCAGGCCGGACTGCAGCATCACACTCATCTTGTACCAGGTCTCGTACATCTCGCGGCCGTAGATGCCCTTGACGGTCAGCATATTGAAGACGATGGTGCGCCAGTCGATGGCCATGTCGCCGGGGGGAATGCCCAGCATGGCGATCTTCGCGCCGTGGCTCATGTTGGCCAACATGTCGCGGAAGGCGGCTTGGTTGCCGGACATCTCCAGGCCCACGTCGAAACCCTCGGTCATGCCGAGTTTCTTTTGTATCTCGGGCAGCGTATGCTCGCGGATGTTGACGGCTTCGGTAACTCCCATCTTGCGCGCCAACGCGAGGCGGTATTCGTTGACGTCGGTGATGACCACGTAGCGCGCGCCTGCATGCCGCGCGACGGCGGCGGCCATGATCCCGATAGGGCCTGCGCCAGTGACCAGCACGTCTTCGCCGAGCACTGGAAACGACAGGGCGGTGTGTACTGCGTTGCCGAACGGATCGAAGATGGCGGCGACGTCCTGGTCGATGCCGTCGTGATGCCGCCAGATGTTGGTCATGGGCAGTGCGATATATTCGGCGAACGCGCCGGGACGGTTCACGCCTATGCCTTGCGTGTGCGCGCACAAATGGCGGCGGCCGGCCAGGCAGTTACGGCAGCGTCCGCAGACCACATGGCCTTCGCCGCTGACGATATCGCCGGGGTAGAAATCCGACACGTTAGACCCCACCTCGGCGATTTCGCCTACGAATTCGTGGCCGATCACCAAGCCCTGCGGGATGGTCTTGCGCGCCCAATCGTCCCAATTGTAGATATGTACGTCGGTGCCGCAAATGCCCGCGCGATGCACGCGGATCAGGACATCGTTGATGCCGATGCGGGGCTTCTCGACGTCTTCCAGCCAGAGGCCGGGCTCGTTCCTGCTTTTGACAAGCGCTTTCATGGCGAAATCTTATCGTAGCGGTACTCGGGGACCGGCGGCGAAGGCTGGAAGCACTGATGGCGCAGCACGCGCAGCGTGGCGGGCAGTTCGGCGGTGGCGCGCGCCAGGGCTTCATCGAGGACGGCGGGCAGGGCGCGGGCGCGCAGGTTGATTACGAGTTCATGGCGGCGCGCGGGCGACGCCAGCAGGTCGCCCTCGACGGAGGGCTCGTCTCCGTTGCGGCAGATGCCCGCGCGGATATAGCCGCTGGGGGCGCGATCGAAGATTTTCAGATGGGCGATGGGCGCGCCGGCGCGAGTGAGTTCGGCGTCCAGGCGTTCGAGCAGCGGACCCACTACGGAGGCGGGGGTAAGCGCGACATCGAGGCGCAGTTCGCCTTCCCAGTTGAGCCAGCCGAGGGCGGCTTCGGCGGCGGCGTAGCGGGCGTAGTCGATATCCAGGAGTTGGCCACCCGCGCGGAGGCGGCCATTCAGGATTTCGTCGAGCCAGGCGGATACGCCTTCGCCGGTTAGGGCGCTGATGAGCCGCGCTTCGCGCGGCGTGGCTGGTGGCTGGTGGATAGTGGCTGGTGGTTGTGTTTGGAGATCGGACTTGGTGTAGAGAACCAGATCGGCCTCGGCGATTTGGTTTTGGAACAGGTAGGACAGGTGCGGGTCGGCGTCCGGCCGCTGGAACTCGGCGGCGCGTTGCGGGTCCACCAGGACGGAAAACGGGGCCAGGCGAAACTGCGCGCCATAGAGCTGCTTCAGCGGTTGCAGCACCGTGGCGGAAAGATCCATGCAGCTCCCTACCGGCTCCGCGAAGATTACGTTGGGCTTCACGGCCATCAGGCTGCGGGCGGCGGCGACGAAGTCGCCGAAGCGGCAGCAGAAGCATGCGCCGGCGATTTCTCCAGCATCGAAGCCCGCGGCGGCGGCCATGCGGGTATCCACCAGCGCGCCGCCTTGATCGTTGGTGATGATGGCGGCGCGCATGCCGCGATCGTGCAACAAGCGGGCGGCGCGCAGCAGCAGCGTGGTCTTGCCCGCGCCCAGGAAACCGCCTACCAGGACCAGCGTAGGGCGATCACGCAAGCAGCACCAACTCTTCGCCCGCGTGGATGGTGATTTCTTCGGCGAAAGTGAAGACCGCTCCTTCACGGTCGCGGCTCAGAACGAGCGGGCGTCCTTGGAGTGTCGCGGTGACGGGTGGCCCGGGCGCCAGCGTAAGACTGCGCAACGGCAGGCTGCCTTCGGCTACGGCTAACGTCACGCGGCGGCGTCCGCCATCGGCCGCATGCGTGAAAGTGCCCCAGGCCGGCGCGGCCGACCAGAAACATGAAAATTTCTCGACACCGACATTGATGCGCGGCATGATGGTCGCGATCTTCTCCGCGGCGTGGTAGCGGAAGCCGCTCAGCGCCAACACACCCGACCAGGCCGACATGGCGCGTGCGTAGTGATGCCCGCATTCGGCTTCGTCCCACGGATTGCGGCGCTCGCCATCGTAGCGGCGGCGGCTGTTCTCGAACGCCTGCACGCCCTCGCGGACCATGCCCGCATAGATCATGGTGGCGGCGGCCTGGTATTCGAGACCGGTCCAGGCTTCCGCGAAATAGGGGAACGGAACTTGGGGGCGTTTGCCCGTGCCGTAATCGCAGACCACCAGCGCGGCTTCGTCGTTCAGCACGTAAGTACGCTGCACGGATTCGTGATCGTAGAGATTGCGCTTGTAATTGAACTGCCAGATGGATTTCAGCGTTTCGCGAATGTGCGCGGGATCGACCAACGGGCCGAGCCCGGCGACATCGGCCAGATACTGGCCCATCAACTGGTCCAGCAGGCAGCCATCGCCGAGCTGGTATTCGGGCTTATCCGGATTCTCCGCGCCCATGTTGCCGACCGTGGTGGGCGCGATCTGATCCTTGGGGATGCCGCGGACTTTTTGAATGTAATAGTGGCCGTTGAACAGGTTGGCGTCGATCCACTTACTGCCGGCGGCGAAGAGCTTGCGGTAGTCCGCGGCGGCTGGCGTATCGCCCACGGCACGAGCCATCTCTTCGGCCGCCCGCAACGCGCCCAGATAATAGATGCCGCACAGCGGATTTGGTCCGTAGAACTCCACGTCGTAGGTGTTGTGCTGCACGCCGTCCAGCACGCCGCGGCGCTGGGAGTCCCATCCGCCGGCGATCCAGGCGAATGAGACGGCGCGCTGCACGCTGGGCCAAAGCTCGCGCAGCCAGGCGGTGTCGCCGGAGAGACACCAATCGAGGTAGGTCTTGACGATTTGGCCCATCTGGCCGTCGGCGGCGGCGTAGCCGAAGCGCTCTTTGCCATCGGGGAGCAACTGGCGGAAGCGCATGCCGCCTTGGCCGTCCTCCGAATATCCGAAAGCGGCTTTGCGCAGGGAGCGGGCCAGCGTGGGGAAGAGATGTTGCGTGGCGGTCTCGTAATTCCAGACGTGCGTGCAGTTGCCGAAGCAGCAGCCGCTATGGTCGTTGGAGCCTTCGAAGCCGTGGAACTCGCCATCGGCCGTGCGGAAGCAGGTTTGCGTGACGAGCGTGGAAAGAGTGGACATGGCGGCGTCGCGCACGGCGGGCGGCAGGGTGCTCGCGCGCATGGCGGCGACGAAGCGGCGCGTGCGGGCTTCCAGATCGGGCAGCTTTTCGGCGGCGTAAACGGCCGCCTGCCATGCGCCGGCGAAGCGCGTACAGTAATGATTGCCGATGATGACGTGCTCGTCGCCCTTGGGAGCGGTCCAGCCGGACCACGCGGGCGTGCGATTCGGGAAATGCCAGGCGAGCAGGAAGGTATAGGCGGCTTCGGTGCCGGGCGCGATTTCCTGTTGCAGGCAGAGCGAGCCGATGGGTTTGCGCTGAGGGGCTTCGGGGCCGAGTTGGCCGTCGTCCGAGAAATCGTCCCAGAAGAGCAGGGGGCTGGTCCACCATTTGGCGTTGGTCCAGCCGCGCAGGTAGGTGAGCTTGCCTTCGGGTTTGATGACGCCGAGGACGAACGTGCCGGATTGCGGGTCGTCGCCGGGCATGCCGGGATTGCTCATCAGCAGACCTTTGAAGGCGGCGGATTCGCGGTACTCGATGGCGCGCTGCTCGCCTTTGCGAAGGTACACGGGGTCGTGGGAGCCAGTGTCGATGGGATTCTCGATCGACCAGGCGACGGAAACGCGGGCGGCGTCCCGGCCCGGATTATGGACGCGATAGCGCAGGGTGGCGACGGGCAATCCGGATTCGTCGGCATCGAGGGGGATGAATGGGCTGAAGGCGTCGAGCGTGACATTGACGGGCAGGCGGGAGTCGTGGAAGGCGATTTGGGCGATGGGAAATTCGCCGGTGAAAGTCGCGCCTTCGAGGCGGCTGAGGCCTGGCGCGTTCTTGGAGCCGAGGCCGTCGGGACCTTCGTAAGGCGACATGAGGCGGGCTTCGAGGATGTGCGCGACGGGCTTGCGGGTGCCGGCCTGCGCCCAGATGGAAGCGAAAGCGTACTCGGGCGAGCGGCCTTTATCGGGGCGGTTGAAAATTTCCCAATCGCGAAGCTGGCCGCGTCCGCCGAGGCTGATGCTGCCGGCGGCGACACCGCCGAGGGGCATGGCCAGCATGGCGAGTTGGCGGCCGGTGTAGACGCGGGGGTAGCGCATGGAGGAGCGCGGGAGGGTGACGGGCTTGGGCGGGGGTGGGGCGGATGGGGTTGGGGTTTGCGGAGGCGTTTGGGCCGCGGCTCCGACGGGCACGCCGGCGAACGCGACGGCTTTGAGGAATCCGCGGCGGCCGGTGGGAGTGCGCATTTGTTGCGAGTGTAGCATCGTTTCAGCGGATGCGGGCGGCTGAGTCAGCAGGAGCCGGAATGGCTGCGCCAGGGTGGTGTTTTGGCGGGTCCTGGTGCCCTGGCGGGTTGCCGCGAGGATTGGGGAGTGGGGTCGCCATGCTACTTTTATTTGCGTTCAAAGCCAATAGGTTGTTTGTTTGCAATAAATGCCAAAAATTACGGAGCCAATTTCCGCGGGGGTTGGCGGGGGATTAAAAGGCCGCGTTTTTGAGGGCGGAGATTCGGGTGTCGGAGAGGAATTGAACGGGCGGACCAATCTCGCGGAGCGCGCTGGCTAAGCCATAGGTTGTGGCCCAGTCCGAGCGGTGGTAGTTCGGTGATTTGGGAATTTGTGCGCATTCTTTTTGGATCTGACGGCCCCCAATGGACAGGCCCGATGGAGGCTGCCTTTCTTCTCTTACACGAGGGTAGCATGGGCGCGGGGAGCGGCCAGCACGATTGCTGACATGATCTTTTTGTTTTCATGGGGTTGGAGGCGGGGTGAAGGGCGTGACCGAGTGGATTAGCGCAATGTCATTCACACAGCATAAAGGACGTTGGGTTATCGGCGGGCCATGTCCTCGATGGTGAGGCTGTAATGATTGGGTGTGCGAACGGCGCGTTTAACCGGCAACCCGGGCGCATGCTCGTTCACGGTTTTGCGCACGGCCTCGTAGTCTCCCTGGCAGCCGACGATAACGGCTTCCAATGCATCGGGTGGAATGCGGAGATGGTCCCCATGCAGTTTCAAAGGGCTGGTTTCACCAACTTCGGACGCAGCGATAAGGCGGAATTCCTTTTCGTAATACCAGTCTTTAGCCTTCGTCAAGATCATTTTTGTGGCGTTCTCTGATAGGTCCTGCGGCACCCATTTTGGGTATTCCGAGCAGTAGAGAACCTGCTGTGCGCAGTACCCAAAAAGGACATTATTGTCTGTGCGAAATTCCAAGCAGATGCCCTGGTGATTTTCTGCGTAGTGTGACCACATCAACGTAGAACAAGGGTCCGCCGTGAGGCAGTAGATGCGGAGCTTAGATATATACGCTAGGTTAGCGTCAGAGAATTGGGCTAACTGTTCGTTTACCGGAACGTCGCTAGCCAGACGTTGAACGTCCGAGGGCGGTGTATCCGTCGTTTCGGCTAAAAAGGCCAGAAAGTCACCGATTTGGAAGGATCGGTCGTCGAAGCACGGTTTGCAATCCCATGGATCATTTAGATTGGCGGGGTTTGAGCAGTACACCATTTGCTCGGAAAGTGTCGTAGCCAGCCATTCCGGGCTGAACCTTTCATAGTGATAGAGCCGTGTTAACCCGGCACGCACGGGATTGCGATAGACCTGCACCATCTGCGCTCAATGATACCTCGACGTGGAGGACCTTGAAGAGACTCGACGCGACAGTCGCGCGGCCCTCCAATTTCTGTCAAGGCGCCAGCGGTCCTCGTAGGCAACAGGGTCGCGCAGGCTGCGGGGCTGTGCTAGGCTTGAAGCGAGGAGAAAAGCCATGTCAGTTGGCAAGTTCATCGCCCGCGCAAGCGTCCATAACGACCTTGGTCTAAGTTATGACTAATTTTTTCTGCGTGATGTTGGGGACGGCCATTTTGTTTAGTACCATCCTCTCCAATACAGTGGCGGGCCAGTCGTGGGCGCGGTTTCCGAAAGCGAGGCTTGGAACGCCATTGAGAATTGGGCTAGCAGCGCCGGGTTGAAGGCTGAACGGTCGTAACGCCCGGCAGGTGCCCAATACTGGGTCGTGCGGTCCACGTTCAGAGGGGATCGCCGAAGCGGCGGCATAGACGAATGGCAGCCACCTCGAGGTCGCGCAGCGCATGGCCGGGCATTCGAACGCAAAAACGACGGACCTATATGACCAGCGCAGCGGCGACGTGAGCCTTGATGAGGCCGAGGGGAGCGGGACTTGATGAGAGTTACCAAAGCATCGCCCAGGGTCGCAAAACGATGGCTTGAGTTGGGCCGGATCGCCGTACTGCCGATCCTTTACTTGCTCCTGGTGCTCGCGGAGCACAACGGCTTGATCGACCATTGGCGCGGACTGGATCGCGTCCAAACGGTTGCCAACAATTTCAGCCTTTCTTATGCTCCTGACGCGAGCACACCTGTGTATCCAAGTGATGCGGCATGGAAGCCCCTTCTCGGCCTCATCCAGAGATACTCGGCGGTCAAACTACGAAGCGACAAACAACCGCAAACTGTGGCGAGGTTTGCCACCACCCTTTCAACTCGGCAGGAAATAGGAGAGGGAGTACGCACAGAGTGGACTTCGCCCTCGACGCCCTTGGCAGTAATGTATAGGCACTGGCCTGACCCAGGGACAACGTTCCCGCGCGAAGACTACACAATCGTAGGGACCATCGGTGCCCTACAAAACTGGATTGCCCAGAGCAAGGCTGATTGCCATTTTCTGGTTCACGACATTGTGTTGGGCATCTTGGCCTTAGTGTTCGGCTATGCCGTCTGGCATCTAAACCATCTTTCCCGGCCCAGTTCTAAATAGAACTAGCCGCCGAGCCGCACCGTCTGTAATGCGAATATCAGCGGCCCTGCTCTTGTGAGCGCCCTTTCGGCTTCGTCTTCCGCAATGGCGGTTGCATCGTGGCGCTGGATTGTGACGGTCACACGATACCCATCTACCTTCACTTCAAGGGTGGCCGCGTTGTTCTCGACCCGCATGGCATTTTGTCGTCTGAAAATATCCCATTCTCGCACTTCTGAAACATTTGGAGTGCGTCTGTTTCTCGTTTGCGAAGGGCAGGGGACAGGCGTCATCGTGCGGCCGGCCGGAGTGGTGTCGATGGCCTCGTTTGTGCAATTTAGGGACAACGATTTACCTGATAGAATGGCGAACAGGGGGCGAAACGCCTCGGGATCACGGAAACATGAAAGGTTTAGGTCAAGGTTAGGTCTATGGCCACATCGAGCGCAGTAGGTTCTCGGCCCTACTTTGTAGAGAAACTTCACCAAGTCGGCTGGCTTATTCCCCCCTTTGTGTCGGTCGGGTGGATGGGGAAGGTCGCTGCGCTGATTGACCAGGTGGGAGTGGACTTCAGCCAGCCAGAATTGGAACAGGTTCTGGGCGCGTTGTTCCCGTCGGACACCTTGGCCAGCATGGTGCTAGACCGGTATCCTAAGACGCCTGTCATTAAAGATTTTCAGACGATCATCGCCGAAAGCGTCGAAGCCCACTTCTTGAGCCTCCACCACGTTGCAGTGTCTGGTTTGGTTCCGGTGATTGAGGGAGCCGCCCGCAGGCTTGCAGACAAGCGTGGCGTTCAAGCCGGCGCCCTTTCCCGAACAATTGCGGCTCTGATAGAGCATTGCAAGACACATGTAGTGGCAAAGCGCATCGGCGATGTTGGAGAAATCGTATCGATGCTTGAGTCCTTCGAGATGTTCCTGTCGAACGTCCTTTTTGTGAACGCTAAGAAGTACAGCCTTACGGATGGCACCAATCGGCATGGTATTGTGCATGGCATATTTGCGGACAGGGAATTCGGCTCTGCGCTGAATTTCTATAAGGTGATCACCTCCGTAAACGCCTTGACCTTCATATCGTCGCTCTATTACGGCGGTTCGGCGTTTGTCCCGGATCACACGACGCAATCCGCGGAACTTGCACGGTACTATGATCTGCTAAGCCGAATTGCATCAGAACGGCGGCCTAGAAAGGTCATATAAAGCGCGGTCCCCAAGGTTGCTTCGCACGCGGCACAGATTAATTACGACATTGACGTCTTCCATCGCTTAGGCAGCTATCTGCGCCCGGCTGAGTTTGCCCACGCCCTATTTCCAGCGCAAGAGAGTGAGCCGCCGCAGGAGGCCTACGGGTTTGTGCGGTGAGCGCGGCAATCGCCCCATAGATTCCCCGCGGTATAGCGGCGATTGCGGCCGGGCGGCGCTCATAGCGGCGACAGCGACAAGTGCGTTTGCGTAAGGGGCGTTTTCGAGCCTAACCCACGCGCCGCGGTGTCGAGGTCGCGCTCTTGGCAGTGGCCGAGCAGGGCTTGCAAATCGGCTTGGCTCGCCAGGACGTGGAAATCACGGGTAGGGGCGAAGTAAACCAAGGATGCGTTTTTCGGCGGCGATCAGGTTGAGGATGTTGTTGAGCGTGCCCTTGCTCTTGCCGTCCCACAGCATCAGGCCGCATTTCGCCTCGCGCGCCATCGCCAGGTCTTTGGCGGCGTAATAGGTGAAGCCTTTGCGTTCGGATGGCGGGTCGACGTTTCGTGTGGGCCAGCCGCCGATATTATTCCGGCAGTTCTCCATGCAAAACACGGTTACACGGGTGTATTGGCGGCCGGCGAGATACTGTTGTACCGCCTTGTCTGCGCCGTTGGCATCGCCAACCAGAATGGTGCGGCCGCGCTTGAGAAGATCGTCTATCCGGTCGCGGATGGGCGCGTTCAGTCTCGAAACGGCGCGCGATCCGCCGATGAAAACGTTCATACCGTGCGCCTCGTTTCAGTGAGCGTGAGCAAGTAGACCGCTTTGGATTTGCCCTGGCTCTTCAGAAGCCCCGTTATCGCGCTGACGGTCGGCCCAGAGCGACTCCGGGCGTCTTACTCTCTGCCTCTCAAGATCGCGGCCGTCACGCGCGGGCTGCGGCTGCCATGAATGACGGCCACAACCCACAATGGCTCTTCGTCCGGCGCGTAGGCAATAAGGTAGTTGTGCTTGTTCGTGAATCTCAGGGGTCGTCCGGTGATGTCGGGCCGGCGGTAGCCTTGATGCGGAAAGCGCACCAGATTCTCAATGGTGTCGAGAATATCGGCGATCACTTTGCCAACGGCGGCGGGGCTGTCCTCGGCGATGAAGTCCCAAATTTCCGCAAAGTCATTCTCTACGTCCGGGTGAAAGTCGTACCCGGTCATTACTGCCCGGCTTGCCGCGCTGCGCTTCGTGCGCGCAAGCGCGCTTTCATCTCATCGCCGCCTATCGGTTTCACTCTGCCGCTTTTGAGATCGTCGTAGCGGCTGTCGAGGGTTTGGCGGAGTCCGGCCATCTCATCGAAGTATCCGACAAAGGCGTCCTGCAGCAGTTCGTCCGCGGGGCGGCCCGTGTCCATCGCCAGCCGGTCCAGCTTGGCCTGTACGTCGGGGGAGAAGTGCACTTCCATAGTCGCCTCGTTCCTTTAAGAATAACAAAGTGTCCCGGTTTCAAAGCAGTCGCGGCCCGGCGCCGGGGCGGAGACGATCTCAGTGGACCTTGTCATCGTCGCCTGACTCCTTCTTTAGAATCCGATCTACATCGCGCTTGCCGTGCAGGATGCGTATGACCCTCAGCGTGTCCCCTGCCACCAAGTAGAAAATGAGGAACTCGTCAAAGTCCTTCACGGGCCAGAGCCGCAACCCCTTAAGGGCCGGATTCCGTAGCTTCTTTGGCGCTCCCATATTGGGCATGCGCAGTAACTGCTCGACCGACGCCTCGACGGCTTCGACGAACCGGAACGCGGCATCGGGTGCGTCCTGCTCGACCAGGTACCAGCGGAATTGCCGAAGGATATCGTCCTGCGCGCGCGGGCGAATAACGGCTTTCACGGCCGCTTCCGCGCCTTGTGCTTGGCAGCAATGCCGCGCGCTTCCGCTTTGAGGTCCTTCCAGAACTCCGGCGTCAACGGAATATCGGCGCCGCCAGCCAGGCCTTCCAGCAGCAAGGCCTCCAGGCGGGCCTCGGCTTCTTCCTTTTGGGCTTCGCGTAAGAGCGAACGGAAATACTCGCTCACGTTGCCGTAGCCCTTGGTGGCGAGTTGGTGGTCGATGAATTCCTTGAGGGATTCGGGCAGGGAGATGGTGACGGTGGTCATGGTCGCTCCTGGATTCGGGTTTCTCCTGCCATGCAGTCTACCAGAATTCTTAACTGTTCTCAATAGATAATAGCAGCTCCGGTCGCGCTAAGGACGTAACCGCTCACAAGCGGAGCTTCCGGCGCTGCTCGGACTTGCGCTGCAATCGGGCGCGGGCCGCGGCCGGATCAACGACTTCGCCGTGATCGAGGGCGGCGAGGCGGCGACCGAGTTCCTGGTTGAATTCGGCAAGTTGGGCGGCGCGCGCCGAGTCGTGCTCCTCCAGCAGGCGCAAGGCTTCCCGGACGACCTCGCTCGCCGAGTTGTAGCGGCCCGATTGCACCTTGGTGCTGACGAATTCTTCCAGTTCCGGCGTGAGAGAGACGTTCATGCGGAAATACCCCCGGCTGCTTCCAGTAGTCCAGATAGCGAAGATTGTCAAAGTATGTTATTGAGGCTCGGTAGGTCACGGCGTTTTCGACCAGTTGATCGCTCCGGCGTCCGGTGTCGCGCGCCAGCTTAGTCCGCCACGTCGGCGGCAGTGATGGCATCGCGGGAACTATGCCAGATGCGAAGGACGCGAACGTGCCGCTCCTTCTCCCGGATGTCGCATATGATGCGATAGAGTCCCCTGCCCTTGCCGTAAAGCAGGTGACGGGCGGAAAAGCCAAGCTCCTCCGCTTCAGATGTGACCGGGCAGCGGATTCCGGCTGAGGGTGTCAATCGCCGCGAACAGACGCACAAGCCATTGCTCGGCGCGCATCGGCGCGGCCTCGCGGATACGCTCGAAGGCCGCGCAAGCGTCATACTCGGCGGGAGCCGAGAGACTCACGCGGTAAGCCATATTTGGCCCGCATCTCGTCTAATACCTGAGCGGCGGGCTTCAGTTCGCCTCGCTCGGCGCTCGCCATCCCTTCCTGAATGGCCGCAAGGGTTTCCATGTGCTGCAGGCGCTCAATCATCCGTTGGTAACTCTGCGCGTCCTGAATGACGATTTCCGCCTTGCCGTTGACCGTCAGCACTTCCGGCGCATGGGTTTCCTTCAGCCGGGTAACGTGTGCCTTGTGATTGCGCAAAAAGTCGGTCAACGGGTGGATTTCCCGGGTGTCAAGCATGGTTCCTCGAATCATATGGTAATCAGATAATTATATGATTTAAATCTGCCCTGGTCAACTCTAGCGGCTCTGGGCGCGCCCTGTGACGATCATTGGCGTTCGGCCAGCACGCGCTCGCGCTCGAGCGCTTCATGCAGCAGCGACTTGATGTAGGTCTGGTATGGCAATCCCTTCCTCTCGGCGAGGCGCTGCGCGAGTGCGATGTCGGGATCTCCGGCAGTCGAATCGATAAGAGGCGCGAGAGCACGCGATGCAGAGGGTGTTCCGGATGTTGGTGGACCCTCACCCACCCGGCGCGATCCTTTACTTCCGGAATATCGCTGGTGTCGATTTGGTCGTCGGGCAATGCCGCAACGCGCTTCAAACGCTCGCGCTCCGCTTTCGTAATTGCGCGGTTCTCGATCTGCTCTATAGTCCGGGTTACCATCCTGGCCCGATTCTCATTCGCCTTCTTCATATTCCCTCAATCGTATAGACGACCAGCAAAACGCGGCCTGCATAACCACGCCATTCGCGACGTTCGCGCGGCCTTTTGCGCCGACAGCAGCTCCTGCGGCCAATCGGTCTCTAGCGCCTCGGCCGCGGCAGCGAGTCCGCCACCACCCAGGCGGCGCCAACGACGGCGAGATTCACGGCGCTCTCGGTCCAGTTCCAATGGCTGGAGCGATCGGCCAGCAGTATCCGCCCGTTCACCAGCAGGCCGAAGGACGCTAGCATGGCGGTCGCCAGGATGGCGGCGAGGCGGGCCTGCACGCCGGTCAGGATCGCGACGCCCGCCGCGACGAAGCCAAATCCGGTCGCATAACCCCAGAACTCTTGCGTAGGCGGCAGCCATTTGGGGACCAGCGCGGCGGTGTGGTGCATATAGGCAAAATGCGCGCCGCCGAAGACGAGCGCACAAACCCCAAACGCCAGCCGGCCCAGGCGCGTAAGGCGCGCGGCCAATGCCGCATCGATCCTGGCGGTGGTGGCGTAGACGATTAGCCCGCCCGCGGTGATCGAGAGCTGCATGGCGATGTTTTCGTAGGTGACGAAAACGGCGTAATCGGTGAGCAGCAGGCGGCCGTTCATCAGGATGACGGCGAAGAGCGCGTAGTAGACGGTAAGCGCGGCGGCGCCCCAAGCCGCGGTTCGGCGCCACTCAACGGCCGCGGCCGCGGCAACAATGAACGCACCGGCGGCATAGGCCAGGGCGGTGCGAGCGGGAAAGCTCCCGGGCACCGGCTGCCCCGGGTCGAAGTCCCCAAATGCCAGGCAGGCCATGCCCAGCGCCATCACGCCTAGGCCATACACGCGCCAGCCGAAGGCCATCGGGGCTTTTTCCGCCGTCATGGCTGTTCCAGCTTATTTCCCGCCATACTCGTTACCGCCGCAAAAAGGGTCGCGAAAGCGTACTCCGGAAGGCGTTTTGTCCGCCAGTTTTCTTGCATCAAACACCCTCCTGAACCGGAAGTATATCTCATGGGGGCATCGACCGGCTCAGGTTGTGGCACCTTGGGGTTGCATAAAGGATCAACGAGGCGGCGGCCAAACTCGGCGATCTGGCCCCGGCACTTGCGCCGGGCCCGCCCCGGCATCAAATCAGGGCACTCGGCCGCCGCTTGCGTCATGAGCACGACATCATCCGGGAAGATCGGCTTTGGGGCATCTTAAGAGGGACCTTCCGCCTTGTGTGCCGCCTGTGAGGATGCCCTGGAGCGGTTGCGCGAAGGCTCACCGGCTCTCAGCCGGCTGCCCCACAAGGAAATACCTCCGCGGTATATCAGTTCCCCTCTCGAATTTGACCCATTCCCCGTTTTGCACAATTATTTTTCTCCATGGTTTGAATTATTTAGCGCAGTTGCCACGCAGATCCGGCCCTGGTACCCGCTATCTTTAAGACAGCAAGGGGGTTCCCCGCAAGCGGGGACCTCGAAGGCACCTGAGCGATGGTACCGATTATCGTCATCCTCGGTGGGGTTCTGGTTCTAGCAACCACAACAAATCAGTAAAATCGGCGCCTTACCCAGCGCGTAAAAACACAATTACACAAAAATGATTGCCACATTCGAGGCAAATGCTGGTATGATTCTTTGGGGGTGCTGTGCAGAGGGTATCCCCAAAGAACACCAGACCGGAAATACCCCAGACCGCAAGGCCGGGCAGGGATTCGTGAAGACCAGGTTTTTGGTCTCCTTATTATCGATGATCCCGCTCGCCGGAACGCTAGTGCGCTTCGTTCCGCCGCCCAGGACGCCTTCCCTGGTAACACCCGGCCAAAAGAACGTTCACCGGGATCTGCTCACCGCCCAGCTCAAACAATCCGCTAAAGCGTACCGCGCGGGCGACTTTCATGGCGCCGCCGCACTGGCCCAGCAAGGCTATGGCAATGCCCAACGCGCGGGCGAACCGAAAATGGCGGCGCAATTCCTCAATAACCTGGGCGGTTGCCGGTTCGCCCTGCACCAGTATCGGGAGGCGCTGCAGACTTTTTTGGAAGGGCGTCCGTTGGCGGAGGCCGCGCACGATAACGCCGCCGCCGGAGTTCTGGATTTGAATATTGCCTCGCTTTACTGCCATCTCGGGCAGATGGACGCCGCCACGGAGGCCGTCGGCCGCGCGATGGCCCGCCTGAAGGGGCCGGATCGTCTCGCGCAGCTCCCCCAACTGCTGACCTTCCTGGCTGGTCTGCAGGCCGGGCAGGGCCGCCTGGCGCCGGCCGTGGATCTTTATAGGCAGGGCATTGCGGCCGCCGGCCGCGCGGGCAACCTGGAAATGTACGCATTAGGGTGGAACAACCTGGGCTATGCGTATCTGGAGCACGAACAGCTTCCCCAGGCGGAGCGCGCGCTCCTGGAAGGCTATCGCACCCTTAAACTCAATCATTCGCGCAGTATCGAGGCTTCCTATCGGAATCTCGGCATGGTGCGCCTGGAGCAAGGCGACCTGCGCTCGGCCGCGGTGCTGCTGGATCGGGCCATCGCCCTTTCCCGGCAACCGGGCGGCACACTGCCGGCCTGGGAGGCTTATTATGCGCGCGGCCGTGTGCGCCTGCAACAGAACCGTCTGCAGGACGCCTTGGACGATCTGCGCATCGCCGCGCGCTTGGCCTACAACTGGCGCCGGGAGGCATTCCCCGACGACGCTACCCGGGTCAGCACCGAGAATATGGTGCAAAAGGTCCACTCCGCCCTGGTGGAAGCCGGAAACAAGCTCTATTTCGCAACTCAACGCCGCGCGTTCGCGCAGGAGACCTTTGAGTCCGCCGAAACCAACCGGGCTGCGAGCCTGCGCGCGCTCTTGGCGGAACCGCGCGATTGGCGAAGCAATCTGCCAGCCGAATACTGGGAGACCCTGCGCAAGCTGGAAGCCGCGGAGGCGGAGTCGCTACGGTCTTCGGGAGCGCCTTCCGGGCCGGCGGCCGACCGGATTCGCCAGTTGCAAGGCGCGCTGATCCAGTGGGAGTCGCGGGCTGGATCGAACACCGATGCGGGGTTGCCCGATCTTCTCGACCGCACCCGCCGTAGCCTCGGCCCGGACGCCGCGTTTCTCGCCTTTCATCTGGCCTCGCCCGATTCCTATCTTTGGGCGTTATCGCGCGAGAGCTTCGCGCTGTATCGCCTGCCGGCCAGCCCGGAGATCGGCGCGCAGGTGGCCGGTTTCGCCAAAGCAGTCCGCCGCGAAAGCGCCGGCGCACAGACGGCCGGATCTCAGTTGTTCCGCACGTTGTTTGGACAGCTTACGCCGGCGTTTGCGGAAAAGCCGCGGTGGCTGCTGGCGTTGGACGCGCAATTATTCGAGTTGCCATTCGCCGCGCTGGTGGAGGAGACCAACGCGCAAGGCGCCGTTTTTCTGGCCGAGCGTCATTCCTTGGAGATTGTTTCCGGCGCCGGGATGCTGTCGCGCGCTGGGCCGGACCGCGGCCTTTCCAGCGGTCCGTTCTTAGGCATCGCCGACCCTGTCTACAATACGGCGGATCCGCGGTGGAAAGGTTTCCAACCGGCCCCCCGGATTGCGGCATGGGCGGACTTCTTCACGGCGCGCGCGGGCGATTCGAGCGCCGGTGACGATCTGCATTTAGCGCGCCTGGCCGGTAGCGCGCGGGAGGCGGCAGATAGCGCCGCTGCCTGGAGCGGCCCCGCAGCGCCCATATTGCTCGAAGGGGCGGCAGCTTCGCGGCGGAATCTGCAGCGGGCCTTGAGTCGTCATCCCGCCGTGCTGCATTTTGCGACCCACGTCCTCAACTCCGGTGTCGAGCCGGGGGTCATTGTGCTCAGTCTCACCGATGGCGGCCAACGCGAAGTGCTGAGCCCAGCCGAGATCGCCACTTGGGATCTGCGGGGCGCGCTGGTTTCGTTAAGCGGCTGCAGTTCCGGATCGGCCGACGCACTTCCCGCCACGGGTCTAATGGGTCTTACGCGCGCCTGCCAAGCCGCCGGAGCCAAAGCCGTGGTGGTCAGCCGTTGGCCCACTCCGGACGACGCCGGTGCGCTTTTTCTCTCCTTCTATCGCCATTTGCGGGCGGTTCCGCAAGCCGGACCGGCCGTTGCGTTGCAACGCGCCCAAATCGAGATGCTCCGGTCTCGCACATGGCGCACAAACCCGCTTTATTGGGGAGCCTATTTCGTTACAGGGAACCAACCATGACGGCAAACGATCTTGCTGAAGACACAGACGACCGCCCGATTTCCGCCCACCCTTGCTGGGCCGAGCTGGTCGAGAAAATCAGGCAAAACGACCCCGATGGACTGGAAGAGTTGTATCGGGTTTTTTCGCGCGGCGTGCGCTTCTATCTGTGCAGGCAACTCGGCCCCCAGGATCTGGACGACCGGGTGCACGATACGTTCATCGTCGTGGCGCAAGCCATCCAACGGGGAGAACTGCGCGAGCCCGACCGCCTGATGGGATACGTGCGGACCATCGTGCGCAGGCAGGTGGCGGCCCAGATCGAGGATAACGTGCTCAGCCGCAGACAACAGTTCGATCTGGACTGGGGGCTGGCCGTACGGGACGCCGGCAGCAATCCCGAGCAAGCCGCCATGCGGCAGGAGAGCCAGCAGATAGCCGTCAAAGTTTTGAAAAGTATTGCGCCCCGGGATCGCGAGGTTCTGATACGCTTTTATCTGTGGGAGCAGCCGGCGGAACAAATTTGTTCGGAGATGGGTTTGACGGACACCCAGTTCCGGCTGCTCAAATCGCGCGCCAAGGCCCGGTTCGGCCATCTCGGCAAAAGAAAGGTTACAAAACGCCTAGTACCTTTTAGTGAGAACAATTGGGGGGAAATACCACTTAAGGAGTAAGTGAAGCTGGTATTGGTCCTTCGGAAAGCCGGTGCAGCCTTGCAGTTCGCCGACAATCGTCACGCCGCTGACGAGGTGCTGGAGCGGTATTCGATGGGCCGCTTGGTTGGGCCGGAGTTAGCCGAGGTTGAGGAACACCTGCTGGTCTGCGAGTCCTGCCAGGACCGGCTGGCGCAGGAAGACAGGTTCGTCCAGGGAATGCGCGATGCGGGCGCGGCGCTGGGACGATCTCGCGCCACGATTCGGCGGCGATCGCCGAAGTTAGCTTGGGCATTGGGCTTGGCTGCGGTGGGGTTGGCGGTCGTCGGGGGGATCGAGTGGCGGTCGTTGCGCGGTTCCACCGATCCGCCGGCGGTTGTATTGCTCCGCACCACCCGCGGAATCGAAAACTCCAGGCAAGCGGCGTCGGCCGGAAAGCCTCTCACGCTGGTCTTGGATTTGACCGGTTTGCAGCAATTTCCGGCATACAGCGTGGAAATCGTGGATACCGGCGGGCGAGCGGCGGTTCAATCCACCGTGGCCAGCGGGAGTGGCCAACTTCAGGCTACGCTCGCCCGGGGGCTGCCCGCGGGCACGTACTTCGTCCGGCTGTACAGTCCCGCCGGGGAACTGCTGCGCGAGTACGCCTTGTTGTAGGGCGGGCATAGTGGGCGGCGCCGGCCCTGACCGGCGCGGCTTAGGACTCGCTCACAACAGCATTCCGTATTGATAGCATCAGTACGGAATACCGTGTAAACAATATATCAGTACGCTTATGGAGGCCCCAGGCTGGTGGTGCAGGCTGGCTTTTTGTCCCGTCGCTTGGGGGCCTATCGGGGCCTTTTGCCCAGCCACGCTTTGCCTTGCTCGCGTGCGCCGTGGAAGACGTGCAGAATTTCGACCGCTCCAGCCCGCCGGAGACGGTAGTAGATTATGTACTTCCGAATTGCTCAGCCGGTGCGCCTGCCTTGGGCTGCGACGATAGTGTGATGATGGTTTCCAGAATTCCGGTGACAATCCTCAACGCGACATCCTCGCCGGCTTGGGCCACCCAGTAATCGGAAATCTCTTGCAGATCCCGCCTGGCCGGGCGAGCAAGTTTGTAACCGGACGTCATTTGGCCGGCGAACGGCCGGCAGTATTCCTGACAGACGCGGCAATCAAGTCTTTCGCCAGGCCCCTTAGGCCATCGGCACTGTACTCTTCGTAGCGGCCTTCTTCGATATCCTCGATCCCCTGCCGCACCCCGCGCCGTATGCCTTCACGCTCGCCTGGCGCCAGGCCAGCTTCGAAATTGGCGAGCAAGATCCGGCCGCTCTTGGTGGCCTCGGCCTCCTGCATGCGCCGCACCGCATCCCGCGCTACTTCGCTCATGTTGGTATACTCGCCGTTTCTCACCTTGCCACGAATGAACCTGGCCATCTGTGGCGGCAGTTCTGCCCGCGTTGAATCAACCACGGTCAACAATAGATTTCCCGAGGCGACGGGCTGCTAACTCCGTGCCGCCAATCCCAGAATCATCACGTCCGGCTCCGGCTGCTCCTCGAAGCTGAGCGCCGGGATCCGCGCGCGCGCCCATCGTCCGCGGTATGCCGCGGCCAGCCACGCCAGCAGCGTGATCCCCATCAGCCAGGCATAGCTTGACGCGCTACGCAGTCCCGCTTGTTCGACGTCCGTGACTAATTCCGATACGATGATGAGCCGCCCCCAATACACGCCGAACATGATCTTCAGATTCGCCTTGCCCGGCAGATACGAGCAGGTGAACGGCACCTTGGCGAAGCCGGTGAGAACCAGTTCGACGACCAGCAGGCCGAACGCCGCCAGGAACCCCGCGTGGCCCCACGCCCGCGGCCACGGCCACACGGCCATGTAAATCGGTGCGGCGATCGCCACCACCGGCGCCAGCGCCAACAGCAGCAGCGTCTTGCGCGTGGCGGCCAGGTACGCGCCGCGGCCGCTCGGATCGGTCAAGCGGAAAAGCCAGTTGGCCCGCAGCTCCACCGGAATCGAGAACGACACGCGCAGGCCCACGATCAGAAAGAAAAGCAAAATCAGCGGGATGCCCAGCGCCGTCTGCGCGCGGCCTTCGAGCGCGCCGTAGTCGGTCGCCCTGGAACGGTACATCACGTAGGCCGCCTGGCTGAACACATAGGCTAAGCCCATCCCGGTATAGATGGCCAGTATCAAGCGGTGCTGCCGGCTGCGCGCGAGCGTGCGTCCGATGAACGCCAGGATGGCCCGCTCCGGCGCGCGGCGCGCGAACACGCTGGCCAACGGGGCCCATGGCGATCGGACGCGGCGCGCGGGAGCGATCTCGGACTGCTCCACCGTGCGGCGCATCTGCCGCGCGTACGCCAGCGCATAAGCCGCCGCCGCCACCACCGTGACCAGCGTCACGCCGGCCAAGGCTCGCCGCGCCAGCGCGGCCAGGGCCGCGTTCGTCGATCCGGTCAAAATCTGAAACAGGCCGAAGAACCAGTAGGACGGCACCAGCGCATACCACCAGCGGTTTTCGGGCGCGGCCAGCGCGTGCGGATTCGCCAGCGGCGGAGTGAGGAAGTACAACGTGAGCACCGCGAAGAACGCGGCGGTCTGGATGACGCTCGACCACCGCATGTAACGTCCGTGCGGCAACAAGTGCAACGCCACCCCCTGCACGCCCAGCAGCAGCAGGAAGACAAACACCGCGGCCAGCAGAATGACCAGCCAGAAGGCCCCGAAGTCGCGCACCGCGTCCACCGCGCCGGATGCGCCGCGTACGATCAGAAACGGACAGACCAGTCCCGTAAAGCAATTCACCGCAAGGACGGCCAGCCCCAGCGCCGCTCCGAGCGCGGCAAGCTTGGCGGCGAACACTGTCGGAACGCGCACCGGCATGGCGCCCAGGATCATGCAATCGCGCCGGTCCGGAAACAGCGCGTCCCAAAGCAGGAGCGTGAACACCCCCACGATCGCCATGGTGGTCGCGATCAGGAATTCCTGATCGGCCCACGCGGCGGCGTAAAGCTGCTGCGCCGTCAAGTGCTGATAAAGCCCCGCGTACTTCGGCCCCGTGACCATCACCAGCACCAGACTGAGGGCCGCCAGCAGCGCCGCGAACTGCGAGAGCAGCGCCGACAGATCGCCGCGCACGGAAATAATGTCGGTATCGAAGAAGCGGTAGGCGAACAAGCGCACCAACGCGCGGAACTGGCGCCGTTCGCGGCCCGGCGCAGCGGTCATTGCCGGACCACCTCGGCGATTTGGCGCGCAGTGGCGTCGGGATCGCTCTCCGTGACCAGTTGCGCGAAGATGTCCTCCAGCGTGGGCAGGGCCATCAGATCGCGCAGCCTGTCGATGGAGTCGTTGGCTACCACGCGGCCTTTGTGCAGGATCACCACGCGGTGGCAGACCTTCTCCACGACTTCGAGCACATGCGAGCTGAACAGCACCGTTTTACCGGAGGCGGCCAGCGAACGGATCAGGCTGCGCACGACCAGGCCTGCGTGCACGTCCAACCCGGAGAAAGGCTCGTCCAGGATAATGACTTCGGGATCGTGAAGGATCGCGGCGCAAATCAGAATCTTCTGGCGCATGCCTTTGGAGTAGGACGAAATGGGCGCGTAACGGTCGTTCGAGAGCGAGAACAACTCCAGCAGCGCGCCGATTTTGCCGGGCAGCGTGGCGGCGGGCAGGTCGCGCAGTTCGCCGGCCAGTTCCAAGTACTCGGCGCCGGTCAGGTGCGGGTAGAGATACGGCTCTTCGGGCACATATCCGAGAATGCGCTTGAATTCGACCAGGTTGTCGCGGATGGTCGGTCCGCGGTAGAGGATGTCGCCCGCAGTGGGATCAAGCAGCCCCGTGATCATTTTGACGGTGGTGGATTTGCCGGAGCCGTTGGGACCGAGGTATCCGGTGACCTCGCCGGGGAGGGCGGTAAAGG
>Ga0302325_10002636_pt1 | contig 43290 bp, 31 predicted proteins | sample Palsa_T0_2_FD_201948 | JGI IMG/M metagenome (GOLD analysis project Ga0302325, IMG submission 201948) | Peat permafrost microbial communities from Stordalen Mire near Abisko, Sweden - Palsa_T0_2 | ecosystem: Environmental > Terrestrial > Soil > Palsa > Peat permafrost | place: Sweden: Abisko... | reverse complement strand
AGGGGGCTGCAGGATACGCCAAGCGCTATGGAGCTGACTTTGGCAACGAAGTGAGCAACCGCCTGCTGTCGAGCGCCGCCTTTCCGTCCCTTTTTCACCAAGACCCGCGCTATTTCTACAAGGGGACCGGCTCTCCCCCTTCCCGCTTCATCTACGCAGTGAGTCGCGCTGTTCTGACACGCGGAAATTGCGCCAATCTATCCGAGTCGCACCTTCACCTGGTTCGGGGGGGCGATGCCGGCAAGAGACTTTTCAAGTTTATCGTTTGCGATAATTCGAAGACGGTAGGTTTAGCGTGCCGCTCCATGAGCATTTGACCGATACGCATTTCCTTCGCGGCGCATGTGCCTCTGCCCAAACTGCTGACACCGGCGATCGAGCCGTTATCGGCCAGATGAAAATGGATGAGGAAACTGTTGTCGGGCGCGATTCGCTTCGCGACTCGAGAGGCTGAACCGGGAAAACCAGCCACCTGCAGGAGCAAGTCATATTGTTGCGACCAGAACCACGGATTAGGGTCGTAGATCACGTCCTTACCCAACATATTGCATGCCGCCACATGTGCCTGGTCCTCCGCGTTCTTCCAGTTCTCGAGACGAATATGCCGCTGGAGTCTTGGATGCAGGAAGCGACAAGCGTCGCCGGCGGCGAAGACGTCCGGGTCGGATGTTTGTAACCGGCTGTCGACAAGAATTCCATCGTCAACCTCCAGGCCACTGCGCTGCGCAAGGCCGGTGTTGGGCACAGCCCCAATTCCGACAATCGCGAGATCGGACACGATCTCGATCCCATCCAGCAAGGTGATGATTGTCTCGTCGCCCACACAGTCGAGTCGTTGAATTGAGGCGTTCATCATAAAACGCACGCCTTCCTCTTCATGCCGGGCTTTGAGCCGTTCGGCCAATTCTCCGGGAACTGATCTTTCAAGCAACCGGGACGCTGCCTCTACGACTGTTACATCGCACCCGCTCCGCCGCGCCGTAGCTGCCACTTCAAGTCCGATCAGTCCTCCTCCGATCAGGAGGCATCGTTTTGTCGCAGTGAGCAATGGACTGAGACGGCGGGCGTCTGTCATTGTTCGAAGCGTGATCAGCCCCGCGGTATCTGCGCCGGCTATGGAGAGAGTTCGTGGACGCGATCCTGTGGTCAGGAGCAGTCGATGGTACGGGATGGAGTCTCCGGAACTGAGAACCAGTTGATGCTCGTTGCGAAGAATCTCCGTCGCCTCGGTTTGCAGAAGTACGTTGATGCGATTCGTTTCATAGAAGGCTGGCTCATGAATCAGACATGCTTCCGGCTGTCTGGTTCCGAGTAGCACGTCCTTCGAGAGAGGGGGCCGCTCATAGGGCAGGTCCTCTTCGGCACAAACAAGAGTGATCTCGCCGTGCCATCCTTCGTTACGAAGAGCATGAGCCGCGCGAGCACCGGCTTGCCCCCCTCCGACGATCACCATCGCAGGCTGCATCAGCCTTCCTGTTTGGCAGCAGGTAGGCCTATCTGAATCAGGCCGTCCCGAAGTTGTACAGGGTATGTCTTGAGATTGATGCAGACCGGAGGGTTGAGAGCTTTGCCCGTCGGAATATGAAATCGTCCGTTGTGCAGCGGGCACTCAATCGTATCGTCCAGAACCAGTCCATCTGCCAGAAGGGCACGCTCATGGGTACACCACCCATCGGAGGCAAAGAAGCCATCTTTCACGTGGTAAATGGCATACGTCGAGCCATTGTGGTCAAATCTGCGCACGTCCTCCACCTCAAGCTCTGATTCCTTACAGGCAGCCACCCATTCAATATTGCTGTTCATGGGATCCTCATTTCCCGGCCAAAGAAGGAAGTGCGTGCACGACGTAGTAGTTGCCGTCTTTCGACTGGCGCCAGAGGGCGGGGATGATTTCTCTGTAAACATCCGCAATGCCCTGATATGGGCGCGGCATCTGATGGCGAATCAAACCGTGAAGCCTCGGCAACGCGAAGAAAGGCACCGTAGGGTACATATGATGCTCGATGTGGTAGTTCATGTTCATATACAGGAACCGATAGACGGGATTCATGTAGACCGTTCGCGTGCTCTTGCGATGGTCGTATTCGTTTTCCGCCAGACCGGCGTGCTGTGTCAGTCCACAAAGCTGATGCAGCCAGCCCCCGTAGAATCGAGGTGTCCAAACAAATAAAACCGGCAGGAAACTATGCGTTGCGATCGCCAACGCGACCACGGCGGCCATCAGAAGCAGGTAGATCCGGCTGCTCATGATCGTGCGCTTGCGCGCGACTTCTGGAATGTAGTCTTTCTCGAACTTCGTAAAAGAGCCAAAAGCGTGGAGTAGGATCCGTTTGATCTCGATCGTCCCGCTATATAGATAGACAAAGTCAGCTGCGATCTTGATCAGATCGGCAGGGCGGGTCACCTGAATCTCGGGATCATAGTCGACGATGATCGTGTGCGTGTGATGTCGGGAGTGAGACCACCGCCAAAGGCTTGCTTCGCGTATGGTCAGGAAGGACGAAATCTCATAGAAGAATTCGTTCAGCCATCGCGTTTTGAATGCCGTGCCATGCTGGCATTCGTGCCAACGCGCATCACTGGAAGAGTAGATCGTTCCATAGAGCAGAAATGCCGGAACAGCCCACCATGTTCCGTAGCTTCGGAAAGCGGCATACCCGCTCCCCAGGAGCAGGGCGATCCATAGCGCGAAACTCCGCAAGGCAGGGCTGTCGCTTCGTCGCATTAGTTCCTTGAGCTCGGAGCGCGAGATGTCGCAGGTAAACCACGCTGGAGCCGTTCTCACAGCAGCCGGCGGATCGACCGGAGATGTCGCTGGAGCTGACAGGGTCGCTCCAACATGAGCAACGCTGAAAGCTTCCTGGGCAGGATTCATGGGAAAGCCCTCTCTTTTTGAAATGTACGGTACCGGTACCGTAATTGGCTGAACAACACGCTATCACCAAGGAGAAGAACCTGTCTATTGGGAATCGATCAGCAGCTCCCAATAGTCGGCTGAACCATCCCTCAACTGCTGGTTGCATGGTTCGTAAAATGCAGATTAATAGCTATTTATCGGTTTGTTTTCTTGAGGTTGATGGGGTTTAAGGGGAGAGTTCCAAAGCTCAGCTGAAAATTGCCCTTGACAACCGTGCACCGTACCGTTACAAATCTCGCCTTGAGTAAAGGTTCAGCCACTTAACGCGTTCACGACGCCCCAGCGAGAACAAAACGTTAGTTCTGGACCAACGGGAATCCATTTGAGAGGCGTGACGACAATGTGGTTTCGAATCACCAAGAACGATTTCGTAGGCGCGTCAGAATCGTCCGTTACTTCAGGCTCGGCAACATGGCACCGTAGCGCGGCCAAGTCGATTTTGGGCCGTTTCTTACCTCTTACCGTGTTGCTCTTTTGCAGCTCGGGTCTGGCTCAGGTAACGAGCGGCTCGATCGGCGGTTCAGTACATGACACCAGCGATGCAATTTTGCCAGGCGCGAAGGTAGTTCTCAAGAACGAAGCTACAGGCACTCTACGAGATACCATTGCTAACAGCACCGGCAATTTCATCTTTTCCGTTGTTCCCTCCGGCTCGTATACCCTTACGGTTTCTCATCCGGGATTTTCCGACTGGCAAATCAGCAGTGTCACACTCGATCAGGGCGAGAACAAGACGCTTTCTCAAATCGCGCTGCGGGTTGGCTCTGAGACAGCGACAGTCAATGTTTCAGCAGAAACGGAGGCGATTCCCGTTGACACCGGGCAGACACAACTCACCCTGAACGAAAAAATGGTCACACAGTTGTCGATCCAGGGTCGGGATGCAGCCGAGCTCATCAAGGTGATGCCGGGCATGGCCATGAGCACCGGACTCGGACAGACCCAATACAACAGTCTGGTGACAGGCACCGCAAACGGACCGGTCGGCGCTTTTTCAGCGAGCGGCACAGCTCCTAATGGGGGCCTGGCTATGACCCTTGATGGGGCCAACATTACCGATACCGGCACTCAGGGCCTGCAGATGATCAACATCAATCAGGATCAGACAGCCCAGGTCTCGGTGATGAACTCTGCTTTTGGCGCGGAATATGCCAAAGGACCTGTGCTCTTCCAGGCACTCAGCAAGAGTGGTGGATCTGCTTTCCACGGCAGTGTCTATCTTTACGCGCGTGACAGCGTAGTGAACGCGACCGATGCGTACCTCAAAGCCACCGGCTTCACAAGACCGGACGAGAGCTACTACTATCCCGGGTTCACCGTTGGCGGTCCCGTATTGTTGCCAGGGGTCGGTTTTAACCGGGGGCGTAACAAGCTCTTTTTCTTCGCCGGGTATGAGTACATGAAACAGCAGCCACCTGGAACACCTCACGAACTCTTCGTTCCCACTTCACAGATGCTCGCCGGTAACTTTACCCCCGCATATTTGGCAACGCTCGGGCAGACCGGTCAATCAGGTGTCGTGCCCTGTGCGGTCGCGAGCGGAACCTATTGTGCAACGTCGGGCATCGTGAACGGTCAAATTCCTCAGTCACAAATCGACTCGAATGCCCTGGCGTTGGCAAAACTCTTCCCCGCTCCCAATCAGGACCCTGTGACACATAACGGCTCCAACTACGCTTTCCTTGATAATCCACCGCTCAACCGTTGGGAAGCGCGCGGCAGGCTGGACTACAACCCAAGTCCGAAATCGTCGATCTCTGGTTCGTTCACTCGACAGGATGAAGTGTCGATCAACAACTTCGGCATTTACTACGAGCCTGGTGACACCCTTCCATTCCCAACCCAACTCAACGCGAATCGCACTGCTTACTTCTGGTCGGGCAACTATACGCAGATCCTCAGTAATTCTCTGACCAACAATGTAGTCGTGACCTACCTCTATCAGAACTTTCCTCTTAAGCCGAAAGACCCCAAAGCAATTGATCCCGCCACAGTCGGCTTTACGGCGGTGGGACCCTTCAAGAATCCGGGGTTACCGCAAATTCCGAACATTTTCAGTTACAGCTGCTATCAGTCCTCCACCAGCGGTTGTTTTCCGGGAATCTACGGTCCGGGGTTTACGCCGGGGTTTCAGGGCGGGGCATTTGGATATACAAAACACGCGCCTGCGATTGCCGACGATCTCATCAAGGTGTTCGGGCGCCATACGGTGAAGGTGGGCGGATACTGGGACTCGAATGAACAGATCGTCTCCCAGCCCGCTGCCTATACCGCTAATGGCCAGGGAAATTATGACTTTGAGACCTATGGCAGCAACTCGACGGGAAACCCGGTTGCGGACCTGCTGATCGGTCACGCGGTGAACTACTTGCAGGCCAACGCGCTGCCGATTCAAGACATCAACTTCCATCAATATTCGTTCTATGGCCAGGATCAATGGAAGGTCACCTCGCGGCTGACGCTAAATTACGGCCTCCGCTTCGATCACCAGGGGCAATGGTATCCCAGCAACTCTCCGGGATTCGCGGTTTGGGATCCTACTCTATATAACGACGCGCCAGATGCGCCCAATTTCACCGGCCTCACTTGGCATGCAAAGGACCACAGCGTACCTCTTTCAGGCTGGCAGTCGGCAGCATTTCGGCCGCTTCCTCGTGTAGGGGCAGCCTATGACGTGCATGGTGACGGCAACACCGTGGTGCGCGGTGGATACGGCCTCTACCTTTGGCAGGTTTCTTATAACGATGTGCAGGCAGCCTTTGGTCCGCCAATCGGAATTCAGACCGTGTCTACCCCAGCGCTCAACTCATTTGCGGACGCGGCAAATTATCAACCCTCGCCGGCAATCGGCCAAAACGGCAGCGTCTCCGTACTCCAAAAAGGCGACGACCGCACACCTTCGACAATGAGCTATAACGTCACCGTGACGCAGCGCGCGCCGCTGGGGTCAACTTTCGAGATCAGCTACATTGGGAGCCGCACCCGCGATGGGTTGTTAACCGACACCAGTACCAGTTCCGTCGCGGCCATCACCAACATCAATAAGATCCCGGTCGGTGCGCTCTTTGGGCCGGATCCGGTCACGGGGATTACGTATGCTCCCGGCAAGGTTCCGAGCAGTGCTCTGCTCGACTACCGGCCCTATCACAACTATCAGATTCTCAGCACTACCACTCACGGAAGCTACTCGAACTACAACGGGCTTATGACGACCTGGCAGAAACAGCGCGGTCCCGTTGTCTTCAGCGCCAACTACACCTGGTCGAAAGCCATGGGCATCCGTGACGGACAAACCGATAATGCCGACTTTGGCAGTGGCAGCACGACTGATACGTTCAACATCGCCAACAACTATGGGACCCTCGCGTTTGATCGCACTCACATTTTCAACGCCGCATATGTCATCCAGCTGCCGAGCCCCATGCACGGCAACAAATTCGTAGGTGGTGCTGTCAATGGCTGGCAGCTTTCCGGAATTACACAGCTGCAAAGTGGACCCCCAATTCAGCCCAACGCCGGCGGAACGCTAAACCCTACTTTTGCGCCGGGCGTGAGCAATCAGAGTATCCTTGGCACCGACTCACAAGTGCTTCGGCCAACCTTGTTGTGCAATCCTACCGGAACAAAATATTTCAACCCCGCCTGCTTCAGTGTTCCTTCCTTCGAACAAAACGGCCCGGCGGTTTATCCCAGCTTCCGCGGTCCCGCGTACTTCAACAGCGATCTCGGTGCCTACAAAAACTTCGCTATCACCGAAAAAACCGGGCTTCAATTCCGCTTTACAGCTTTCAACTTCCTCAACCATCCTCTTCCCCAATTCGGAAATGGTCCCGACGTCAATCTCACGCTAACCGGCCCGAACGGCACCAATACCAATGCATTGACCAATGGAACGCCACTGTACAAAGTCGGAAGGCGTGTCGTGGAGCTCGCTGCGAAGTTTACCTTTTAGCACCTCGATGCGAGGGATGCATCACGATCAAACGAATTCGTTCCTTAACCCCGGGCAGGCGCATCGTCCACAAAAGATGTACCAGTCACCCTTTTGATCCTCCTCTTGCGAATGCTGAAAAGCTCCGGGTATCTCTGGTTTGTTGCCCTCGTGTCTGCGATGGGCGGCCTGTTATTTGGTTATGATTGGGTCGTCATCGGCGGGGCAAAACCCTTCTATGAAGCATATTTTCATCTGGTAAGCCCCGCCGGCAAGGCGTGGGCGATGAGCTGCGCGTTAGCCGGATGCTTGATCGGAGCGACCAGCTCCGGTTATCTCAGTGAGCGATTTGGCCGGCGTCCTGCATTGCTGCTTTCGGCGTTGATGTTTACGATCTCTTCACTGGGAACAGGCTTGGCGGCCTGCTTTACCACCTTTGTCGCGTGGCGCATCGCCGGCGGCGCGGCCATAGGACTTGCATCCGGGCTCTCTCCTGTCTACATCGCTGAGATTTCGCCCGCCGAGAAGCGGGGCGAACTCGTCTCTCTGAATGAGCTGATGATTGTTTTCGGCATTCTGATGGCACAAATCACAAACTGGTGGATTGCGCGCCCTGTTTCCTCGGGCGCTACCCCGCTCGAAATTCAGCAATCATGGAATGGACAGGTGGCCTGGCGGCGGATGTTCGAGGCAACCGCAGTACCCGCATTTGTCTTTCTGGTTGGCCTGCTCTTCATTCCGGAGAGCCCGCGTTGGCTGGCGAGAAAGGGCTCACACCAGGAGGCGTTCGTCGTTCTAAAGCGGCTTTCAGGCGAACCGCACGCCGCCTTGATTCTCAAGGACATCGAACAAACAGGGATAAGGGAAAAGCAACAGCAATCGGTCCGATTATCCTCCAGCCGAAAGGTGCCGCGCGTGTTGGCTATCGGCGTGGCGCTTGCCGTACTGCAACAGTGGTGCGGCATCAACGTGATCTTCAACTACGCCCAGGAAGTATTCTCTGCAGCCGGTTACGGTTTGTCGAATATCCTCGAGAATATTGTCGTCACCGGAGTGGTCATGTGCGCCTTCACCGTTGTTGCCGTCTTCACGGTTGATCGCATCGGAAGGCGTCAGTTAATGCTTCTTGGATGTTCCGGACTAAGCGCTCTCTATGTAGCCCTGGGACTGTTGTACTACCACCATCAACGAGGTTTCTCGCTACTGCTTTTGGTCATTGCTGCTATCGCGTGTTACGCCATGACCCTCGCTCCGGTGACCTGGGTGATTCTTGCGGAGATCTTCCCCAATGACATTCGGAGCAAAGCGATGGCGATCAGCACTTCTGCTTTGTGGGCGGCTTGTTTTATTTTGACCTACACGTTCCCGTTTTTGAACGCCGCTGTAGGCACGGCAGGCACGTTCTGGATCTATGCCGTGATCTGCGCCGCCGGGTTCGCTTTTGTCTATCTGAATCTTCCAGAAACAAAGAAGAAGACCCTCGAAGAGATCGAGCGATCGTGGAATGCCTAGACGCATCCCACTTCCCGGATGGCATTCATCCAGCCAACGTGGGGTTCAGGCAAACCATCGAGCGCAAGCCAATTTTGGTAACAACATAAGCGGTGCTCGTTGCTCGCCATTCTTCTCCCTTACTTCTTTGCGAGATCAGTCGCGCTTACATCCTCTTTGGTGTTGATCCAGGCTGCGTCGTCCATCAATTCTGAGAACCGGAGCGCACCGGCGCCTCGAATTGCGCTATCGGGGACCTTGTTCAAAGGAGTATAGCGAGGGTGATGGGCCTCTTTGTACGGATCATTGGATCTCGCGTTGTAGCAGCAGATCATCGACCAGCGTGGGTGCTCGGAATGGTTCTGATCGGAACGATGCAACAGATTGGCGTGAAAGAACAGGGCGTCGCCCGGGTCCATCTCGACATATACCAGCTCCAGCCTTTTGAGTATTTCGTTCACGCGATCCTGGTCGGCGCCCGCCTGATCGCCAGTCAGAGCGTGTTCGATGCGTCCCAGATTGTGGGAGCCCCGGATCACTTGCAGGCAACCGTTTTCGCGCGTCGCGGGATCGACCGCAATGAATGCGCTGGTGAGATTGGGATACAAAACACCATTCTGATACCAGTAGCCATAGTCCTGATGCCATGCCCAGGCGCCACCGACTTTGGCATCCTTCATGATCATCTTCGAGTGATAGTGATAGACCTCGTCGCCGAGCAATTTCTCTGCGGTACCCACAATCGATTCACTCCTTGCAATCATCCCGTAGATGGTATCGGTGGGGTGGTTCCAGAGAGAAAGCCGGACGATGCCCCCTTCGCCATCGCCCTTGCCATATGACTTGCTGTCGAGAACGCGATCTTCGCGCGCGGCACGCGCCAGCAACTCTGTCTCTTCGGGATCCAGCATTCCCTTGATCAGGATGTAGCCGTCCCTGTGGTATTGCGGTATGAGTTCGTCCTGCATAATGCCCTTGGCCATGTTGTTAACTCCTGTTTTGTAGAGACGTTGTTGTCGCGAGCTGACTTGCGTTAGTCAACCCAGGATGACCGCCCGGTAGGCGGCTTTATCCGGTTCAACCGGCGCGGCAGCATGAACGATGTCACCCTCGATCGCCGCGGATACGTAGTACTCAACCCATTCGTCAGAGACCGGGAACGGTCCGAGACGGCACTGAAAGACGTGACGGCCGGCAAGAATTGCTTCCGTTTCGTTCCACGCCGCGGTCTTATCTGTCCTTGTATGGAGAATGACTTTCCGGATGTTTTTCTTGGATGGAACAACGATGAAGAGACGCAGTTCCTCATCTGGCTTTACAACAGTAGGACGTGTGGGAAGAAAAATCCGTGAGAGCATCGCCTCATCGTCGCGGGTTGCATCTTGATAGGCCGCGGCCATCTCGGGGGAAAGCTCTCCAATGAACTCCTTGATCGAAAGCCGCAACCTGTCGAGAGCAATCCTCACAAACTTATTCTGCATCGAGGCGAGCTGCCCCTGATCGTTTCTCGTCGCCACAACAGACTGGAACGTCAACATGCTCTCTCTCACTTGTGGCGCAAGCTTTAGCCAAAGCGGGACGCCCTCCCGAAGAACAAGCTCTCCTGCTTCTGCATCTTTGTTCTCCAATCGCAGAGTTACGGCGCGTTTGAGCACGCTGTTGAGTTCTTGCGCATTGCGATATGCGTCACAGTACGGAGTCATCAGATGCACGAAGCCTGCAAAGTAACCGAGGCGGTCCCTTTCGGTCGGTGAACTGGCGCCTTCGTAGAGTTCCCTGAACCCGTGATCCGTCTGCCTCTGGGCCGTCAGGTCGGGCAGAGGGGATTGATCCATTTCATAGCTGAAGCCCTCAGCATAATCCGGGGTCAGCTCGATCTTGTCTGCGTAGCCTTGCTTGTTGTAACTGCCGAGGAAAGTGGAAACGATCGCTCTTTGCTCGTCGCAGGCGGTCAGCAGCTCGGCAAGCTTTTGCTTGCGTGCGCCCGAGGCATAGACAGCGCTGACGCTTTGATAGTGATCTGCAGCCGTGACTGAAAGATCCCAGGCGCTGCGTGCAAGGTAGGTTGCTGTGGGATCGACGATACGGTTGCGCCAGTGAATGCCAAGGACCCCCTGGCAACCGAACTCGTGTGCCCGGCGGAGGTCCTGCTCGATGTGACTCGCCCGGAACTGCGGAAACCACATCGAAGGGTCATCCTCAAGCCACGGAATGATCCATCGTTCTCTGTCGTTCAGCCTTCCGAAGGCTTCGTTGACCGGATCCCATCCCAGTGTGTTATTGAGAGCCGCGAACGTAATGTCTCCAGGGAGCCTTTGATGCAAAGATTCGAAATTGCGAACGATGCCTCCCCAACCGGCGAGAACGAGGCGCTTGTCCGGAGCGTGCCTGCGAAGAAAGTCGTGTGCCTGCACAAACGGGGTGGTCGAAAGGGGAATGTTATTTTGTCGACTGTTCCAGTTCGTGGTCTCATCTTCCCAAAGCCAAACGTAATCGACATTCGGATAGCGCTCCAGGAGATCTGCCAGCCGTCTCTCGAGAAGATCTTTTCCCACGACCGACTCAACAAGGCCTTTGGGGTGCGATTTTGACTCGGGCGGCAGTGCCCTCACAATCTCCGCCGGATTGGTGTACGGTTCAAAGCCGATTCCCGTTCGAATGCCGAGTTGCGAAGCAAACTCCAGGGCGTCGCGAAGCAACACCCGCGTGCGGTCCGCAATGTCCCAGTTGTCTGCCGCAAGCCGGGTGGCATCCGCGCCAAAGGTCTCACGGTCATAGAATTGCGCCGCACCCATGGTGAAAGTCGAGGTTCTTTGGGGAAGATATCCCCAGCTGGTGACGGTGGTATCTTCGAGCGCTGCGCGATGTCCGGCGCCTGCGAAATTGAACGACAAATACGATTCGGCCATAGGATCGTTTTGTGTGTATACGTGCATTCCGAACATGTTCATCCTCATGCGCACCATGTTGGCGAAATATGCTCGGAAGTCTTCCTGGTTGTACACACTGATGCAGTTCCAGAAATCGGGCCAGGGTAGAAGACCGCGGACTGAGAATGCAGGTGAAGAGATCCAGGGATGACCTGTCTCGGGCAGGACAAGTTCCGTGGGCAGATCGAGGGCAGTCACCGGGCCGTCGATACCGAAGATCATTCCCTGACGTTCAAGAAAATCACACACGGCATAGAGCAGAGCTTGCTCGCTGCCCGCCACCATCTGGACGTCGCTAACCTGCCTGATCACGCGGTAGTCCTCACGGCCTAAAGGGCCTTGCTTCTCTACCATCAGCTTGAGGACCGCGGTTCCATCCAGCGACCTGGCTTCCGTCGATGCGAGAGAAACCTCGGCTCCCGGAAACAGCGACCGCAGACCCATGTGCAGATCTCGTACGGCGAAGCTGGTTATCGTGCCATCCTGACTGGGAGGAACGATTGCGATGCGCGTCACGTTATGTTGTCCAAGCGCCGGGCGTTGCCCAAGTGCCGTACTGACGGCGGCGAATCCAGTCATCTGGAGAAAGTTTCTACGATTCATTTCGAGTTCCTACTCTGACTACGGCAAGGTCCGAATGGTCCACCAGTGCTCTACTTCCTCAAGAGTTTTTCCCTTGGTTTCAGGTAGCTGTGTTCCTGCAAACCACGCCCCCAGGAAGCAGAAGGCGGCGTACAGAAAGAAGGGGAATCCGTGGTGAAAACGGCTGTTCAGCCAGGGATTCTGGTCCAGGATCGGAAAAGTCTGAGACACGATAAAGTTGGCGATCCACAGCGCGACGGTCGAGAGCGACAGGAACCGTCCTCGAAAACGTGTGGGAAATATCTCTGACAAAATCACCCAGGTCACGGGTCCTACGGAGCAGGCAAAAAACGCTATGTAAATAAGGGCGAAGACCAACAAAGCGCTCCCGGTATACGGGACGAGGAAGGAGAAACCAACCGCGCACAGGCTGCAGCCCATCCCGATAGAGCCCCAAACCCAGAGCGGCTTTCGCCCCAGACGGTCGACGAAGGCCATGGAAATTACCGTGAAGCACACATTGATTGCACCGAGAATCACTGTCTGCAAAAGAGCTCCATGCGAGCCGGCGCCTGCGTTTTTGAAAAGCTCCGGCGCGTAATACAGGAAAACATTGATGCCCGACACCTGTTGGAATACGGCCAAGAGAACGCCAATGAGGCCCATCCGGCGAACATCCCGTGACGTCCACTTTCCCGCAGTGTCGTGTTGTGAGGCGTACATCTGCCGCAGTTCGGCGTCTGCAACCGACGCGCCTTCGATCCGCGTCATCACCGATCGCGCCTCCCGTTCACGGCCTCTCGACATCAGAAACCGGGGAGTCTCGGGCACAAAAGGCAGCATGACAAAGAGCAGGAGCGCGGGAGCCACTCCTGAAGCAAACATCCACCGCCAGCCTGTGAGCAGGTTCCATTCCTCAGACCCCAGGTTTGCGATCCGGTAGTTGACGAAGTAGATCAACAACATGCCGAAGACCAACGCCAGCTGATTCAGGGTCACCAGCCGGCCACGCCATCCCGGCGGGGAAACCTCGGCGATGTACATGGGGCTTACCATAGCGGCTGCACCAATCCCTAGTCCTCCGATGATGCGGAATACGACGAAACTGGCGACCCCGGAAGCCATTGCGGTGCCGACGGCCGAGACCAGGAACGCGATCGAGGAGAGGAGCAGGGCGGCCCGTCTGCCAAAAGCATCGCTCGCTTTCCCGGCGAAAGCTGCTCCGAGCACGCAACCAGCCAACGCACAGCTCGCGACCCATCCCGTTGCAGCAGGGCTCAGCTGAAAGTGGCGCTGCAAGAGCCCGATTGCCCCGGAGATGACCGCCGTGTCGTAACCGAACAAGAGTCCGCCCAGGGCGGCGACACTCGCAATGCGGACGGCAAACCAGCGGTTTCCGGCGGGAGTACTCTTCACAGCGATAGGATGGGCAGTATCCATCGGTCGTCCATCGTCACACAGCGCGATGAGAATAAGCTATGTCTCCAGAGCTAAAAAATATATCCTTGATGAATAATTGGACGGTCCAATTTGGAGTCGTCGAGGTCTGTATCTTTGAACAGGAAATCGCCAACTAAAGACGTACGGAAGACTCCGGCTTCGGGTCACAAGCACCTGGGGGTGCGCGGCCTGGCGCGTCTCGCTCAGGTCTCGTTGGGGACGGTCGACCGAGCCCTCAATGGCCGCAGCGGTATTAGCGAAAAGACGCGCGAGCGCATACTGGAACTTGCCCGCCGGCACGGCTATGCGCCCAACCTCTCGGCGCGTGCCCTGTCGTTCTCCCGGTCGTCGATTCGGGTGGGTCTGTGTATCCCTCAGGAGATTCGATATTTCTACGATCAGATCTATGCCGGTTTTATATCTGAGGCAGACCGCTATCGCCACGTGGGCCTGGATGTCATCTACAGGCCGGTGAAGAAATTGACATCGCCCACGAAGCAGATTGTCCAGGAGCTCCTAGACAGCAAAATCGATGCCCTCGTGATCACCCCGGGCAGCGCGAAAAATATGGCTCCGATCATCCAGTCGGCTGAGCGCGACTATAACGTGCGCGTCGTTTGTATTGCGACCGACGATTCACCGACTCAGCGTTCCACATCGATTAGCGTGGACCCATGGGTCAATGGCGCCGTGGCCGCGGAGTTTATGGCCAAGATCGTGCCCCCGGGCGCCCACGTTGCGATCATGACCGGAACGCTCGCGACCGAGGAGCACAAAAAAAAAGTCGAGAGCTTTGCCCACACCTTTCCGGTCGAATGCCGTGGAGGCAAGGTCGTCTCCGTTATTCAGGGACATGAAGAGGAGAAAGAAATCTTTGACAAGACCCTTCAATTGTTGCGAAAAGAGTCTGATCTGGCAGGCATTTACATCAGTACCGCCAACAGCATTCCAGTGTGCCAAGCGGTCGAGAAGGAAGGATTGGCGGGAAAGATCAGGATCATCGCGACCGATCTCTTCCCGGAACTCACATCGTTCTTCCAGAATGGAACTCTGACCGCCTCGATCTATCAGAATCCTTATCGTCAGGGACAGGTCGCCGTGCAACTTATAGCCGATCATCTGTTGCACGATGCTCCTTTTCCTTACGCCTTCTACCTCAATCCGGTCGTCGCTCTCAGATCGAATCTCTGCATGTTTCGCGAGATGCGGGATCTGTATCCTTCTCTCCCCTCACCGGCGCGCACCATCGTCGTCGATTCCCAGTGAAGCCGAAAGTGAACCTTCCCAGACGAGGGTCCGATGGTCAAGGAACCCGCTGAAGTCTATAAACTGAATCTCCACCTCCGGCATGGCGCGGTCGTGATCGGTGATGTTCTTTATCCTCCAGGAGGCGTCTTTGGTCCCCGCGTGCAGCGTGACTATCAGCTGGTTGTCATCCACCATGGCTCGCTTCGCCTGCGACTGGAGGGGACATGGATCGAGGTGGCCGAACACGAAGGTATTTTGCTCACTCCAGGGCGTCTTGAACACTTTTATTTTTGTTCCGACCGGGAGACCCATCACAGCTGGATCGCGGTTTCCCCACGCGCTGTGCCCTTAAACATTCGAACGGAGATCAAGAGTTATCAAGGGCCGGCGCCTTTTCTCGGTAGTATGTCGAGTATTCTCGAAATTGCTCGTCATAGACTCCCCGCGGTGGATTCCAACCAGACCTTTGAGAATGAGTTCTATCGCGGCCTGGCCGTCGCTGCGTTATGCGACTTCGTCACAGCGGCGAGGCGAGGCAGTGTGGGGGATGTGCACGGAGTCATCCTTACCCGGCTTGAACAGTTCATCTTCCGGCGGTATTCCGAGCGCCACGATCTTGGGAGCATTGCCCAGGCGATCGGTGTTTCCCGCCAGCATTTATTGAGAGTATGCAGGATCAATGGGCGTCCGACACCCATTGGCCATCTCTACAAAAGGCGGTTGGAGGTTGCGGCCGATATGCTGATGAACACCGGGCTTTCCATCGCGGAGACGGCAGAGCAATGCGGGTTCGCGAATCAATTCCATTTCTCGCGGAAGTTCAAAGAGAACTTCGATTGTAGCCCGTTCGAATGGCGTTCCCGTCATTGGAAGGGCCGAAAGTGACTGATCCCGCAACCGCCTCCACTGACCTTAAAGGCCTGGGGAGAGACTGTCCAACGAAAGGGACCGCTTCAGCCGTGGTCCAGCAACCACTCTCTATGGAACCGTTGTCCTTTCCTTTGTCATCCCGAGCGAAGCCTCTCGCATGAGTGGTTCGTCCATTGGTCACGACCGGTCAACGCTGTCTAGCGAGTGTCAAGCGCCTGATTCGTTGACCCATTGAATCATGGCCCATTTTCCTCCTCGCATCTTTTACCTGGCATCGGGTAGAATCGCACTTCATTGGATCAGCCTCTCTGAAAAGGCTTCAACACTGTGATCAGACTTCTCCAAGAGCTTTGTCTTAGACTCCCTGCCCGCGATGCAAGCCGCCTGCGCCTCTATCTCCTGATCCTGACGGTCCTCATGACGACGACAATGGCCGCACAGATGCCGAAGCCATTACCGGTTGAGCTGGCAAAGTGGGAATTTGATGCATCGGGCCATGGTTCGGCTATCGAAACGTTCTCGCAAACGGAGGCAAAGATCGAAGGCGTGTTCGAACCGATGATCGGCCCGGCCGGTCCGGCAATCCTGATGGACGGCTATACGACCCAAATCCACACGGCGCCGATGCGTGCGCTCGCTGGGGTCCAGGAGTTCAGCATTACCTGCTGGATCAAGGTAGATGCGTATCCTTGGAATTCTCTACCCATCGTAGATCAGACAAGCGGCAGTGAATCTCTCTTTTTTGGTCTCGGCCCTGAAGGACACTTGTTGGCTCGGGTTCAGCGGAAAGCGGTCGCCGGTCAGTGGACAAGCGAAGAATCTGTTCCTCTCCGAAAATGGACCTTGGTGACACTAACGTTTGATCGCTCGGGAAACGCGGGGTTCTTCATCGATGATGCCGTCGTGACACCGAGGACTTGGGCTGCAGGCGGCATGGCGACCTTGCCGCCTCAATCGACCGCAGACGGGTTGTTGATTGGTCATGTTCGGGACCCGCTTTTGCCCGGTCCACCGAAGACTATCCATCCGCAATTTCCTGTCGTCTACTCTCTCGAGGGATCTCTTGGCACGGTTACTGTCTATGGCGGTGTTCTCGGCCGGGCTGATGTTCAAACGCTTTATGGGCAGGCCGATCAACAACTGCTCAAACAGACTCCGGCTCCTCCATTTCCCAGGGCGCAAACCGGTCCGGGGCCTTTCGGAGCGTTCTATACCACCCTCCGATTCAATCCAGGTTGGGACATGGCACGACGGATGGCAGAAGATTCCGACGTTGTCGTTCGTTTTCCGCAGGCGCCGATTCAACTCGTCTTCTGGCAGGGAAACAATTTCGTTCCCGCCTGGGTGACTGAAAACAACCGCTGGTACACAGATGAGTTCGTGGAAGTGTACGGTCACCCGCGTTGCCCTGACGGTGAAGACTGCGAGCCAATGTCGGACAAGCAGTCGCGTTATTCGCACGTCCGGATACTCGAGAGCACACCAGCGCGCGTGGTGATTCACTGGAGATATGCGCTCTCGGAAGTGGAGAAATACAAGATCGCTGACGCGCCGTCGCCCACTGCGTGGGGTGATTGGGCAGACGAGTACTGGTTCGTGTATCCCGACGGTATTGCGGTTCGCAAGCAGGTGCTTTGGAGCGATGCACCGGAGCGGGAAAAGTCGGAGTTTCAGGAATCGATTGTTTTGATTCCTGCTGGAGAGCGCCCTGAGGACAGCATTCACTATGACGCGCTGACCTTTGCGGACATCAACGGAAACACCCATACCTACAGCTGGCGGCCTAAGTCGGCGCCCGGCCTTTCCTTGCCAGTCGGTCCAGCGCATTTTCCTGAGGCCGCTAACGCGGTAATTCAGTGGGTCAATCTCAAGTCAGAATGGAAGCCCTTCGAGGTTGCGTGGGGATCGCCCGTTACATTTGATGCCTATAACGGAGAACAATCGATCTCTGCCTTCGAGTGGTGGAATCATTGGCCTGTCGCTCAGATACCTTCCAGCGGCCGATCTGCTGTGGCGCCAGATCGGCCGGGACATACCTCCGTATCCCACATTTATTGGCCGATATATGCCAAGGACCCAGAGCGCATTCAACGAATTCTTATGACCGGCCTCACTACGCTGTCGGCGAAAGAGTTGGTCGAGACGGCCGCATCGTGGAGAACGCCGCCCAAAGCTGACGTCGATTCCGGCTTGCCAATCCAGTATGATCCCTCGCAGCGCGCCTATCTGTTGAAAGCGGTTCAGCCGAGGCCGCTGCAGATCACGCTTCACGGAACGAAAGCGAGCCCTGTATTTCATCCCGCGATCGTGATCGCAGGGTGGACGGGAGGGGCAAAGATATCCGTAAAGGGAGCATCCCCGGGGTCGCCTGAGCCGTCGATCGGACATCTGGAAGATTTGAACGGCAGCCGTTTGATTCTCTTTCTACCTGTCGCCGGTTCATCGGATGTCGACGTTACCGTCAGCCCACGGTAGGAACTCGATCTCACTGCTTGCTGAAGTTGAACCACGTAACGTTGAATAGATCTCCCCGTGCATCGGCTCCTTCCCCGTGAGCGACGAGACAAACGTCATGCACCCCCTGAACCGGAGACTGCAATTTCGCCGAAAGTGTTCGATACACAGTTTTACCGCCCGTCGGTGTGACCCGGATTGATGCAATAAGCCGGCCTGCAGGATTATCAAGCCTCACTTCCAAGGTGGCGTCTCGTAGAGTCGCAACTTCGGAGCTGGTTTCGACGTGGAAAGCCTCTGCGTGTCCGGCGCCGAAGTCGACAGAGCTGAACCGCAGGTAGCCACCATCCTTCATCTTGAGCTGATACTCGCCCGCGAGAGCGCGCTCACCCGGAGCTTTGGTGCGAATGTTGAACTCGGCCGCTTCCCGCCGGGGTGCGAACGCATCGAGCTTTAAGTCCGAGATGCCTGGAGTCCCTGCCCCCATGTCTCGGTCGGGATTGACCGGAATCATCGTTCCGTCGGGATGGAAGCGCAGGGTTGTTATCGCCACCTGGCGGTGATGGTCGTTATACGGAACGAGATTGTCATAGGGCAAATGGTATGCGAGATACCACTCACCTTGAAACTGGCAGACGCCTTGCTGCACAGATTCATTTCCACCTGCAGACGGGTAGATCAGATGCCTGACAGAGCCATCGAATGGACCAAACATGCTGTCCGCCATTGTGTAGTTCACATACGATCCCTTGCGATCGCAAGCCGGGCCACGGTCGTCCTTATAGGCAACATAGGTCAGGTACCACTTCGATCCGTGCTTGAAGAGCACCGGACTCTCGAAGTACTCGAGATTGCCACATGCATCTTTCCCCGGAACCGCAAGTGTGCGAGCCTGTTCGGCCAGCTGCGTCATGTCAGCCTGAAGCCTGGCGATCTCCACCTCGTGCTTCGTCGTATCTCCGGATCCCCAGATGAGGTAGGGCGCGCCGTTGTCAGCCATTACGACGAACGGGCTCAGGGCTTCCAAGGGCTTTCCGTTTGCATCCCTCATCGGGCCGCCAAAGACGTCGTGGTACGGGCCGTCGACGGCATCTGCAGTGAAGACGCCGACGTTGTAGGTGCCGTAGTTCGACTCCTGGCTTGAGTTCATGCGAAACGGAGCATATGCATAAAACTTGCCATTCGCGGGAATACCAGCATCGCCGTCCCACAGGGCCGCACCGGAATTCCAACTCACATCGCGGGACGTCACGATCGATCCATGATCGGTCCAATGATCGAAGTCGGTTGTGCTCAACGCGTGGTATGCAAACATCCCCTTGAAATAGCGGTTGTCCGTCTCGAGCTGAACTGTAAATGGATCCTGAGTGGTGAACAAATAGAACTGGCCGTTCAGTTCGCGGCAGGTCGGGTCCGAGTTGAAGAGATACCCGGGAGTCACCAACTTCTGGCTATTGGCCGGAAACATGAGCGCAACAGCCACGGAGACAATCATGACGCAGGAGCCAAAGATTTTGTTCAAGGTAGAGCGTTTCGGCCTGGTTCTGCCAAGGTTACGCAATTCCATCTCAATACCTACCGGAAGATCACATAGAGAACACACATGGTCAGCAGCAATACTCCTGCAACCAACCGGGCGTCCGATGGCCCCCCAAACGGCTCCTGCTTGAGGACCGCGAGCGGACTGCTCCAGGTGAGCCCTTCGATCTTCTCCGGCGAAGGGGCAGGCGTCATGAGGCTTACGGCAACATAAATCGCAGAGCAGATGCAGAACATCCACCAGGCCTGCATGAGAAACGAGATTCCCCAGACGTCGGTCAGCACGCGTACGTGACCGATGACAGGAAGATCAAACAGGAATGCCAGGACTCCCATTGCCAGGCCGGACAGAAGAGTGACGACTGAGGCCTGGCTCGTGCCCCGGCGCCAGAAGATGCCGAACAGAAAAACGGTTGTGATGGGCGGGGCCAGGTCGGCGGCAATAATGTTGATCGCAGCGAAGATGCTTGAGAAACGGCTGCCTTGGGTCGACCACAGGATGGCGAGGATCATCACGACCACGGAGCTGATGCGGCCGATTCGCACCAGTGCTGCGTCCGCTGTCGATGGCCGTAGGCGCTTGACGATGTCCACAGCGACCAGGGTTCCGGAGCTGTTGAGGGCGGCCGAGACTGCGCTCATGAGAGCTGCCAGCACAGCCGCGCTGATCAGGCCGCGCAGACCAGTGGGGACAAGAGATTTGATAAGCACAGGCAAAGTTTGGTTGGCGTCGGAGCCAATCTGATCACGAAACAGCACGTAACCGATCACGCCCGGCAACACCAGGAGAAACATGGGGAGGATCTTCAAGAAGCCGGCGAGCAACGGTCCAAGCCTGGCGTCGTGCTCCGACCGGGCACCCAAGACACGTTGCACAATCGTCTGGTCCGTACACCAGTACCACACACCGAGGACGGGATACCCCAGGAATACGGCATACCAATTCAGCCCCACTGGGCTGTTGCTCTGCAGCACTCTCAATTGGTTCGGCTTGACCGCGGCGCGGAAAGCAGAGAGGGAGTGAATGCCGTGCTGGGGAAGCGCGAGCACGGCCAGGATCGTAATGATGAAAACGCCGCTCAGCAGGATCGTAGTGTTGAATGTTTCTGTCACCACTACGGCCTTCAATCCCCCCGTGATCGTGTACGCAGAAACAATCACGGAGACGATCAGGATCGAGAACGTAACCGGAATCCCGAAGAACTGCTCGAATACCACCGCCCCCGCGTAAAGACTCATCCCGATATGAATGAACAATGCTGCAAGGATGGCCATCACCGCGAGGATGGACCTCGATGCTGACGAATATCTCCTCTCAAGATATTCCGGCAGGGTTGCGATGCGGCTTCGAAAATAGAAAGGAGCAAAGATGAGCGAGAGCAGGATGAGGGCGAACGCCGCCATCCACTCGAAGTTCCCCCACACCAATCCCTCGTTGTAGCCGGACGCGGTCAGTCCTACCAGATGAATCGTCGAGATATTGGATGCGAATAGCGCCGCGCCCACGATGGGCCACCTGAGGCTGCGGCCGGCAAGAAAGAAGACCTGTCCGGTCATCGTGGTGCGGCGCGCAGACATAATTCCCAACAGTAAAATGGCCGCGATGTAACCAATGATGATACCCAGATCTAACCGAGGGATCTGCAGCGGATGCGTCATCCTCGCCGTGCCTCAGGCGTGGATTGGGGGACGTCGACGATTGCCTTGATCAGGCCCGGATAATTGGGAAGGTTGGAAAACTTGTCCGGGAGCTCAAGCAAAGAGAGCCTGTTCGTGATCCACTCCTTCACGCCGATCTTTCCCTCTTCGAGCAGTTGAATGATCCGGCGAAATTGGCCAGCACTATTTCGGCTGGAATAGAGCGTCACTTCCTTCCGGTGAAAGAGGCTATCGTCCAAGACAACCGGATCACTCGTGAGTCCTACGAAAACGAGCCTGCCTCCCTGAGCCACGTGCTTCAAGCTGCTCGCCATGACCTTGGGATTTCCGGTGGCATCATAAACGACCGCGGATTGTATATTGCCGGCCGCGCCGGTCGTATGGAAGCCCAATCGCGCGGCGAAATCTCTGCGCTCCTCGTTGATTTCCGCCACAATCACGTCAGCCTTGGCGACCTTGGCGAAGAGTGCTGTCGCCAGACCGATCGGACCTGCACCAACCACCAGCGTCGGCTCGCCTTCGCGTATCTCGCTGCGGGCGACGGCGTGCGCGCCGACGCCCAGCGTTTCGACCAAAGCAAGTTCCTCGTGGGAGAGAGTTTGCGAAGGATAGAGCAGCCTCAAAGGTACAGCCAAAAACTCCTGCATTCCGCCGTCCCGGTGGACCCCCAGGACCTCCAGCCGTTCGCAGCAGTTTGTTCTTCCCGCCAGGCACATGCCGCATGTTCCGCAGTTCACATAGGGGTCGATGGCGCAACGATCACCCACTTTGATTCCAAACTCGTTTTCCGGCGCCGTGAGCACGGTACAAGCGCATTCATGACCCAGAACCCGCGGATACACATAAGCCGGGTGCTTGCCGGAAAAGGCGTGGAAGTCAGAGCCGCATACGCCAATCCGCTCCATTTTGACCAGTGCTTCATCCTCTGACGCATTCGGTTCGGCAACGGTCCGCGACGAAAAATGCCCTGGTCTGGTTAAGATGACTTGCTCCATTGATCCCTCGATTGGTTCATCCTTTCGCTGTAGCGGGATTATGGCACTCAGGCACCAGACGGTCAACTTTCCTTTTCCCCCGGAGTACCCGCCCGCGGGACGCAGCCTAACGAATCCTGGCTATTAAGACCCCTGCTTCGGTGACATAATGAAATGCAACCATGGCAAAGGTCACGAAAGCGCTCAACGCTTCGCAGGATGACAGAGTCACGGCGAAGCTTATCTCGCAGATAAAGCAGATGATCGCAAACGGGACCATCGCGCCTGGAACGAAGTTTCCTCCCGAGAGAGAGTTGGCGAAAGACTTCGGAGTCAACCGGGCCTCGGTGCGCCAGGTTCTCAAAGTTCTCGAAATGATGGGAGTGCTTACCCAGAAAGTCGGAGACGGGACGTATCTGAGCAACAGCGCCGAGACGATTCTGAACGAGCCGCTCGACTTCCTCGTGCTATTGGACGACCTTTCCCATCACGAGCTGTTTGAGACCCGGCTGATCGTGGAACCGGAGCTGACCGCCAGAGCTGCCGAACGGGCAACGACAGAGGATCTCAATGCCCTTCGTAACTCCATCTCGGCGATGCAGAACAGCAAGACCACCCAGGATCGGCTCAACGCCGATATGGCGTTCCACGATGCGATCTTTCGTGCCAGCGGGAATCGGATCTGCCATTTGCTTTTCAAGCAAATCCACCGGACTGTGCTGCTCAGCATGTCGCATCTGTCGAATCGTGTGTCCCTCGAACAGCCCTTGATGTATCACCGGAAGATCTATGCCGCCATCAGGGCAAGGGACAGTGAGGCGGCCCGGCGGACCATGCGCGAACACATCCTGGATGCGCGTTCACTGCTGAGCCACCCCGCGGCGCGCGCGGAGGCCACAGCCTCCAAGGGTTCCTGACCGCTTATGGACAGGCGTAGGGCTTTGCTGGCGGAGCGGCTCCGTTGGACGAGCCAATCCGAGGCCGTAGCCGATTGCTATTGCCGAGCCGACGACCGAATCTCTTTGCGCAGGTGGGCCGCGACCTGATCGTTCGGATCAATCACCAGCGCTCTTCCCAGCTCTTCGTCCGCCGCCTGCAAAGATCCGGAGGCGGCCAGCAGGACCCCCAGGTTCAGGTGGCCCTGCTCGTACGCCGGATTTAAGTCCGTTGCTCGCTGAAAGCACGCGATGGCCCTTGGCGTATCTCCGGCTCGGGCGTAGGCGACCCCGAGGTTCCCAATCGCGGCGAAGTAGAGCGGCTCGCGCTGGATCGCGAGTTCCAACTCACGTTTGGCTTCATCATAATTTCCCTCCTGGATGGCGGAAACTCCGAGTTGATTGTGAGCTGCCGCCAAGCTTGGATCTTCCGCTTCCGCCCGCTTCAGGTCCGCCTGTTCGGCGGCCAGTCGCCCAAGGGAGCCTTCGATGACGCCGACCTCGTAATACAGCGATGCATCATGAGGAGAGATTTTGAGCGCCTCGCCATAGAGATCAATAGCGTCCTGCGGGCGCTTGGTATCCACAGATGCCTTCGCCCGAGTGCGCAGCAATGCGACTCTGTCCGATGCCACCTGCTTTCGCTTGAGGGCGGCGATCAACTCCACTTCTCGTTTCGTTTCTTCTGTTCGCTTCAAAGATCGAAAGACCAGCAACCGGTAGAAGTGGGCATCTGCGTCGCCGCGATCCTGGGAGATCGCACGGTCCAGATGCGGGAGAGCTTCCTCCATCTTTCCTTCCTGTGTGAGCGTCGCGCCAAGCTCCGAGTCTAGCCTGGGAAACCCTGGATCCACCTGGAGTGCGCGGCGCAACTCCGCTTCCGCCTCTTCCAGGCGGTGACTTCCTCTGTATGAAACTCCAAGGAGATAGCGGCCTTCTGCGTCACCGGGATGCTCCAGAACGTATTGCCTCAGCTCCGGAATTGCGTCCTCGTGGCGGTGCAGGGACAAGAGCGCCTTTGCCAGAGAGAGCCGCGCCACGCTATCGGCCGGATTCAATTGAAGAGCCCTGCGGTAAGACTCAAGGCCGCCTGGGTAATCCCGCATGCGGCACAGGACCGCGCCCAGGGTAAAAACCGCTGGTTCATATTGAGGATGTGCCGCGGTGATTGCACGTAGGTCGCTGAGCGCATCGGCGGTGTTACCGAGATCTGCCGAGAGCGCGGCAACTGCCAGCGCCACCTGCTCATTTGATGGATCCTTGGCCAGCGCTCTTTTCCAGTAATAGAGAGCCGCGAGATGTTTCCCTTCACCTTCGAGAAGATGCGCCAAATCATCCAGCATCGGCACTGAATCCGGGTGCTGTATCAGCGCCAACCGATCGCTTTTCTCGGCCGCTTCGTACAATCCGGTGGATTTCTTGGTCGCCTCCGGCAAGCTCTGTTCCGGGGGTTGTGGGTCTGACGGCAGGCCGATCGCCGGTATGCCGGCCAACTGCGCTATCGCTGGCAAGTGGCCCGCTGTAGCGACCGCGAATGCAAGGGGCCACAACCATCGGCGAAGACGGCTTTCGCTCCCGCCGATCACGCACGCTGCGGCTCTTGGGAGTCTGGCACCGGAATCCCAGTCGGGTTCTATGCGGCACAGCATCGGCCTATGCTCCCGTTCGCGGTAACCGCATCCGTGATGCGAACCGCCCTTCACCTTAGCACAACCGGGAAATGCTCAGCTCGTGGAATTGGGTGAACCAAAAACAAAATCGATCAAACAAAATCTGATTTATTTATTGACAAATGCCCTAAAGACTACCTATAAAGCTTCATTGTAATGGATCAGCCAATTCTATTGGATGATCCATTAAGAAACGACGTCCTCGAATTTTCCCATCAGTTGATTGCACCCTCTCGAGCATCGTCGAGCGGCAATATCGAGGACGCCTTAATTTTGGGAGGTAAGCATGTCTGGTGACGCATGGAGTCGGATTGATAACCGCCGCACACTAAGAACAATCCTATTCGTTCTCCTCACAACTCTGGTTTGCGCCTTCGGAACCGGCCGCGCCTTGGCCCAAGGTGCAACCGCAACCATTACAGGCACTGTCGTCGATCCGCAGGGGCTTCCCACGCCCAATGTGGCGCTTACGCTGAAGAATCTGGAGACGAATGGTACCCAGGCGGCTAAATCCAATCAGGATGGCAGGTATATCTTTGCTTCGATTGCGCCGGGGCACTATGCATTGACGGCCGTCAAAGAGGGCTTCTCGACGATTACCAAATCAGCCTTCGAACTCACGGTCAACCAGACCTCCACTCAGGACTTTCAGCTTACCGTGGAAGCCACCGTTGCAGAGGTCACGGTTCAATCCTCCGCCATTAGCCTGGATGTGTCGTCGACGGAGCTCGGCACCGCCGTTCAGAACCGTGAAGTAACGAGCCTGCCGCTCAACGGGCGCAATTTCACCCAGCTCCTGGCCCTTACTCCCGGCGTCTCGCCCATCAGTACCGGCCAGAACGCCGGCGGCGGAGGCGGATGGGCCGGCAACTCCATCGGCGCCTATACCTTCCCATCGGTCAACGGCCAGACGAATCGCAGCAACATGTTTCTGCTGGACGGATTCACGGACTACGCGTTCATCGGAAATTACGCGGTCGCTCCCATCATTGACGCCGTTCAGGAGTTCAAGGTCCAGTCGCACAATGAAAGCCCAGCCTATGGCGGTTCGATGGGAGGAATCGTCAACATTGTCTCTTCGGGGGGAACGGACAGGTATCACGGCGTGCTGTGGGAGTTTCTTCGCAACAGCGCGTTCGATGCGAAGAATGAGTTCAACAGTGTGGTGACGCCATACAAGCAGAACCAGTTTGGCGCGGCTGCAGGTGGTCCGGTTTTCCCGGGTGTTAGGAATCCGCGTTTGGCCCAGACCTTCTTCTACGCAGCCTATGAGGGCTTTCGATCCAGCCGTGAAGCGGCAACCCTGGGTCTTGTCCCAACTGCTCAACAGTTCGCGGGCGACTTCAGCGGGATTTCGAATCAACTCTACGATCCGTTTACCACCCGTCCCGACCCGGCTAGTCCAGGCCAATTCATTCGTGACCCCTTTGCCAACAACAATATCTCCAGCCGGCTGGACCCCAACATGGTCACCTACGCAAAGGCCTTCTATCCGGCTCCGCAGGACGTCGGTGTTTCCGGCAAGAACTTCCGCGACAACACGCCGAATACGACATCGAGCAACATAGGCTCGCTTCGTGTCGATCATCAGTTCGACAACGCCTGGTCTACCTGGTATCGGCTCAACAAATTCTCTCAGTCCTCGGTTGGCGCGACCGGGCTGCCGCTCATCCAAAGCGTCAACCCGGTGACCGGATATCAAACCGGTGGTTCCGTGACCTGGGTATCGAAGGGCGGAGACAAGGTCATTACCGGCCGCTTCGGCAGGACCGAAGCGTTCACTCTGCTGGAGCAGCAGTTTGCCGGCAGCGTACAAAACGCATGGCAGAACGCCGGCTTCGACACCCTCTATGCGTCGGGCTTTTCCGGGGGACGTTCCTTCAACCCCGGGCAGACATTCACCGATTTCACGAGCATTGCGCGCGGGCAATATCAGGGGAACCAGATCGCGCGCATATGGGAGGGAGCTGCCGACCTGACGTACGTCAAGGGCAAACACACCGTTCAGGCTGGGTTCGACATCAATACAAATAACAACTCCCAGCCGATTCTCTTCGTCAACCAGAATTACACGTCCTATCAAACGTCGAATCTTGAAAGCACGGCCCCTTCGGGTAATGACTTTGCCTCTTTCCTCATCGGCCTTCCTGACTCTGCCAATCGCCGGAATGTCAGCATCGAGACGCATGGCGGCTGGGTCGATGGATTCTACGTTGCAGACAAATGGAAGGTGAACAAGAAGCTCTCGATCAATGCCGGGCTTCGCTATGACGTCACGCTCTGGCCGATCTACGGAAGCCCCAGCAAGGGCGATCAATTCGTCGGAGACACCGATCTCGATACCGGGCAATACATCCTAGCGGCCGTTCCCCCGGCCTGTTCGGCCGGTGTATCACCGTGCATCCCTGGGGGCGTGCTTCCGCCGAATGTCGTGCTGACCAATACCGGCAACGGTTCGATCGTACATAATATCTACGACAATGTTCAGCCCCGCCTCGGCGTTGCTTATCAACTTCGTCCCAATACGGTTATCCGCGCTACTGGTGGACGATTCTTTGACAACTGGGCCGCCATTCAACAACTCGCCACGAACTATCAAGGCAACTGGCCAGATACTGCATTCCTCGGCGCAAACAACCTCAATCACACCATCCCGGATACGACCGCGGAGGATCCGCTCAACCTGGGGTCCGGCGGGCAAATCACCCCGGCTCCCACTCCATGGACGCAAGTCAACTTCATGATCGATCCGTACTACAAGAATTCCTACTCCTGGCAGTGGAATCTAGGGGCTCAGCAGCAGCTCGGAGCTGACACCGTGGTTGAGGCAGACTATGTGGGCTCACACAGCAGCCGCCTCGATTCAGGAGCGGTCAGAAATACGGCGGTCATTCCTGGGCCCGGAGCGATCGCTCCGCGCCAGCCGTTCCCCTATATCACTCCCACCAATTACGACAAAAGCATCAGCAATGCCAACTACCACTCGCTGCAGGCTAAGGTTCGCACCATCATTGGACACCGCTTGACTTTCCTCGGCGCCTATACCTGGTCCAAGACTATCGACACCGGCTGCGATGGGTTCTTCGGCACGGAAGGGTGTAGCGTTCAGAATGTCTACAATCTGCGGCTCGATCGCAGTGTCGCCGGCTTCGATATTCCTCAGCTGCTCAGCGTGAGCTTTGTTTACGAGCTGCCATTCGGGCGCGGCCAGGCGTTCAGCATCTCCAATCCGATTCTGAATGCTGTCGCTGGAGGGTGGAGCACTGCCGGTATCTTTACCACCCGCTCCGGTCAGCCCTTCAATGCAGCTGCCAGCGGTGACATCGCGAACGTTGGAGCTGCGAACGGGATCCGCGCAGATCGGCTGTGCAGCAATCCTTATTCGCCAGGAAAGGGCAAGCAGTACCTGAATCCTTCCTGCTTTGCTTCACCGGCTCAATTCCACTTCGGCAGCGAGGGACGCAACGATCTTCGTTCGCCGCACGTCAACAACCTGGATTTTTCTGCTCTCAAATCGTTCCCTCTTCCGTTCCGGGAAGCGAATCTCCAGTTCCGGGCAGACTTCTTCAACCTCTTCAATCTGTCGCCGCTCGGCGTCCCTGATACGACGGCGACCGATACCACCTTTGGCCAGATTACCAGCACCGCAACTACAGAGCGCGAAATCCAGTTAGCCCTCAAGCTGTACTTCTGACGGCACTAGGCTTACCCGGGCAACCTTCCCCGGGTAGGCCGCTGCCGCCCCGCCATTGCCGAAATATTTCAGGAGCTTTCATAGATGAACAAGGCGATACGGTCTCGACAAAGAGGTGAAGCTCAACCTGGAGGCTACGTGGTCCATAACGGGCTTACCTGGAGGCAGAATTGAGAGCTCCTTCGATGATGAAAGCAGTCCTTACGGATAGCCATTTCTGGGTACCGGTTCTGGTCCTCATGCTTGGCTGCCTCCTGTTGGGGTGGGTTCACTAGGGCACGGCGAAATGGCTACCATGACGGGTACACAGAGCGCGGAAGGGACCATCAGAGTCCGTTCATTGCATGGGCTGGGAGTTCTTTGTGCGCTCGTGGCGGGCATGTGGCTCGGAGCTGCGGAGGCTCCCACCAAGCTCGTGGACTCCGGAATCAGTCCCTTCACCATCTCCCTCTGCATGGTGATGGGGGTGTTCACTGCTCGCTGGACCTTCCCGACACTCCTTAAGGGCACCTACTTTGTATTCGCGGAGCTGGCTCAGAAAAAGCATCTCGTGATCTGGGCGGTTCTCGCGGGATCGTTGTGGGCTGTTGCCAATACGCTCACCATCTTCGCCATTCGGGATGTCGGCCTTTCGATCGCCTTTCCTCTGTGGAACACGAACGCACTGATAGGCCTTCTGTGGGCCAGGCTGCTGTTCGGCGAACTGAAGGGTGCCCGGCCGCCAACGATCGCGAAGGTCGTGGTCGGAGCCGTGTGTATCGTCCTGGCTGCCATTCTGCTGGGATTCAGCACCCTGCATGGCCGGTCCTTGGATGCGCATCGCATCACTGAGGGTATCGTCTGCGCCTGCGGAGCGAGCTTGCTCTGGGGAACCATGTATGTCCCCTATCGCAAGGCGTACCTGAGCGGAATGAACCCGCTCTCCTTCGTCACGGTCTTTACTGTGGGAGAACTGCTCACGATGGTGGTGCTGGCATGCAGATTCGATGGCGGTCTGCATGGAATATTCGACAGCCTTTCCACCGTTGCTCCTTATCTGTTCTGGCTCTTTCTCGGCGGTTTTGTCTGGGTCGTCGGTGATCTGTTTCAGCAGTTCGCCGCGAAGTATCTTGGCATCGGCAGAGGGATTCCTCTGACCAGCACAAACCAGCTCTGGGGATTAGCGTGGGCAGCCCTGGTGTTTGGCGAACTCGCCAGTGCAAACTGGAAACAGGGTTCCCTGGTCGCCGGAGGGTCGCTTCTGATGCTTGCCGGCGCGTTGTTGATTGGTACCGCGAAATCGTCCGGCCGAGAGGATTCTTCACGGAATGAGGCTCTCGATCGCGAATGCGTCCGCTATGGTCTCGACTATCGAAGTGTGCTGGCTGCGGATGCGGGTGAACACTCCGATGCGACATCGGTTCCGCGCAAGTGGTGGGACGTGGTGATTGTAATGGCGGCCGTTGGCATCTTCGTCTATCTCGGCTCGTTCGCCGCCATACCGCGACTGACGATGAATCTTCGCTGGGCAGGCGCACTTGGTGCCGTCCTGGTCTTCGGCTTTTTCCTCTGTGGCTTATTTCTCTATCGCGAGACTCGCTTTACCTGATTCCTTGAACATTGTTTACTGATCTCCATCGACTATCGACACGATACCGGGAACGATTACATGCGTGCCGTGTACGAACCCACGGAACTCAGGCGCTCTTTGCCAGAAGGCTGTTTGGATCTATTATGAACTTCTTCGCTACCCCGGAATCGAAGTCTCGATAGCCCCCGGGAGCCTGATCCAACGAGATGACTGTCGCGTTGACTATCTTTGCGATGGGCAGTCGGTCATACAGAATCGCCTGCATCAGGGCTCGGTTGTACCTCAGTACGGGTGTCTGTCCGGTATAGAACCGATGCGATTTGGCCCATCCAAGGCCGAAGCGCATCTTAAGATTTCCGTGTTGTGCGCCCTCATCCGCCGACCCCGGATCCTCTGTCACATACAATCCAGGGATACCGATGCCGCCGGCAGCTCGCGTGATCGTCATAAGCGAGTTTAGAACCGTTGCAGGGGCTTCCGTGGTATGGGCATTGCCGTGACCTCTCGCTTCGAAACCGACCGCATCGATCGAAGCATCTACCTCGGGTTCACCGATAATTGAAGCAATCAGGTCGCCGAGGTTGTCGCTCTGTCGCAAGTCGACAGGCTCGAACCCTACCGATTTTGCGTGCGCCAATCTTTCCGGGTTGAGATCTCCAATGAGGACGACGGCGGCGCCAAGGATTCGCGCCGAAGCGGCGGCCGCGAGGCCGACCGGTCCCGCGCCGGCCACATAGACGGTCGAACCTACTCCTACTCCTGCTGTGACTGCGCCATGAAAACCCGTGGGGAGAATATCGGAGAGCATCGTGAGATCACGGATCTTCTCGAGAGCCTGATCCTTGTCGGGAAACTTGATGAGATTGAAGTCAGCATAGGGAATGAGAACATACTTGGCTTGACCTCCGACCCATCCGCCCATATCGACGTATCCGTAGGCGCCCCCCGCGCGGCTCGGATTGACGTTCAAGCAAACACCTGTCTGCTGTTCGCGGCAAGTCCGGCAACGGCCGCACGCTACATTGAACGGCACCGTGACCAAATCACCGATCCCGAGATATTCGACATCCTTCCCCTTTTCTATGATCTCGCCAGTGATCTCATGTCCAAGTACCAAGCCCTTGGGCGCGCTCGTGCGGCCCCGCACCATATGTTGGTCTGAGCCGCAGATGTTCGTGCTGACCACCTTCAAGATGACGCCGTGCTCAATGGGCTTTCCTTGGGGATTTAGGAACTTGGGGTACTCAATCGATTGCACCTCGACCTTCCCCGGTCCCATATAAACAACTCCTTCGTTGCTCGCCATGCCTATGCTCGCTTTCCTGATAACGAGGAACCGTGCTTGCCCCCATCGGGGCGCCGCATAATTGGATGAACCACTATGCGGCTTCAATTTAGATCAGCGCCTACTTGTCTGTCAAACAAGCAAAAAGCACGAAAGTGAATGCGGAATTTGGTCACCCTATATTCAGACATTCTCTTTCCTTCGCGTGCTCATTGCGCTTCAGAAGGGATCGCGCACCCAAGCCCCCGCAGCAAAATCTCTCGCTGCGCAATCAGGTCCGCGCTCGGCTTCGACCACGCCGCCCCGATGTTTTTCTGCTGATGCGGCGTCAGATGCCATGATAGGGGAGTCAGCGAGTCCGATGGGTAGCGAAAGCGCACCGGCTTGACGTGGAAGCCCTTGCTTATTAGGACATCCGTCGCGAGCTGCAGCTCAAATTGTGCCCGAGCCTGTTGCGAGCTCGTCCTCACCGACTGCAACGTCTCCAGCGGGGCCGTCAACTGCCGCTGCCAGGTCCAGTTCGCGCCCGACGCCGGCCAGCCCGGCGTCGAATCCACCAGCACGATGTACACCGGATGCGTCTTGATCGAATCCCCTGCGGCAATCAGCCATTCCATCGCGCTCACCACGCCGGAATTGTCGTAGTACCCGCCGTCCCCCACGTGCACACGGAACTGCGGCTCGCCCGTTGAAGAACGCGGCATTGGGGAGATCCACGCAAACGATGCGGACAGCCGCGCCGCCGTCGCCACCGGAAGGTCCAACCCCTTGAATTCATCCCAGAACGGAATCGATGGCAGATAGCCCCGTTGGAAACGTGGATCCGGCGGCAGCGTGGTGGAGCTCATCAGGAAGCGCTGCCCGCTCTCCGCCGCCGTTCCGTTAAAGATCACCGCGGGCCGCGTGCCGCGCACCACATCGTCACTCCATTCCCCAATCGTCGGCTGCGTCGTCCATGCATGACCGGCCCAGTTCCTCAGCCAGTCCTTCTCCAGCGCCCACCCTCGGTCCACGCTGTTCCCGAACAGCAGTGTCGCGGCAGAGCCCAGAACCGGCACTATACGCAATAGATCCGGATACAATAGCCCCCACCCCACCGAGCTCAGCGAGGAGTGGTACGCATTCTGCCGAATATCTCTGAGCGTGGCCAGCGGGAACCCCCCATCCTTCGCATACGATCCCACAAAATACATCGCGCCTTCGCTGCCGCCGGAGACGGCGCTCAGCAGCACCAGCGAGGAGGTAAACCGGCTCTCATTCGGCACAACCTCGCACTCCTGCGTCAGGCCGGTCAACACCTCGGCCGTCCACGCAGCCGCGCGAATCCCTCCGCCCGACGTCGCCACAAGCACCATGGGTGCGTTCGCACTGCCTCTCTTCTGCTCCCATGCCTGAATCACCTCTGCCGGCGAACGTGGCGCCGCATGGCCATCTCCGCGATACACCTTGTAGATGTGGTCCGTGCCCATCAGCCCGAAGACAAGCGAGATCGCCAGGCTGGTCGTAAGCACCGGAACCCGGATGATATCCAGAATGAACGCAACTCCCGAACAGAACCACGTAAACAATCCCAGTAGGAACAGCAGGTAAAACAGCGCTGCAGGCTGTTGCTCGCTCAGCGGTGTCAGCAGCCGGTACCACCCTGTGGCGTGCGCATGGCTGCCGACCGCCGGCGCGGAAAGCATCCCAATGGCAACATAACTCAACAACTGCACCAACATGGCGGCCATCGCCAGTTGGTGGCCGGAGAGTAGTGAGCCCACCGTCCCTCCGCCCTCCTGGTGCACCTCCAATTCCGATCGCAACAGCCCGTGACTCAGCCTATCCGGCAGGAATTTCGCAAGCTGCAGATGCAGGAACCCGCCCGAACTCCACCGTGGCCGCCGAGCTGTTTTGAGAAACGGAAAGCCCGGAAAAATCATCCGTGCCGTGTATCCCGGGCTCGCTTCGATATAGAAATGCAGTTTTGCAATCAGCCACAGCCCTCCAAGGGAAAGAGCCGTCGCGGCAAGAATGCCGAACGCCTTCTCCCACCCCGGAATCTCCGTGCCGCAACAGGTCATCGCAATCACAGGCCACGCCAGCAGGCTGAACATCCCCGTCATTCCCCACGTGACTCGCCTTGCCCCGGGCAAAGTCTCAATCCCCTCAAAGCGCAGCGGTCCATAGACCAAGGTCAGCCGGCCAGTAATCATAACAATCAGCGCCAGTTGCAGCGCCACATACACGACACAGACAAAGGAAAGAAAACTCTCCGCATCGAAGATCCCCGCGAAAATCGAAGGCGCCGCAAAGTATCCGGCCGGCAACAGAATCGCCAGCAGCGCCCCACCGATCGCCTGGAAGCGGATGAGATAGCCGAACTCCACCCACATCAGAACCGTTCTCCAGTCCCGCGGATACAGCGGCACATAGAGCACAATCGCAATCAGCAGAAACCCCAGCAGCAGGACAGAGCTCGCAATCAGTAGGGGTACCCAGAAGAGCCCGGCAATCGTAACCGCAGCAGCAGCAATCAGCAGCAGCGCTAGCGCCCGCTGCCAGGGGCCTTGCCCCCGCGCCAGCAGCCCCCCCAGCAGAACCGCGGCAACGGCAAAGAAAATCCACTTCGCGAGTGAGAAACCCCGTGGTGTAAACGAAAAAGCCGCCCCGTTGCCGATAGCCCGCAGCGCCTGCAGCAGCCGCACATTTTCGAGCACATCAAAAATCGCTGCAGCCGAGATGATCCCGATCAGAGTGCGGGACAGCCGGCCGCCGCCCTCCACCGCAAACAGCACGAACACAGCCCAATACAACCCGATGAACAAAAAGTCCATGCACGTATTCACACCAGCAATCGCAATGTTCCAGGTCTCATATTGCCCGGGGCTGCCTTGGTCGATCCGCGCTTTGAAGTCGGCCGGGCTTGCTGCTAGCTCCAGTTCTGCAATCGGGCTGTCCAGCACGCATCCCCAGCTACCGGCAGCTCCCCGCTCCGGACACGGCCGTGCCATGTAGGCGCTCGACTCCCAGGCCATCAACCCGGACCACACCGTGAGCATAAGCAGGAAAAGCAAAAGCAGTAGTGCTACGCGCATCGAGACCCCGCCGCCTGGTTTTGCAGAAGAGCGCGATCCTAATCCCACCCGCCGCGAAAATCAACTGACGCGAAAATCTGAATGCACTTCATTCCAATTGCTGGTCGATTTCCTCAAAAGATCGGCGTTTTGTTGAGACCGGCAGTCAACAGAAACATCCAGACGGAATCTGTAACGTTTTGCGTGTCATCATCACTATTTTGATATTTGATAGAGGGCGAATTCCGGCTTTGACGCCGGCATCCGGTTTAAGAATGCGCCAACTGCAAGTTCTTTTAGTCGATGACGACGCGTCGGTACTCGGGGTTCTCAAGGGCCTCCTGGAGACCCTGGGCCACGCGGTCTTCTCCGCGGACAACGCACTTGACGCTGAACTAGCCTTCTCCGTCCATGGCCAGGTCGAGTTGCTCCTATCGGACTACAATTTGACAGAAACGACAGGCTTGATGCTAGCTAAGACATTCACTGCGCGTAAACCGGAATTGCGGGTGATTCTCATGTCCGGAGAAGACCCCGAACAGGAAACTCTAAACGAAATCCGCAGCCGAGACTGGGCTTTTCTGTCGAAACCAATGAGCCATTCAGAGCTTGTGGCGGCGCTGAGGAACTCGTCTCGCCCGTGCGAAGCCGATTGAAGCGCCTTGCCCTCAGTTGTACACTCCTCCGGAGCCAGGAGCCCTTTTCGGCTTTCCGCCTGGAGAGCGCGACCGCCGTGGGCAATCCGAGCTCTTCCTCTGAATTCTGAGATACGAGAACCGAAGCAGCCTAAGAGCGCTATCCATTCCGTGCTTTTCCACGCGTATGGTTGTCCAGCCGGAGTCCGGTAGCCAATGATGCCGTTCGGCTTTTCGGGAACGGACCAAGGCGTCCCTGATTTTTACGGTGAACGGAATGTCGACGATACCGAACGCGTGAACATGACCGATTTCGCGTTTGCCCAGCCGGAACTCGACACCGTCGAACCGATGTTCGCACGTCGAGACGCCTGGCCATGAGGAGACTTCTTCCACGAGGGCCGTCATCCACTTCGGCATATGCGCCTTTTCGTCCGGAAGCCGCTCAGGCTGTAGCCTGGCCTTCACGCACAATTTCGCCCGAGATATTGGTGTTTGCCTTGGAGGCCAGAAACATAACGATGGGGGCCACATCTTCTGGAGCAGACAGCCGCCGAGTGGGCGTCTGGGAAGCGACCCGAGCCCGCATCTCAGGGGGGAATCGTTCGAGATTGCGCTCTGTCATGGTGAAGCCGGCGGCGACGACGTTGATGAAAATGCCCGCGGGGCCAAGTTCCCACGCAAGGTTGCGCGCAAGGCCGTGCAAACCAGCTTTCGCGCTCCCGTACACAGGGCTGCCGTTGGGCGGCATACCGTGTTCGGCCAACCCAGACGAGATGAGCACAATCCTTCCCCATTTCCTCTCGACCATGGAAGGAAGCACGGCTCTCAGCAAGTGGAATGTGCCTTCCAGATTGCCACGCAGAATAGCCGATAGTTCTGCCGCATCAATCTGTTGCACAGGCACGCCCCAAACCATGCCCCACCGTACGGCGTTTCCGACCAGGACGTCGATATGCCCCCAATGTTTCAACGCATGGGCCACGGCATTCTCAATCCCGGGGGGGTCGGTAAGATCCATCTGGAACGCAAAGCCTTCGCCGCCAGCCTCTTCGATGCATTTCACGGTTTCTTCGGCCCCAGCTTTGTTCGATCGATAGGTGATTGCGACGCGTGCACCTTCGCGTGCGAATGCGGCAGCGATTGCTTTTCCGATGCCAGAAGAGGCGCCCGTCACAAGAACAACGCGGTTCTTAAGTCCAAGGTCCATAGTGCAACTATTTCTCCTTGGATAAGATGTACAAATGTATTTATTATTTGTCAATACAATGGAGCATGATTTTGTGTCGTATTTGCAATGGTAAACTGAAAACCTCGCAAGGGAATGGAGATCGGATTGTCGCCAAATGCAAAGACGCCTTTGGATTACCTCGAAGATCGAGGTGAACTCGTGCCTGTTCAGGTGCGCCTGCCGAAGGAGCTTGTGGATGGCGTGAAGGCGAAGCTGCAAGAGCACGGTATGACCTTCACCGAACTCATCCGAGGGGCTTGTCATTGGTATCTGGAATTGCCGCAGGCGGCCATCGCCGAGAAAAAGAAGCACATCCGCGCGCGCTCAAAGTGAGCCGAGTTGGAGCATGAGTTTGGATCACTTTCGCCCACTTGTTTATGGTGTCACTGGTTGGGAATTGGGTAACATCGCCGGTCATTGTTGAATTCAATGAATTTGCTTTATAAACTTCTGAGTTTCCGACCACCAGGGAGCTTTGTCATCCCACGTCTGCCTGCCTGTGCAACACCAAATCACGATGCCATCCGCATATTTGCTTGCAGTTTCTAGTTGCATGCGCCAGAAGTCACCTGGCAGAAAGGTATTGGCCAGAGTCCCGCCTGCCTCGTATTGCGGCCAGAGGAAAACGTAGACAGGTTTTCCGCCCGCGTACCGGCGCGCCTCTCGAATCTCCGCGATGGCGTACTTTGACCAGCCGCTGCGATCTTCGTAGAAGGTATAGAGGGAGGGGAAGAGCACATCCGCCAATTGTGCGATGGATGCGAGACCGTCATTACTTGTCTGCCATGATTTATAGCGGGGGGTGCCTTCTCCTTGAACTGAATCCCAATAGTCGCGGAGTGGAGGGAATCCATAGAATCCAACTTTCATCGACGGTACGGGAGTTTTGAACCATCGGATAACAGTCTGAAGTTTCAGGATGCTTGCAGCGACTATTTTGGGATCTCCTACCAGCGGCCACTGTTCGATGTCGATAACGAGAATGTTCGACGATTGAGCAGCAAGCAGCGCAAATGCGTTCACTCGGCCCTGATCCGGCAGATCCGTTGGGGCGGATTGCCCTTTCAAATCCCACATGTAAGCGGGGTAGACCACCGGAAGCCGCGTCAGTCCGTACTGGGTCAGATCCGGTTTTTGTGCAAAGTTAGTTGCATCAAAAACGGGGAACGGATGTTGTGGGCTCAGGGCTTGACCCTGCACACTGATCCAAGCCAATGACAACACGGTGAGCAGAAAAAGGCGACGCATACGATCTCCACGTTCTCGCGACTTCTGGCCCACGAGATACCGATTTCTCGAGGGAGCCTATAAGAACTCTTCGGCGCGTGCGAGTGGAACGTGAGCAAATCCTTTTGCACAGTGTGCCATGGATGGGCACGTTAGCCGTTCTTAACGGCAGTCCGATAATTCGGGCTCTCACCCGCACCCTTACTTCCCGCTGAGTTCTCCGAACGCGTCCGTACCGCCACCAACCGAACGGCCAGAAAAAGCGCCGAAACAAAGAACAGAGTCGCCGCCATCGGACGTAGGTGGGTGGCGACAGGCATCGCCACACCTGCTCCTGTCCACAACGTCAGATACGCCGCAATGCACATCGGACATTTCGGCAGCAGAACCAGCAGTGCGCCTGAGCCTACACATCCGCTCGTGCCATGCGACCAACTATGTTGTGGCCGCCGGCCCGTCGGGACCTTGCAGCAGTTCATCGTCCCTGTTGAGGTTGTAGGCTTCCCCTCGCCATACGAAGAGGAAGCCAACTTCCGGTCACTGTTGCATACCATGGAGAACATTCCCTACCCTCCGGAACCAGTTGAAGATGCTTGCGGACTCCTGTCACACAGTAGCGCCACGCCATCGCTCAGCGCGTAGCGTATTCGTCGTGGCGGCTCCACCACATGCCCGTCTCGTTGCGGCCCTTGGGGGCACGGTCGAGCCACACATACGTGCCCCAGAGGGCGTCCACTCCGCGCGCATAGGTGGAATAGGTGTGATAAACGATGCCGTCCTCGAGCACGAACGCGCTCATGCCCGGTCGATCGCGCCGGTACGTCGCCGGGTCGGTTCCGCATGTGGCCGAGAACTGGGCCTCCGCTCGCTCGCCACCACCCTCCTGCTCCGGGCGCCACACGAACGCCTTCTCGCGCCGATAGTTGTAGGCGAGGTCTCCCTCGTGCTGCTGCTTCTCGGTGAACGAGACGCTGAAGTCGTTGTTGAAGTCGCTGTGGAAAGAAGACGCCCACGGGAACGTCCAGCCCATTCGCTGCTTGTACGCCTGAAGCTTTGCCAGAGGCGCCCGTGACACCGCCGAGAATGCGACATCGTGGTTCTCCAGGTGGACGACAACGCCGTTGAAGCTATCCGCAATCGACGAGCACGACGGACACCCCACCTTATAGTCGGGCCCGAACATGAAGTGGTAGACCAGCAGCTGCGAGCGCCCTTTGAACAGATCTGGCAATGAGACGCTCCCTTCTTCCGTGTCGAGTCGATACTCCTTATCAATTGCAACCCATGGCAGCTCCTGCCGCCGCCGTGCCACCTCATCGCTGCGTTGTGTCAGCTCCTTTTCCTCCTGAAGCAGTGCGAGCCGCGCTGCCAGCCACTCTTCGCGTGTACCTGTTTTGTGTGTCGTCATGGTCTTGGTTGTCGTCATCGTTTCTCTCCCTTTGTCGAATGTCTTGGGTCGTAGCACCCGGTCCTTCGTGCTCATGGGATATATTTAGCACCGGGTCGCGAGAGGGTGGGAGTGACAAGTGTGGCGGGATTCTGATGGATTCAATGATCACAGCTGCAGCCCGTGCACTCGCGGCGGGTGATCCCCTCGGCGCACTGCAACGAATCTCGCTGCGCGACGATGCACCTGCGCTCGCGCTTCGAGGAATTGCCATGGCGCAGCTCGGCGATCTCATACGCGCCAAGGCTCTCCTGCGAAGTGCGGCGCGTGCCTTCGGGCCAAAAGAAGCAATTGCCCGCGCGCGATGTGTCGTCGCCGAGGCTGAAGTGGCGCTCGCCTCGCGCGATCTGGGCTGGCCCGCGAAAATGCTCGACGCAGCACGCAAAACGCTCGAAGAGCACGGCGACCGCTTGAATGCGGCGCATGCCCGGCATCTCGAGATCCGGCGACTCCTCCTTGTCGGGCGCCTGGACGAAGCGGAGCGTGCCCTCGCCGGCCTCGATCCGGCGCCCTTTCCGCCCGCGTGGAGAACCGCTCATGAACTCGCGGTGGCTGGCATCGCGATACGCCGCCTCAGGACGCAGGAGGCACGCGCTGCGCTCGCGCGGGCTGAGCGCGCCGCGCACCACGCACGCATCCCTGCGCTGACGGCAGAAGTGGAAAGCGCATCTCTCCTTCTGAGCACCCCAGCCGCACGCCTTATTGCCCACGGCAAGGAGCGGCTCCTCCTGCTCGAAGAGGTCGAAGCGTTGCTGGCATCAAAGGCGATCGTCGTGGACGCATGCCGCCATGTCGTGCGTAGCGCACGCACGGTTATTTCCATCACAGGACGCCCCGTATTGTTCGCGCTCGCGCGAGCACTGGGAGAAGCATGGCCCGGCGATGTGCCCAGAGACCTGCTCCTTGCCAGGGCATTTGGAGCGAGGCTTGCCGACGAATCGCATCGCGCGCGGTTGCGTGTCGAGATCGGGCGTCTGCGCACGCTGCTTCAACCGTTGGCCGGCATCACCGCCACCAGGCGGGGATTTGCACTCTCCCCTCGCGGCGCACGCGAGGTCGTCGTGCTGGCGTGGCCGGTGGATGAGGAGCATGCTGCCGTGCTTGCCTTCCTCGCCGACGGCGAGTCGTGGTCGAGTTCAGCCTTGGCGCTCGCCCTCGGAACCAGCCAGCGCACGGTGCAACGGGCGCTCGACTCGCTCGCCCAGGCACGGAAAGTGCAGTCCTTTGGTCACGCGCGCGCTCGTCGTTGGCTGACCCCACCCTTGCCGGGATTCACGACGACTTTGTTACTCCCTGCCGCACTTCCCGGCGACTAGGATAAAAGCATGAATCGATCAGCAGCAGAAATTGTCCAGGAGTATGGTCCATTTCCAGGAATCGACCGCGTGCACGGAGTGACGTATGACGGCAACAACGTCTGGTTCGCGTCCGGAGACAAGCTGAACGCTTTCGATCCTTCGAGCGGAAAACAGTTGCGCGCGATCGACGTCGCAGCGCATGCAGGAACTGCCTTTGATGGCAAGCACTTGTTTCAGCTCGCCGAGGATCGCATCCAAAAGATAGATCCGAAGACCGGCCGTGTCCTCGCCACCATCCCCGCTCCCGGGGCCGGCGGTGACTCTGGACTCGCCTGGGCCGAAGGCACACTCTGGGTGGGCCAATATCGCGATCGAAAGATCCATCAAGTCGATCCCGACACCGGAGCGGTTCTCCGCACCATCGAGTCCAATCGCTTCGTCACTGGAGTGACCTGGATCGACGGAGAGCTCTGGCACGCCACCTGGGACGGCGACGAGAGCGATTTAAGACGCATCGATCCGCGCACGGGAGAAGTTTTTGAGAGGCTCGATATGCCCCGCGGGGTTGGGATTTCAGGCCTTGAATCCAATGGCGCCGACCAGTTCTTCTGCGGAGACACAGCAACCGGGAAGGTCAGGGCAGTCCGGCGGCCCCGGCGACGTACTTCCTGACTCAACTCAGATTGGTAATGGCAAGTCGGCATCTACTGAGACCGTTTCCATATCCAAGCGTTCGAAGGTTAGGTTGACCGAGTAACTACCCGCTGGCAAGGCCCGATGCCGAACGCCCCGAGCGACATTGAACATCTGGCCCGGTCCCAATTCAATCCGTTGATTCTCCAGCTCCAGAACCAGGACTCCCTCGACACCAAGAAACATCTCGTCGAGTTAGGGTGAAAATGCCAAAAATACGCTTTTTCCATGCGGCTCATACGGACAACATGGTCATTGAACTCGCTCAGAACCACATTCTCGTACTCGCCGGACAACCCCTTTGCACGTTGCATCAGATCGATCATCTGCGTTGATTGGTACATATCTAACCCTCGGCCGGGATGGTTGGCTGAAAATGCGACCGGCGGTCAGGCTCACCGCCGCTTATCAGGGTAAGATCTTGGCTACATGCCTATGATCTCACCGTCCTCGTCCACGTCGATGGTGAGTGCGCGCGAGGCTTTTGGCAGACCTGGCATGAGCATCATGGTACCCGCGATAACCACTAGAAATCCGGCGCCTGCGGAGAGACCAATGTCGGTTACATGCAGCGTCCAGCCGGCGGGCGCGCCCATGCGCTTGGGATCGTCGCTCAGTGAGTATTGCGTTTTGGCGATGCAGACCGGCAGCTCACTGAAGCCCCAGCGCGTAAATCGGGCGAGGTTTTCCTTTGCGCGCTCGCTCAGCTGAATACCCTCTGCACCGTAGATGATTTGCGCCACCTTGGTGATTTTTTCTATTGCTGGATCGTTCATCGCATACGTAGGCGTCAGCGAGATATTCGGGTGAGCGTCGATCACTTCAACGACTTTCCGTGCCAGCGCCGCCGCTCCTTCGCCACCCTTGGCATACGCCTCTGAAAGCTCAAACGCGGCTCCCCTCGCCTCGCAAAACGTCTTCAGCACAGTGAGCTCCGCCTCTGTATCGTTGGGGAAGCGGTTGATGGCCACGACCGCCGGTAGTCCAAAGCCCCGGACGATGGATATGTGCTTATCGAGATTGGCAAAGCCGCCCTCAAAATCGCCCTCACCCTGCTGCTTGAGGCTCTGCACCGTGGTCACCAGCACGGCGGCTGCTGGCTGAATGCCCGACAGCGGACTCACCAGGTCCATGTATTTCTCAAAGCCCAGTTCCGAGGCGAAGCCTGTTTCGTTGACCACGTAGTCCGCCAACGTCATCCCCATGCGCTGAGACAGGACCGAGCTGGTCCCATGGGCGATGTTTGCAAACGGGCCGCAGTGCACCAGCGCGGGCGTTCCCTCAGTGGTCTGTACAAGATTGGGGAGCAGTGCCTCACTCAGCAGAGCCATCATCGGCCCGGTCGCTTGCAAGTCGGCTGCCCGCACCGGCTGCCCGCTGCGGTTCTGGCCGACGACAACGCGCGCCAGGCGCGCACGCAGATCCTCGCGATTGGCTGCCAGCGCCAGGATCGCCATGATCTCTGACGCCGCTGTAATCAGAAATCCACTGGGACGATTGCTGCCGTCACGTTGCCCTGCCGCCCCTACGCTCAAGGTGATCTTCCTGAGCGCACGGTCGTTCATGTCCAGGGTGCGTGGCCAGGTGATCCCGCCGGGATCAAGATCAAGCTCGTTGCCGTGAAACAAGTGCGCGTCGACCAGGGCGGCTAAGAGATTGTGCGCGGAGGTGATCGCATGAAAGTCACCGTGGAAGTGCAGGTTGATCTTCTCGGCGGGTTCGACCTGCGAGCGTCCTCCACCCGCCGCGCCGCCCTTCATCCCAAACACCGGCCCCAGGGAAGGCTCACGCGAACAAACGATCGCGCGTTTGCCGATCTTCTCCAGTCCTTGCGCAAGCCCGATCGAGGTCACGGTTTTGCCTTCTCCAAACACCGTAGGCGTCGTCGCCGTGACCAGGATTAGCTTGCCGCCGCGGTTGAACCGTCGATCGTCGAGCAGCTCGACGCTCAACTTAGCGCTGACCGGGCTCCGCTTCTCGTAAAGGTCCGGGGGTAGATTTAACTTGGAGGCAATGGTCTCAATCGGTAGCAGATTCTTCGGCAAGCAACATCCTCGTCAGCCATCTCAGCTCATACATGACTGGTTTAAGCATAACTGGTGCCCCGGTAGAAGTTCATGATCATTCCGGCCAGAGCGCATCACAGCAGCGAAGATCTTCAGTCCTCTTTATGTGATCGTTGCCTTGGACAACACTTGCTGAAAAAGAGACCATCCATGAGGATGCATCGTGACCAGTCCCGCAGGGACGGTTGAACGTAGCCCAGGACGCTAGTCCTGGGTTCGATATGAAAAACGACCCAGTCCCGTAGGGACGGCTGAAAATAGGCCGCGACGCAATCCTGAACAACCCTCAGCCGTCCCCGCGGGAGTCTGTGTCTCAGCAACGGCCGGAGGAAATCGGACGGGTGCCCCTCGATAAGGTCGAAGGTTTTGTCAAGGGCAGGGATGTCCTGTCCGGTGAATAATCACCGCGTGTTGGCCAAGGCGGTAGAGGACCAGTACCCTTTGTCAT
>Ga0302325_10002635_pt1 | contig 43292 bp, 39 predicted proteins | sample Palsa_T0_2_FD_201948 | JGI IMG/M metagenome (GOLD analysis project Ga0302325, IMG submission 201948) | Peat permafrost microbial communities from Stordalen Mire near Abisko, Sweden - Palsa_T0_2 | ecosystem: Environmental > Terrestrial > Soil > Palsa > Peat permafrost | place: Sweden: Abisko... | reverse complement strand
CCCGTCATGGCGGGCGCGCCCGTGCCGTCCACGGCGCGCGTCACCCCCGAGCCGCCCGCGGGCGCGACGACGCAAGTCGGCTGAGATGAACGCGAGCGCGGATCACACTCGGGCACCCGGATTGCGTGTCGAAGCGCCACAGCACGTCTGGATGCCCGCCGCGACCGCGCGGATGGCGTAGCCGAGGAGCTAATTCTTCTGGCACACGAGATACTGAACGTAGGGGGCATTGGTCCCCCCGACTGCCCCTGTGTTGCCAATCGTGATGCCGGTCGTTGCCGAGTTGACAGTAATACCTGTGGTCGAACCGAAGGTGTCGCCTCCGCTTCCCTCGGCGGCACAGTTGGCGTACAGGGTTACCGCTGGCGCCGCCCCACCGGATTCACCGCAGGTTGCTTGCAGGTGGTTGTGGCCGGGATCGGTGATCCCGTGCACGTGGCCGGGATCGGTCACTCCGTGGGTGTGCTGGCCTACAGGCCTATTTTCCTCGTTGCTCAGTGCGGTCCCGACCGTGCCAGCAAGCGTGCCACTGGATGTCATGCCGACCAAATAACGGCCCTCTGCTGCGGAGGCGGAAGACCAGCCGGCCGGGCACGCTGCCAAGTTGAAGAACATGACGGCCCCCGACGGAACTACCTGTTGGGCCAGGCTTCCGCCCGCCGCTTGGGCGGTAGCGGCCGTCGTCGCGTTATCCGCGTTCGGCGTGTGATTCGCCTCGACCGCGTAAGGCACTGCCCCGATCTTCGTCGTCCCTGTGTCGGCGCCGTCGACCAGCACGTCGACCCAGACGTTCGGGTTCCCGGCCACAGCGCGACATCAGTTCGAAACTGGGCAAGGTGACTTAGGGAGACCATGAGCGGGGCACGCGGCCCCCCCGCGCGCGGACGGGAGACTTCTCGCGATGCGAGGCAGTCGTCACGCACGAGGGCGGGGGGCGTCACCCGCGAGCCGGACCGTCATCGCGTGGCGCATTGCCCCTCAGGCGTGCCCGCCTACCACGCGATCAGCGCCCTCAACCCCGGCGAGGCCACCTCGAGACGAATGCGAACGGTGCCCGACGTGCCGGCGGTCTCTCCCCTGTTCGCCAACACGAGGTAGGCGCCAGCGCCGACGGCCGCGATCCCGGCGATGACTCCGATCGTCGACAACGTCTCGTCGGTCTTCATCGAGCTCGTGGCGCTATTGCCGGCGGGCGTGCAGAACGTCGCGCCGCATTCGTTCTCTGCGGCGTTCTTGTCCGAGAACGCGCGCGCCCCGAAGTACGCGCCGAGGCCCGCAAGCACCACGCCGGCGCCTCCGGCGATGAACCCGGCCCTTCGAAGCACGGGACGGTTGCTGCCGGCGGGCGCAGTGGAAGTCTCGGGCAACGTGGGCTGCGCGATCGGTGCAGGCGCGAGCGCGGGGACCTTCAACGTTGCCACGGGCGCGCCCTGGGCCACCCGAAACGACTGCTCGAACGGTGTCGCGCCCGGAGCCGTGGCGCGAAGAACGTGCTCCCCCGGGTCGATCGGGATCGGCGAGCGGTAGGCCGCCGGACCGATCGGCTGGCCGTCGAGGGCGACGGCTGCAGTCGCCTTCGGGTCGGCGTCGATGACCACGTGCGCCAGCGTCGGTTCGAGCGCCGCGACGCGCTCGCGTGCGACCTTCTCCCGGTCCGACTGCCCCGCGCGCGCCGCAAGGCTGGCAGCTTCCGTGTACTCGGCCCACGCGCTGGCACTGCGACCGGCCTTCTCGTGACAGAGAGCGAGGTTCAGCAAGGTGCCGAGCTTCGGGTCAATCCGCTGGCTCTCCTCGAACTTGGGGCACGCCGCGGCGAGGTCTCCGGCCGCCATCAGCGCGCGTCCGTCGCGGAAGAGTGTCTCTGCCACGGCGGTGCTGCTGCCCTGCGCGTGCGCCGCGGGGCTCGCTGCCAAGAAGGCGCACGCGGCCGACGCGGCGAGCCGGCCGGCGACCGACCGGGGACGGAGGCGGCCCATCCCCGTCATTCTCGGGATTCGAACACGGAGTCCTTGGTCTTGCTCTTGACGGGAGGCGGGGCCGCGCGCGAGGCCCTGGGTCCAGCTTGCGTCGGCCGCTGCGCCGGCACCAAAACCGCCGCAGAAGCCGAAGGCGCCGTGGCGACCGAGGGCATCGGTGCGACAAGGGGAGGCTCGGGCAACGGAGCAAGGGTCGCCACGACCGACGCCGGCGACTCGATGGGCGCCGGTGGATCGGAGACGGCGCTCCGGACCGCTGCGCTTGCGTGCTCGGGCTGCGCGCGGGGCGTGCTCCGCGTCAGCGACAACACGAGAGCGACAAGGCCCACGGCGACCACCGTCCCGGCCCCGAGCACGCGGGCACGCACGCTGGGAACGGGCGCAGCGATCACCGCAACGTGGGTCACATCGGTCGGGGGCGCCTCGCTTGGCGAGGCCCCCACGGGCGCAAGACGAGGTGCCGTGACCGTAGGCAGGGTCGGAGCCCGGGGTGGCGACGGCGGGGGCTGCGACGGGGGCGGCGTCGACGTCGGATGCTCGAACTGAGGATTCGTGTCCGACTGGCTCTCGATCGCGGCGACTATGGCTGTTCGCTCGGCGAGAGCCTCCTCGGCGAGCCCTTCGACCCATTCGCCCACGGCGAGCCCGCCGGCTTCTTGCAATCCACAGGCGGCGAGCGCGACGCAGAGGTCCCGCGCCGTGGGGAAGCGCTCGTCGGGGTCGTGGGCCAGACCTCGCATCACGACATCGTCGAGCGCCGGCGGGATGCCCGGGGCCAGTTCGCTCGGACGTTTGATGTCGCGTTTGAGCAGCTTGGCGATGACGTCGGTCTCGCTGCCCCCGGCGAAGAGCCGCTCGCCGGCCAGCATCTCCCAGAGCACCACCGACGCGGCGTAGACGTCGGTCTGACGGCCGACGCCCGTCCCCGTCAGCTGCTCCGGCGCCATGTACGCCAGCTTGCCTTTGATCTGGCCCTCGCGCGTGGTGTGCGCGCGGCCCGCGGCCTTCGCAACCCCGAAGTCGAGGAGCCGCCCCACACCGTCCGCTCCGACCAGGATGTTCTGCGGCGTCACGTCGCGATGGACGATCTCCAGCGAGACGCCGCGCTCGTCGCGCGCCTCGTGGGCCGCATGCAGGCCCTGCAGCGCGTCGCTCATGACGCGGACGACGATGGAGGCCGGCACGCGATCGCCGCGGGCTTTCACCGCGCGCGCGAGGCGGCTCAGCACCTCGCCCCGCACGTACTCCATCACCAGAAATAGCTCGCCCTTCGACGCGACGACGTCGAGCGTGGGCACGACGTTCGGATGGCGGATGCGAGCGGCGAGGCGCGCCTCGTCGAGGAACATCGCGACGAACTCGGGGTCTTTGGCGAACTGCGGGTGCAGCCGCTTGATGGCGACCGTGCGAGCGAAACCTCCCGCGCCCATGAGTCGGCCCAGGAACACCGTCGCCATTCCACCCGACGCGATCTCGTCGAAGATCGCGTAGCGCCCGACGATGCGGGGCGTCGCTGGCATCGCAAGAGCCCCCATTACAGAGAATTCTACAGGCGGGCGCATCTGGCCCGCAACGGCGCCAAGTGTTCACCTGCAGCAGAGGGGCGCTGAAGTTACGCGACTTACATGTCAGGCAGCGCGCACACGCCTTTTCGCGGCACCTACATGCCAGTCGCCACCGAGGTCAGAATCTCGCAATCGATCGAGTCGTATGTTCCGGCGGTCGTCGTCCCGGAGCACGAGCCTTTGCACTGGCTCGACACGTTGGCGCAGTGCCCCGTCGCGCAGTCGGTGTCCGTCGTGCAGGGGCATGCTCCGCCCGCTGACCTGACCTTCACGTAGCCGCCTGCGCCGCCGCCGCCGCCCCCGCCGGACCAGTAGCCTCCCCAAGAGCACCCCGAAGGAGCGGAACCGTTTCGGATTCCGGGATTTCCGGGATCACCACTGGCGCCCGCCGCCCCTCCGGCGCCGCCCCCACCACCGGCTTGGTTGTTCGGCGAAGGGGCCGCGCCACCATCACCACCGGTGCCGCCCCGCGCCGCGGTGGTTCCCGGCGCGACCGTCGCACCTTCGAGCAGCACGCTACCGCCGGAGCCGCCTCCGGCTCCCCCGGTTCCGTTCTGCGGGGGATAGAGCGCTTCGCACTTTCCGGATTCGCCGTTGCCGCCGTTGCCCCCGTTGGCCTTCACGGTTCCACTCGAGACGTCGAGGACGCCGGCCACCGCGAGCTCGACGCCGCCGCCGCCGGCTCCAAGGCTCGGCGTGAAGCCCGAATTGACGACGAACGGCAGCTCGCCGGCGCAACCGCCGATCAGCGGCACGGTGCCATTGCCTTGCGACGTTCCGGGCGCGCCGCCGTCCACCCCCATCGACCCGCCTCCGGCTCCTCCTGCGGCGGCTTGCCCGCCGCCGCCCCCGCCCGGCTCCCAGCTCCCGGTCCCCGCGTCCGCCCCACTGGCCGGGCAAGTGGTCGCCCCGGCGCCCGCCGTGGAGCCGCTTGCGCTCGCGTCGATCACGCCGCGGATCTCGGCGTCGCCATAGACAGCGAGGATGACCGGGTTCGCGCCCACCAGCGCGAGCGTGCTCGTGGACGCGATCGTGAGCCCCTTGAAGAGCAGGATGTCGACCACATGCCCGCCGCCCGGCTGGGCGACGTTCTGGACCACGGTGGGGACCTGCCCGGTGCACCCTCCGCCGGTGAACGCGTGGGCCGTCGAGCTGTAGGTCCCGTTGCAATCGGTCGTCACGAGCGACGGCGGCGTGTGGCTTGCGGGCGTGAAGTTGCTCGGCGCGTACCCGAACGTCGTCACCGCGCACGCCGAGAGCTCGCAGCCGAAGCCGTCGGACGCGCCCGTTCCAGTGCAGGTCGCGCCACACGATTTGTCGTTCTCACCCTTGGTCGACACGCACTTGCCGCTCGTGCACTGGCTGTCGTCGTCGCAGTAGCACTGCTGTCCCGGCGACGTGCACACGCCCCCTGCGCCGTTGCAGCCACCCCGGGCGCATGCGCTCGGTACGATGGACGCCTCGCAGCCCCCAGCCTCGCAGCCAGCCGACGCCTCGACTTGAGGAGGCACGCCTCCATCGCTTGCGACGCTCGCGTCAGGTGCGGGCAGGCGCCCATGGGGATCGCCGACGATGAGCGAGCATGCGCCGACGGACACCACTCCGAGGGCGGCACCGAACGAGCCGATCGCCCGCGCGATCGCACCCCGTCGGATGACTCCAGGTGCCAGCCGGAGTCGCAGTAGCCCCATCGACACCAGCGTACGCGACTTGGCACCGGTCCGCAGTGGCCGTCGCGAGTCCGGACACCGTGTGACACAGCCGCACATCGCTTATCGGCTCGTCTTCCTCCACACCGTCGCGAGCCACGGTTGCTCCTCTCGGGGCTTGCCGGCCGGCCGAAAGTAGTGGCCCACCTCTTCGAAACCTGCGGCGGAGACGAAGGCGCGCCACCGTTCGAGGTCCCAGTAGCAGCCGTAGCGCTGTCCGTTCCAGCCTTCGCGGTTGTCGCCCCGCGGGTTGGACGTGAAGAGAACGCCGCGGGGCTTCAGCGCCGTCTGGAGCTCTCGAAGAACGCGCGGTAGCTCGGCGCTCGGTACGTGGAAGAGCGATGCGTTGGCGAAGACGCCGTCGTAGTTTGCCGCGGGAAGCGACAACGCGACGAAGTCTTGCTGAAGCACGGCGCAGCCCGAGAGACGGCGCGCCATCTCGGCGAAGGCCGCGCACCCCTCGAGCCCGACCGCCTCGTGCCCGAGCGAGCGAAAGTACGCCAGGTCCCGCCCCGGACCGCAGCCGAAATCGAGGAGCGCGTACGGCGGCGGCCCCTCGATGGCGTCGAGGAGCGCGGCGTAATTTTGCGATACGTCGTGGTCCTTCGTTCCCGCCCAGAAGTCCTCGGCGTGGGCCTCGTAGTACGCGAGCGTCCGCGTCGAGACGGGATCGTGCGTCACGATTCGTCGCGACCGACGTAGGGGCGGACCCGACGGGTCACGCGTCAGTTACCGGCGTCGAGACCCCCGTCGGGGATATTCGGACACTGAAAGGTATAGAGGTCGCTCGCGCAGAGCTGTTCGTCGGTCGGGTTGTTGTTCACGACGGTGAGGCATGCTTGCATCTCGCAGCCGGCGTCGTAGCAGCCCAAACCTTCGCAACACGTTTGCAGGAGCGTGCATGCGTAGGCCATCGCGGTGGAGCACGACGAAGCGCAGTTGCTTTGCCCGCAGCCGGTCAGGTTCGAGGTGGCGGTTTTGCAGCTCGTTTCCTGCGCCATGGAAGCACACGACGTCACGACCGACTGCGAAGCCGGTGCGGCGGCGCCATTCGGACACACGCACGCGAGGTAGTCGCTGCATCCCGTCTTGATCTGGCCCGTGACGAGGGCCGCGCACCCGCCGGCGCCCGTTTCGCAGGACGCACACGCGGCGCTCCCGGAAAGGCCCGCGATGCACGCCGCGGTGGCGCCACCCGCGGTACCGCCGCCGCTGCTGCCGGTGCCGGACCCCGACGAGCTTCCGCTGCTGCTACCGGCCCCGCTGCTGTTGCCAGCCCCGCTGCTGCTGCCAGCCCCGCTCGAACCCGAACCCCCGCTCGACGAGCCTCCTCCATCGGAGCTCGAGCCGGTCGGGCTGCCGCCTCCGCTGGAGCTTGACGAACACGCCACGGGAGCAGCCAGGAGCGCGACGATCGCAAATGTCCTTTTCATCGAATCCTCCCCAAGGGTATCGGGCGAACGTATCGACATCATTGATCGCCGTCCAGAACTCGCGAGGGTCCGCCGCCACAGGAGCGTCAGCGCAAGCCCCGTCAGCGCGAGGACACTCGGCACGCCTTCCGGACCCGGGCTCGCGGCCGTCGAGCAAGAGCAGCCGCCGGACTTGGCGTTCGAAGACGTCGCTTCAAGGGCACCTCCCTCGGCGCCCGTATCGGCTCCGACGGTCCCGGAGTCCGGCGCGGTGCTCTTGCCTCCATCGATCGCCGTTTGCGACTCGGTCGCCCCGTCTCCCTCTTCGACCGAGGGCGCCGCGTCGCCGAGAGGGCCAACGGCGGCTCCTCCGTCGACGGGCGTCGACCCGTACTCGAACGCACCGATGTCGTAGCCGGCACCGTAGGGCCTTGGAGCGCCGAGGAAGTCGTGCGTGACCGCCGCGAGCGTTGCCCCCGTGTCGATCGCCGGCGATCCCATGGCAAGCTCGAGGTTCGTCGCCGGCGGTGCCGCCCAGGCCGCGGCGAACATCGGGTCTGCGAGGACGTCGCTCGCTCCCTGGCCCGACGCCGCCACCCACGCGGCATGGTCGACGGGCGAAGCCCCCGAACCCCACAAGAAGGCGTCGGTGAGCGACGGCGCGTACCAGAGGTTGTGACTGAGCGAGACGCCGGTGGTGGAGTTCGCCTGGAGCAGGTAGCTCGGCGTCATCGAGGCCGCGACGACGACGATGTTGTTCTCCACGATCGTGCCGCGGTGCGCGCCGCTATCCCATTTGACGGCGCCGAGGTTGTTCACGAGCGTGTTGTTCGCGATGACGTCGTCGATGAGACCGCTGCCGGCGCTCGCGGGGAACGTCCCGCTCCAGAACTGGATGCCGTTCTGGTGGCCCACGATCACGTTGTTGATGATCGTGTTGTACGAGTTCACCGGCGCGGGCAGGTCCGAGTACATCTCGTCCGAGAGCTCGATGCCGACGAGGTCGTTGCCCGGCGCCGACTCGTAGATGAGATTCCCGTCGATCGTCGAATGGCTGATGCTGTCGAGGTAGAGATTGACCGAGTAGTTGTCGTGGATGACGTTGTGCAGGTACTGGCAATTCTGGGAGTCGTCGTAGAGGGTGATCCCCTCGTGGTTCGTGCAACCGTATAGCTCGCTGTTTTCGACGATCGTGCCGCTCGACCGGCGCCCTCCCACGCCCCCTTGGAGCTTGCTCCCCGAGACCAGCCCGTCGCTGGCGTAATAAAAAGTGACGGCGTTGCCCGTGATGCCGGTGGTCGTGCAATCGACGACCTGACAGCCGTCGGCCTGGTAGATCTCGATTCCATCGGCCGCGCTGTTCTGGATCGTGAGGCCCTCGAACGTCATGTCCGGTGTTCCCGCCTGCAAGACGAACCCCGCGGCGCTCGACCCTGCGGTTCCGTCGATGACGGGCGTAGCGCCGCTCATGGCGCGGATCGTGGTCTGACCGGAGCTCCCCGGGAGCATCCAGAAGTTCACCGTTTCGGAGTACGTCCCGCCAGCGATCCAGACGGTATCCCCGCGCTGCAAGCCGGCGAGCACGGCGTTGATCGTGGCGAACGGGCTCGCCATCGAGCCGTCGCCGCCGCTCGCAGCCGCCGCGTCGACGTACCAATCCGCGCCCAGCGCCGCGGCGGCGAAGAGCCACGAGCACGCGCCGATCATCAGAGCGACGAAGGATTTCATGAAGCGGCCCCTCCTCCTTCGATACATATGAGAGATCGCCGTGATGTTCTTCTTGAAGCGAACCGCGCGGGCCATGGGCCACGTTCTCCCACCGCTGTGCGTCCTGTCGTCGCTGACTTCGTGTGGTCACGCGCCGCCGGCCGCGACGCCCCTGCCGGCGCCCAGTGCGTCCGCGGTGGCCGCCGTCGAGCCGGTGCCCGCCCCCGACCCTCCGGACGACCCCGTGCCCACGCTCTCGACGGGCACCATCACGCCCATCGAGGACACCCAGCCCGTCGCCGCACGGGTGGTCCGGCGCGCAGCGGACGCGCACTTCGAGACCCTGCTCCTCGAGCTGACGCCGGGACCGAACGACGAGGGCACCGGCATCGACGATCTCGTCGTGGCGGTGCCACCGATCTTCGCGTTCGCGACTCGTGTCGCCGCCGGCCTGCCCAAAAAGACGAAAACCGATGACGGCGGTCGGACGTTCTACGTCTGGGCACGACGTCCGGCTTCTGCCCCGGGCGCGCCGGTGGCGGGAGACCTGTTCGTGGCGGCCGGATACGGCGTGCCAGGCAAGCACCGCCGCTTTCACGCCGACGTCCCCACGAGCCTGAACGATCGCACGCTCGTCGCCGACTGGATGGAGGCGCTCGCAGGCCGGCTGGGCGCAGGCTCCTTCAAGGCGTTTGCGTCGCAGAGGCTGGAGGAGATGGCAGCTCTCGCGCGGCCCGCGAAGGCACCCGGCCGGCCAGGAGCCAGGCGCATGGCGCTTAGCCCCGAGGTTCGCCGTACCGACGACCTGGCGACGCTGATGGAGACAACCACCGGCGCCACCGCCGTCCAAGAGGCCTTGCAGACCGACCGGTCGCTCTTCCTGTCGAGCGCGCGAGAGCGGGCCAGCCTACCGCTTGCGTCCCTGAAGGGGCCGGCGCTCGCGCGCCACCCGTGGCCCGAGATGATCCAGCATCTTGGCGCGCCGGTGCCCGACGAGCCCCTGGCCGCGCTCGCACCGGCTGACTTTTACTTCGTGAGGGTGACGGGCGTCTCCGCCCTTTTGCGCCTGCTCGATCAAGTGGACTCCTGGGGGACGGCCGCGGCGCAATTGACGAGCGGAGACGCGGAGGACCACGGCCTCGTCGCGCGGTACATGGCGCAGCTCGGATTGGATCGGGGGCCGCTGACGAGCACTCTCGGCCCGGCCGCCGTCTCGGATCTCGCGCTCGTCGGCAGTGACCCCTACGCGAAGGAGGGGACGGACGTCACGATTCTCTTTCACCTGAAGAGCGCCGCGCTCTTCGACTCGGGCGCCGCGGCCGCACTGGCCGCGCAGGAATCCACCCACGGGCACCTCTCCATCGAGACCACGACGCTCGCCGGGGTCGAGGTGAAGGTCGCTCGATCGGCCGACGGCGCCGTACGCCAACACCGCGCCACCCTCGGCGACGTCGCGATCGTGTCCAACAGCGCGGGCGGCATCGAGCGCGTGCTGTCGGCGGCGCAAGGCAAGGGTCCCCGGCTCGCCGACGAGGCCGACTTTCGGTACATGCTCGCGCGCGACGCCGGAACGCACGGCGATGCGCTCGCATACATGGGCGACCGCTTCGTCGCCGAGGTGGTCGGGCCGCGCCAGAAGATCGCCGAAGCGCGGCGCCAGGTGGCGCTGGCCGAGCTCATGACGCCGGGCTTCGCGGCGCTGCTCCATGGCTGGATGAACGGCAAGAGCCCAGCGTCGATCGACGAGCTGCTCGCGAGCGGTCTGCTCGCGCGCCAAGAGCTCTCGCACGCGGGGGGCGACGCCATCGCCTGGCGCCCCGGCGAGGCAGCGCGCTCCCCGTGGGGCACGGCGGCCGCTCTGACCCCCCTCATCGACAGGCCCTCGCCCGAACGCGTCACTCCTTCCGAGAGCGCGGGCTACGAACGCTTCGCCCGGTCCTACGAGTACGGCTGGTCCAGATACATCGACCCGGTCGCCCTTCGCGTCGCGCTCACGACCGCGGCCGGCGGCGGAACACGGATGACGGTCGACATGCGCGAGCTCCCCCTCCTCGACGCGACCGAATACACGAAAATCCGCGACGAGGCGGGCGAGGCAAGGTTCGTCGTGAGCCCCGTCACGGGCCCAGGCGCGCGCGTGGTCTTCGGTATCGGCGAGAACTCCGAGCTCCGCCAGGCCATGTCCTATCTGAAGTCGCTTTCGGCTCGCCACGAGCTCAAGCTCGACTGGCTCGGCGACTGGGCGATGGTGGGCGTGCAGGATCAATCGCTGCTCGCGACGCTGAGCGAGGACGTGACGTCGAGCAGCGAGAGGCAGCTCATCGAGGCCCCCGGCGATGCGGGTTCGCCCGAACGCTCCGAAGACAAGCTGCTCGACGAGCTGCCATCGCTGCGTCTCTACGCCGCCGTCGGCATTCGAAGCCCGCTTGGCGCAACCCTCGCCCTCGCGGGCCTCAGGGTCATCGCGAACGAGACGGCCCCCGGTCTCTTCGATTGGGGAGAGTCGAGCACACGCCGCGGCGTGCCGATCGTCCGGATCGCGTTGAACCGCGAGAAGGCGCGCGAGCAACTCGGCAAGGACCTCGGCGGTGTGCAGCTCTTCTATGCGCTCGCGGATGGCGCCATTCTCTTCGCGCTGCGAGAGTCGGTGCTGCGCGCAGCCATCGACGATCGCCTCGACGGCAAGGGACCGAAGGCGCCGGCCGAGCAGACATCGGGGACGCAGATGGCCATCGACCTCGCCCCCGACAGGGGCGGTGGCCTGTGGACGGCGCTCGTTTGGCTGTTCGAGACGGGTCTCGTCGAGAACCGCGGCGCACGATCGAAGGCCCTCGGCGAGGCGCTGCTCCGTGGAGCCCCGGAACAAGCGTCCGACGCCGCGTCGATGCGGGCGCTCGCGCTGGCGTACTTCGGCGCGGTCCCGCTCGCGCCCGACGGCGCCCCGTTCCGCCTGCGCCCGGAGGGCATCGAGGATCCCGCGCGCGGCACGGCATACGCACCGATCTGGCCGGCGGTGCCGGTGGCAGGGTCGCCTCTCGAGGCGGTCATGTCGGCGTTCACGAGGGGTCGGACGGAAGTCTCGTTCGACGACGAGCCGTCGGGGACACCGGCGCGCGCCGGCGTTGCACCGCTCCGAAGCCTTCACGTACGCGTGACCCTCGACACGCGGTGATCGAACGCGCCGATGCGCAGTTCGTCGGAGCGCCCCTTCGAGGCTCACGCCAGGCCGCGGAGCCGCTTCTCCTTGTCGATCTCGACGCGGATCATGTCTTCCGTGAAGCCCCGCCCGCTCATGACGGCGAACCCGTGCAGCAGCAGGGCGGCGCCCCACCCCGAGAGCGGCCAGACGAACCACTGGACGCTCGGCGTGTAGCGTTGGTCGATCGCGAACATCGCGAGGTTGACCATCGTGAACACGGCAAAGTGCCACATCAGCCCGATCTTGGACCGGACACGGCGCGTCGCCTTGTCTCGGATCGATCGCTCGAGAGCTTCCATTTCAACGGCATTCGACATGGCATCCTCGTGGGTTGCCGGGACCTGGCGACACGCCCGTCACCGCAACTGTGACAGTTATGACTGTCGCATTAGAATGTGTCAACCCCGATCCTGCCGCGGAGCTTCGCAATCGTCACGTCTTCCAGGCAAAGGCTTCGTGCACGCCGTCGATGACGAGCTGGGTCGCGACGGCGGCGAGAATCAGCCCCATCACACGCTCGACGATGTTGATGCCGGTCGTACCGAGCACGCGCGCCACGATGGCCGCGGACCGGAGGGTCAAAAACGAGATCGCGCTCACCGCGCCGATGGCCACGAAGAGGCACACCCGCTGCTCGAAGTCTCGCGCCTTGCCGACGAAGACGATGACGGTTGCGATCGCCCCCGGGCCGGAGAGCAGCGGCAGGCCGAGGGGAATGACGCCGACGTCGTCCTTGGTCTCGGCTTCACGTGCCTCTGCGCTCGTGCCGCGGGTGGCGCTGCGCTTGGCGCGCATCATCTCGAAGCCGACGCCGAAGAGCAGGATGCCGCCGGTGATCTTGAGCGCGGGGAGCGTGATGCCGAAGAAGGTGAAGATGAGGCCCCCCGCGAGCATGAACACGGTAAGGACGATGAAGCACGTGGCCGAGGCGCGAAGCGCCGTGCGGGCTTGCGCGGCGGGTGGTTGAGTGCCGACGAGGGCAAGGAAGATCGGCAACGCCGCGAACGGATCGACGATCGAGAAGAGCGACCCGAAGGCGACCAGGGTGTACGAGACGAAGGACACGGCGGCGCCCTATACTCCCACCGGACTCGATGTTTCTCACCCTCATGGTGATCGGGCTGGTCGGCCTGGTCGTGATGGCGCTGCCCGCGCTGACAGGAATCGCGCACGGGCACGGGGGGGCGGCGTCTGGCCACGGAGGGCCTGCATCGGGCCACGGAGGGGCAGCGCTCGGCCTTCGCGGGCTCGGGGCGCTACGAGGCAAGGGAGGCGGCGAGGCGGGGCTCGCGGTCAGCGCGAAGTCCGTCGCCTGGACGGGCCTGCGGTTCGTCCCATCGCCCCGGTTGATCTTCAGCCTGTTTACGCTTTACGGCGCCTTCGGCAATGCGCTGGTTCACGCTGCGCACCTCGGAGGGATGGCGGCCGCGATCGTGGCGATCGTTCCGACGTTGCTGGTCGAGCGGATCGCCGTCGCGCCGCTTTGGAACCTCGCGTTCCGGTTTCAGGGGCAAGCCAGCTCGTCGCTCGACGCGCTCCTGCTCGACGAGGCGCGGGCGGTCACCCCCTTCCGCAACGGGCGCGGCGTCGTCTCGATCGTGCGCGACGGCCGCCTCGTGCAGTTCTCGGCGCGCCTCGTCGAGCGCGACGGCGCGGCGCAGGTCGGTGTGGGCGACCGCCTGGTCGTCGAAGAGGTCGACGCATCGCGCGAGCGGCTCACCGTCTCGCTACCCGCTGGAGCCGGCGCGTCCGGCGCTGGATCGACGGGAGAAAATACCTGAACGGCCCTATGGAAGGAAGACGCCCATGGAAGTCTCTCTGATCGTCGCAGCAGCCGCCGTGTTCGCCGTGCTGATGCTCACGTCGGTCATCGTCACGACGTTCCTCCGGAGCGTGGAGGCGGGCGAGATCTTTCTGGCGAGCCGCGGGCGCAACCTCCACATCTATCGCGGTCCGTGCAAGGCGCTGATCATCCCGGTCATCACGCAGGTCCGGCGGATCCCGGCGCAGGCGATCAACGTCGACATCGAGATCACCGATCAGACAGCCGACGTCGACGCGAGCGGGCGCCCTTCGCCCGTGAAGGTGACGGTGCGCGCGTCGGCGATCGTGAGCGTGGGCGAAGACCAGGCGATGGTGAACACCGCCGCCAACAAGTTCTTCTCCAAGCCTCCTTCGGAGCAGCTCTCCACGCTGACGGACGTGCTGTCGTCGGCGGGCCGCCGCGCCATCAATCTGCTCTGGCACGACCAGCTGTTCAACGCCCGGGCGAACCCGACGAGCGCCGCCCTGGCGACACGCCCCCCGTCGGAGGCCATGCTCAGGCGCGGCGAAGACGACGAGCTCGCGGTCATCATCAAAGACGCGTGCTCGCGCGAGTTGCTCGATCTCGGTCTGTCGTTCAACAGCCTGAACATCAAGGCCGTGCTGAGCGAAGTGGCCGAGGCAAGGCGCCGCGAGTCGGCGGCGCGAGCCAAGGCCGACGCCGACGTCGTGCAAGCCCAAGAAGAGCAGCGGGCGCGCATCGCGCAGCTCGAGGCGGCGCAGAAGGTCAACGATCAGGAGCGCGCCCTCAACATGCAGATCGCCTCCAACGGCGCCGAGATCGCGAACGCCGAAGCGACCAAGCAAGCGATGGTCCGCAAGCAGCGCGAGGCGGAGCTCGGCGCCAATCAGATCACCCAGGCCCGCGCCGACGCCGAACAGAACGTGATCCAGCAAGAGGCCGACGGGCGGGCGCAGGCCGCGCGCATCCGCTTGATCGCCGAAGCCGAGGCCGAGGGCATCCGGATGAAGGCGCAGGCGCTCGTCGCGGCCGGCGAGGCCTACATGGATCTGCGGCGACTCGAGCTCGCCCCGTCGCTGACGCGCGAGGTGGCCGTGGCGCTGTCCAACGGGCAGTTCGTGAACTTCGGCTCGACGGGCGCAGGGGGAGAGAGCGCGGCGGCGGCGGGCTCGAACGACGTCATGCGCGTGGTGCAGACGCTGCTCGCGGCGCAGGTCATCAGCCGCAACGGAAAGGGCGGCGGCGGCAGCGCGGGCGGCTGAGCGAGCGACGGCCGGGGCGTAGGCTACGTCTGGAAGTTCTGGATGACACCCAGCACGCGCCCGTCGGTGGCGTCGACGACGATCGTCCACGTGAGGCTGGCGCCGACGGTGATCCGATACACGAGACGGTACTCGCGGAAGCGGTCGTTGTCGTCGTACTGGACGCCGAGCTTCACGTCGCGGATGTCCTTCGGTTGAACGGTCCCGGCATCGACGGGACCGGCCATTCCGACGAAACCGAGCTTGCGGCCCACGACGCCGGGCAGGCGTCGAACCTCGTCCGCGGTCAGCCGAGGCTTGGAGCAGATGGACTCGCGCGGGGACACGCGAACCTGAAGCCAGCCAATCGCGCCGTCGACGCCGAACATGACGTTGATGCGCACGCTGGGCTCGAGCTCGGGAAACGGGGCGCCGGTCATCCCCGATCGGCCATCGAGACCGGCGGTCACGGTGTAGATCGATTGGCCCGGCACGATCGCACGCGCGTCCCAGATCAGGGTCGCAAGGACGTGCGCGTCGAGACCCAGCAGGTCGGCGTTCTTGCGGACGAGGGCCTGCGCCCGCTGCTGGAGCGCCGGCAGATCCGTCGGTCCCGTCCCTCGCTCGGTGGCCGTGGGCATCGCCCAGCGGACGAGCCCCGTGAATCGATCCAGGCCGCTCCGGTCGACGAGCATCCAGCCGGGGTTTCGCGCCTGGAAGGCGGCGAAGCCCGACGCTTGCTCGTCCGCGGTGAGCGCGCCATACCGCCTCCAGCACGGGCCCTCGCTGATTCGAACGGCGGGCGCGTGCCATTCGTGGGCCACGTCGGGCGGGCCGGCGTCCCCCGCGTCCGCATCGGGCGCGGCAGCCACCGGCGACGGTGCGCCGCCATCGACCGCGATCGGCGCTGCGTTCGCGGCGGGCTCAGGATGCGGCGCAGTGGCGGCGGGCGTGCGGGCTTCTGCCAGAGCGCGATCGATGGCCCTGCGGAAACGGCTCGGAGGCTCGAAACCGAGCCGCGTACCGGTCGCAGCGCCGCGCGCCGTGACGAGAAAGATCGGCGGGAAGCCGAGGTGGCTCTCCTCGGCGGCCTTGACGTCGGCGTCGACCTCCGCTGCGTGCGTCTTCTCGTCGAGCGCTCGGGCGAAGAGGGGCCTGTCGAGCTTGAGCTCGTCCGCGTAGTGCTCCAGCTTCTGGCGCGGGTACGCCGTGCGATCCACGAAGATCTTGTCGTGCATCGCCCAGAATCCGTTGTCGCCGCGCTGGGCCCACGCTTCCCGGGCGGCTTCGCTCGGCACCGGCGCGTAGAGCGGCACGTCGTGCCAGACGACGCGCACGCGATCACCGTAGCGCTTGATGACGAGCGCCAGGTGCTGCTCGGCGATCTGGCAGATCGGGTAGAAGCCGCACCACTCGTGGATCGTGACGGGCGCGTCAGCCGGGCCGCGAGCAGGGTCGCCCGGGGGGAGCGATGTCGGTACGGCTCGCGTCGGGAGGGCGGGCCGGGGGACGCCGTCATGCACGTAGGCCGCGTAGGGATCGGGCGTTTCGCTGGATGGCGCCAGCACGCCGACGGCGTCGACCAGCCGGGCCTGTACCGCGTTCGCCAGCTCGTCGCGGGACGGCGCTCGAATGATGCGGTGCCCGTTGACGAAGACCATCGCCTGGCCCGAAAGCGATCCGTTCTCCGGCGACGCCAGGTCGTCGTGGAGGTCTTCGTCCGCCTCGATCTCGGCACGGTGGGTGTGCTGGGCGATCGCCCGGCGAACGGTGTCCGCACGCGCTCCCGCGCCCGCCGCCACGGCGACGATGACGTCGACGTTCGCGGCGACCGCCTCAGGGGTCGACTCGTCGATCCACGGCTTGGGCGGAGCGATCATCGCGTCGTGCGCCTTCCAGAAGGCGTCGTCGCCTTTTTCGGCGCGCACCTCGAGGAGCGCCTCGGTCGCCGCTTCGGAGGCCGGGTTCGCCCAGCTCGGGTACGCCTTCCACACCAGCCGGAAGTTGTCGCCGAGCTTCGTGCTTTGATCCTGGATCGCGCCGCTCAGGGCCTTGGCGATCTCCGACAGCTCGTTGAAAAACACGACGACCGTGGCGCGGGCCGACGGCTTGCCTCGCGTGGGGCTGCGATCGATGGGGACGTCGTAGACGCGCGCGGTCTCCGCGTCCTCACGAAACTGATCGACGCGTCGATCCGCGGCCGCCCTCGCGTCGACGATGGCCTTCGCGCGCGCCGCTTCGTCGCGGTGCTTGCGAGCGAGGACCGCGTACACCTGATCCGGAGGGGTGCCGGCCGCGACCGCCGCGCGCCCCTCGACGATCGCGGACTCGATGGCCGCTGACAGGCGGTCACCCTGGCCGTAGCCGTCGACGAGGGCGCCGTTGACGAGGACCGCGGGCCGGTACAAGACGTCGGCGTCCTGAACCTCGCGGGTGTTCGCGTCGACAGCGCTGGACCAGGCGTGACCCGCCAGCGCGTCTTCGAAGGCGTGCACATCGTGGACGCCAGCCTGCGACGCCCATGCGACGAGGCTCGCCGTGGGCGGGGGTGCTTCTTTGCCGGCGCTGGCGGCGACGAAGAACTTCCAGAACGCCTCGGCCCCGGCGAGCGCGAACACTCCCTGCCCCGCTTCGACGGCCTCGCGGGCACGGGGGTCGGTCGGCCACGCGACGCCCATCCAAACGACCCGCAGCGCATCGGGGCCGAAGCGGGCCTCGGCCTGGGCGATCATCGGAGCGGCCTGCTGCGCCGGCTGTTCGAAGTCGCCCACGAGGACGAGCGTCGCCGGCGCGGAGCGGCTCCCCCAGGTGGGGTTGCCGGTCTTGATGGGCAAGGCGGCGTCCATCTCGCTCGGCGGCGGCGCAGCGGCGACGGCGCTCGCGACCTCCGGAGGCGACGACGGCGACGGAGCCGGCGGCGCCGCAGCGCACGCCGTCGCGCCGAAACCCACGACCGCGGCAAGGATCGGAGAGCGCAACATGTTCCCCGCTCCGAGTCGTACCCCGCATCGTCTTTCGTCGGGAAGACCCGTCCGTCCCCACGGCACCCATGGCGCCAGCACCCCGTGCCAACTACCCTGCCCGAGCCAACGGGGCGGCCGGAGCGGGCAAAGCATGTTCGAACGCTGGTTTCATCGTCTTGCCCACGCCACCGCCGAGCGCGTCGGCCGCCCGCACGCGTTCTTGATCGCGGTGCTCGTCGTCGTCGTATGGGGGGCGACCGGTCCGTTGTTCCACTATTCCGATACGTGGCAGCTGGTCATCAACACGGGCACGACGATCATCACGTTCCTGATGGTCTTTCTCATCCAGAACACCCAGAACCGCGACGCCCACGCCGTTCACCTCAAGCTCGATGAGCTCATTCGCGCGACCAAGGGCGCCCGCAACGCCCTGGTCGGCCTCGAGGACATGAGCGATGAAGAGCTCGATACTTTGCAGCGCGAGTTCGAGCAATTGCGAGACGAAGTGGCGAGCCGCAAGGCGCGGCGCCGGGCCAAGCACGGGCAGCTCTCGTAGCCGAGACGCTTCCCGGCGCCATGCGAGGGAGAGGAACGCCAGTGCTGAGCTGTCGCGAAGTTCGAGTCCACTTTGGCGGCGTGACCGCCCTCGATGGCGTCTCGTTCGACGTGACGGAAGCCCAGATCGTGGGCCTCATCGGCCCGAACGGCGCCGGCAAGACCACGCTCTTCAACTGCATCAGCCGCCTCTATCCCGTGCACGGGGGCGACATCGTCTTCGACGGGCGCTCACTGCTGCCCTTGCCAGGGCATGCGATCGCCGGCCTCGGGATCGCCCGCACGTTCCAGAACGTGGCCCTCTTCGACACGTTGAGCGTCCGGGACAACGTGATCCTCGGCGCGCACGCGCGCACCCCCCACCCCTTCCTGGGCGGCGTGCTGCGATTGGCCGCCGACCTGCGCGTCGAGCGCTCGCGGGCGCAAGAGGCCGACGCGGTCATCGACGAGCTGGGGCTCGCGAGCGTGGCCGATCGGCGCGCCGGGGATCTGCCCTTCGGCACGCGCAAGCGCGTCGAGCTCGCACGCGCCCTCGCGGGCAAGCCGCGCCTTCTGATGCTGGACGAGCCCGTCGCCGGCCTGAACCACTCGGAGATCGACGAGCTGACCACCTTCGTTCGCTCTCTCAAGCAGCGGGCCGGGCTCGCGGTGTTGCTCGTCGAACACCACATGAACATGGTCATGAACGTGTCCGACCGGGTCGTTGTCCTCGACTTTGGTCGCCTCATCGCCGATGGGGTGCCGGCCGACGTGAAGAACGACCCCGAAGTCATCCGCGCCTACCTGGGGAAGTCGGCGTGAGTCTGCTTTCGGTCCAGCGGCTGAGCGCCGGCTACGGGCACGGCGACGTCCTGCACGAGGTCGCGATCGAAGTGGCAAAGGGCGGCGTGAGCGTCGTTCTCGGGGCCAACGGGGCTGGCAAGACGACGCTGCTCCGCGCGATCTGCGGGATGGTGGCGCGACGGGGGAGCGTGCTGTTCGACAAGCGGCCCGTCGATCGCCTGCCCACCGAGGAGATCGCGCGGCTCGGCGTCGCCCACGTGCCCGAGGGACGCGGCACCTTCGCCAACCTCACGACCGAAGAGAACCTGCGCCTCGGAGCCTACCGCCACGGCCGTAACCAACTCGAAGAGTCGTACGCGCGCGTCTACCAGTACTTTCCCCGTCTCGCCGAGCGGCGGCGTCAACAAGCCGGGACGCTCTCCGGCGGCGAGCAGCAGATGCTGGCGATCGCCCGGGCCGTCATGTCGAGACCCGCCTTGATCCTCCTCGACGAACCTTCGTTCGGTCTCGCCCCCCTCATCGTGGAGGAGCTGTACCGGATCGTACGCGACATCAACGCCCGCGAGCGCGTGGGCGTCCTGCTCGTGGAGCAGAACGCCGCGATAGCCCTCGACCTGGCGGACCGAGTCTACCTGTTCGAGGTGGGCCGCGTCGTCCTCGACGGCCCTCCGACGCAGCTCCGCGGCGACGAGTCGCTGCGGCGCACCTACCTGGGGTACTGACGATGGAGGCCTTCCTTCACCAGGTGTTCGGCGGCCTCGCCAACGGCGCCGTCTACGCCAGCCTCGCGCTGGCGCTGGTCATGATTTACCGCGTGACGCACTTCGTGAACTTCGCGCAGGGCGAGCTGGCGCTCGTCTCCACGTACGTCGCCTCCTCGTTGATCAACGCGGGTGTGCCCTACTGGGTGGCGTTCGTCGCCACCGTCGCGCTGTCGTTCGGGATGGGCGTGCTCGTCGAGCGCGTCGTGATCCGCCCGGCCATGCGAGCGCCGCCGCTGTCGATCGTGATCGTCTTCATCGGCTTGATGGTCGTGCTCAACAGCATGGCGGGATGGATCTTCGGATATGACACCCGGTCGTTCCCGAGCCCGTTCCCGTCGGAGCCGCTCTTCGGCAATCACTACCTCGCGTCGCACGAGCTCGGGGTGATCGGCGTGACGCTCGTGATGCTCGCTCTCCTCTACGTCTTCTTCCGGTTCACGTCCCTCGGGCTGGCGCTGCGAGCGGTCGCCGACAATCCGGAGTCGAGCCGACTCGTCGGGATCCGCGTCGAACGGATGCTCGCGCTGGGCTGGGGGCTGTCGGCGGCGGTCGGCGCCGTCGCCGGAATGATGATCGCGCCGATCGTGTTCCTCGACCCGTCGATGATGGGGGCCGTCATGCTCTACGCGTTCGCGGCTGCCTTGTTCGGAGGGATCGACAGCCCCGGCGGCGCCGTGCTCGGCGGCTTCACGGTCGGTGTCCTCGAGAACCTGATGGGGACGTACGTCGTGGGCACCGAGCTCAAACTGACGACGGCCCTCGCCCTCATCGTCGGGGTGCTGGTCTTCCGTCCCGCGGGGCTCTTCGGGCAGCCCGCCGCGGCGAGGGTGTGACCATGCGCACGCGCGCGGTGGGCGTGGCGGCCGTTGTCGCCGTGAGCGCGCTGGGCCTCTTCGGGAGCTCGTACCACCTGTTCCAGCTCACCCTCGTCGTCATCTACGCGATCGCCCTGCTCGGGCTCAACCTCCTCACGGGCTACGGCGGCCAGATCTCCCTCGGGCACGGCGCCTTCTATGGAATCGGCGCCTACACGCTGGCGGTCCTCGTTCATCGAACGAGCGTGCCGTACTGGCTCGCGATCCCGGCGGCCGGGGCGCTCTGCGGGGTGGTTGGCTTCCTCTTCGGGCTGCCTGCGGTTCGCCTGGGCGGGCTGCACCTGGCGCTGGCCACGTTCGCGCTCGGCGTGGTGTTCCCGCAGGTCCTCAAGAGCCGCGGTCTGGAGGCCCTGACGGGGGGAGTGCAAGGCATCGCGCTCGAGAAAATCGAGGCGCCGCTGCACCTGCCCCTGTCGCCCGACCAGTGGATCTATTGCGTGTGCCTGGCGACCGCGGTCGCCCTCTTCGCCGTCGCGCACAACTTGATGCGGGGCCACACGGGTCGAGCCATCGTCGCCATTCGCGACAACGCGGTCGCCGCGTCGTCGATGGGGGTCGACACCGCGATGTACAAATCGTTGACCTTCGGGCTGAGCGCCTTCTACACGGGTGTGGCCGGAGCGCTCGGCGCCCTCGCGGTGCAGTTCGTCGGTCCGGACAGCTTCGCTGTCTTCGTGTCGATCAGCTTCCTCGTCGGCGTCGTCGTCGGGGGCCTCGCGTCCATCTCCGGCGCCATCTACGGGGCGCTGTTCATCCAGTTCGTCCCGGACCTCGCCGACTCCGTGTCGAAGGCGGCGCCGTCGGCCGTGTACGGAGTCGTCCTCGTCCTGTCGATCTACTTGATGCCGCGCGGAGTCGCGGGGTCGCTGCGCAGTATCGTCACCCAACCGAAGGAGGGGCCATGAAACGCTGGTTGTCGTCGTTGCCGTTGCTCGTGAGCGCCGTTGCCGTCGTCGTGAGCTGCAAGCGAGGGGGCGAGGAGGGCAAGCCAGGCGACAAGGCCTCCGGCTCCCCCGCCGCGGCGGAGATCAAGATCGGGCAGACGATGCCGTACAGCGGTCCGGCGTCGGCCTACGGGACGATCGGAAAGGTCGAGGCCGCGTACTTCCAGAAGGTCAACAAGGCGGGGGGCATCCACGGCCACACGATCAACCTCGTCAGCGTCGACGACGGGTACAGCCCGCCGAAGGCCGTCGAGCAGGTGCGCAAGCTCGTCGAGCAAGAGCAGGTCCTCTTCATCTTCCAGTCGCTCGGCACGCCCTCGAACGCGGCGATCCAGCCGTATCTGAACACGAACAAGGTGCCGCAGCTCTTCGTCGCCACGGGCGCGACCCGCTGGGGCGACCCCGAGCACTTCCCGTGGACCATCGGATTCAACCCGAGCTACGAGCTCGAAGGCAAGACGTACGGCAAGTACATCTCGGGTCACCAGCCAAACGCGAAGATCGCCGTGCTCTACCAGAACGACGACTACGGCAAAGACCTTCTCAAGGGCCTGAAGGAGGGCCTCGGCGACAAGGCGAAGGACGTCGTCGCCGAGCAGAGCTACGAGGTGTCCGACGCGACGGTCGATTCGCAGGTCGCGACGCTGCAGGCCTCTCGTGCCGACACGTTCGTGAACGTCACGACGCCCAAGTTTGCCGCGCAGGCGATACGCAAGGCGTACGACATCGGCTGGAAGCCGACGCAGTACCTGGCCAACGTTGCGGCGTCCGTGGGCTCGGTGCTGACTCCGGCCGGTCTCGACAAGTCGATCGGCGTGAGCACCGTGGGCTACTTCAAGGATCCGACCGACAAGCAGTGGGACGACGACCCGGCCATGAAAGGGTGGAGGGCCTTCATGAAGGAGTACGACCCTGCCGGCTCCCTGACGGACGCGAGCAACGTCTACGCCTACATCGCGGCCCAGACCCTCGAGCAAGTGCTCGAACAGTGCGGGGACGACCTCTCGCGCGCCAACGTGATGAAGCAGGCGGCGAACCTCAAGGGATTTGCGCCGGGGTTGCTGCTCCCCGGGATCAAGATGGAGACCGGGCCGAACGACTACTTCGTGTTCGATCAGCTCGTGCTTGTCCGGTTCGATGGGACCACCTGGGTCGTCGCCTCGGACGCGATCGGCGCGAAGTAAGGGCTAGGTCTCCCGGGGCTCGGCGCTGTTAGTCTCTGCCCATGCACCGATCCCCTGAGCTCCTCGCGACGTTCGCGTGCCTGGTCCAGTGCTCGGCCGTCGGGTGCGCGGGCGAAAGCCCCGACCGTGCGGCCGACGGCGGCACGGTCGTCGGCGCGGACGGAGCGGTCACGACCGACGGCGCAGCGGTCAGCGACGGTACGCTCTCGAGCGACGGAGCGATCACGAGTGCGGACACCGCCAGCAGGGACGCCGTGAGCGAAACGGGAGACGGGGAAAGCCAAGGCGGGGACGCCGGGTGCGTGCCTGCGGAGCTGGCCTCGCCTGCATGCAATGGGACCCAGACGTGCAACTCGGACCCCGTCAACGATTCGATGACGCGCGACTTCACGGTCTCGGGTGCTCAGATCACGTTCTTTCAGAACGTGAACGGCCTGACCCTCGTCGGCACGTACGACCGACAATAGCGACGATGCTCCCGAACCGCATGGCCGAGCCGCGGCCCACCGACAACGCCTTGCGGGCCGTGACCGACGACGGCGCCTTCCGTGTCATCACGGTACGCACGACCGACATCGTGCGCCGCATGCTGGCCATTCGCTCGCTCTGGGGGGCCGAGGCCGTAGAGCTCGCGGATCTAGTGACGGGCACCATTCTAGTGCGCGAGACCATGGCCCCCACGCATCGCGTTCAGGGTCTGCTGCGCAGCGCCGATGGCGCCTCGCTCTGGATCGGCGATTCCGATCCCGACGGCGGCGCGCGTGGTCTGCTCACACGCAAGGACACGACGGCCACGGCGTCGATCAAGGGGGGCACGCTCGAGGTGGTGCGCACGCTCCACAACGGGGAGCTGCACCGTGGGACGGTCCAGGTGCCGCCGGGAAGCACCGTGTCGCAAGCGCTGATGGTCTACCTGCAGGAATCGGAGCAGGTCGTATCGATGCTGGCGACGGGGTGCGTGCTGGGCAACGACCACGTCGTGGCCGCGGGCGGCTACATCGTGCAGCTCTTGCCCGACGTGGGCCAGGGACCCCTGGCGATCATGACCGAGCGCCTGCGCGACTTCGAGCACATCGGCCCGCTGCTCGCGAAGCTCGACGCGGCGACCTCGCCGCTGATGGACGAGATCCTCTACGGCATGCCGTTCACGCGTCTCGACGAGTCTCCGCTCGCCTGGCGATGCCGCTGCGGCCAGGATCGCGTGCTCGCCAGCCTGGCCACGCTGCCGCGAGCGGACCTCATCGCGCTGAGCGCCGATGAAAAGCCCATCGAGCTGTCGTGCGATTTCTGCAACACGGCGTACGTGGTGAGCGTCGAAGAGCTACGGGCGCTGCTCGGCGCTTGAAGGCAGTGCGCGTGCACGACATCCGACCGCTCGCCCTCGAAGACGTCCAGGCCGCCGGGGCCATGCTCGGGAGGGCCTTTTGCGACAACCCGGCCTACCGAGCGATCCTCCGCCATCTATCCGATACCGGGCGGGCCAGGGTCGTGTCCCGCGTCAAGCTCGGGTTCACCGCGGCGGCAGCGCGCTGGCAGCAGGCCAACGGCGTCTGGATCGACGGACAGATGGCGGGAGCGTCGCTGGTCTGCGGCCCGGGCCAGTACCCCCATCGCCTTTCCGCGTTTCTCTGGCATGCATGGGGGTGCTCCCGATCGGGCTGGCGCGGCATCGCGAACTTCGTCAAGGCGGATGCCTACATCACGAAGCATCACATCCGCGAGCCCCACTACTATCTCTTCGTGCTGGGCGTCGACCCGGCCTACCAGCGCCGCGGCGTCGGGCGGGCGCTCTTGGCGTCTCTCTCCGCCCAGGCCGATGCCGACGGGCTGCCTTCGTACCTGGAAACCGACAAGCCCTCGAGCGTCGAGCTTTATCGCAGCGTCGGCTTCGAGGTGCTCACCGAGGGCGACGTGGCCGGGGTCCCCGGAATGCACCTCTGGAGGATGCGCCGGCCACCGCAGTAACTCTCTCCGAACATGGCTGAAAAAGGCTAGTGTCCTGAGTCCGTGAAACCTTGATATTTTGAGATCACAGGAAGGCGGGAAGCCGGGAAGGTTTTCCGGCAAACGATCCTTCCCGTCTTCCCGCCTTCCTGTTGAAATTCTTCGATGCGTCACAGACTCGGGGCACTAGGAGAAAGGGTCGACGCGCCCGCCTTCAAGAAAGCGAAGGCCTGACGAGCCGCCGCTACTGCCACGCGATCTTCACGCTGTAGATCGAGTTCGAGTCCGTCCACGTGACGAAGATCGTCTTGCCCGTCGGGTCGTACTCGGGGTGCGGGGCGATCGCGTACCGCTCGTCGCTGCACACGTCGTGCCCTGGTTGGGCGCGTACTCGATGACGTTCGTTCCCCCTTCCGCAAATTGACCGAGCCCGCCGCCCTCCTGCTCCATGCCGTCGAGCGGGATCCACTCTTTCGTGCAGCCGTTCGACTGAAGCGCCTTGTCGTGCACGACCAGCGGACTGCCGTAGACGCCGAGCCCCGAGCTGTCGCTCGAACAGAACTCGGACGTGCTCCCGTCGCCCGTGAGGAGCAGCGTGTCGCCGAACGTCCAGATGATCTGGCCGTTGACGACGCCCGAGAAGCCGAGGTCACGCACGATCGCGCTGTCGTCGTAAATGAGCTTTCCCATGTACGTGGTGCTCGCGACCGTGGGAGGAAGCACGCCGGTGCCGGTCACCTGCCCCGGCTCGGGGTACACGGGGCCCTGGGCTACCGAGCCGTCGCCGCCGCCGTCTTCCGGCGATCCATCCGAGGCGACCGCGTCGGTCGGTGCGCCGTCGGACGCGCCTTGGGCGGCGCCTCCGCCTTCGGCCGCGAGCGGCAGGAGGGCCAGGGCATGGGTCGACGCGGATCGCATGCAGGCGCGGTAGAATACGCCTCGCTTGCGACCCCTAGCAGGCTGCCTGCTGAAAAAGAGGGTTTGATCGCCAAGACGCAAAGACGCCAGGACGCCAAGGTGGGATTGCTTCAAAATCTCCGACCAATTCACCTGGCGTCTTGGCCCCTTGGCGATCAAATGCCTCGGGTCCTCGCCTTTTTCAGCAGCCTGCTAGGCTCGCCGCGTGTCTCTGCTCGTTACCATTCACGTCCTCTCCGCGGTCATCGGCATCGGCCCCACGTACTTCTTCCCCGCGCTCTTCCGTCCGGCCCTTTCGCCTCCGGAGCTGCGCGGCGCGCTCACGATCGGCCAGCGTCTCGCCCGGTATCCGCAGGTCGGCGGCACCCTCGCGCTTCTGAGTGGCATCGGGCTCGTCTTCGCGAGCGACACTCGCCTCTTCGGTCAGACGTGGATCTGGGGGACGCTCGTGCTCTTCGCCTTGATCCAGGGGATCGTGATGGGGGTCGGCCTCCCGGCGACGAAGAAGCTCGGTCGATGGCTGTCCGACCCGGGCAACTCGGACGCGAAGGCGCTGCCACCGGAGGTCAACGCGCACTATCAGCGCCTCCGGATGGCTCACTCGGTCGCCGCGGTCCTCGGCACGGTGCTCTTCGCGCTGATGATCCTCAAGCCGAGCTGACCCTGTTGACCGAATCGTCGCGAGACCCCAACGTTAAGAGGCTCGCCCATGGCACGCACCACCCAGTTCGATCTTCCCCGAGCGTTTCGCGCGATACGCGCGCTCGCCGCCGACCCTGACGACCTGCCGCAGGTGTTCACGATCCTCGAGTCTCTCTCCGGGAACACGCTGGAGCGCGTCGGCCGACGGATGATGAAGGACGAGGACGGGCGTCGCCTCATCGCGGCGCGCCCCGACATCGTCGAGCGGCTCGCGGATCGCGCGGCGCTGGCCCGGTTGCCCGAGGGCTCGCTCGGACGTGCCTACCTGGCGTTCGTGGAGCGCGAGAACATCTCGGCCGACGGCATCCGGCGCGCCGCGAAGGAGGGCATGACGCAGCGGGCGTCGCTCCCGGCCCCGCTCGACTGGGTTCACGCACGGATGCGCGACACGCACGACCTCTGGCACGCGGCCGTGGGCTACTCGGGCGACGTGCTCGGCGAAACGGCGCTCCTCGCGTTCATCCTCGCGCAGACGTGGAACCCGGCGATCGCGCTCATCCTTGCCGTGGGGCTCAGCAAGACGGTGCGTTTCCCGTCCGGCGGCGCCTCCGCTCGCGCCACGATCCTCGACGGCTTTCGTCGCGGGTTTCGGGCGAGGTGGCTCCCGGCGCGCGACTGGGAAGCGATGCTGGCGCTGCCCGTGGAGGAGGTCCGACGGCGGCTCGGGCTCGAGGCGCCCCCGGTCTACACGCAAATCCGCAGCGTGCAGCTGAAGGCGGCGTGACGGGTTGGCGAGCCACGAAGCAAGGCGGCGACGCCGTCACGTCGTATGCCGGGGCGGGCGTATACTGGGACAACTCCCATGTCCACGACCCGAATCCAACCCGGCCCGTCGGGCGCTCGTCGGCACGCTTCGCGAGCCGCATTCCCCTCTCTTGCATCGCTCGCCTCTCTCGCCGTCGCGTCCCTCGTGGTCGCATGCGGCAGCAGCAAGGACAAGGGCTCCGGCGCCGACGCGTCGCAGGGCGCAGAGGACGATGGCGGGCAGGGCGCCTCGAGCAGCGGCGCGATGTCCGCCTCGAGCTCCGGCGCGATGTCCGCCTCGAGCTCCGGAGGCGGCACCGCCGGAGTGGAGGCGGGGAGCGGCGGCACGATGGCCTCCGGTAGCGACGCCGCCGGCAGCTGCCTCGGTTCGTCCCTTCTGTCCGCGCTCGGCAAAAACCACCTCATGGTAGGCGTCACCGGCTCCAGCACCGCGGAGGGCGCGGCGCCGTACGACCTCCGCTACGTCTATCTCTCCGGGGGCCTCTTCTCGAGCCCGACACCGTGCACTTCGTGCTCGTCGTGCGCTCCCTCGGGCAGCTGGTGGGGTTGCTACAACACCCCGCCGGGCATGTACGCGACGTACTTCATGCAGGGCGCCGCGGCCGCGACGCCGCCGCAGATCCCGATGTTCACCTACTACGAGATCCTTCAGACGGCGGAGGCCACCATCTCCGGCTTCCAGGAGGGGACGGCCGAGGTGACCGAGGCAGCGACCAACACCGGGATCATGACCCGCTACTACAACGACTGGCGCTTCCTGCTGCAGACGATCGGGCAGACCAAGGCCCTCCTCCACATCGAGCCGGACTTCTGGGGCTACGTCCGGGAGGCCGGCGACCCGACGACGCTCCCGGCGGCCGTCGGCTCGGCCAACTCGACCGATTGCAGCGCGCTCCCCTCGACCATCGCCGGCATGGGGCAGTGCATGATCGCGATGGTGCGCAAGTACGCGCCGAACGCGCTCGTCGGGCTCCAGGCGTCGGCCTGGAACATTGCCGGCAACACCAGCGCGAGCACGGACGTCGCGACGGACGCGCAGGCGGTCGCCACGCTCCTCGCCGCGTGCGGGCAATCGAAGGGGGACTTCGTCGTCGTGGAGACGAGCGACCGCGACGCGGGGTACTACCAGGTCGTCGAGAACAAGGACACGTGGTGGGACCCGACGGACACGACGCTGCCGGACTACGCGCAGGACCTGACGTGGATCAAGGCGCTGACCGAGGCGCTGGGCGTGCCCGCGCTTTACTGGCAGACGCCGATCGGCAACTCGATGGGGACCAACATGAACGACAGCTACAAGGACAACCGCGTCGACTACTTCTTCGGGGGCAGCGCGTCGCAGGTCGAGAGCGGCGCGGCCGTGACCGTCCCTTCGCACTGGAGCAAGCTCGCGGCGGCGCACGTCGTCGGGGTCGCGTTCGGCGCGGGAGCCGGCGGTCAGACGACGCCGGACAGCGACGGGGGCCACCTCGCCGCGAAGACGATGGCGTACGCCGCGTCGGGCGGGCAGTCGCTTTGCCAGTAGGCTCGCGCGCTCGAGACCGCTCGACCGACTTGCCGGCCGCGACGGCGATTCATCGATGGCCTCGTTTCCCTCACGTTTCCCCGCCGTAATTGTGAGCCGTCCAAGCGTTGCTCAAGCGCAAATGACTATTGACCTGTACGTCGAAGCCCTTCATGTGAAGACGCATGGAGGCGTGAGCGATGGCAATCGTGAGCTTGAGCGTGCGCTTCAGGTCGATGACCGTCGACGAGTTCATCGAGCACGAAGCGCTCAACATCGGCGCGCACGGCATCTACGTCCCGACGGCTCAGCCGGCCCCGCTCGACACGCTCGTCCAGCTGCAGGTCCGGCTCGCCAGCGGGCAGCAAATTGTCGCGGGTCTGGGGCGCGTGGTCTGGGCGCGCGACGTCACACAGGCCTCCGCGGGCCGCGCCCCGGGCATGGGGGTCAAGTTCGTGAAGCTCGACGAACGCTCCCGCGCCTTCGTGAGCAACCTCGTCACCGCGACGCAAGAAGCAGGGCGTGCGTACGAAGAAGAAGCAGAGCAGACCGTAACCGTGGACGAACCACCGCTGGCCGCGCAGCGGATCGCTGGTAGGAAGACGACTCCGCCCTCGCGTCCGCCAGTCGGGCGCGCGACGTCGTCAATCCCGGCCGCAGCCCCGCCGCCGACAAGGCCCACCGGCAGGCCTGTGCCGCGCGACCCGCGCTACTAGCTCCTCAGTTCATCGCGCACGCGACGGGCGTCGCGAAGACGTCGAACTCGCCGTCGACCGAGGCGACGTAGGTCACGAGGCCATAACCGGTGGAAGCGACCGCCACGCTGGGGCGGCCGATGACGCTCGCGTCCTTCGGCGAGAGCACCATCGAGGGGCCGAGCGGGTCGCCCCAGCCGACGACAGACTGCGCGAGGAGCTCGTGCGACTCGACGTTGCCGTCGACCCAGGCGAGCAGGAATCGGTCGTGGCCGATGGGGGCGAGCGCGGGGGCGGACTGGCCCGCGTCGTGGCTCGACCCGGGGGCGAAGAACGTCCGCTCGACGATCTTCTTCTGGCCCTCGATGCCGACCCCGAAGAACGCGTGCGGTGCGTCGTTGGTGACGACGCCAAGGTGGATGCGTGGCTCCGGCTCGCCCTTCGACTCCCAGGCGAGCATCGTCTCGCCGTCTGCGTCGGCGCGGGCTTCGCTGCGGGCACCGGCCGCCGGGCACGACGCGGGCTGGGTCGCCCCCGGGCCGTGGCTCCATTCCACCTCGCTGCAGCGCGAGGCGGCGGTCGCGAACCGGACCGAGAAGCCGCTCTCCTGAGCGACCGCCTCGACCCCGCCCGGCACGAACACCTTGCGGGCCAGCACCTTGGCAGAGCCGGTGGCATGGCAGGCGGCGGCGCCCCCCGGGCCCACCGGCGCGACCGGGCCCCGGGCCGTCTCGCCGGTGACCGACGAGCAGGCTGCGCTTGCGAGCGACAGGGCCGTGACGGCCAGGGTGGAAGCGATGCGGGCGGCGGTGTGGGTGTAGGTGGCGTTCATGGCGTCTTCTCCGGCGGGGGCGTCGTGCTCCGACGCTCTCTGAGGGAGAAGAGCCCCGTCCGGCCCGATGTGAAGGCGAGGACGTTCTTTTTTTCCGGTTCAGGGCGTCGCCGGAGGGAAAAGCCGGCCGACCTCGAGCTCGACAGCCTCGAAAGGCGCGATGCGGGCCGTCGACTCGTCGTCATACGCCCCGACCTCCCGCCACTCTCCGAGCGCGGGGTCGAGGCGCAGCGCTTCCAGGGTTCGCGCGGCAGGGTCGACGATCCAGTAGAACGCGACCCCGTGAGCCGCGTAGACGCGGCGCTTGTGCACACGGTCCATCGAGGGCTTCGAGGGCGAGACGATCTCGCATATCCAGTCGGGGACCACGACGACCGGACGCTGGCCTCCGTCGCGAGGCAGCAGCTCGCGGCGCCAGCCGACCACGTCGGGCCGCGCCACCTGATGCTCGGCGAGCTGCACGTCGACCTCGCTCGCGATCCACCAGCCGCCGGGACCGCCCCGGCCGTGGTCGTCGTCGAAGGGCTTACCGATGAAGGCGGCGAGGGAGCGCTGGACGCGACCGTGCTCGAAAAACGGAGGCGGCGGCGAGACCACTACGCCGTCGATGACCTCGGCGTGCACATCGTCCGGCAGGACCGCCAGATCCGCGAACGTGGCGGGCTTGGGCGCGGGATCCACCGAGGGGAGCATAGCTCGCGCCTACCCTTCGGACGCCAGGTCGACCGGGTTGCGGCTTCACCTTGGGGGGCTGTCCGGCAGGTTTGATGACGATTACTGGGGAGCTGCCGGCATCGCACAGCGGTCGTTGATGCACTGATCCCCGCCGCTGCAGCAGTTGGACGAGGTGGCGCAGCTCTCGTACTCGTTGGAGCAACCGGGCGGCTTCGCGACGCAGACCGTCGCCCCACCGTCGCCGATGCGGCAAAAGCCGCTGCAGCACTGGTCGCCCGACTCGCACTTGGTGCCCAGGTTCTGGCAAGCGGGCAGCGTCCAGTAGCCGCGCAGGTTGTCGGCCTGCAGCTCCTGACCGTCGAGATAGAAGGCCGGGTGGCTCGGATCGGTGCCCGCCGCCGCGCCGATGTCGATGGCCGCCACCCAGAGCTTGCCGTTGGCCTCGTCTTGCTGCCCGCCGGTGCAGTTGCTGAGGCCGAGCCCGTCGCTGTTGGCCTTGGACGCGAGCATGCTCCCGTAGGAGCGGTGGCTGGTGAAGACAGCCCAGAAGTACCCTCCGACGGCTTCCGCCAGCATCGTGGGCGCGAAGTTGAGGCCCGGGTCGTTCGCCGGCAGGTACGAGGCGGTGCTCGACCCGGTGTAGCCGTCGAGGACATTCAGGCGCGTGACGGTGTGGCTCGCGACGTCCACGCCGTAGAGGTCTCCGGTGACCTGGCAGTCCGTCTCGAAGGTGCTGCTGCTCCCCGTCTGGAAGAGCACCAACTTGTCGTCCGGCGTGAAGGCTGGCCACGCCGCGTAGCCGGAAGACTCGGTGGCGAGGTCGGTGATGTTGGAGAACGTCTTCGTCGACACGTCGAAGTCGGCCTTGGCGATCGTGTTCGCGTTCTCGTCCTCGTGCATGAACGCGATCTGTGTCCCGTCGGGCGAGAAGCTCGGCGTCCCCGCGGCGGTGATCGTCGAGTCCCAGCCGGCCGCCGGGATGTTCGCACCGGTCCTCGTGTCGTAGAGGCGTGACGTCGCGCTCGCGGCGTAGATGACGCCGTAGTTCGTGGCCGACATGCCGAACGTCCCGTCGGGGTACGGACCCATGTACGTGAAGATCGTGTCGGTCGCTGTCGTGATCGAGGAGCTCGACGACGTGCTCCAGCTCCCGCTCGTCGACAGGCCGGTGGCGGAAACGATCGTCGAGCCGTCGGCGCTTGCGGCGTGGCATATGGCCGTGCAGCCGCCCGTGGCCGCCGATTGAAACACCGTGGGCGCCGTAGCGCCGGGGTTGATCTTGAGGATCCCGGCTGAGTCGCGGCCACCGGCGGCCGTCGAGCCGTAGGACTCGTAAAAGATGGTGCCGCGCACGCTGCCTTGCGCGATCGGCCACGACTCCGAGAGCGGTCCCGTGACGCTGCTCGCCGAGATCTTCGTGACCTGCACGTCGGCCGTGTCGCCCGATCCCACCGCCGCGGTCACCGCGTCCCATGACTTCTGCGGCAGGGAGAGCGACACCTGGCCTGCCGCGCCACCGGCGAAGTAGCCCTTGTAGTCGAGGGTCCTCGACGTGATGTGGACGTATTCCGCGTCCGAGGCGCCCCCCGCGAACTGCATGGTCGGCGAGATGATGCCGCGCGGGAACACCGTCTTGTCGTACGGATAGAGCCAGGCGAAGGCCGAGTCGGCCGTGCCGGTGCCTTGCAGTTTCGTCTGCGAGGCAGAAGCGACGTTGCCGGGGTTCTCGGTGATGGTGCAGACGCTCGCGGAGCAGGAGCCGCCCGCGGCGGCGCACGTCGCGTCGCAGCCCGATGAGGCGGCGCTACCCGAGGAGCCTGGCGAGCCGCCGCTGCTCCCGCTCACCGAGAAGCCGGAGCTCGTGCCGCACGAAGGGCACGTCGCCCCGCTGCTCGTGCCGAAGCCGGCATCGGCGCCGGCGTCGTCGTCCGTACTGGTGGAAGAGCCGAAACCATTGCCGTTGGCGCTTTGGGTGCCGCACGCGGCGAGCGCGGCGACGCCGAGCACCGCGGCGGCCATGGACGGGGACATCCGCGGGCAGCGCACGTTTACATAGTCGTCCCAATCGGGTGGAAGCGGTCACGCGGAGCGCGCGGGGACGGCGGAGAGGCTCGAATGAGACGGTCCGCCTCGGACGGGCGGGGCCGGTATACTGTTGACCATGGGGACGCGTTGGGGCGTGCGCGCCGTAGCGGTCATCGCTGTCGGAAGTGCGGTGACAGCTGTCTCATGCCTCGATGCGACCGAGGTGACGCTCGTCCTCACCACCGACCTCCCGTGCGGAGCGCAACAAGGAACGTCGATCGCGGTCGGCTCGCCCGACGATGTGTCCTCGAGCGCGCCGGTCACCGTGACCAGCGATTGCGCGCTCGCGGGCGGTGATGGCAGCGTCGATGACGCCGGTGCCCTCGCGGTGCCGGCCAGCATCGGTACGATGGTCGTGGTCCCGAGCGGCAGCCGCAGCGCTTCGTTCGCGGTCCAGATCGTCACGGCCGTCGCTCCGGTTGCGCAGCCCAGCGACTGCGCGGGCCTCAACTATCAGGGCTGCATCGTCGAACGCAGGCAGATTTCGTTCATTCCGCACACTCCCCTGACAGTGCCCATCGAGATGACTCTCGACTGCTTGAGCATCCCGTGCACCGCGAGCGAGACGTGCTTCCACGGGAAGTGCGTGACGCCCGCCACGACGTGCACGCCCAACTGCACGCTGGATATCGCGGCCACCGACGCGTCGTCCGACGACGACGCCGCGCCGGGAGCGGGCGACGACATGACGGTCGGCAACGCCACGGACGCCACGTTGATGGATTCCTCGCCGGAGATGGGCCAGCCGGACGTTTCGACGCTCGACGCGCCCTCTGCCGATGGTCCGGCCGACGTCAGCACGGACGATGTGTCGATCGCCGACGCGTCGAGCGAGTCTGCGGCCGACGTCTCGGTCAAAGACGCGGCCGCGGACGTGGTGGAAGACGTCTCGAGCGGGGGCGGAAGCGACGCGTCGGACGCTTTGGCCCCTCCTTCGGACGGCGGGATCCCCAGCGACGGCAGTCCGCTCGGCAGTTGCGTCGCGGCCAACACGTCGGGCGGCGTCGAGTGCGCCGGGAGCCGATGCGCCACGGGCGAGGTTTGCTGCGTGACGTTCTATCCGAGCGGCGGGCAGACGACCGAAGCTTGCACCTCGCTGGGCGCGTGCGACTACAACGCGACCGGGAGCCCCACCTACTCGGCGCTTGCCTGCCGCGACATCGGAGATTGCGCATCGGGGACCGTGTGCTGCGCGTCGGTGTCCACGACCGGCAACGGCAGCATCGCCCAGTGCGCGAGCTCGTGTCCGTACACGGCCGTGAGTAAGACGACCGCGTGCCAGAACGTGTGCGAGTGCCCCGGGAACGTGCCGCACTGCAACGCAGTGACGTGCTTCGGGTACTCGATCGGCCTCTGCGGTACGGCGCTCGACAGCTTTTGCCCACTTTAGTCTTGGGCGGGGAAATCCTCTCTCAGGGAGCAGACGTCCGGCCCGGGAGGAGGCTTCCGCTCCCCGGACTGCGCTCGGTCAGGGCCGCAACGGTGACGCCGACGCCCGTGGCGACGATGACGCCGATCCCGGTCCAGAACCACCACTGCTTGGTGATGGGCGGCGACTCGCGGAGGTCGAGGGTCACGGCCCGTCGCTCGCCCACGCCGACGACGACGGTCGTCGTCTTGTCCACGAAGCCCTGCAGCCGGACGGCGACCTGGTGGTTGCCGGCGCCCACGGACGTCTCGACGGGGGCGTTCCCGAGCTCGTGGCCGTCGACGAACACGACGCCCCCGGTGGGCTCGCTCGCGACCACCAGCAGACCGGCGAGCGCCTTGGGCACCAGCTGGACGTCGACCGCGACGTCGCCTCCGCCCGGCAGCGCGAGGGACCGCTGAAACGGCGTGTACCCATCGGCGTCGACTTCGAGCGCCGCCTTGCCGGCCACCAGCGTCACGACCAGGGGCTCGCCGTGCTCCGCGGTCTGGCCGACGGATTTCTCGCGCACCAAGACGCGCGCGCCAGGCACGTTGCACACGACCGTGAGCCGAGAGACGCGCGCGCGGAGCGCCTCGATCGTTTCGTCGAGCTTGGGCACCTTGGCCCGCAAATCCGCTGTCGCCAGCCGCGCGAAGTCCTCGTACCGGACGAGGGCGGCGGGATAGTCCTCGAGTGCTTCGAGCGCGCGGCCCATGTTGTAGAGCAGCGCGGGATCGTGCGTCAGCTCGTAGGCCTGCCGATAGGCCTCGGCCGCCTCGCCCGGTCGGAACGCAGCCATGGCGTCGTTGCCTCGGCGTCGAAGCTCGGCCGCCTGGTCCGCCGTGGCCGGCGCGGCCGACGAAGCGGCGGACGGCGGGGCCGCGCGCGCGGGCAGCGATCCTGTCGTCAGTGCGCTCGCCAGGGTGACGGCGACCGCTCGGGCGACTCGAGTGCGCAGGCGCATCGATGCAAGACTACAGGAAGAGCGGGTTGGACGATCCGTGCGCAGGCGCGGCCGAAGCTGGCGCGGGGGGCCCCGGCGCGGGGGGGCGGGGGGTCGCGCCGCTCGGTGGCAGCGCGGATGCGGGGGGGCGACCCCCGGGTCGAACGCCGCTTCCGGAGGAGGCCGCGCCCTTGGCGGTGGGCTGCACCGACGCAGGCAGTGCGGCCGACCGCGCATCTTGCGACCCGGGGTTCACGGCGCGTGGGCTCGAGTCCGACGGCTCTGGCGCGGCGCCCATCGCGGTGCTCGACGTGGCCGCGGCAGCCGTCGCGGGGGCCGACGTTCCCGCCACGGCGCCGATCGGAGCCTCGGTCGCCGCGGCCGGGGCGGCACCCCGACGAGGGGCGCCGTGCTCGGCGTAGACGGCGATCACGGCGGCCATGAGGGCCGCGAATCCACCCATCGCCAGCACCAAGGGCGCTGCGCGAAGCTTGTCCACCATGGGGACGGCCGCGTCATTCGACGAGGCGCGCGGCGACGCCTGCGCGAGTGTCGATGCTCCTGCCGTCGCCCGCGGATACGACGGCACCGATACGCGCGGCCGGGGCGTCCCCGGCTTGGAGTGGGGCGGCGGCGTCAGGGCCCCACCCGAGGACACGGGCCCGGGCTGGACGGACGGTCGGATCGCTCCGGCAAAGGGCGCAAGCGCCTGCGCGAGCTCGGTGACGGTCGGGAACCGCTCGGCCGGATCCTTCGCGAGCGCACGGTAGATGGCGTCCTGCAGATTGTTCGGGACGTCCTGCCGGAACTCGATGAGCGGTGGCGTCGGATCCGCCACGATGGATGCTGCCGCTGCCGTCGTGCTGCCTTCGAACGGCGTGCGCCCGGCGAGAAGCTCGTACAGGATGACGCCGAGCGACCAGATGTCCGTCCGGGAGTCGACGTCGCGCGCCGAGCGGACTTGCTCCGGGGACATGTAGAGCGGCGTCCCGACCGACGATTGCGTGTGGGTCAGCTTCGCCTCGCCCTCGTCGGACATCTTGGAGATCCCGAAGTCGAGGACCTTGACGATCCACTCCTGCTTCTCCGAACAGAGAAAGAGGTTCGACGGCTTGAGATCGCGGTGCACGATGCCCGCGGCGTGAGCCTCGGTCATCGCGGCGCAAACCTGCACGACGTAGCCGACGGCCTCCTCGACCGGCAGCGGCCCGCGGGCCGTGAGCTCCGCCTCCAGATCGTGCCCCTCGAGGAACTCCATGACGAGGTACGGCAAACCGTCCGGCGTCGTGTCGACGTCGAGCACCCTGGCGACATGCCGGTCCCGCAGCTGCGCGGCCGCGCGGGCCTCGCGCTCGAATCGCGCCACCGTGTGGGGCGATGTGGTGTGCGGAAAGAGCATCTTGAGGGCCACCCGCCGACGCAGCCGAAGATGCGTGGCTTCGTAGACGATCCCCATGCCCCCTTCGCCGATCACCTTCACGATCGCGTATTTGTCCGCGATGATTTCGCCTGGCCTGGGCAGAGTGGCCTGGGGCGTTTCTTCGTCCACATCACGAAGATAGCCCGCCGACCCGCGCCCTTCACGGCGAAACGATAGCCCCGCCCTTTCCGCTGCGGGCGGTTGAGACACGTGGAGACACGCACACCACCGGAAGCACGCGGACACTGCAAGCTCGCGTAATCCGCATTAACCCGTTTGTGGATAATCCTGCTTCCGATCTTCGATCGGCGAGGCGTATTTCGTTAGACATGCTGCAATGAGACATGCACCCTCTACGATTGTCCCCCTCTTGCGCTTTGCACTCGAGAGCGCGCCTTCGGGGACGGGAGAGACAACATGGTGCAGTTGCCCAAGTCCGCCGCGTTCGCAGCGCTCGCTTTGACTGCAGGGGTCGCAGCTTCGACCGCCACCACCCGCACGGTCCACGCCGACGACGGGTGCCTGCCCGTCTTCGGCTGGTATCACGCCGATGTCACCACCACGAATTGCACGAGCCCGATCGGCCTCTGCGCCACCGGCTCCATCCGGGGCGGCGGATTGCTCGACTCGTCGTCGGTGTTCGTCGCGCTGGATACCGCGCCGTCGGCGGGAATGCCCACGAGCGAGCCGGCCGCGAACGCGTCCTATTCCGGGACGCTCTCCATCGACGCGCGCGCCGGCACGCTGCAGGTGCGAGACCTCGGGGTCATCGACTCGATCCACGGGAACTTCACCGAGATCGAACGCCCTGCGTCCGGCACGGGGATCTTCGCGAACGCGACGCACGACTTTTTCATCTCCGGATCGCTCAGCAACGACCAAAGCACGTTCGACGGACTGATCTCGGGCGAGATCTGCGGGCTGACCTTCGGATTCTGAGTGAGCGCGGGGCTCGCGTCACATTCCGCACGTCGCCGCCGACGAGCACGTCGTCTGGCAGGTGTTGCAGGCGTCGCAGAAGCTCGAGCCGATCGGCTGGGGCGAAGTGCTGGTGGTGTCGGTGGAGACGCCCAGGCACCAGTTCCAGTAGCTGATGGGGCTGTGATTGTCCTTGAAGACGCAGTCGTCGATGACGAGCGTGGCGGCCGAGCCATCCGCGGTGAGGAAGGCCCCGGCGCCGAACTCGTTGGCAGAGTTGTTCTCGACGAGGTCGCCGCACAGGGTCAAGTTGACCCCGTCGCCGCCGTCCTTGTAGATGGCGCCGCCGTTGCCGCCCGAGCCCACCTGGTCGCCGTTGCCGTCGTTGCAGCTGCACTCGGTCGAATCGACGTTGTTCGCGCCGGTTCCCACGGCGCTGTTGCCCTCGAACAGGCTGTTGTAAATGTTGGCCCCGACCCACAGCATCCCGATGGCGCCCGCGTTGCTGGCGCTGTTGTTCTGGAACGTGCTCTGGGCGATGTAAGAGAGCGTACCGGACCCGTCGAGGTACAGGGCACCTCCGCCGGTGTCGGGCCCCAGCATGGCCGCCTCGTTGCCCGTGAAGACGGAGTCGATGACGCGCAGGCTGCCGTCGTCCATCAAGACGGCCCCGCCCTGCCCGTCCGTGTAACCGGTGGAGCACTGGGCGTTCGGCGTGGTGGTGCACGCAGCGATCTGCTTCGTGCCGCTCGCCTTGCCGTTGCTCAGCTGGATGTGCTGCAGAGTCAGCGTGTCCTGGCTGGTGCGCCAGGTGGAGTGCGACCACTTGATGATCCGGACGGACTTGCCTCCGTCGAGGGTGATGCTGTTGCCGCCGTCGATGACGATGTGGACGGGCGACCCGCTGGTCGAAATCGGCGGGGTGAGCGTCGACGTGACGGAGATCGTCACCGGGTCGGGCCCGCAGTCGAACGTGATGATCCCACCCCCGCTCACCGCGGTGGACAGGGCCTGGAAGGTGCAGCTCGCCGGAGTGCCGGTGCCCACCACCGTGGTGGGGCTGCTCGTGTCGACGGGCTGCGCCTCGGCCGGCAAGGTGAGCTTGGTGCACGAGCCGCTCGGATTTCCGGCGACGGGAAACCCGCCGTCGCCGGCCGTCCCGCTCGAAGCCCCCACTTGGCCGGAGCCGCTGCCCGAGCTCGAGCCCCCGCTCGTCGCACCGGAGCTCGTGCCGCTCGACCCGGCGCCACTGGACGTCGCGTTCGCGCCGCTCGACCCCGATGCCTCGCTGCCGCCGGGCCCGGAGCTCGAGCCGCCGTCGCCCTGGACCGACGCGTTGGTCCCGTGGGAGGTCGAGCTGCCGCAGCCGATCCCGAGGGCGACGGCCACGGACACCGAAACCAGGGCTCGCCGTACGCGCATCGTCGTCCCCCTTCCCTCAACGATCTGCCCGAAACGTGACGCGAAGGATGCATGCTTTGGTCGTATTGAGGGCGAAGACGCGGTAGGTGCCGGCGTCGGCGGGTGCGGCGAGATGACAGGCATTGTCCGGATGCTGGGTGGAGAGGTCCGTGCCCACCGCCGAGTAGAGCGCCCACGAGCTGTCGGCCTGCTGTTGAAAATAGAAACAGTTCAAAGAAGGATCGACGCAATCATCGTTATCCGCGTGAAGGCTCACCTTCCACGAGCCGGATGATCCGTGAGGCACTCTGTCGAATTGCTGGTACAGCTGCTCGTCCGGACCAATCGTGGCGGGACTTCCGGCCACGGGCAACGGCAAAAACACCGAGGCGGTCAATACGACCAACCACGGGAACCACTTGAACGTGCTTGTATCCTTGTGCGAATTCATTCTCTGCGGGGCTCCTGCAACCTTCCCCCTCTGTTTAACCATTCTAGCGCGAACGCGAAGCGGCTAATTGGGAAGTAGCGTCAGCTCGGCCTTGTTTCCAGCACACAGAGGCCACGGTGGCGCACGCAGGCGCCCCCCGTCTCCGCTCGGTGCTCCTTGTCACACCCCAGGGATCACTTCCGTTTCTCGCCGTAGCACCGCGAAGGTACGCCGCGGGGCGAAGGGCAAGGCCGAGCGCATCACCGCCACAGGACAATCGGGATCACCGTCATCCCGACGAAGACGCTGAACGAGCGCGTCGGCGGGAAGAGACCGGCGTCGCCGCCGACGTCGAAGACCAGCCAAGGGCGTGGTGTCGTGCCCAGCACGACACGAACCCCTCCGTCGCGCGGGGCGACGGGCGCAGCATCGGTGAAAGCGTAGCCCTCGACCGCGATGGAAAAAGGCGGCGGCAGACTCGTCGAGAAAGCGAGGGCTGTGAATCCCTGGGCGACCGGCGACGCGTCCAGCCGCCAGAGGTCCAGCCCCACGTTCCAGTCGACGTGAAGCCAGGCGAGGTCCTTCGAGGCGTGGCCGGTGAGAATGCCGTCGTCCATGCGAACGTAGCCGCGTCGATCGAACGTCGGGAGGGTGACGAGCGCGGTGACGGCAAGCGACGGCCACGCGTCGCCCTGATCGAGGAAATGGACCTTCACCCCCGCGCCGACGTTGTCGAGGTACTGAACCGGCGCGGCGGCGTGAATCGTGGTGAAGCCGTTCGACGCGACCTGCATCTGAATCCGATGCGTCAGCGTCTGCTTCAGGAGAAATGGATACGACCACTCGTTCGCCGGGTCGCCAAGTCGGCTGAAGAGCATCCCGCCTTCGACCTCGAGCGTTCCCGGCGCGGCGATATCCGCCGTGCACGACACGGTGGGGCGACACGGCAGCGCGTGGTCACGCGCGTCGGGCAGGTCAGCCATCGGCGGCACTGTACGGGAGCGGGGGTCTCACGCGCGGGAATGTTCGGCTCCGCGCCTTGAACGCTTGACGCTCGGCCTCGTGCCCGGCGTACTCTCGCGTCGGCATGCCTCGATCCGAGCCGGTGGAGTGGGTTGATCACATCGTCGCGTCGCGCCTGCAGACTCTCGGAGACGTCGCCGTGGCTCGCATGGGGGCCGTGGCGGTGATCGCGGGGGACGCGGACGCGACCCCCGTCATCGACGCGCTCGTGGGCTCGGCGCTCGCGAACGGCTTCGTGGTGGCCACGGCGTCGCTGGCCGAGCACGGCCTGCAGGACCTGCACGCCGTCGTCGGCGCCCTCGCGGCGTCGATGCGCGCGCCCCGCGTGGATGGCGGACGCCGAAACGGGGTTCTCGCCGCCCTCGACGCGTTCGTGAGCGTGCACGGTCGCAACGCCGAGGCGCTGTTCGAGGAGAGCGCCGAAGAAGAGGACGTCGGCGGCGAGCTCTTCTCGCTCGCGCGCCAGTACATCGCCTCCGCGGCGGGCACCAGCCCGGCGCGCAAGCTCCAGGCTTGGCTCGGAGGGCGCGACGTCTCCCGCGAGACGGACGCTCTCCGGCCGCTCTCGACGCGGACCGCCAAGCGGGCGCTGGCCGATCTGACACGCCTCGTCCGCGCCCTTGGTCACCGCGGCACGCGCATCGTGCTGCGCGACGCCGAAGCCCTGGTCGATCTGTCGCCCGCGCGACGCGACGTCGCGTACACGGTCCTGCGCGAAATCGTCGACAACGCCGACGGCGGTCACGGCGTCGTGGCGTGCGAGACCCTCCTCTTCGGCACGGGCGACCTCGATCGCCGTGTGCACTCGCTCTTCGATCATCCGGCGCTCGCCACCCGCATCGTCGCGGACGTGCCGCCCGGGCCGCCGATCCCGCACCAGACGTGGATCGCGATGTCGCCCGACGATCCGTCGGCGCCCCTTCCTGCCGTCCCGACGCCCTCCGAGACCGGCGAACGCCAGGCGCCGAAGCTCGCCGCGCTCGTCAGGATCACGCAAGGCTTGCCCCCGCTCGCCGCGATTCCGGAGCTCACCGTCGGCATGGAGGAGGTCGACGCACGCATCGCGCAGCTCTTCGAAACGGCCTCGCACGACGGCTCCGTCTTCGCTGTCCTCCTGGGCGAATACGGGACGGGCAAGACCCATCACCTGCTGCACCTCGAGGCGCGCGCGCTCGCCGAGAGGCGGCCCGTGCTCCGCCTCGCGGTCGAACGCCTCGACGAGGACCTCGGCAATCCGCAGCGACACCTCCGCCGCCTCATCGAGAACGCGACATTTCCAGGGCGTCGGCCCGTGGGGTTTCTCGACCGGCTCGACGAGTGGCTCACGAAGCCCGCCACGCGCAAACGTCTACGGCGCGCGCTCGACGCCGTCTTCGAAGCCCACGACGAGACGGCGCGACCTGCCGCGCGCGCCATCGCAGGCGCTCCGGACGACGACGTCGACGACGACGCCGTGCGCGAGATCTTCGGCGCGTTCGACCTGTTCGACAAGCCGGGCAGCCCGTCGTACCGCAAAGACGCGTACGCGCGCCTGCACCTGTGGCTCGACATCCTCGAGCGTCTCGAGGACTGCGCCGGCCCCGTCCTCATCCTCGACGAGGCGGAGAACCTGTACCGTGCGGGAGTCTCGCGCGCCGAACGTCGAACCGCCCTGCGCTCGCTCGCGCACTACTGCGGCGGGGCGCTGCCGCGCGCGACGGTCGTCCTCGCCGTGACGCCCGACACACTCGAAGCGTTGCGCGATGAAGCGGGCGCGCTGCTCGACGAGATCGAGGAGCAAGCGACGCTCCTGCCGAGCGAGGACGTGTCCATGCTGCGGCGCCGGCTGCTCAAGGCTCGCCCCATCCGCGTGACGAAGCTCGGGCCGAGCGAGCTCGAGAAGCTTGCCGCGCAGGCACGCAGCCTGGCCCGCGAGGTGCGCGGCAAGCACGTCGACCGGGGCGCCGCCGCGTTTCTCGAGAAGGCGGTGGAAGACAGCAGCACCCCGCGCGACCTGCTCAGGCGCGTCATGCTCCGCGAAGAGCGGCTCGCGTGGTTCGAGGGAGCGGGCGATCGGTGAAGGCCGGCCGTGCTTGGAGGAGCGAGAGCGCGGGATAACGTCGCGCCGCCGTCAAGAGGCTGAGCACTTCACCCCAAGAAAGCGGCCGTCCCGAGCCGAGGCAACCGCCGCATTTCCAGGCTACAAGGTCGGGCACGAGGGAAAGACATGAGTGACCCGTTTCGCCTTGCCGTCGTCGTCTGCAGCACGCGCCCGGGTCGCCAGGGTGGGGTCATCGCCAAGTGGGCGTTTGACCGCGCGAAGGTGCATCCGGCCTTTGCGACCGAGCTCGTCGACCTCGCCGAGGTCAACCTGCCGATCCTCGACGAGCCCCACCACCCGAGGTTCAAGAAGTACACGCACGACCACACCAGGGCCTGGAGCGCGCGCGTGGACTCGTTCGACGCGTTCGTGTTCGTGACGCCCGAGTACGACTTCTCGATGCCGGCGTCGCTGCTCAACGCCCTGCAATACCTGTCCCACGAGTGGGCGAACAAGCCGTGCGGGTTCGTCAGCTACGGCGGCGCCTCCGGCGGCCTTCGCGGCGTGCAGATGAGCAAGCAGGTGGTGACGGCTCTCTCGATGATGCCGATGGCCGAAGCAGTCGCCCTGCCGTTTTTCACCAAGCACATCGCCGACGGCGTGTTCAAGCCGGAGGAGGGTCACGACAAGGCCTGCGCGACGATGCTCGACGCGCTCGCGCGGTGGACGGGCGCTCTGAAGCCGATGCGAGGCTGAACGGGATCTCGCGGCTTTGTCTACTTCGGGCCGAGCGAGCTCGAGAAGCTTGCCGCTAAACTAGTACCTCGACACAGAGGATCTGACCGGTTCAGGCGGCGACGCGTGGGGATGTTCGTGCGGCGATGGTGGGATAGACGCGTCCGAGCTTTTCGCGTGCGCGGCTCACGGTGAAGAGCCAGTTGAT